>Ga0335395_10002389_pt1 | contig 11667 bp, 13 predicted proteins | sample MAT02_FD_205744 | JGI IMG/M metagenome (GOLD analysis project Ga0335395, IMG submission 205744) | Freshwater microbial communities from Lake Fryxell liftoff mats and glacier meltwater in Antarctica - MAT-02 (spades assembly) (version 2) ...
TATCATGATGTGGAACAAATTTATCCATTTTTCGGCACGGGTTGCGATGTATGGCTATTTTGGAAAACCCGAGTTGGCGGTGGGGTGGGCGAGATCGATGCATTGCGGTGTCCGGTGCGAGGCGGCGATGGGGTGCGGGAGGGTCTGAGGGCATTTTCGCGTTCGTGGCGAGATCGTCATTTTTTTGTCATCGGGGTCGAGTTGGCCAGATTTTTGTCACTGCCGTCCCACCAAGCATGGCGCTCGTGTTGACTTTGCCACGGTTTCAGTCACAGCCTGCGAAAATAATTTGCTCGCACTGCAAGGCTGCGATGGAGCAGAGCGAAAAGCATGCGATGATACGCTACGTGTTCGACCATGCATCTCTGGTGGCAGGGGTGCTGTGCTATTCGCAAATTCTTTGCTGGGCCTGCTTTGCCTCTGCCGGTCCGACTGTGCGCACGTGCCGAGGCTGCTCGCACCCATTTGGTTGCGAGCGGATCATGATCGCTGCGAGCGCGGCGTCCGAGCCTGGCGACAGGCTGCTGGCAAACATGCTACCACAGCTCGCCGGCTACTATCATCCGCGGTGCCTGCTGATGTGCGTCTTTTGCCGCTCGACTCAGGCGCGCGCGATTCCCGAAGAATGCGGCGGAGAGGCAAGTGCCGACATTATCAGCATCCAGGATTCCCTGTTCCACAAGGTCAGCCGGCCCGGCAAGCATGATGTGCACGTGTGCTCCGTTTGCGCAGCGTGCGCCGAGCGATGCTCATGTTGCGGTGGGCTGATCGTCGACGAAGCTGACATGGGCTTGGGCATGCATGCCGGCTGCAAGCCCAGCCTACGAGATCGTGCGACGGCCGAATTCGCGTTGCTGCGGCCATACGAAACGATCGAGTTCAAAACCAAACTCATGCTCGAGTACTGGCACCTGCAGACCCTGCCAGCACAGTAAAGTGGAGAAAATCGCGCGTTTACTTTTCAGGGACGGCAGGCGGCGGGGGCGCGGCTGCGCTTGGGTAAACTTTTGCTGGTATTTTTTGGAAAGCCTGCATCCACTCGGCCAGGCGTCTGTCGATCACGGCCACAGGCGTCCATCGCGCTGGATCGGTGATGAGTTTGATCGATTTTCTGCACATATCTATGGAGGACACGCAAACGCCGCGGTTGGTGTTGTACTGCAGCATGGTCTGGCTCTTGGCGCCTTCTTGCAATGCGAGGTTCAGCGTGGTTAGCAGCGGCTGGACGCGTTCGTATTCTTCTTCGAAAATATCTTTTTTGACCCGTTCGATATTGTCCAGCGCCAGGCGTTTGCGTGCTTTGTACTCGCGCTCGAAATCTTTGAATTGCCGGGACATCTTCTCGCGCAACCCGACGAAACTCTCCGTGTGCGCAGCGTCCAGCCTGGAGCTCGTGTCGGTGTGCTCATCGTCCAGAGCTTTTGACTCTGCTTGCAAAGCTGCCACAGAGTAAACGGTCTTGGAATGAGTTGAACACGCCGCGCGATCGGGGCCCTTCGCGCTGCCTTCCCAGAAACACTGGTTGCAAATTGCCAGCGTGCAGTGCTGACAAAAGCGCGTGGCCTCGTCGGTTTCACAGCGTCGGCAAGTGATCGTGAGTGTCGCAGGCGAGGCCATGCGATGCAAAAATAAATGGGAACTCTTCAAAATTCTCACATCATGAAAATTTACTCGTCTTGCTCGATGCTGACATTCAGCACGTTGTTCTTGGTCATGATCGCAAAGCGGCGGCGATTGATGCTGGCAATGTGCAAGATTCGGTCGCCGCAAAGGCATTCCGCAGCTACCGAGTTCAGATGCTCGTCGATGTCGGTGGTGCGCGTCATGGCGAGGCCAAAGTCGTCGGTCGTGATGCGACGAGTGGTGAGCATGCCGTCGCAGAGGATGACCAAAAAGTCACCCGCGCGACACATTTGCAGCGGAGCGGGGCCAGTGCACACGGAGGGTCGGTCGTTGTGATCAAAATCTTTGATGGTCTCGCGCGGTTCCACGGCAATCGGAACGTCTGTGCCGCCGCGCACGGGCGTAAAGTTGCGCTCAGTGACTGTCTCGCCGGCGCGGAAAAACATCAGACGGCCGGGCAACATCACCAGAATGGACTCGACCACGTTCTTCCAGGCAGGCGTGCTGTTCTCGCCGGCGGTCCACTGACACATGGGCACCTCCTGATCGAGCTTCTCGCAGAGACCGCCGTCGTCGCGGTAGCACGGAGTCGGCTTGTTGTTGATGAACATCACAAATCCGGTCGGCTCTGGAAGCTTGGTACGCTCCTGCGCCAGTTGGTAGTGGACGTCGTATTGCGGTGAGCAGAGATACGAAACCACGTTCAGGTTTGCATCGTCGGCAATGTCCTTGACTTTGGGCGTGGCGCCTGCAGTGACGACCGAAAAGTGAGTATACGAGACGCCGCCGTATCTGAGATTTCTCTCGCGAGCGAACTCGGGATGAAGCTCCAAGAGCGGCAGCCTGGTGCAATGGTGGCTGTAAGAGCACAGATACATGCGCCCGGTATTCGTATCGAAAAGCAGCGAGCCCGAATCGAGGCGATTGGCGATGTCGCCCAGGACCTGCCAAAAGATCGCCATGAAATCGCCGCCGATGCTGATCCTGACGCTGAGGACGCTGCCAGCGTGCGGGCTGACGTCGGATGCAAACTCAAAGCGCTGTGCACACACAGGGCCGCGCTCGACGGTGGCGGTAGCCTGGACGAAAAACGGCAGATCGCTTTGGCCCGGCGGCTTGCTGAACGGCGCCACATCAATTTCCAGCGCAAAGATCCGGTCGAGCACTGCGTACAGCGGTTTGTCCACTGTGCTGGCCTCGACTAAAATACGGGGCTTTCCTATTCTGTCCTCGAGCTTTTCGAGTCTGGCCTTGGCTTTGGCCATAATGACCGCGATGGCTTCGCACTCGGGCTCGGGCGAGGCAATCGCCAGCTTGTTGGCGATCTCAAGTTCGGGGTGTAGCTTTTCCGAGCTCCACTGGCGCTTTTCGAGCGCGGTTCGGTGCAGATAGCTGCGCACGGTGGCGATGGCCTGCTTCTTGCGGCCGTCCAACTCAGCCGATGCTGTTTTGCAATCGGCGCGGATCTGCTTGATCGCCGCGCGCGCCGCAGCCTGCAGATCCGAGTGGAGTTCGCTTTCGATCGCAGCAGCCTTGCACAGGCTGCTGCTGAGGTGCACCGCCTCTACGAGGTTGGCATTAACGCAAGCGCTGGTCTTTGGATGGGCCATTTTGTGTAAGGCTTGGGATTCAAAGATTAATGGTAAAATTTCTAGACTGTCCCGGCTTTTAAGCGACCTGGCCCGACTAAAGAGACAAAATGGGGATTTTACTCGTTCTTGCTGTACAAGCTGGCACGGTCGGGCTGGAGGAGCTGCGCGACCAGAGCCAAGACGCTGCCAGCGCCGCAGACGACGAGATACATGATCTCGGTGTTGAGGCGGTGGGGCGCCGTGTCCAGAACCTCCATCATGCTGAAAGAGAGCAGCTGTGTGATGAGCAGCGCGTAGCCGAACAGGCCATAGCCGATCCACATGAAGACGGCGCGCGAGACGCCCAGCCAGTTGATGGTGGCGTCGGCCTTGGACGAGCGCGAGTGGTACAGGGCCACCATCCAGCTGGCGGTGAACGCACCAATGGCAAAGCCCCACGGCATCCAGTAGCCAAACTGGTAGAACAGGTCGGCCAGAATGATGAAGAGCCAGGCCATGCCGGCGCACAGCTTGAAGATCTTGTGCGCAGACGCGCCCAGGTTGCAGAACTTGGCAAACACCATGCCCAGGTTGAACAGCAGCCAGCCAGTGAGAATGGGGCGCATCCACCACACCTCAATGCTGTCGGCACGCTGCAGGGCGCCCACGCTCCAGTCGGGGTAGTAAAACGACGCGTAGAGCAACGCCAGCAGGGCCAGGTTGAACATGGTGGCAAGACCGCGGCCCCGTCGGTTGTAGTAGTAGCCCATGAACGCGGTGGCAATGAGCGAAAGCAGGGCCAAGGCGCCGTGGGCGACTGCGCCCGAAATGAAGACGATCTTCAGGTCGTGACCTTCTCCCATAGTTGCGCGGCAGATGTGAAATGTACCATTCTACTTGAATAAAGGCTTTTAATAGATGCCACTCACTCTGCAGCTGCAGCTGCCGCGCAGGGCGGCTCTGTGGCGTCGGAGGCGGGCGTAGGCGTAGGCACAGGCACCGGCGCCTCGTCCATGAGGGGCGTGAGGAAAACCAGCGATCCGTCGGGCTGCATCACCGCCACGCACGTGCTTATCACGTACAACGACCGGTAGGCCAGCTTGGGGTCGATCGGCATCAGGTTCTTGTCCGAGTAGACGACGCGGTTGTCGTCGCCGTGCTGGCGCAGGCGGTGGATGGTGACAGAGCCGTTGAGCGCGTGGTCAATCATGGTGGTGCCCAGGACTGCCGCAGAGACCACGGGGGATGCGCGATCCACATCGTGATACAGCGAGCAGCGCTGGCTCGCGCGGACTTGCACCGCATTCAGCGTGTCCGCAGACGAAGAAAAATAGTTCAGCGTGCGATCGCCCGAGGTCACCATCGTCAAGTCAGAGCAGCGCAAGGAACGCAAGCACACAAACGTTATGGGCTCGCGGACAGGATAGGCGGCAGGCGGTGCGTTGTGTGCCTCGCGCTTGCTGATGTCGGCAAAGGTGACACTGCACGAGGTGCACCAAGACTTGACCGGATCTGGGCGACCCTCGATGGGCAGCGGAATCACGCCAGTGAACAGTAGGCCCTCGTCCGTGCCGGCAACGAAGGAGATGGGCTCGTCGTCTTCGGGCAGCTCGTTGGGAAAGACCACGGTGATGGTCACCGACATGGGCTCGCCGGGCGATGTGCTGCTGTCGTTGGCCAAGCGCGGCGTAAAGCTGAGCTGCATGAAGGGCACAAACGGCTCGCCCGCGGGCGCCTTCAGGTTGATGATGCGCATGTGGCCGGGTACATTGCAGTTGGGATGAACTGCGCCCACCACAAAGGCGTAGCGGTCGTTGGCGATCACGTAGTCGAGAATCAGGCCTTGCTCGCGTGACTCGAGCTGGAACTTTTGCACCACGTCCGTCTTGAGGTGGATCACGTGCAACATGTTGGCCGGCTCCCACCAGAGGCTCACAGTCGAGGCGTCAATGTTGGCCAACTTGGGCAGGCCCAGCTCGGCCGGGATCTCATAGCCAGGCACCACTCGCCAATCCGACCCGTGAGAAGAGTTGTGCGAGATATCCAGCGCGGCCACGAGAATGGGCGAGTCTTCGCTGTGACGGCACATGGCGGCAGCAATCCCCACGGGAGATATGCCAATCGTGCGCACGTGCTTGGGGAACGCGGCATCGGCGGGCGTCGACGCAGGCCATACACGAACGTAGTGTTCGACTGCATCCTTGTGCTCGTAGGTAATGCCGAATGACTGCAGGTAGCGATACAGCATCTCGTAGCTGTACGAGACGGCCACATGCTCGTTGCCGTTCTTGGCGTCCTCCGCTTTTTTGAGATGGTTTGTGTAGCTCATAAAAGCACAAAAGCTGATGTCTTGCATGAGCATCTGCACCTCGGTGTTGCCGTACAGCAGGGCGAGGTTCTCGTGCCAGCCGTCCTCGGTGACGGGCTCGGGCGACAGCTTGTAGGGGCCGGTGGCGCATGGCACGATCATCGTGTGACCATGCGAGGCAATGCGCACAGCGGCCTCTGCAGCAGCGGTGCCCTCGGTGTCGACAATGCGAATTCTGCCCATCATGTCGGTCAGATCGTCGTCGGCCACCTTGGCGGGCGCCGGGGTGTCGCGCATCAGCAACTTCATTTCCTCCTCGGACATGCTCTGGAAATCAAGCGAGGTGGCCATTTCTGAGGTTTTGCGAAAAATGGTCACCAATTTTGACCCACTGCGCTTATATGGGTCACGTCTTTCTAATTTACTCGTCTTGGCTTTCCGAATCAGAGTCGGGCAGCGGCTCGTCGAGGATCGCAGACACGGCGGCGAACTTTTCGTCGGCAGTGCCGCAGGTCAGCGTCCACGCGAGATTGCGCTGGGCCTTCATCTTTTTCTTGACCAGCTTGACGACCTTCTTCATTTTCTTGGCATCGCGCTTTTTCTCTGCCTTGCGGCGTGCTGCGGCTTCCATGTCTTTTGCGGTGATTGGTGCACTTTTGATCGTCGGTCGCATGCTGGCAGGCGGCGATGCCATTTGGCAAAAATCCTTCGCGATCGGACCGGTGCAGGAATATAAATAATTTGGCCACTTTCCGGTTCCAAAATCTCCAGACACACCCCATGGCCTCTGAACGCAACAAGCCCATCGCCCGTCGCAATCCCGAGGACGAGCTGATCCTCGGCTATCTGAGCATGGATCAGGCGCAAATTGATTCGGTGCTGGCCAGGCGGTTTGCTGCATCTCTGAAGGCACTGGGGCTCGAGCGCGAGTGCGCCTACTGCAGGCAGATTTATCGCGAGATCGACAACATCGGGGCGTGGGACTGCGCCTATCACCCTGGCACGCTGTACTATGCGGACACGTATGTCGGCACGCGCTACTCGTGCTGCGGTCAGGCGGCGGGATCGCGCGCTTGCACGAGCTGTGACCACGGGATGGCCAAGATCTACGAGAGCAATATGGGCAGGGTGTTCATTTCGATTCCTCGCTACGCTTTGAACTCGGAAGTGATGCGCGAGGCTGCCATCGCCGCCGACGCAATCTTGCCATGCGAACCCAACATGTGGTGGGTGGCACAAGAATTTCGCGCCGCCGGCGACATTGGCTCGCCAACCGATCCAATCGAGGCGACATACGACCAAATAACCGCCAGCGGTGCAGTGCTGGTGCGACGTGTCGACGTGACCGGCTCGCGCCGACATCCCCACATTGCCCAGTTGCCGTTCTTCTCGCCGACTGGGCAATAAAGCACTTTACTCAGAACACTCGTTGTCCAGGCCAGGATCGCCAATAATGATCACAGCCACGTAGGGAGTGTACAGTTCTTCATACAGCCAATCACCGACGAGTTGCGCCACTCCCACGCCATACCACACAGCAGCGTCGGCTCACTCGCGACCAAGCCCGATCCGACGCCGCTGCCAACGCCGCGCACGCAATCGCCCTCACTGCCGCGCAGACGCCGAGCGCCAACTTATTAATTTATTGCGGGACTGTGGCAACGTAGTAAACCGACCGCGATGTTGCGGCCGCTGATTGCAAGTTTCATCAATTTCCATTACAACGATTACGTTGCGCTGAGCGTGGTGTTCGAGGTGTTTCTCTTTTTGTTCGAGTTTTACTATGCACGCACGGTGTGGTGGCATTTCTTGATCCAGGCGCTGATCTCGCTAGAGGTGGCGTTTGTGGCGCGAATCCCCCAAGAAAGGCAGTGGCAGATGTTTACGGTGCTGCCAAAGAATGCAGGATCGGGGCTCTTGCTGCAACTGCTGTGCGCGGTGCTGCTGTGCCTGCCGCTGGCCCTCTACGAGAATAGGATCCACGATCCGATGAATTCGCTGCAGATGACTTTTCACATTGGCGTCGTGCACTCGCTGGTGCTGATGTTGGTGCTGGTGCTGGTGATCGAGGGCATTGGGTACTTTTTCAAACAACCCAGCTGCCATTTCCGCTTGCGAGGACAACACCAGCTGGGCTATCTGGTGGTGCTGGCAATCGCTGCGCTGGACGGCCTCATCTTCCTGGGCGGCTACCGCGTGGTGCTCACCACGGCCGCGTGGATGATTGCCACGGCAGTACTCGGGTTTGTATTTAACTATGCCCTAGTCCAGTAAATCAGTCTATTTGTTGCGTCGCGCGGCAGGGATGGCGCACTCTCCCAAGCTGATGATAGCGCTGTGCTTGACCAGCTTCGGCTGGACCTACCTGTTCAGGAACTGGGCCGCAACGTTTTCCATTATGGCCGGCATCTATTTCATCTGGTTTTTGGCCATCGACTCTGGCCACGAGCTGGGTGCAGGCGCCGTGCTGGACATGTTTTCGATCGCCTTGCCCATTGTCATGGCCCTGTTCAGCGTCGACGTGCTCGGCATTGTGCCCTTTGTGCCAACAGTGAATCACGCCAACGCGCAAAATATCGACTCGTGGACCATCTTGATGAAGTTCCAGCGCGTGGCTGTGGCCTGCGCTTGCACCACGGCCCTGGCATTTGGCTGGCTCTTTTGGGACTGGGACTGGGCATTCATGATTATTGCCCTGCTCTACGTGGTGGTCATTGCGGCAAGCTTCTTTGCGGGCCACGTGTCCGACAGGCACCGCGACCTCGCCTACGCAGTGTGGCTGGCGCTGACCCTGTGGCAGGTCCTGTTTTTCGGCGCGGCACAGCAGATCGACCCTGCGCAAGGCTCGTTCGTGTGGATCATCATCATCACCGTGCCCCCGGTCGTGCTCCTCAGCGCAATAACCGCCTTGCACGTGTATTCGCCCAGCGTCAAGCTCCAGGGAAAATATATCGTTTTGGCTGAGGAGCATGTGGCGGCGAACGGCTCGGCCGTGCTGTTGCCGCCCACGTACCTTGCACCCACCGGCGATGGGCAATACCGGTACGAGCGGCCTTACGGCTTTTCGTCGTCCGAGATGGACGAATTTTCCGGCAGTTCGATGCTGGGTGGCGGGGACTAAACCTGTTTATTGCGCTCGACTCATACGTCGTCTCCGCGAGGATCGGGGCCGACCGTGCCGCCGCCGAACGGGTACGGTCGCAGACTCTCCGTGACGGCATCTACGTTGTTGCGCTGGCAGAACATTGCGCGCACGGCGACCTCGAGCAGCACACCGATTGCGAGGGCCACGCCTGCCATGCCAGCGGTGCCGTAAAAGATAAAATTTTCGTTGGCGTAGCTCACCTCGCGACCGATCACTGCCAGCGCATACTGGGCCAGCAAGATGCAGCTCGCCGCCACCAAAAAGCACGACAAGCCCAGCAAGTTGGCAACGGCCGAGTGGTAGCGGATGCCACTCTCCATTTTCCGCCGGTACTGCCTCTGGCTCGCCCGGCTGCGATCGCCGTTGCTGGTAATCGCCTCCATCACAAATGTTTGCAGCTTGACCTGCAAAAAGACTGCCATCCGGGCTGGACGTTTGTTTTCGCGGCGAGGATGACCTTTTATAATTTTGGCAATGGCCAATTTTACCATTTACTTTGGCGACCGTCGCCATGTCTTCTTGCAAGCGCATCGCCGATATCGAGCCCCCGCCGGCCAAGAGGATTGAGCCATCGGCCAAGACAACATGCACAACTTCGTGGAGCAGCTTTGCGAGCATGAGTCGGCGCGTTTTGGTGTCTACCGACGAACGTATTTCACAATGCCAGGCGCCACTTGAGCTGTTCCACAGACGCCGGAAAATCGTAGAAACGCTGCTGATGGTCGCAAACCGACTGCAGGTAGAGTATCCGGGCATTGCCGATCCATTCATCAACATTATCATTTTCGAAATGATATTTCCGAATCTCTTGAACTCTGCGTTGCTTGCGGGTTCAACCTTCTACTACTTAAAGATGCGCTGCAATACCCCGGGAGCTGGGCTGCGAGCCGGGCCACTCAACTATTCCAGTTGCAGGCCGGCACAGAGCATTGTGGTATCGCTCGAATACCTGGATCGCCAACTATCCGATGCGTTTGAGGGTGCCCAGCCGCAAGAGATGGTCAACAAGATATTCCAGCGGCTTGGGGAAATACATTCCGCGAACATATTGATTTTGGAATAAATGTGGACAAATTTTTCGGTTGGATCAGAATTATCAAATACCGCGCCCCTCGCTCACTGCCATGGCCGACACCAAAACCTCCTCACTCGACTCGCCGCTGATTGTCGGCATCGTCGGCAAGATGGGCGTGGGAAAGGATTTCATCGGCAGCGCGCTTGCGACGACCTTTCGCGAGGCCAGTTTTCCGGCGATGATGCTCGCGCTGGCCGATCCGCTCAAGTTTTGCGCGATGCGCGAAGATGCCTCGATCAAGTCTGAAGACGTGTTTGGTCCAACAAAGACGGCTGCCGTGCGACAGGTTCTGCAGCAAGTCGGCGGGCGCGAGCGCGAGCGGTGCGGCCCAGATGTGTGGGTCCAAGAGCTGCTGGCCACGATCGCGCTGCATCACCGGCGCGACAACGCCTTGGCGTTTATTGTGACTGACGTGCGCTTCGTCAATGAGGCCAAGGCATTGAAAGATGCCGGCGCGCTGCTGATCCTCGTGAACGCCCCGATCCGAAATGCGACTTGCCTCGACAGAGAGGCTGCTGGCGATGAAGCGGTGCGCCTCCGCATTTCCTCGCATTGCAGCGAAACAGAGTCGGACTCGCCTGAGATGAAAGAGTTGTGCGAAGAGAAGATCGACAACGACCCCGGATGTCTGCCGCCGAGCAACGCTGATGCCGGTCTGTATGTTATTGCATTTAAGAAACTCGCATCCCAGTTTCCAAAGGATACTGGCATTGCAGGAGATGCCGTCAAGCAGGACGTCTCGCCCACGATTGCAGTGGTGTCCCTCTCGCCAAGCGGGTTCGAGTTTTGATTGAACGCCCTTGCTTGCATCGAACGCGACCCTGCCCCCGTACATCACTAAATTATCTGCACTTTGCGCAAGCTCAACTATAATAATTAGCGTTATAAAGGAGTGTCAATCGCGAGGAGACATTTTAGACACAAGCCATGGCACGCTCCCCCGTCTCGCGCAAGATTACCTGGGAAGAGGACGAGATCGATGATATGCTAGAGGCGTTGCAGATTTCAAGCGGAGCGGTACACACGGCGCCGAGGATTGAAAGCGACGGACACCGCCAATGGCGATCTATCCTCGTCCCGTTTTTATCGGCAAAAACATGGAATCCCCGGTCTGTCAAAAGTGCACGTGTTCCCCAGAGAAACCCCGACGGTGCAGATGGCCGAGTCGTAGAAGTGATAGCACTGGCACGGGATTTTGGTTGCGACTTTCCAGAATATCGCGTCGATGCTGCGTGCGAGTTTGTTCGCTCTTTGCACAATGCCATCGCGGCCAGGCGCGGAAATGTGCGGCTGGAGATTTCCGGCATGCGCTGGCGAGAGGACGATCGCCGATTCCAGGTCGAGGTAATCAACACCTCGGCCGACAACTCGAGCATTCCGCTGCTGTACGCTTGCATCCAGCACGGCCAGACAAGCGAGGCGACATTTGGTCGGTGCTGGGCCGTCATGCGAGCCGAACGGCGAGCGGCTGCAATATTCGATTTTGGTGACTCTGGTGGATCATTCCCTCCCAACGACACGAACGGAGTGTGCGCAGTGCTGGAGAGCACCGATCGGTTTTTCGCAGCCAACGCTGCGTGGCGATGTCACTGGGACGACTACAGCCCTCATCTCATCCACTACGGCCGCTATGCCCACGACGGAGAGGTACCTGGCCCACTCGACCGAGCTCTCGTTCAATACGAAAATAGCTCGAGATTGTACACTGGCGAATGCGCGATGCCCGCGTCTGGCAGCTCCGATCAATTCTACGTCAGGCGAACGGCTTCGGGTCTGAGCGCAAGTGGGGTCTTGTCCAGCCGAAGCATCGAGGAACCACCTGGAGAAGATCTCACCACATGGAAATACTGACTCGATGACCGATGCGAAAAATAAATCTGAAGGCCAGTTCACCGCAAGTCGGGGGGGGGGGGGGGGGGGGGGGGGGGGCCCTCTGGCGCGCGGC
>Ga0335395_10002390_pt1 | contig 11666 bp, 13 predicted proteins | sample MAT02_FD_205744 | JGI IMG/M metagenome (GOLD analysis project Ga0335395, IMG submission 205744) | Freshwater microbial communities from Lake Fryxell liftoff mats and glacier meltwater in Antarctica - MAT-02 (spades assembly) (version 2) ...
AGGAGTTCGGGGTTGCGCCAGACCGACTCGCCATCGCGCCGCCAATGGGCGGAGAGGGCGAAGCGCGGTAGCGGCTCGCCCGGATATTGCTTGCCCTGGCCGGTATGGATGACCGCGCCATTGGACCAGAGCGGGATCAGCCGGCGCAGCAGGCGGCCGGCATAGCCGCGCTTGGTGGGGCCGAGGGCGTCAGTGTTCCACTCGGCGGCCTCACGGTCATCGGCGGCGACGAAGGTGGGCTCGCCGCCCATGGTCAGGCGCATGTTCTGCTGGGCGAGTGCGGCATCCACCCGCTCGCCAGCGGTGCGGATCGCGCCCCAGGTGGCGTCGGTGTAGGGCTTGGTGACGCGCGGCGTTTCCTTCACGCGCGCGACGGTCATCTCGAAGCCGAATTCAGTCTCCGCATCTTCGACCATGCCCGAGATGGGCGCGGCTGAAGCGGGTTCGGGCGTTGCGGCCAGCGGGATGTGCCCCTCGCCCGCCATCAGGCCCGAAGTGGCGTCGAGGCCGACCCAGCCTGCGCCGGGCAGGTAAACCTCGGCCCAGGCGTGCAGATCGGTGAAATCGGCGGTGGGGCCTTCGGGTCCGTCCACTGGCTTCACATCGGCCACGAGCTGGATCAGGTAGCCCGAGACGAAGCGCGCGGCGAAGCCAAGCTGGCGCATGGCCTGGACCAGCAGCCAGGCGGAATCGCGGCAGGAACCGCGGCCCTCGCCCAGAGTGCGCTCGGGGTCCCAGACGCCGGGCTCCATGCGAACAATGTAGGAAATGCGCGACTGGACGAGTTGGTTGACGAGGACCAGCATATCCACCATCCGCCGCTCATCGCGGGGAATTTCGGCCAGCAGGGATTTCAACAGCGGCCCCATGGGAGCGATCTTGCGGAACGGCGCCAGTTCCTCATCGAGTACGGGGTCATAGACGAATGGAAAATTCTCCGCCTCGGGCTCCAGGAAGAAGTCGAAGGGGTTGATGGTCGCCATGTCGGCGACGATATCCACCGTCACATCGAAATGCGTGACCTTCTCGGGAAACACCACGCGCGCCTGGAAATTGCCCTGCGGGTCCTGCTGCCAATTGATGAAATGGGGCTGCGGCTCAACCTTCAGGGAATAGGCAAGGATGGGCGTGCGCGCGTGTGGCGCGGGGCGCAGCCTGATCGTCTGCGGCCCAAGACTGACCGCCTTTTCGTAGCGATAGGTCGTGCGATGCGTGAGGGCGGCGTGGATGGACATGCGGCAGAAGGTCCCCTGGGAAGGCTCAGCCGGTTATAGGCGGGAAACCGTGTGTTTGCAGCGGAGTCGCTGCACGTTTTTGCCGGCGTGGCGCATGGCGCTGCGTTGATCGCGACTAGGCGAGATTCAGCGGCCCTTGAAGATGGGCGAGCGCTTCGCGTGGAAGGCGGCCAGGCCTTCCTTCAAATCCTCGCTCGCCTGGCTGGCCTTGGCGCGGTCCAGCGCGCCCTGCTCGTCGAATTGCAGCCGCGCGATTTCGTTCAGGCTGCGCTTTACGCCCTGGACCGCAAGCGGGGCCATGGCGGCCAGGCGATCCGCCAGCGCATCCACCCGCGCATCGAGTTCCGCAGCCGGGAGCATCTCGGTCAGGTAGCCGATGGTCAGCATTTCGGGCGCCTGGATTTTCTCCGCCGTCAGGAACAGCTTCTTGGCCGCGTTCAGGCCCAGGCGGCTGACGTAACGCAGCATTCCCGAGGGGTAATAGTGCAGCCCGAGCCTTGCGGCCGGCATGAACATCTCGGCCGTGTCCAGGCCGAGGCGGAAGTCGCAGCACAGCGCGAGATCGGTGGAGCCCCCATAAACGCCGCCGTTGAGCCGGCAGATGCTGGGCACGCTCAGGTTTTCGAGCTGGCTCGCGACCCCCTCGAAGGAAGGCGCATCGGCGCGGGCGGTCACTTCCGCCCCCGGCCGCTCAGCCATGTCACCCAGATGATAGCCTGAGGAGAAGGATTTGCCCGTGCCCGTCAACACCAGCACGCGGATCTCGGGGTTTGCCTCGATGGCTGCCAAAAGCTCACCCAGCTTCAGCAAATCGGCGGGTTCGATACGGTTGTGCACCGCCGGGCGATTGAGCCGGATGGTGGCGCGGGCGCCCTTGATGCTGAGCAGAGGCGTGGTCGCCTCAACCGCCTGGATGTTCATGCCCAATCTCCCTGTTAGCTCGCAAGAGAATACCCGGAAGGGCCGAGCGCGAAAGCCCGTCCTCGCCTGTTGCGCAGGGGCAATCCTGCCTCAGTGACGATGGGCGGGGGTGCGCGCGCCCGCGGCCTGCACGGCAAGTTGGATGGTCACTTCGCCGGCGCGTTCAAAGCGCAGCGTGACCGGGACGGTCTGCCCCACCTCCATCGCCCGCGCGAGGCCGATGAGCATGAGGTGCAGCCCACCAGGCTGGAGCATCACCTCCCCATTTGCAGGCACCGGGATGTCGTTCACCGGACGCATGCGCATCACATCGCCGTCACGGATGTGGGTGTGCAGTTCCAGCCGCCCTGCCGCCGGCGAGGCGGCGGATATCAGCCGGTCGGGCTCCGCGCCAGTGTTGCGGATGATGAGAAAGCCGCCCCCCTGCATCCCCTGCCCCGCCGCGCGCGTCCAGGGATTCACGATGCGCAGCGCACCCGCTTCGGTGATGGTGTCGCGGGCAAAGGCCGGCGTGGCCAGCAGAACGCCGACAGCAGCAAAAAGCGAACGGCGTTGGCTCATGGCCTTGTCCTCGAATGTCCCAATGCAAGCGGAATTACTGCGGAGGACGGGGGCTGGCAAACTGCCATCCCCCTCCAGGCCTGGCTACTCTTCCTCGGATGAGGAATCGCTGTCGGGCGCCACCATCAATGCATTGGCAACAGCAGTCGCCTGGCCACGGATACGGGCTTCAATGCTGTCAGCCATGGCGGGATTGTCGCGCAAATACTGCTTGGCGTTCTCACGCCCCTGGCCGATGCGCTGGCCATCGCAGCTGAACCAGGCGCCCGATTTCTCCACAATGGCCGCCTTCACGCCGAGATCCACAAGCTCACCCACCTTGCTGATGCCCTCGCCATACATGATGTCGAACTCGACCTGCCGGAACGGCGGGGCCATCTTGTTCTTCACCACCTTCACGCGGGTCTGGTTGCCGGTAACTTCCTCGCGGTCCTTGATCGCGCCGATGCGGCGGATTTCGAGCCGGCAGGAGGAATAGAATTTCAGCGCATTGCCGCCTGTGGTAGTTTCCGGATTGCCGAACATCACGCCGATCTTGAGGCGGATCTGGTTCAGGAAGATCAGCAGCGTGTTGGACCGACTGACCGTGCCCGTCAGCTTGCGCAGCGCCTGGGACATCAGGCGCGCATGCAGGCCGACATGGGTATCCCCCATTTCGCCCTCCAATTCGGCCTTGGGAACCAGCGCCGCCACGCTGTCCACCACCAGCACGTCAATCGCGCCCGAACGCACCAGCGTATCCACGATTTCCAGCGCCTGCTCGCCGCCATCGGGCTGGCTGATCAGCAGATTCTCGACATCCACGCCCAACTTGCGAGCATAGCCGGGGTCAAGGGCGTGTTCAGCGTCGATGAAGGCGCAGGTGCCGCCCTTCTTCTGTGCTTCCGCGATGGCATGCAGCGCAAGCGTCGTCTTGCCCGAGGATTCTGGGCCGTAGATCTCCACGACGCGCCCCTTGGGCAGCCCGCCAATCCCCAGCGCCAAATCCAGCCCCAGCGAACCGGTGGAGATGACCTCGACCCCCTCCATGGAGCTCTTGCTGCCCATGCGCATGATCGAGCCCTTGCCGAAGGCCCTCTCGATCTGGCTCAACGCGGCGTCAAGCGCCTTTCCCTTTTCCATATTGGAACCCTCTGCAACCTATGGCGGCACAACGCCACCAGATGACACGCATCTCATCTAACCCCGGATTCGCAAGTAGGGGAAAGGCTTCGCGCTTGATGTTCTATTTATGTTCCATTTTAAGGTTTGCCGCAAGAGGCAGAAATGCACCCGCCACGGCCATGCGCAGCGCATCGGGCGTGTAGGGTTTGGCCAGGAAGCGAAAGCCCTCCGCCGCCAAATCCGAACCCACCACCGCGGCCGAATAGCCCGAGAGCAAAAGGACAGGAACGTCAGGCATCAGGCTGCGTGCGGCTCTTGCCAGCGCCAGGCCATCCATCCCGGGCATGGCAACGTCGCTGGCAATCAGACAGGGGCGCAACCCTGCTTCCAGCATTTCCAGCGCTTCCTCGCCATCGAGTGCGGCCTCCACCGCGAAGCCCGCCTGTTGCAGGCAGAGCTTGGCGACGCGCAGCAAAGAGGGCTCGTCATCCACCAGCAGGATGGGCCCGTTGGGCTGCGCCAGGGGGATGTGTTTGGTCGGCAGAGGCTCATCGGCCGGGCCGTCGTGGCGCGGCAGCAGGATGCGGAAAGTACTGCCCTTGCCCAGGCGGCTTTCCACCTCCATCTGGCCGCCGAACTGGCCAATGATCCCCTGAACCGTAGCCAGCCCCAGGCCCGTCCCGCCCTGATCAAGCTTGGTCGTGAAGAAGGGTTCGAAGATGCGCGGCAGCACTTCGGGCGCGATTCCGGGGCCGCTATCCGTCACCTCGACCATGACGTAGCGGCCGGGCGGCAGCGTATCAGCATCCAGCACGAGGCGCCGCCCCGTGGTGATGTAAAGCACGCCCTTGCCACCCATCGCGTCACGCGCATTCACGATCAGGTTCAGCAGCACCTGGTCCCACTGCGAAGGGTCCACCCGCACGCTGCGCCCGGGTTCCTGCAATTCCATGTGCAGGTCGATCTGGTTGCCCATGAGTCGGGGCAGCATCTGCGATATCTGGCGGATCGATTCATTGAGGTCGATCACGCGCGGCGCCATCACCTGCTGCCGCGCAAAGGCCAGCAACTGCCGCACCAGCGCCGAGCCACGCTGCGCCGCACCGTCAATCGCATCCAGCTCCAGCCCCGCCTCATCGCTGGGATAGAGCCGCCGCAGAGCACCCGCCCCCCCCAACACGACAGCAAGCAGATTGTTGAAGTCATGCGCAATGCCGCCAGCCAGTCGGCCCAGGATCTCCAGCCGCGCCCCCTGGCTGGGTGCGAGCGATTCCAGCAGCAGCAGCGCACCGGCCCCATCACCGAGCGGAACCAAGCGCAGCATGCCTTGCCCCTCGGCATGAATGGGCGCGGGCGCCTCGCCCCGCAGCGCAGCCTGGATGGCCGGCTCGGCTGCCGGAAACAGGCGCGTGGCGGAATCACCTGGCCGGATCAGAACGGCCCCCCCCAGCGCACTGCGCATGGCGGGGTTGGCCAGCACAATGCGCCCGCTCATGTCGATCAACGCGGCGGGTTGTGGCCATGCGATGACCACGGCCTGGCCAGATGGAGGTTTGGGGCTCATGGGGCTCCGCGCAGTTTCATCACATAGGCGATGATCTTGGCTACCGCATCCCAATGCTCGGCCGGGATCTCCTGGTCCAGTTCGACGCGGTAGAGCGCGCGCGCCAAGGGTGGGTCGGGCAGGATGGAAATGCCCGCCTGCTGCGCCACTTCACGAATTCGCGCCGCCATGGAATCCACTCCCTTCGCCACCACCTTGGGCGCGGCCGATTGCCCCGCCGCGTATTCCAAAGCCACCGCATAATGGGTGGGGTTGGTGATGACCACGGTGGCGCGCGGCACGGCGGACATCATGCGCTTGCGGCCTGCCATCTCACGCAATTGCCGCATACGGCCTTTGACCAGGGGGTCACCCTCGCTTTCCTTGGCCTCCTCTTTCAATTGCTGTCGGGTCATGCGCAGCTTTTCCAGATGGCGATACCGCACCAGGAGCACGTCCATCAGGGCAAGCAGCGCAAAGGCGGCAAGTGTGGCGACCAGCAGCCGCATAACGCCACGCCCAGCCGCGGCAAAGAGTTCAGCGGGCGGTGCTGCCAGCAGCTTAGCCAGGCCAGGCAGGTCCGCCGTGACGTACCACAGCGCCGCGGCCACGATGCCGATCTTGAGCAGAGTTCGCCCGAATTCCAGCAATCCCTCAGGGCCAAACAGCCTCCCGAACCCCGCGATGGGCGAGAGCTTGGCGAGATTCGGCGTCATCCCTGTCAGAGAAATCACGCCACGCGTCTGCGCCAGCGTTGCCACCACCGCGCCCAATACGGCTGCACCGGCGATGGGCCAGGTGAGGTCGAAAAACAAATCGAGCCACTCCATCGCGGTGCCGGCCCCAGGCAGTTCGTGTGCGCGCCCGAGCGTCCCGCGCATGGAGGCCGTGATGCGCTCCATTTGACCAGGCAGCAGCAGCACAGCGGCGAAGGTGGAAGCGAGCAGCGTGGCAAAACCCACCGCCTCGCGCGACATGGCCACATTGCCCTTTTCTGCGGCCTGGTCGATCCGTTTTTGCGTGGCGGGCTCATTGCGTTCCGCGCCGTCTTCTTCTTCCTCTTCGGCCATGGTTCAGCCGCCCGGCAGGCTCAGGAAGCCGTGCGTCATTCCGCGCGACCAAAGCTCCATCATCTGCGGCAGAAGCAGCATGAGCAGCAAGAAACCACCCAAAATCTGCAAGGGTGCCGCCACGACAAAAACCTGCGCTTGCGGTGCCAGCCGTGCGACCAGCCCCAGTCCCGCATTGAGAAAGATCGCCGCAAGCACAAAGGGCGCGGCCAGCTGCATGGCGAGTGCGAGGCTATCCGCCGCCTTGCGCGCGATGCTCTCGGCCGCTTCTCCCAAAGGCAGGCCAGCGCCTGCGGGCAGCACGGAATAGCTCTCCACCAGGGCGCGCAGCGGAATTTCATACAGTCCGGTGGCCAGGACAAGTGCTGCCGTGGCAAGCGAAAACAGTCGCGCCAGCGCCGTGGCACTCGCGCCCAGAACCATGTCGCCTTGCAGCGGCGAGGCGAGCCCAATCAGCAACGCCACCACCTGCCCTGCCTGCGCCAAGGCGAGTGCAAGGAAGCGCGCGAGCAACCCGATCCAAAGTCCGATCAGAATTTCGATCACGATCATCGCGCCCAATCCGGCCACATCCTCCGGCATTGGGGGCAGTGCGGGCGATAGAATGGGCAGCAGCGCCAGCACAAGCCCCAGCGCCAGGGCGATCCGCATAGTGGCCGGGATTTCCGCCTCGCCGATACCCGGCAGGAGCATCACCGCGGCACCCAACCGGCAAAGGATCAGCACCGCCTGGAACGCCAAGCCAGGGAGTGCGGCCAGCAATGCCGCATCAGCCGGCATGATCAAGGCAGGCCACCGACCGCGATCACCTGGTCAAACAGCCGCACCGCCCAGGCTTGCAGCACGCCAGTCATGAAGGGGCCGGTGAAGAGCAGCAGCCCGGCGATAGCTGCAAGCTTGGGCAGGAAGGCGAGTGTCGCTTCCTGAATCTGCGTCAGCGCCTGCAACAGCGAAACGCATAGCCCGATGGCCAGCACCACGAGCAGCGGAGGCCCGGCCAGTTGCAGGGTGACCCACAACGCCTCACGCATCGCCATGACGACGGGTTGTTCCAGCATGTCGCCCCGCCTCCTGCGGGTGCGCCGACGATCTGAATCAGATCGGCATGCGCATCACGTCCTGATAGGCGGTCACCACGCGGTCACGCACGGCGGTCGCGGTCTGCAAGGCCAGCTCCGCGCGCGAAATGGCGAGCACGACATCGGTCACACTCCCCTGCCCCGTCATCGCGTTGGTCGAGGCGACATCGGCACTGCGGCCGACATCAATCGCACTTTGCGCCGCGCGTTTCAGCGTCTCACCGAAGCCCGCGCCTTGAGCGACCGCCTCGGCCCCGCTCATTGCCGCGCGATAGGCCGCCGCGGCGCCCTGAAGGCCAAGGACCGGGGCAAGCATCAGCGAAGCGTCTCGATGGCGCGCATCAGCATGCCCCGCGTGGTCTCCAGTACCGCCAGATTGGCCGAGTAGCTTCGATTGGCCTCACGCATGTCCATGTTCTCGATCATGCTGTCCACGTTGGGCGTCTTTACATAGCCGCGCGCATCGGCGGCCGGGTGACTTGGCTCGAAACGCTCGGGGAAGCTGCCGGGCGCCTGGCCGATTTGCGAGACGCGCACCGTCTCCGCCCCCAACGAACGGTCGAGGCGGCTGCCGAATGTCACCGTCTTGCGCCGATATGGGTCAGCGCCGGCCGATTGGCCCGTGCTGTCGCGATTGGCGATGTTCTCCGCCACCACGCGCAGGCGCGTGGACTGCGCCGACATGCCGGCAGCGGAAATCGAAAGTGCGCGATCCAGATCCATCGTGGTTCTCCTTCGTGTCAGGTTTCAGCGACCAAGTGCCGTGCGGAACAGACCAACATATTTGCGATGCAAACCCATCGCGAGGGCATGGGCCTGATCGGTCTCGGCAATGCGGATCGCCTGCTCATCCAGCGAAACAGCATTGCCATTGGGCGTGCGCTCACTCACCCGGCGATCCTGCACGGCCACAGAATTGGTGCGCGCGGGCGTCAGGTGGCTCGCGTTTGTCGTCACCATCGCAGCACTCGCACGGCGGCGATCAAGCACTTGCCGGAAAGGCACCGCGTCGCTTGATCGAAAGCCGGGCGTATCGGCATTGGCGACATTCTGCGAAAGCAGCCGCTGGCGTGTATCCAGCCAAGCGAGGCGCGTTTCCGCCAATGAAATGGGGTTGGTGCGGGTCGGGTCCATGGCCCCTTTGAACAGCATCGGGGTTAAGAAACGTTGAAAGATTGCAGAGAGGATTCGTTAACCTCCTCCGCGGCATTCTCACTTTATGGCCGAAACACCGAATGAGCATCCCATCGAGGTCGCCGCCACGCTGGCCGCGATAGACAGCCTGCAAGGCACACTCACCATGGCGCGAGCCCTGGTGCTGGCCGGCCGCGAGGTGGACCTCGGCGGTCTTGACCGCGAGGCCGCCCGGCTTTGCGCCGCCGTCGCCTGCATGCCCGGTAATTCCGGCCAGGCGCTGCTGGGTTCGCTGGAAAATCTGGCACGCGAGATTGATCTGCTCTCACTCTGCATGCCCGAGCCCAGCTTTACGGATTCCTGACCAGCCCTTCCCTCCAGCGCTGGCAGGAGGCCGCGCATGTCCTTTCTCGATCCCTCAACGATTGTGCAGTCCGTCGGTGCACTGGCCGCGGTGCTCCTGCTGATTTGGGGTGCGGCGCAGGTCGCACGCCGGCGCGGCATGGTCTTGGCAGCACCTGGCCGGCTGGCCATTCGCGCCGTCTGTCCGCTTGATCCGCGCCGGCGCCTCGTGCTGATCCAGTGTGACGGGCGTGAGGGCCTGCTGCTCACCGGCCCCACGGGCGATCAATTTCTGGGCTGGCTGCCATGAGGTTCCTTGGCTTTCTGCTGGCGGCACTGTGCTGCGCGAGTCCAGCCTTCGCGCAATCCGTCTCGCTGGATTTGGGCGGCAGTCAGCCCGGGGCCACAGCGCGGCTGGTGCAGCTTGCCGCGTTGATCGGGCTGCTTTCGCTCGCCCCGTCGCTGCTGGTCATGGCCACCGCCTTCACGCGCATCGTCATCGTGCTGGCGCTACTGCGCACGGCCATTGGCGCACAGGGCGTACCGCCCAATCCGGTGCTGATCGGCCTGGCGCTATTCCTCTCCTTCTTCGTCATGCAGCCGGTGCTGGAGCAAGCCTGGACGCTGGGCGTGGTGCCCATGAATGAGGGCCGCCTCTCCGAGTTGGAGGGGCTTTCCGCCATGGCCGAACCCTTCCGCAAATTCATGGCCGCCAATGTGCGCGACAGTGACCTCGCCCTCTTCACGGATCTGGCGCGGCTGCCCACCGTCGCCCCCGCCGAGGCGCCCTTCCGCACGCTGATGCCCGCCTTCCTCATCACCGAACTCAAGCGCGCCTTCGAGATCGGATTCCTGTTGTTCCTGCCTTTCCTGGTGATCGATATGGTGGTGGCGTCCATCCTCATGTCGCTGGGGATGATGATGCTGCCGCCTTCCATTGTGGCGCTGCCCTTCAAGCTGATCTTCTTCGTGCTGGTGGATGGCTGGGCATTGCTTTCCTCCAGCCTGGTGCAGGGATTTGCGCTGCCGTGATCATTCCGTCTCCGCCGGTGGCTCCTGCGTCTGCGCGCGCGGCGTGGGGCGCGGCGGCACCCAGGGGCGGTCACCACGGAAGGCGCGATCCGAGACCACGCGCCCATCAGGCCAAACCGCATGAGCGCCATCGCGCCAGACCGAGAAGCGGTCCACCACCACACTTCCCGGGCAATCGCCGCGCACCGGCTCGGGCGAGAGGATGACGGGTGCCGTGCCGCAAGCCGGGTGCGGGCCACGGCGGAATTCCTGCGGCGCGCGTTGCCCACGGGGAGGCACAGGTGGGCGCAACAACAGCACGGCAGGCGCGCCCAACGCATCGCGCAACAGACAGGAACCCGGCGTGCATGTGATGCGCCCTTCTGCCAACTCGCCACTCGCTGGCAGGGGCGTGGCAGCATCATCACCAAAGCCGCGCAACCAGGAATCGCCGATGAAGCGCGAGGCACCGGGGCGGCGTTCAACAAAGGCCTGCCCGCCGATCTGAAAGGCGAACAACCTCCCATCCGACGAAGCGAGGGCGACTGGCAGGCTTACCAGCGACCAGCCCGCGAAACCCGCTGCGATGGGCAAGAGGCCCAGCAACCGCCAACGTGTTCGCCACAGGCAAATCCACAAGAAGCCAAAGGCCATTAGCCCGAGGCCCCAGCCGGGCAGCGGCGCCATGGCCAGCGCGGCCCCCGGCCAGGAAGCGACTGCGCGCGCCACGGCCAGAATGCCCTCGATTCCCCAGCCCATCACGATCAGCGGCCATGCATCGAGCCCGAGCGGCATGAGAAGCATCGCCGCCATCCCCGCCGGCATCACCAGCAGCGAAGTGAGCGGCACCGCCAACGCATTCGCAGCCACGCCGTACAACTGCAAGCGCCCGAAATGATGCAGCCCGAACGGCGTCGTCGCGAGCCCCGCGATCACCGAAGTCGCCACGCTGCCCAGCACCACCAGCCAAGCGCGCTGCCAAAGCGGGCGCGGCGCATTCCCTCGCGCGAGCCAGGGCCGCGCCGCCTCCCATCCCGCGATCAAACCCAGCACGGCGGCGAAGCTCATCTGGAAGGAAGGGCCGATCAATGCGGCAGGGTTGAGCAGCAGCACCGCGACCGCCGCGAAGGCCAGGACACGTGGGCTGAGCGCGCGGCGGCCGACCAGCAAGGCGAGCGTCACCAGCGCCGCCATGGCGAAGCTGCGCTGCATCGGCACCTGGCTGCCGGTCAGCACCATGTAGAAGCCGCCCGCCGCAAGTGCCGCTAGCGCCGCATAGGTCTTGGTGCCAAACCGCAGCGCAAAGCCTGGCCACAAGGCCAGTCCACCCCGCACCACCACAAACATCAGCCCCATCACGATGGCGATATGCACCCCCGAAACCGAGAGAAGATGGGCGAGGCCTGAATCCCGCATCGCCTGCATGTCGTTCAGCGGGATCGCGCTTTGCCCACCCGTCAGCAGCGCCGCTGCGATTGCGCCCACGCCACCAGGCAGGGCCTGCATCACCCGCGCCTCGATCCGCGCACGCAGCGCTGAGAGCGGCGGGGCCACGCCATCCCGCCCCAGGATTTCCACCGGTCCGAGCGCGAAGCCAGAACCGGCCACGCCCTCAAAAAAGGCCGCACGCTGAAAATCCCACGCGCCTGGATAGGCCGGCGCCGAG
>Ga0335395_10002391_pt1 | contig 11664 bp, 9 predicted proteins | sample MAT02_FD_205744 | JGI IMG/M metagenome (GOLD analysis project Ga0335395, IMG submission 205744) | Freshwater microbial communities from Lake Fryxell liftoff mats and glacier meltwater in Antarctica - MAT-02 (spades assembly) (version 2) ...
GCGCGCCATTGCGCAAGCCAGCGCCGATGACGACAGCCAGCTGTTGCGGCTGGAATCGGACGCGCACCGGGTGCAGGTGGTGACCCTGCACAAGAGCAAGGGCCTGGAGTACCCGCTGGTATTCCTGCCATTCGCCGGCATCGGCGGCAAGCCGCGCGACCCGGGCAAGCGCGTGGTCGTGAATGGTGCAGGCGGGCGCGCGCTGCACTGGAAGCTGCTGCCCTCGCTGTCGGGATGGAACGAGGCGAAGCTGCAATGCAGCGACGCCCAGCGCGCCGAGGATGCGCGCCTGCTGTACGTGGGCCTGACCCGCGCGCGCGATGCGCTGTGGTTGGCCGGCGGGCTGTTCTTCGACCATGACCAGGCCGCGGTGGCGCACATGATCGCCGAACCCGACGCACTGGCCGCCACGCTCGGCAACAACATCCGGGTCGACCATAGCCAGCCCGGTGCGCTGCCCTGGCTCGGCCCCGAATCCGCGCCTGAAGTTGCACCGGCGCGCATCGTCACACGTGCCCTTCCAACCGACTGGTGGGTATACAGCTTCACCCAGCTGGCCAGGGCCGACGGTGGCCATGAGATCGCCAGCGCCGCGACCGAAGCCGGTGGCGGTGCCGCCGACGAGCCCGCGCAGGCCATCGAGCCGGCGTTCGACGTACGCGACGCCGACGACTTCGATCCGCGCTTCGCCGGCAGCCGTTTCGGCAACGTGCTGCATGGCGCGCTCGAGCTGGCCGACTTCCCGGCCTGGGCGCACTGGCACGCAGGCGAGGACGCGCCAGCCGGGCAGGACCTGCCGCTGCGCGAGGCGTTGCGCGCGGAAGGCTACGGGCGCGACGATCTGGATGATGGCGTCGCGGTGCTCACTGCGCTGGTCGGACGCACACTGACCGTCGCATTGCCCGAAGGCGTCGCCCTGCATGCGCTGGCTGCGCAGGATCGCCGCGCCGAGATCGAGTTCCACTTCGCCATGCAGCCCACTGCGGTGCCGGCGCTGCTGGAGCTGCTGCATGCGCATGGCATCGTGCGCGAGCGCCGCGGCTTCGGCCTGCGGCAAAGGCTGGAAGGCCTGATGACCGGCAAGATTGACCTCACCTACACCCACGCCGGGCGCTGGTACGTGCTGGATTACAAGTCCAACCGCTTGCCGCGCTACGACGCCGCCGCACTGGCCGAGTCCATGGCCCACAGCGAGTACGACCTGCAGGCACTCATCTACACACTGGCCCTGCACCGCTGGCTGCGCTTCCGCCTGGGCAACGGCTACGATTACGCACGCGAATTCGGTGGTATCCGCTACCTGTTCTGTCGCGGTCTTGAGGCCGGTCGCGCAGACTCGCCCGGCGTGTATGCGTACCGGTTCGCGCCGGAGCTGGTGCACGCACTGGACGCGCTGTTCGCAGGCGAGGCGCCGGTGACGCGGCCCGGCCCAGGTGCCCGGGAAGAGCGCGCACCCCACGACGGGGCGATGCAGCGATGAGTGCGTCCAGCCTGCTCGACACCCTGTACCGCGCCGGCCACCTGCGGGTCATCGACCATGCCCTGGCGCAGAGCCTGCGGCGCCTGGATCCCGCCACCCCCGACGCCGTGCTGGCTGCGGCCGCATTGGCTTCGCTGGCCGTTTCCAAGGGCCACGCCGGTTTCCTGCCCGCGTCTCCACAACCATTGCTGGATGCCGATGTCGACTGGCCATCGGCCGACGCCTGGACGGCGCAGCTGGAAGCCTCGGCGTGGGTCGCCAGCCCCGACGACAAGTCTGAACCCTCCGATCCCCAGGCCCCCCTGGTGTTCGAACACGGCCTGCTGTACCTGCGCCGCTACCGCGAGTACGAGCGCCGCCTGGCGGTAGGCCTGCAACGCATTGGCCGGCATGTACCGGGGCAGGTCGACCCATCGGTGCGAGCGAACACCACCGCGCGAGCGGACACATCTGCGCAAGCGAACACAACGGCACGAGCGAACACATCTGCGCAAGCGAACATACCCGGGCACGCGAACACATCCACACAGCCGAACACCCACGGATCCGCCGAAACCCCCGGTCGAACCGACCTGGCTGCGCTCGCCCCGCTGTTCGCGCAGCTGTTCCCGGACGCCGCCAGCGGTGAAGACCGCCAGGCCATTGCCGCGGCCACCGCGCTGCGCCACAGCCTGCTGCTGGTCACCGGCGGCCCCGGCACCGGCAAGACCACCACCATCACCCGCCTGCTGGTGCTGCTGGTGGCCCAGGCGCTGCACAGTGGCAACCCCGCCCCGCGCATCGCCCTGGCCGCGCCCACCGGCCGCGCCGCCGAGCGCATGGCCGAGAGCCTGCGCACCGCGCTGCAATCGCTCACCGCGCTGGGCTTCGATGCGGCGCTGTGCGCGCAGCTGCCGCTCGCCGGCACCACCCTGCACCGCCTGCTCGGCACCATCCCCGACTCGCCGCGCTTCCGCCACCACGCCGACAACCCCCTGCCGTTCGACGTGGTAGTGGTGGACGAAGCGTCCATGATCGACCTGCCGCTGATGGCCAAGCTGGTCGAAGCGGTCGCCGACGGCGCTCGCCTGGTGCTGCTCGGCGACCCGGATCAATTGCCCTCGGTCGAAGCCGGCGACGTCCTCAGCGGCATCCTGCAAGCCACCGGCGACGGCAACCACCTGATTGATGCCGACGCATTGAGTCCGCTCTACCCCGTAGGAGCGCCCCATGGGCGCGATGCTCTCCCCCCCGCCCCCGACCCTGCTCCGGATGTCCCGACTGTCGATGCCGCCCCCGTAGGAGCGCCCCATGGACGCGATGCTCTTGCGTCTGTCCCCGTATCAACCCCCTCTGGCCGCGATGCCTCTGCCACCTTCCCCGGCCGCCACGTCCACCTCAACCGCGGCTACCGCCAATCCGCCTCGCTCGAACTCGCGCCCCTGGCCAATGCCGTACGCGACGGCGACGCCCCCACCGCGCTCTCGCTGTTGCGCGGCAACACCCTGGCTGGTGTGCACTTCCACGAAGACCTCGCCGATCCACTGCAAACCCAACGCGAGCGCCTGCTCGTCCACTGGCGCGCGATCGCCGATGCCGCCAGCCCCGCTCGAGCGCTGGCGCTGGCCCACCGCCTGCGCCTCCTCACCGCAGTGCGCGAAGGTCCGCAGGGCGCACGCAGCCTGAATGCCCGCATCGAAGCGATGCTCTCGGAGAACGGACTCGGTGGCGCACGTCGCGGCGCAGGCTCCGGCGCCAGCCAGTACTTCCACGGCCGCCTGCTGCTCATCACCGAGAACAGCTACCGCCACCGCCTGTTCAACGGCGATATCGGAATCTGCCTGGAAGGCGACGACGCAAACCTGATGGCTTGGTTCCCCGGCGGTGACCCGCACAACCCGCGCCCGTTCCATCCAGCATCTTTGCCCGCGCATGAAAGCGCCTTCGCCATGACCGTGCACAAGGCCCAGGGCTCCGAGTTCGAAGAGGTATGGCTGCTGCTGCCGGCCCGCTTCAACCGCGTGCTGTCACGTGAACTGGTCTACACCGGGATTACCCGGGCGCGCAGCAAGCTGCACTTGGCCGGCAGCGAAGCTGTGCTGCGCGAAGCGCTGTCGAGGCATGCCAGCCGGTGGTCGGGGTTGGGGTGGCGTCTGGGTGCGGGAGCGGAAGCGGGCGAGGATGGCGCGCCGCATGCTCAGCAGGAATCAGGCGACTCAATACATCGTTCTCTGTTCTGAGGACGTCACACGGTGTCGCTTGCCGTAGCTGGACAACAGTCCGTGCGCCAGCGTGAACGCGTGATGGCACTCGCGGCAACTACACGACTTTGTCATCAGCGCTCCACCGGCTGCGTGAAATCACTTTATGACGTCCTGGCATAGCAGTATCACCACGTGGAGAGTCCGCTTCCGACCCGAATCGGACTCTCCCTGTATCGACTAATCCCGCCTCACCGTAAGTAGTAGACAAATACATCTAGACAGATTGATCTAATTGATCTAAGCTGGCGTTCTGTTCGTAATCCGCCGATGCATTGCATGCCAAGCAAGTTAAAACCGCCCAAGCCCACGGCTACCGAACTCGACCTGTTGCGGGTGATCTGGCGCCTAGGTCCTTCCACGGTAAAAGAAGTGCACGCTGCGCGCCTGCGCGAGCGTCCCGATCTCACCTATGCGACGGCGTTGCGCCTGATGCAGGTAATGCACGGCAAGGGGCTGCTGACCCGCAACGAGAGCCAGCGTTCGCACGTGTACGCCGCCGCACACGCGCAGGACGCAATGCAGACCAACTTGCTCAAAGATCTCATCCATAGGGCGTTCGCAGGCTCCGGCAAGGATCTGGTGCTCGCCGCGTTGAGCAGCCATGTCACCGACAAGGAGCGCGATGAGATAAAGCGCGTCCTGAGGGAGAACCCGGGTGACTGATTTCCTGGCAATCCTCGTCCCCGCGCTCGGCTATGCGCTGCTGAATTTCCTATGGCAGGGCGCGATGATCGGCCTGCTCACGGCGCTCGCGTTGCATTCGCTGGCTCACGCGCGGCCCCAGGCACGCTATGCCGTTGCCTGCCTCGCGCTGCTGGCCTGCGTGCTGTTGCCGCTCGTCACCGTGATCGCGCAGCTCGCCGCGACATCGTTTACGCCGCTTTACGCCGGAACGATCGCGCCCCTATCGCTTTTTGCTGCCAGCCCCCACACGCCGGACATGTTGTTCGGTATCAGAGCGTCCGCAGCGCAATTGGATGCCTTCCTGCCTTGGATCGTCGTGTTGTGGGCTGCCGGAACTTTCGTCCTTTCCTTGCGTATGGCAGTGGGCCTGATCTGGATCCGCCGTCTGAGCCACAGCCCACACAGTCCTCCGCAAGCGGCGTGGCAACAACGCCTCGACGCCTTGGCAGTGCACTTCGGCCTGCACCGAAGCGTCGAGCTGCGCCTAGTCGACAGCCTCGACTCACCCGTCTCCGCAGGCTGGTGGCGCCCGGTCGTGTTGCTGCCCACGGCGCTGCTCGCCCGCATGCCGACGGACCTGATTGAAGCCTTGCTCGCTCACGAACTCGCTCACATCCGCCGCCACGACTACCTGATCAACCTGCTGCAGAACGCGGTCGAAGCCCTCCTGTTTTACCACCCGGTTACTTGGTGGCTATCGAATCGCATCCGAATCGAGCGCGAACAGATAGCCGATCAGCTCGCGGCGGAAGTGGCGTGCACGCCGCGTCGCCTCGCTCTTGCGCTGTCCGAGCTGTCCGAGCTGTCCGAGCTGTCAGAACTCCATCGGAGTCGCCCCGTACGCCAGCTTGCGCAAGCCGCCCGCGGAGGCCAGCTTCTGGCGCGCATCGAACAACTCGTGCGGCCTGCTCGCAATGCTCATCCCAGCGCCCGGATCGTCTTCCCGCTGCTGGGCCTGGTTGCCGCCTGCATCGCGTCCTACAGCTACGCCCAGGTCGGCAAGCCCGATCCGGATGCAATGAGGGCAGGCACTCACGCTATGCAGGGGAGTCGCCCGCACGGTGCTTCGGCACGCGAAACCATCGCCCTGGTACGCAAGGGTGACAACGATATCTTGATATGGGGCCCGAACGATGACTTGCCGGCGATCGAGGCGGCGAGGCGCGGCGCAGACGGCGACTTCCTCTGGATCTACCGCGCCGGCAAGGACTATGTCGTCACCGACCCGCTATTGCTCGCACGGGCGAGTCAGGCTTGGCGTGAAACCTATGCGTTGAGCCAGCAGATTGAGGCGTTGAACGACCAGCTGGAGGTTCACAGCAGCAAGATGGAAGCGCTCGGCAGGCGCATGGAAACGCTGTCCGCACAACAGGAGCCGTCGCCTGAGGCGAGCGCTGCTGTGCGCGCAATCGAAGATACGGCGAGGCAACAGCAGTCTCTCGCCCGCGAAGAACTGCGGCTGGAGAAGCTGCATCGCGATGCACCGAGTGACACCGCACGGCGACAACGCATTGAGCGTCAGATGGACGCGCTTTCGGCGAAGCAGGACGAGCTGGTGCATCGGTATGAGCAACAACTGGAAGCCGAAGCAAAACGTACAGAAGCGCAGCAACAGCCCATGGAGGCGCTCGTACGTGAAATGGACCTTGCAAGCGAACCGATGGAGCCATTGAGCAGGCGGATGGAGGTACTGGGACGTCAGCAGAAGAAGGCTTGGGACCAGACCGAACGCGAATTGCGAAAGCTGATCAATGAGGCGCTGGCAGGAAATCTCGCAAGATCCGCTACTACGCGAATTTCTGCGCAGTAGATGCCTCGCCGTTGTCCGGTCACATCCATGCCGCGTACGTAGAAGATTCTCGCGCCTGAATCATCAGGGCGATATGAAGAACTCGTTTTGGAGTCTGCTTCTGACTCTAGTGTCAGCAGTCGCAAGTCCTGGCGCTCCTGCTGAGGTCGCCGGTATGAATATCTCGTCGGAAAATCCTGCAGGGGTCGTTTTTTCCGATCGCCACCAGAACTCCATCCAAACTCATTTCACCCAGGATTCCTGATGAACTCTTTGCGATCGATTGTCTGTTCTTTGCTGATTGTCTCTACGCCTGCACTTTGCGCGACCACAGGCATTGGGTCGACTGATTCGACGGTTTCATCGACTGCAGATGAAATTCTCGTCGCCGACTCGCAAGAGCCCGGCCGTGTCGCGCCAGCCCCCGGGGCGCTCGATGCCGCCTTCGATGCTTACATTCAAGCGGCCATCGCGAATGCCGGCTTCAGCGGCACGGTTTTGGTTGCCAAGGATGGGGTCCCCGTTTTCCGTCGCAGTTACGGTTTGGCCAGTCAGGAACTGGAGGTGCCCAACAACAACGAGACCGTCTACGATCTGGCGTCCATCACCAAGGCTTTCACTGCCTTGCTGATCATGATGATGCAGGAAGAGGGCAGGCTGAACGTCGATGATCTCGCCTGCACCTATCTGACAGACTGCCCGGCGGCCTGGCAGGCCATTACCATCCGACAACTGCTGACCCACACCTCGGGAATCGAGAGCTATTCCAGACTGCCCGAATGGGATGAGACCCTGGACACACGGGTCTTCTGGCGCGGCGGCGCCGCCTTGATGATGAGGGATCAACCTCTTCGTTTCAGTCCGGGTGAAGGCTATCGCTACAGCAACACCGGCTTCGATCTACTTGGTCTGATCGTCGAGCACGTGTCCGAAAAGACGCTGCCCGAGATGTATCAGGACAGGATTCTGTCGCCCCTGGGCATGAACCGCAGCGGCTTCCACACGTCACGAATGATCGCGCCCGGTGCTGCTACCGGCTACTATTCGCTGGGCTCGACCTTCATTAACAGGACACCTCAGTCATCGTCTTCAGCCTACGGCTCAAGCGGCCTGTTCAGCACGGTCGATGATTTGCTGAAGTGGGATCAGGCCCTTTATTCGAACCAGCTGATCTCGGCCGCCTCGTATGAGCAGATGATTGCCGAAGCGAAGAATGAGTACGGCTTCGGCTGGGAGATGCGGACATGGTTGGGGCGTCGGCAGTTCGGCCACGCCGGCAGTGGTGGAGGCTTCTCGACACTGATTGCACGCTTCATTGATGATCGTCTGACCGTCGTCGTCTTGAGCAATAGCGACGAAGCCAGTGCCAATGCTGTGGCTCGCGACTTGGCAGCGATCTATTTCAGGCAGGAGTATCAACTACCTTCTCAGGGACGGAAAGCCCGTTTCTTGGACACGATCCTGGCTGAAGGCCCTGACGGGGCGATTCAGCTCTATCGCGACATGAGGGCCGCGGAGCCGGAAGCCGAGGCCTTCAGGACGGATGAGCTTCTAGTCACGGCCGGATACGATCTTCACGGTGTCCCGTTGATGGACCAGGCAAAGCGTGTCTTCGCGTTTGCTCTCGAACAGTTTCCGCGCTCGGCCTACAGCCACGATGGCCTAGCCGATATCGCGCTGGCCGAAGGGCAGAATGAAACCGCCATACGCCATTTCGAAACCTCGCTCGCCATCGATCCGACCAACGAATACGCGGTCAAGGGCCTCGAACGGGTTCGGGCACTCTCTTCCCTGTAACTGCGGTCTCTTCGTCACCCGCCTCTATCGATGGTCCAGATTGGGAAATCGCAGCCGATGGGGCCGATGAATGTCTGCTCTTGGCTGTGGATTCAACCGGTCACTGCAACATGTTGATTGAAGAGAACTGCTGGTGTTTCGTAGCTTAACGTCTTACGCGGACGGTTATTGAGCTGCCTTGCCACCGCATAGAGCTTGGCCTGCGAGTAGCTCGAGAGTTCCGTTCCTTTTGGGAAGTAATGCCGCAAAAGCCCATTGGTATTCTCGTTCGTTCCGCGCTGCCAAGGATTCTGCGGATCGCAAAAGTAGACATCTATATTGGTTGCCATCGTGAAGCGCTTATGACCTGCCATTTCCGAGCCACGGTCCCACGTCAGCGTCCTATAGAGTTCCTCCGGAATCTTGCGTGCGTTCTTGATCAACGCATTGATCACCGTCTCTGAGTCCTTGCCCGCAACCTTGAGCAACATCACGTAGCGGGTATTGCGTTCGACCAGGGTCACAAGCTGGGTGTTTTTGCTGCCACACAGCAAGTCACCTTCCCAGTGGCCGGGCACCGCCCGATCTTGGACGGTGGCTGGACGCTCGCTGATCGAAACCGTGTTGAGAATCCGGCCGTGATTGTCCGTCTTCTGCGTGTGGTGGCGCGAACGGCGCATCACGCGGGTGCGCCGCAAGTGCGCCAGCAGCTCCTTTTTCAAGGCGCCGCGGGCCTGTATGTAAAGGCTGCGATAGATGGTTTCGTGTGACACCTGGTAGCTCGTTTCGTCTGGATAGGTTCGCTTTAGCCAGCCGGCGATCTGCTCCGGCGACCACTGTAGATTGAGTTTCTCCGCCACAATCTGCGCCGCCGCCCGATTCTGGGCAAGCTCGCAGATCTTGGGCCGGTGCGCCCGGTCCCAGGCAGCATGGTCAGCCTGCGTTGCCCGATAGTCTGCCAAGCCACCATTTCTCTTGATCTCGCGGCTGATGGTAGACGCAGCTCGGTTCAGCTCTTCAGCGATCGAGCGGATGGACCGCCCCATCACCACCGCGCGGGATATCTCCTCCCGCTCGGCAAACGTGAGCGACCGTTCTGAGCGGGAACGCTGTGCCGGCCGTATTCCGCCGGTCTCTGCCAGGATCCGCTGTATGGACGAATGGTTCCGATCAAAGAGCTGCGCGATCTGCTGGAGCGAGTGCCCCTTCTTCCAATGCTCCCAAATCAGCGCTTTCTGACTGTCGTTGTAGTAGATCCGAGGTCTCTGCTTCACAGGCAACACTCCTCCCGCCTAAGCCGGGTCTAGTGTGTTGCATCCACCGGTTGAATCCACAACCCAAGCCGGTCAGTCGCGCATGCAATCCATGCAGTCGCGCTTCAGTCAACGAGGCTGTCCAGGACACAGATCGAGTTGCAGCTCACGTCAAGGTGGCTCGACTCTACATATGGAACGACCAGCGGCAACCGATCTCCGACGAGGCCAGCGCGATGGTCAAGGCTATGTATTGCAAGAACAGACGGATTGGTAGGTGCCCTCAAGCGCCTCCACCGTAACGACTTGGCGTCCTGACCGGCGACTTGCACCGCGCGGGCAGGTGCCAAGCGGTCTCAGTGCGCCGCGATTTTCCGCAGGAAGTAGTCGATCGCGCTCGCGACCTTGTCTGGCTGGTCGAGCATGGCGAAGTGTCGCGAAGGCGAAATCGACTGCGCGTCCAGTTGCGGGGTGCCGGCCATCAGCGAGCGGTAGTAGGCCGTCTTTGCAGCTTCGGTGATGCCCTACGCCGCGCCGTCGGCGGGGTTGTATGGCGATAGCAGCAAGACCGGCGCGCTGATCTTCGGCAGCCGTGTGCGCAAGTCGAAGGCGAGGGTTTCGGCCATGAAATCGGCGGTGGCGCCCGGGTTGCTTTTTGCGGTCAGCTGCGCCAGCCGGGCGCCAGTGCCGGCGTCGATCACGCCGATCATTTGCATGTACTGCACCTGTTGCGCCGCGAAGGCCTTTGCATCTACGTTGGCCATGCGCGCCTTCGTGCCCTCCGCCATGGCGGACCGTTGTTCCGGCGTCATCGACTCGGTGCCGGGAAAGACTGGCAAGCCGTCGATGCTGATCACCCCGCCGACCAGGCCGGGCTGGCGTTCGGCAAGCGCCAGTGCAAGCACGCCGCCCAGGCTGTGGCCGATCAACACGGGACGTTCGAGCTGCTGGGTAGCGATCAGCTGTTGTAGCGCATCGATCGCGCCCTGCATGCCCTTGCCTGCCTGCGCGGGGCGCCCGTCGAAGCCGGCCAGCGTGACCACGTAGATCACCTGGCTATCCTGCAGACCGCGTACCGTGTCCTCCCAGACCCACGCGCCACTGGCAAGGCCAGGAATGAGGATTACCGGTGACCCCCGCTCGCCATGGCGCTCCACCTGCAGGCTGCCTACCTCGAAACGTTCCACGCTGGTATGCACTTGGCTGGTGGTGCTTTTCGCGTTGGCGTGACCAGCCTCAGCTGTTGTTGGATCGCTTGCGAAGGCCTGGCCGGCGAGGACTAGGGCGAGGATGACACCGTGGATGCCTACGCTCATGCATCGTGTCGGCGAAAGGGAGGTTCTGGTTTTCATACTGGTTCCTGGTTTAAGGAGTGAAGATGTCTTCGATGGGTTTGCCGAACAGCCGGGCGATGGCGAACGCCAGTGGCAGGCTCGGGTCGTAACGTCCGGTCTCCAGGGCGTTGACGGTCTGCCGCGAAACCTCCAGCAGCTCGGCCAGGTCTGCCTGCGTCCATCCGCGCCCGGCGCGCAATTCGCGGATGTGGTTGTTCATCGCCGGTCAATCCAGCCGCGCACCAGCGCTACCAGTGCCCAACTGCCGCCGAGCACGGGCCAGACCCAGAACATGCTCTGGCGCGGATACCCGGCGCCCTCGAGGAAGCCATACGTGAATGACAGTGCGGCGGTGATGCCGGCGGCGATCGCGGCGTTCTCCAGAAGGAGTCTTCGGATGTATTCATCCATTCGCCGGTACTGCCGCACGATCACCCAGAGCATGAGGCCGAAGCCGAGCATCGGAGCAAGCAGTATCAGCAGGCGGACCGGCCCAAGCGCCATCGACTTGGCGAGGGCCAGCGAGCCCACTAGCAGCACGAGGTACAAAGTCATGGTGCCGCCAAGTTCCAGGAGGTACTGCCTGGTCAGTCGTTGTTCGCGCATCACAAGCTCCTGAAGTAAAGTACGCTTTACACCTTACGGAGGCTTTTCGAGCATGTCAAGCGTCCTTTACATTGCCGGCAATTGGCCAAAATACCGTTTGGCCGGGACAGCCTCGCCATGTGCGTGTTCACTTTTTCAGTGGTGTACCTGATGGCCCTGTTCGTGCTCCTGCTGGTGGACCACTGGCTGCTAACACTTTTGCAGTCCACGCCAGTGATGGAATTCGTGGCGCAGGTTTGAGCTCGCCAAGCCGGCGCTGCGTCTGCTTGGCAGATTGATAGCAAGGCGCGGTGAGGGCGCGTAAAGCGGGTCAACAGGAGGGGCGGCTTTCCGTAGGGAGGGCCCTGGCCCGCCGCGTATCGTTCGGATTGCGTGCAGCGGTGCGTGATGACTGCGACTCGGATTGTTCGCGTTCGTAGTGCCATGATCCCGATGCCCCAGATTGCGGGGAAATGAACCTGGACTACCCCCGATTTCTCGAACACCCCCGTGCGAGGCT
>Ga0335395_10002392_pt1 | contig 11663 bp, 9 predicted proteins | sample MAT02_FD_205744 | JGI IMG/M metagenome (GOLD analysis project Ga0335395, IMG submission 205744) | Freshwater microbial communities from Lake Fryxell liftoff mats and glacier meltwater in Antarctica - MAT-02 (spades assembly) (version 2) ...
CCCACAATGGTCATCTCCTCACCAACACCGCCTACACCGAGAAAATGATGCTCCGCCTCATCGTCGAGCAACTCAAGACCAAGCACGCCCTACCCCTCACCTTAGAAGGCAGCCAGTTCATCAATACCCTTGTCATCAAGAAGTATCTGGATGAATTCAACGGCCAGCAACCAGCTTGAGGAAAATCTGAAATCATAAACTCGAAATCCTAATCCATGATCGCATCTTATCCCTCTCCCCATCTGCGTTCATCCCGTCCATCTGCGGTTAAAAGACTCTTCCATTCGTGTAAATTCGCGTGCATTCGCGGTTAAAAAAAATCTTCCTCTTCCACTGATCACTGATCACTGATCACTCGGCACTTCTTCCAATGACCCGCGACTTCCAAAAACAAGCCACCACCCTCATCGACGACCTCAAAGGCGTCTGTGCCAACTACGGCCTCGGCAACGATGGCAACGAGTTCAAGATCATCACCCAGATTTTCCTCTACAAATTCCTCAACGACAAATTCGCCTACGAGGCGAAACTCATTGATCCCAAGCTCGCCAAGGCCGTCTCATGGGAAGACGCCCTGCGGAAATACAAAAAAGCGGATTACGAGATGCTGCTCATCCAGCTCGGCGAGGGCACCGCCCATCTCAAGCCCGAGCACTTCCTCGCCACCCTCTACGGCAAGCAGAACGAGGAAAACTTCGCCAAAACCCTGGATGCCACCCTGCTGTCCATCGCCGCGTTGAACGAGGACATCTTCTCCGTCATGACCGACGATGGCGAGAAGCAGCCGCTCTTCGAGGCCATTACCGAATACGTCTCCTCCAAGCGCAACGACTTCGCCCGCGCCCTCGTCAACAAGCTGGTAAACTTCAGCTTCGAGCGCCTGTTCAGCGAGAAGTTCGACTTCTTCGCCACCATCTTCGAATACCTCATCAAGGACTACAACAAGGACGGCGGCGGGAAATACGCCGAGTATTACACGCCCCACGCCGTCGCCAAGATCATGGCCGCGTGCCTGGTCACTGGAGGCGAGAAAAACGTCACCTGTTACGATCCCTCCGCCGGATCCGGCACCTTGCTGATGAATCTCGCCCACTCCATCGGCGAGGAAAAATGCAGCGTCTATTCGCAGGACATTTCCCAAAAATCCTCCGGCCTGCTGCGGCTCAATCTCATCCTGAACAAGCTCGTCCACTCCATCCCGCACATCATCCAGGGCAATACCATCCTGCATCCCTATCACCGCGAGGAAAATGGCGGCCTGCGCATGTTCGACCGCATCGTCTCCAATCCGCCCTTCAAGCTGGATTTCTCCGACTTCCGCGACGAACTCGATGTCCCCGCGAACAAATAGCGCTTCTTCGCCGGGATTCCCAAGATCACGCCAACCTCCAAGGACAAGATGGCGATCTATCTGCTCTTCCTCCAGCACATCATCGCCTCGCTGAGCAAGAAGGGGAAAGCCGCCATCGTCGTGCCCACCGGCTTCATCACCGCCCAGGCCGGGATCGAAAAAGGCATACGCCAGCACCTCGTGGAAAACAAGATGCTCGCCGGAGTGGTCTCCATGCCCAGCAACATCTTCGCCACCACCGGCACCAACGTCTCCATCCTCTTCCTCGATGCCAGCAACAAGGGCGACATCGTCCTCATCGACGCCTCCAACCTCGGCACCAAGGTCAAAGACGGCAAAAACCAGAAAACCCTCCTCTCCACGGCCGAGGAAGACCAGATCATCCGCGTCTTCAATGGCAAGGAAGTCGTCGAGGATTTCTCCGTCGTCGTGAGCTACGACGAGATCGCCGCGAAAAACCACTCTCTCAGCGCCGGGCAGTATTTCGATGTGAAAGTCGAGCACGTGAAGATCACGGCGAAAGAGTTTGAAAAGGAACTGGCGGCTCGAACCGGTCGATTGCAGGCAATGTTCGAGGCATCACGAAAACTGGACAGTAACGTTGAGAAACAACTCGCCACTTTGACTTATGCAAAGTGAATGGAAGATAACCACTCTTGGAGAGGAGGTCGATTTTCTCACCGGCTTCCCATTTAAGAGCAAGGAATATACGGATGATCCGAATGACACTCGGTTGCTCCGGGGGGACAACATCGCACAAGGATTCGTCCGTTGGAGCAATGCCAAACGATGGCCCCGTGATGATGCTAAATCTTTCGAAGCCTATGAACTTCGAGAAAAGGATGTGGTTCTTGCGATGGATCGTCCATGGATCGACGCGGGATTGAAGTATGCTGCTATTTTGGAGAAAGATGTTCCAAGTCTTTTGTTGCAGCGAACATCTCGACTTCGAGGTGGAAAGGATTTGAACAGCGGATTTCTTCGCTATTTGATCGGAAGTCCGGAATTCACTCGTTACATCCAATCTATTACTACCGGTTCGCTTGTTCCGCACATTAGTTCCGTTCAGATCAAGGATTACTCATTTCGCAAGCCGCCCCTCCAGACCCAAAAATTGATCGCGTCGGTGCTCGGGTCACTCGACGCGAAGATCGAACTCAACCACCGAATCAACGTGGAGTTGGAGGGCATGGCGAAGTTGCTGTATGACTACTGGTTCGTGCAGTTTGATTTCCCGATGAGCGCCGCCCAAGCCGCCGCCATAGCCAAGCCCCGCCTCACCGGCCAACCCTACCAATCCTCCGGCGGCAAAATGACCTACCACCCCGATCTCAAACGCGAGATCCCGGACGGGTGGGATGCCGGGACTCTTAAGGATCTGTTCGACCTCAATCCATCGGTTTCTATAAAAAAAGGTCAGATGGCTGCCTATCTCGACATGAACGCTTTACCGACTTCCGGATTCATGACCAAGGCAATTCAAAGAAAGGAATTCAATGGCGGCACCAAGTTCACCAATGGCGACGTCCTCGTGGCACGAATCACGCCATGCCTCGAAAATGGCAAAACCGGACTCGTGTGCCTGCTGGATGAAGATGAACTCGCATTCGGTTCCACGGAATTCATCGTGCTACGTGGCAAAGAACTTCCACTGATTGCTCATGCTTGTTGTCTAAGTCGTTCGGAACCCTTCCGGAACTACGCCGTGCGTAATATGACGGGAACTTCCGGCAGGAAGCGCCTTGAAGCTCCTATTCTTGAAAAGCTACCAATCGCAATTCCGCCGATCGAGACGCTTTCAACTTTTGAGCAGACATGCGGTTCATTTTTCCAACTAATGACGGAACACACCCAACAAAACCAACACCTCACCGCCCTCCGCGACTGGCTCCTCCCGATGCTCATGAACGGTCAGGTCACGGTGCGGTGAACCTTCTTTTCCAACCAACTTCATGACAAACGAACGAAGCAAAGTATTCCGCGATGCGGTTCATGGATTAATTTCCCTCGATAGCGATCGGGATCTTTTGCTGGACCTCATCGATACTCCGGAATTCCAGCGACTGCGCAGAGTCCGGCAGTTGGGCGTGAGCAACCTGACCTACCCGGGCGCGGAGCACACGCGTTTCGCTCACAGTCTCGGGGTGCTGCACATCGCAATTCGGATTCTGGAAACCTTGCGAAGAAGGCATGGTAACGATGCCCGCATCAAGAGTTGGCTTGATGGCAAAGCCAAGATCGTCAAGGCTGCGGCGCTTTTGCATGATTTGGGACACGGGCCATTTTCCCACATGATCGAGCGTGCCTTCGGTGCCCATGGTCGGCATGAGGAGGTTAGCAAGCGCATGATCGACGATCCCGACTCCGGAGTTTTCGAGGCATTGAACCGGCACATGGGAGCGAGCGAGATCCAAGAAATCAAAAACCTGCTCGATTTCCACGAGCATCCGTTTCTTCATGACATCGTGAGCGGAAGTCTCGATGCAGATCGCATGGACTACCTTCTGCGGGACTCCCACTTCACCGGCGTCGCTTATGGCAGTTACGATATCGAGTGGGTTTTGAACAGTTTCTGCCTCGGGCTGGAACCCAATCCGGACACTCCCTCATCACCGCCCAAGTTCCGGCTCTGTCTGGATAAAAAGCGTGGTCTTCATGCCGCTGAGCAAATGATCATCGCCCGGCTTCACATGACCATGCAGGTGTATGCCCACAAGACCACGCGCATGTGGGAGGCGCACCTTCTCCTGCTGTTCGCCGAGGCCACACGAATGGCGGAGTCAAAGGCTTTGCCAGCCGAAACGCCGGCAGTCGTCCGGCGCTTTTTCGAGCAAAAGGGCGAGATTTCTCACAAGGATTTCCTGCAGCTCGATGAGCCAGCGCTGCAAACCGCCATGGTGGTCTGGTCTCAGGCTGAGGATGGAAGCCCCAAGCTACAGAAATTCAGCGATTGCTACCTCCGCCGTCGCCGAATCCTGCAGTATCAGACGCTCGAAGGTGCGGCGCAGGAACCCGACGCGCTCGCGATTTTGAGGAAGAACCTTGAGGAAAAGGTTGGCCCGGAAGGGGGCGACTGGCTCCTGGACGAATACAAATTTACTCCCTACAAAGCGCCTGAAGAGGGCCAAAAAGCTCTGGATCCAGAAGGATATTGGGAGAATGTCTCAAAGGAAGCCATCCTGCTGGCCACAGGAGAGCTTGCAGACCGGGCTTCACCGATTCAGATTCAGTCGCGCCTGTTCCAGAGCCTTGGACAGGGTAAAATGCCGATCATTCGACTGTTTTTCACTCCCGAAGTGGCGGAATCCATTAAAACTTTGACAGACCAATAATTAATAATACTTAATCATTTCAGACCATGAATAGTTCATTCGTCACACTAGCCCAACTTCTCATCTGCACGGATGGGATCACGGGTCGCAAAAAGCTCCAAAAGATGGTGCACATCTTGCAGTGTCAAGGCGTGGATTTCGGGTTCGACTTCCGGTTGGCTCTCTACGGTGCCTATTCGTCAGCCCTGAGCAGTCAGGTCGAGGAACTCGTGGAGTTCGGTCTCATTGATGAATCTCCTGGTTCCGCCGGAGGCTATCCAACTAGCAGCTTTGTAGCGCGGGAGCGACTTATAAATGCGCTTACGACACTCCAAGAGAGCCAGATTCCTGCTTGGTCCGAATTTGCAAAGAGACTGAATGAGAAATCCTCCCGAGAGCTGGAAGGGATCAGCACCGTACTCTACTTGGCAAAGGCGGGTTTGACCGGAGAGGCATTGAAAGTGCAATTTCAAGCCATCAAGCCCCACCTCAGCGGTGATTTTGAAGCGGCGGAAGCCTATGTTTCCGATCTGTCGGCGGCATGATTTATTTCGGGCAGTCCGAATAGACGATTGGCTAAGATACGGGCGAAACACACCTGAAGTGCGGAAAGGAGAAGATGCAGCGAAGCGGCGATTGAATCGCCACCTGCCGTAATAAAATCCGTTTTCTGATGCGTAGCCCAAGTGGGCAGGGTCAGTGGACAGGGTCAGTCATCGCATCTTCATATTTCACTCGATTATGATGAGATTAAATTCAAGCTCCGTCATGGCCAGGGCGTTGCAATTCGAGCTAGCATCGCTGCTCTCTGCTCTCAAGCCCGGAGGATTAATCTATCTCCTCGAATTCGGTGGCGAGGAGCGCCGGGTGTTGATCGAGCCGCTCCACAAGATGACCGAAGCCCAAGCACGGCTCGAATTAAAGCAGGCAGGTTTTCGGCTTATTTCAAATCAAAGGCAGTTGCCCTGGCAACATTTCCTCATCTTTGAAAGGCCCTGACTTGCTTGTGGGGAGTAGATTACGCTTACCCATTGTTTCCCAAAATTTGAAGAAACCCGCACTCGCCAATGGACGGAGTTCTACATCGCGCGGGCGGTCCACCAAAGCCAAGCGAATACCCGTAGTTTCTAAATTCGTGATGAGTGTTACTAGAGAATCAGTAAGAGGTCCCACATCGGGTCGCAGAGCCACAATCTGGGAAAGACCCTGCTTCTTCCCCCAGGCGACCAAAGATTCGGATAGATTTTGAGTCATTTCTAACTCTACCTCACTTTCCAAAAATTCCTTTGCCCGCGCGGCAGCATCTGCCAGGGCAGATTCTAGCCAATCTCGTTTATGAGCTGGGTATCCATACTCATTCCAAGCGGCAACATGGCCAGTGACGAGTATTGCACGGAACTTGTTCTCCGCCAACGGAGAGCTTTCCGCTGTGAGGTCTTCCTCGTGAATCCATAAACCCGTCACAAGATCTGGATCGATTGGAAAATCTGGCAGCTTCGGTTGAGTGATCGCGCTATTACTAGGATTGTGAGGCATCCGGGCCACCGGATGCTCGAATGCGGCAAGCCCTTCTTTTAACGAATCTAACAATTCCTTAGAAAGGTATTTCTCAAGATTGGCTCTGCGGGCGAGATACGTTTTTCCCGGAGTTTGCAGGCCAGCCACCCAGCGCCATGAGAGGGTGTTCGATGCTGCGTCCCCGTCCAAGAGATGTCGGAAAAAGAAGGCAGCGCCTAGTTCCCATGGTAAGTGTGCCTCATGGATCCACCATGCAGCAAACCACATCCGGGCGTGATTATGCATATAGCCGGTTTCCACCAACTCGCGTGCAAAGTGATCGATCACGAGATTGCCTAATTTTCCAGCAGTTGCTTTTTCTAAGATTGATTCCCCATCTGCTTGCATGAGCTGATCGAGAGATGCGCGGTAGTCATTCCAAACATCAGGCCGCAAGGAGAGCCATGCTTTCCAATATCTCCGCCAGTAGATTTCTTGGACAAATTTTTCCACCTTCGCCAACGGATGAACTGCAAGCACCGCTGCCGCTGCCTCATCTTCCGTGAGCAGACGATGGCGAATCATCGGCGACAAGCGGGAAACTCCCGGATGACCACTGCTCACTGCATTGCGCTGCCAACCATAGCGGGTAGCAATCGGGACAAAATCGTTGAGCTGCTTGAGCGCACCGGCCCGATCTGATGGGAATGACATGGATTTCAGATGGTTTCTACCTACGCTTGCCGGGGTAGATCCGCGACTGGCACCGGTTCGGGCACGGTTTCCGTAGCCTTGCTACGGCCCCAAGTATGCCAGCCTTCCTTGATCTCTATCTTTCCCCATTCCCATAACATCCCGAAGATGCGCTTGGTATCACTGCGGGCGAGCGTGAAGCCGGGGATGAGTGAACGGCGGTTATCATTCATTCTCCCTAATTGATTCAAAGATCGCCGCCGTTGAGCAATCGCAGCGAAGCGACCATTATACGTACGGATGAGCGCGGCGAAAATTTTCCCGCTCGGTGGTGAAAACGGCGGTGCTAATAATGCATCTTCTCCTAGGTGAAAGACAGGTTGCACCACGCCCCAGTAGTATAGACTGAGGTCCATGCGGAAGGCGAGTTCCATGAGGTCGTATTCCCCCATGTAATGATACTTATCTTTGTATAATGCACTAAACCAACGGGCATGACTGGTGGTAAAATCCCGATTATGTTTTTCAATCCGCGCCGCCATCGGACTTCCTTTGCGTTGCTCCGTGATCAGATCTGCGGCGCAACTGCTGGTGAAGGAAATCCAGTCCATACCGGGACTGTAAAATGGATCCATAAACGCAGCGGCATCCCCCACCAGGACGAAGCCATCACCGGCGAAGGTGGTGCTGGAGTAGGCGAGGTTTTTACGCCGATGGACATCTGCTTCGACGAATTCCGCGTCTTCCAACATCTCCCGCGCCACCGGGTGTTTCATGAGAAATCCTTTAAGCCTCTCGCCGAGTTTTCCGCCATCTTGCGGAAAGTCAACAAGGCGCTGATCATAGACGACGCCCACACTCGTATCGCCACCTTTCAGCGGGATAAACCACGCCCACCAACCATCGCCGATGATGTGATTGGTGGCGGTGCCGCGAGTACCGTAAACGGCAGCAGCCCATTTGGGAAATTTTTCGGCCAGCTCGCGGCCATCCCAATCCTTCACATTTCTCCAGCGCGACCACGCGGCGGCGGTAGGATGATCGGTGTTGGATTTCCACCAGCCATTTTTGCGGGCTAATAGAGCATTGACTCCAGAAGCATCGACGATCCAGCGGGCACTCGCTGTGAAGCGCCGCTCGCCGTGCTTCACTTCCAATGTTTGTTGGCCACCGGAATTAAGTTGCACGTTCGAGACGATAGCAGGCCGAATCAGCGATGCGCCGGATTCCACCGCGCGGCGGAGGACTTCCTCATCGAGTGCACTACGGTCGATCTGATAGGAAGGGAGACGCGCGAGGTAGCGTGGCCCGACTTCTGCGGACTGATCGAGGGCGGTGACCTTTTCATTCGCAAACCAAAATCGCAGACCTTGTTTGGAGATATGATGTTCGTTGAGGTACTTGGTCAGACCTAATACATGGCCTAGGAAATAGGCGCTGACCTCGACGGTGGCCTCACCCACGCGCCTGCCGAGATTTTCGGATTTCTCAATGATGAGAATGCGGATACCCGGGTTTTTGCGGAGTAACAAACTCGCCGCCGCGCCACCAGATAGCGCACCACCGATGATGATCACATCGTAGTTTTCCGTAGAGTCCGCAATTTTCTGGTCTGGCATCGGCCCTAGAGTCGCCATAAATTCCGAAAATGCAAGTTTCGGCGTGAGTTTCCCCGCACAGAAATGGTGCTTTCTCTGAAAATTACATCAGCTGCGCACCAGCCTCGGCCAATTCGGAGCGTTCGCCGCGATTGAGCGCGATGTGAGCGACGAAGGGCTGGCCTTTTAGGCGATTCCGGGTGTAAACGAGGCCGTTGCTGCGGCTATCCACGTAGGGATTATCGATCTGCGCGGGATCGCCGACGAGGACGAGTTTGGAGTCGCGGGACATCCGAGTGACGATGGTCTTGGCTTCCTGCGGCGTGAGCTGCTGGGCTTCATCGAGGATGAAAAAGCGGTTCGGGATCGAGCGGCCGCGGATATAGCAAAGTGCCTCGATTTCCAAGATCCCCTGCTCCATGAGGAGTTCATACGGCTTCTTGGCAGGGGCTGGTGGCGCACCGCCAGGTTTTTGCTGCTGCTTGCGGCGCGGGCCCAGCGGGGTACTCGGGCGCATCAGCAGATCAAGCGCATCGTGGATTGGCTGAAGCCATGGCCGCATTTTTTCATCCAGAGAGCCGGGGAGAAATCCTAATTGATCGCCCATCGCCACCACTGGGCGGCTGACGGTGATGCCATTGTAGCGGCGGTTAAACATTTCATGAAGCCCCGCAGCCACCGCGACGAGCGTCTTGCCGGTGCCGGCATGACCATAGCAAGTCACCAGTGAAATATCAGGATTCAGCAGTGCATCAATGAGGCAACGTTGGCCAAGGTTGAGCGGCTTGAGTGACTGACCTTCCGGAATTTTGAGGACTTCCGGAATGTTTAATCTCACAAATCTACCATCGGCGGCCATACGGGCTGGGATGGTTTGCTTTTCTCCAGCTCCTAATAAAACATACTCGTTCACTGCCACGCCAAGTGTGCGTTCTTCAGCGATGGCAACCTCGCCTGCGGTTGCGAAGCGATGCAGCTCGCTGGGATCCACTTCGATCCGGCGGACCTCGTAGTTCGAAACCTCGCGGGCATCCACCTTGTCATTGAGATAATCTTGGCACTCGATGCCCACGGCGCGCGCCTTAAGCTGCATATTGATATCCTTGGTGACAAGAACGACCGGCGCTTTATTGAACTGCATCAGTAAAATGCAGGCGGCTAAAATCCGGTGATCCACGCGCTCACGGTCTGGGAAAATGCGGTGGAAACGATCAAGCAAATCAGAATTTTTCGTGCAGCTCGCAGGGTCGTAGATCACCAACCGGACAGTGCCGCCTTCTTCGGTGGTCACACCTTGGGTCACTCTGTCTCCGGAGGAAAACATTTCCGTGAGGCGGCGGTGCACCCGGCGGGCATTGGCACCGCGCTCGGATTGCTCGGATTTGAATTTGTCTAGCTCAGACAAGACGTCCACCAAGATGCAAAGATGGTTCTCCTTGAAACGCTCTAGCGCTGCGGGATCGTGCAGCAGCACATTGGTATCCAGGACGTAGTTTTTCGCAATTTGAGAAGGTGCCGTGAGCCCGAAATCCGACGGCTTCGGATTATCGCTCGCCGCTCGTTTTCTCTTGGTGTTTCCTTGTTCTTGTAGGGTTTCCTCAAACAATGCGGATTGTGCTTCCTCGGTGCGATGAATCATCAGTATGGATGGGGGTGCTGGGTATTTGGACGGGTGTTAAGATGCAACATGCCAACCCGTCGCCAGCATGCGCAGTGCCAAGTCGTGACAACGAATCTCTATTACTATTAATCAAGATAGCCTTACCATCGCGAGTCCCGAGGAATTGGCAATCTCAAATTTCAAGAATTTCCAAGAATTTGATTTTCATACCGGGTTAAAAGCTCGGTCTTTAAAATTTTTCCTAGCGGAGATTTCGGGATGGAATCAATCCAAAAGCACGGCTGAAGACGGCGGAAACCCGGAGCTTGGCGGGCGTAGTTGGCAAACACGGCTGCAACGATCTCCGGTGCCACTTGCCTTTCAAAAACCGGCACCAGTCTGTGACCCGCGCGGGCATCTGGCACAGCTAGAACGGCGTAACTGCCGATGGCGAGTCCGCATTCGGCAAGTGTCTGTAATTCACGCTCGATTTCAGCAGGATCTACCAACTCGCCCAACACTTTCACCAAAGTATCTGCACGACCAAGCAGACTAAGCAGTCGATCCTCTAACAACACACGATCTGAAGTGATATACCATGATGAAGATCGAGGTGTTAAATGACCAATTCCATTTTCTAATGTTAGATAACCCGAGAACAAGGCTGGACCAGAAATTTCTAACAACTCTTTAAAAACAACTCTCGCTTGCCAATGTGATAGCAGCGGTATGGGTGAGGGTTGATAGTGATACTTTAGAAAATCCAATCCTTGAGTGGCGATTTGTGATCCAGCTTCCGTCATGCCGTAGCTGGCAAGCACTGGCCATCCAAGCTCACGCGCCCCGTGGCCGGTGGCCGCATCCAAGCGACCCCCGCCGACGATGATGGCTACCAAACAAGAGGGCGCAGCAAGTCGATTCTCCACTAAATCATGCACCTGAGTCGGGACCAGTGAAGTATGGGTAACCCTGCCTTTCTTTAACCAACTGGCAAAGGCCGGAGCATCCCAACGTTGTGGGAAAACTTCTAGCCGGGAGCCTGCCGCATAAGCCCTGGCTACGATACCGAACCCGCCGACATGATGGAGCGGGAGCGCCAGGCCCCAGCATGACGATGATGAAATTTGCAGGTGCTCGTTTACCGCAGTGGCGGAAGTGAGCAATGCGGACTTCGAAATCACTACGCATTTCGGTTTGCCGGAGCTGCCGGATGTTTCGAATAACATACAGCCTTCAAGCAATCGCTCCGCAGGCAATTGCTCGGGAAATTTCCCGAACGAGAACGGCTCGCGATCGTTCCAGAAACTTCGATTGGTTAATAGAGTCGGGTCCATGGCAGGGCATCCAGAGCATCATCGAAGCCGATCCCAGTGCCAGGCGGTGCCTTGAATTTAGGCGACCATGGGCCGAGTGATTCAGAGAACGCATTTGGTTCAAATAGATGATGCGTTTGCAACCCACAAAGGCCCACCAACCCGGGAAAAAGCAACTCCAAGCGAGCGGCTTCCCACGCAGCGAAAGCTTGGCCAAACGGATGATCCATATAACTGGTGAGGACCGCTTTCTGATAGTGGCTCACTGCGGCTTCAGCGAGTAGAAATGGCTCATCCACT
>Ga0335395_10002396_pt1 | contig 11652 bp, 12 predicted proteins | sample MAT02_FD_205744 | JGI IMG/M metagenome (GOLD analysis project Ga0335395, IMG submission 205744) | Freshwater microbial communities from Lake Fryxell liftoff mats and glacier meltwater in Antarctica - MAT-02 (spades assembly) (version 2) ...
AAGCTTTGCGCCAGAAATTGACTGAGGAAGCGGCGGAAGCGGCGGCGGCTGATGAGGATGATTTGGTGGCGGAATTGGCTGATTTGTCTGAGGTGATGGATGCGGTGATGGCTAGTTTTGGCATTTCTGGCGATCGACTTTTAGCCGAAAAAATCAAGCGCCGGGAAGCCAGAGGAAGTTTTGCCCAAAAAATTATGTTATTACGAACATTCTAAAAACTATCTGCGTTAATCTGTGTTTATCTGCTTGACATCTGCGGTTACTCTATCAATTAAAAAATTACATATTAATCCCAATGGCTGCTAACAAAATTAGAATTGCTAAAGACAAAGCCGATTTAGTGAAATCCTTAACTTTATTGGATAACAACTCCGGCCCTTTTCAGACTTACGCCGATGTCATTGTCTTTGCCGCAGCCTTGGGAAATCAGCGGAAAAAGCGATCGCCCTTGGGGGAAATTTCTAAACGAGAACCCGGTGCCATTGATATTGATATTTTTGTATCGAGGGGTTACGATATGGCGATTAAGCTAATTGCGATCGCCGAAACCAAAAATCCTCAAATTCTCTCCCATCTCGACGAACAATTGGAAGCAGAACGCTTGCAAATTTTTGAAGAATATGCTAATGGCGGACTGGAAATATTGCGAGAAGAATTTCGGGGTGCGGCGGATTATACCGATCGCCTTTTGTTGTTCTTAATCTCACAAAGAGACAATCAAAATCGGTCAAATGAAGAATTCGATTTAAGCAAGTTCTTATTCTAACAGATTCCCCATGCCGCACATACCCGAAAATTTCATCCACAGAGGCTTCAAGCAATATTTAAAATTTTTTGCTTACAGCTACTCAGCATTAATTATTGGCTATTTGATTCTCAAACTAATTTTTTGGGATCGCCTGTGGATTGTAGCCTTGGTTAGCACTTTTATCCCGTTAATCTTCTTCCCAACTTTCCTGCTTCCCCTCATCGGATTGTCAGTTATTAAAAAAAGATGGTTTTCGATTATTTCGGCGATCGCCTGCATTGTTCTAATAAGTTGGATGCAGATAAAATACTTTTCTCCCGCACCAATTGACAGCACAAACTCGCAACCCGGAATCAAAATTTTATCCCATAACCTCGGATGGTATACAACACAGTCAGCAACTTTAGTTAAACTAATTGAACGGGAAAAACCAGATATTATATTTTTACAAGAAATCGTTCAGAAACATACCGAAAGAGCATTCACTTGGCTAAAAGCAGACTACCCCTATCAAATTGGCATTCCCCCGGTAGGAATTCTCAGTAAATATCCCATTGTATCCAGCGAAATACTGCACTTGGCAGATCATGCAGAAACGCAGCAGCGGGCAGTTATTAAATTTAACAATCGAGAAATAGTCGTTTATAATATGCAAGCTACCGGGCCTTGGTTTAAAATATATAAAAAATGGCGTATTTTAAAAATTCCAGTTTACAAATATGGCAAACGATCGCCTGAAATTCTAGATTTAGTTGAGCGAGTCCAGCAAGAAACTCTGCCCGTAATTGTCGCGGGCGATTTTAATATGACAGACGAAACTCAAGACTACAATAACGTGCAGAAAGTCCTGCAAGATGCTTTCCGAAAATCAGGATTTGGGTTTGGTTTTACCTGGCCTCACGGTTGGGAACTTAAGTTGTTAGTAAAAAGGTCGAATTGGAAATTAAACTATCCCGTTTGTCGGATTGATTATATTTGGTATTCCCAGCATTGGGGTGCAAAATCGAGTTCGTCTTTGGAGGCCACCGAGTCCGATCATTTGCCAGTGGGGGCGGAATTGGTTTTGTTGAAACCATAAAATAGTTAAGTTAAATTTAATGTATTAGTCAATTCTTTCCGGGACTTATATGTTAAAATAACTATCTAGGTGGAGTGATTAAGCCTAATGCCTACGAGAGCATCTCAGTTTGGCAAAAAGCATTTTTTTATTGTAGTGCGAGCGTCCCCGCTCGCGTATGTATTGTACCACTCGCGAGCGGGGACGCTCGCACTATAAATGCAAAACTGAGATGCTCCCATGCCTACTGCTGCCCAGCTTGAGAGTTTATATCGCATCTCTTATCAATTAACTTACACAATGCTTCAGCCCATACATCTTGTTTGTGTTGACGATCGAACTCGTAACGTATACATATTGGCTGGGTATGATGAAGAGCTTGAGTTCCAAATTTTACCCAATGGGGAGTTTGCTGATGAGCCAAGTTAACTATAACGAAATGTCGAATACTGAATTGAAAAAGTATTTTCTCAGACATCGAGGAGATAGAGCCGCTTTTCAGGCGTACTTAGACAGAATCAATCAGCATCCGCTGAGGATTATTGCAACTCCCGGCGATCCTGATTTCGATCAGAAAGTTCAAGCCGCAATTCGGCAAAAGTTAGAAGCGGCAAGAAATAGCAATAGTTAGCTATCTAACAAGTCAAATAAAGTCGGCGCTTGAAAGTTTGTGATAAGAAGAGGTACACCCGATGCAAATTACCCTCACCATTCCTGAATATTTAGAACAGCAGCTTATTGAGAAAGCTGGTAAACTCAACCTGCCGATCGAAACCCTGATTTTGCAATCCCTAGGTCAACTATTTGAAGAAGACAAAGACGAGCCATCTAAAGAAGATATCCTTAACAGTCTCCTGATTGCGCTTCAGGAAGTAGAAGATGGCAAAGTTCACCCGATCGCAGAACTTTGGGATGGTATTGATGTCTGAACCACCCAGCATCCAGGTTCTGTTTGCGGATGAATTGGGGGATTACGATATACTCTTAAAAATACGAATTTAACAACATTTTAGTTGGGAAGGTAGTCAATACCAGTCTGCGATCGCGAGTTCCGAAACTCTAGAAAATTCCTTGACATTGTGGGTAACGAGAGTCGCTTGGAGAGCTACGGCTGTCCCTGCAATCAAAACATCGATCGGGCCGATGGGAGTACCTTGTTGCTCCAACTGTGCGCGAATTGTAGCAGCCGCAACAGCAGCATCGCGATCGAAAGCAATAACGTTAACTCGGCTCAAAAGTTGCTGAAGTTGTTGAGTGCGTTTGGCCGGCGAATTGGATTTAGCAATGCCGACTTGCAACTCAAAAATAACGATCGCAGAAACGACTATTTCCTGGGGTAAAACATTAGCAATGTTTTGAGCAACTTGTCCTTGACCTTTGAAATAGTAGATCAAGGTGTTTGTATCCAAAACATACATTTATAGACTCTCCCGCAAAACATCTTGTCCAGATTCAGCACGAATATCTTCTAGAGATGGAAAATTTTTTACCCAAGTTCCAGCAAGGGAAAAAACAAGTTCAGCCCAAGGAATCGGAGAGTCTACAGTGTCTGTTTGCTGGTTCGCGCTCAAATGCTTAGCACAGACGAATTCAGCGAAAGTGAGAATTTCGCTAGCTTGGTCTTTGGGAAGGGTTTTGGCGATCGCATAAATCTGTTCAGCGATGGTCATAATCTGGTTATAGGTAAGGTGCAGATTCAATTATACAAAACTAATTTGCTTCCTGCTCAGTGTTAGTCGCTGTGGACTTTGCCCAATAGAAACTTAACTCAGCACCTGCGGCAATCCTACCTCTCTCGGATTCACAAACCTGCCATTAAAACTAACAGCTTTATCCTCAAAAGTCCTCGCTTGAGCCACAGCTTGCCGCAAATGAGCCCGATCCATATCGTCGTCAATTCCCGCAACCAAATATACAATTAACTTCGCCGCTAAATCCCTTCCAGAAACTAGCATTCGCTTTTTATTCGGATCGTACAAAATCCCGTACCACGCAGACTCAGGATTGTCCATATGGCTAAATCCTTCATCCACATCGAATCGGCGGAGTTTGTCGAAAATAGATTTCAGCGAAATTTTCTTTCTAAATGCTAGAATTCCCAAAGCATTAGCTAAGGCAATTTGACCGACTGGACGAAACAAAATATTTCCCTCGCCACCGGGCTTTTCAAAACTAAATCGGCGCAATTCGGCTGTTTCTTCGCCGCTTTCAATTCTTTGATAGCTGGGTAAAGTTGCTAAATGATCGAACAATTTCTTAAACTCTTCAATTCCCTCTTTTAGTTCATCATCTTCGGGACGCATGGGAATTAAACCTTTTTTTTCCGGCTTCCAATGGGGGAATTTGTATTCTAAATACCGTTCCGACATATCTTGCAGCGCTTGCAATGTTGTGAGCACAGTTGATTTGGCTGCGACTGTGGCGCTGTCCCAATTGACGCGGGGATTTCTGCTATCTTGCTCTTTTAATAAAGGATGGGTGACGGCAATTTTGCGGGCGCAAATCGCAAATCCGTTGTCTTCGTTTAATAATGCTAGCTGTCCCTGACTCAGTGTCACGGCCATGAGGTTAACGTGCACAAAGATCGATCGCACGCGCCGTTGTGCTTGCTGTCGGGTTTCCCCAGCCACAGCCGCCGGGATAAACTCAATCCCGATTTTTTCGTGAGCTAATTTGTGTACTTCGTCGGGGTCAATTTGATACTCTTGGGCTAAATCTTCGAGAGTAATTGCAGCGCCGACAGGTTTTTTATTTTTGTTGTATCTTTGCAGGATTCCGGTTTTAATTAAACTCATTAAACCTTGAATTCCCATCAGCCGATGCTGGCCGTCTAAGGCAAAAACAGAAATATTTTTAGATATATTCAACAGCCCTAAGTTCTCATTTTTATCAAAGGATGTGAATTCAGCGGCCGATTTGGTTGCTACGCCGTTTTTATCCCATTCTTCTGCTAGAGGGTTGTCTACCCACGGGGGACTGACGACTACTAAAACTGCGGGGAATTTGTGGGATTTTCGGGCTGCTAAATATTGAGTTAGTGGGGCTTGGCGCGACCAATCTAAGGGGCGCTGGATAATTTCGTCAATGGTTTCGTCGTCGCGGACGATGTTGTTAGTTTTGAGGTCAAATTTTTGCCGAAAAAGCGGCATTTGTGAGGCGAAACGGACGCGGGAATCTAACCATTCTAGGGTGACTGAACCGATGTAGGCTTCGGTGTTTCCCATGTGGGTTTTTTGTACGAAAATGCGATCGTCCTTTCCTAAATAATTATCTAATAATAGTGCGATTTCCTGTCTGTCGCTATTTTCTTTTTCTAAAATTTTGCTAGCGAGGTCATCCGCTGGGTTGGTAGTCATTGGCATTTTTTATATAATTAGGCTATTTTTTCAAAAATATCATGAGTTAAATTTTATGTCAACTCTTGTTTTTTAAAAAGTTTCGTGAAATACTTGACTTATCTTGCTAGAGCCCGGATACATACCACAAGCCAGACAAAAAGTCAATAAATAAATGTTAATTCCCATGCCCGATGCCCGATGCCCGATGCCCGATGCCCAATTCCCGATGCCCAATTCCCAATTCTAAAATATGTCTACTCCTTCATTTGAATACATTTTGCCGGTGATCCGGGGAATTCAAGCGGGCCGCGAATATTACGTGTCGATGTGTCCGGTGCGTTTTTTGCCTAAGTTGTTTCCCTTAGATTCTGAAGAATTGCCGCCGTCTCTGCGGGCGAAACGCGCGCTTAACCAAGCTAGGATTCCCGAAATAGCTGATTATTTGGTCAAGAATTCTGGGAATTATACTTGTGGGGCGATCGCCGCTTCGATTGATGCGGATATTACTTTTGAAGCGGTGGGAAATGAGGCGGAGGAACGCAAAATCGGTCGCTTGCGAGTGCCGATGGATGCTAAATTTACTATTAATGACGGACAGCATCGCAGGGCGGCTTTTGAGATGGCTTTGCAGGAAAATCCGCAGTTGGGATACGAGACGGTGGCGCTGATTTTGTTTCTGGATATTGGGTTGGAAAATTCGCAGCAAAAGTTTTCCGATTTGAACAATTTTCAAGTTCCTTTGGAGTCGTCGCTAAGTCTACTTTACAACCACCGGGGCGATGCGGCTTTTGTCCTGAAGGCGGTTGTTAAGCAGGTTGAGGTGTTCCGGTGTTTGACGGAGATGGAGAAGGGGAGTCTGAATGGGCGATCGCCCAAATTGTTTACGCTAAGTGCGATCGATCGCGCTATAATGGCTTTGCTATCTAATATGCACGGCATCAAACACGCAAAACCCTCTCGTTACCGCGCCACAAAACAGGAAAAAGAGGCAGAACTTACTCACCAAATACAACAGGCGGTTAGTTATTGGAATGCGGTTAGCAATTTTATTCCTGATTGGCAATTAGTTCTGCACAAGCAAGTTGCGGCGGGGGAAATACGCCGGGATTCTGTGCACTGTAACAGTGTTGTACTGGAGAGTTTGGGAGAAGTTGGGGCTGTTTTGCTGTCCGTTTTTCCTGATAGTTGGGAGGAACATTTGAGTCTTTTGCAGCAGGTTGATTGGTCGATTTCTAATCCTGATTGGGAGGGAGAATTTTTGGTAAAAGGGAAAATTTATAAATCCAGGGCGAGTGTTAATTGGATGACTGATTATTTGAAAAAGCGGTTGGGCTTGGAAACCGGAGGTGCACGCGGATCAGCCCGAATAGTGATATAATTATCTCCTATTTAGGCTAGAAAATTACTTTTTACTCTGCTGACACTGCTTAAATTGTCTAGTTTATGCGTTATGATTGTGCCTTGCGGTGCTTAACCCTCTGTTGCAAATAATGTAAAATTTGAGGTTCGATTGTATTTAATTATAACGGGAGGACAAAGTGACTACAGGAGAAGAGTCCGAAAATAAGAATTTAAATTATTATCGCAAACGTTTTGCGGAGCTTAATGTAAGTCGTACACGCCAACGTGGTAGCGCTCATCATAAGCCAATTTTACTATTATCAATCATCGATCTAATTGCTCAAGGAATAATTAAAGATAATAAAATTTATGTTTCAGATAATTTGGTTGAAACATTTAACAAATATTGGAATGTTTTAGGTTCTGAATCTCATAAGCGTGGTTTGCACTATCCATTTTGGCATTTGGAAAGCGATGGATTCTGGCACAAAACACTTAAGTCTGGATTTAATGGTTCCAAGCCTAAAACAACTAACAAACTGAAAGAAGCTGTAGAATACGGTAGTTGGGATAATGAATTATTCGATTTACTCCAAGACCCAAATTCTAGATCAGAATTAATAGATACACTGGTAGCTGTATGGTTTTCATCAAATAGGGATGATCTCGGAGATATTTTGCAAGTCAATCAAGACTTTGAAAATGTTATTCAGACAGAAAAACAAATATCAGTAACGGCCGGGAATCTTGACACAGAACCTCGGTTCTATTTAACAAAGTCGGCTGTTAGAAATGCTGTTTTTAGGAAAGCAGTAGTACATACGTATGATTACAAATGTGCATTTTGTCGATTAAAAGTCATCAGAAATTTAACTCAGAATATTGTAGATGGCTCACACATTAAGCCATTTTCAAAGTTTTATGACAATCAAATTAATAATGGGATATCATTATGTAAAAATCATCATTGGGCTTTTGACCAGGGTTGGTTTGCTATAGATGATAATTACAGAATTATCGTCGCTAATGACTTAGAAGAGGAATCGCCAAATGCCAGATGTATGAAAGATTTTCATAGTGAAACTATTCTCCTGCCAACTTTAGACCAATATCTACCAAGACTTGAATCGCTACAGTGGCATCGCGTGAATGTATTTAGAGCTTAATTACGTAACTGAGTTTGAAGAAATGACAGAAACAATGCTACCACTTTTTCCACCCCGTACCGTTAGGGACTTAGTGGAAGAAATAAAAAAAATAAGTCAAGAAATTAGAGATTTATATTGTTTAGATGATATTCCTTGGGTTGTAGGATATTCAGGAGGAAAAGATAGCACTACTGTAGTGCAGCTTATCTGGTATGCAATAGCAGAATTACCACCTGAAAAAAGAACTAAAAAAATCTATGTAATCACAACGGATACACTGGTAGAAAACCCGATTGTTTCCATGTGGGTACGTCAGTCATTAAAACAGATGAAGTCTGCTGCTATAGAGCAAAAGTTACCAATAGAACCTCATTTGCTTTATCCAGATGTTAAAGATAGTTTCTGGGTGAACTTGATGGGAAAAGGCTATCCAGCACCGAGACATGGATTTCGCTGGTGTACTGAGCGCCTGAAAATCCTTCCTTCTAATCGATTTGTTCGTGACATGGTGAGAATCAATGGAGAAGTGATTCTGATATTGGGTACTCGCAAAGCTGAAAGCATTAAACGCGCTGTTTCAATGGAGAAACATGAAATCGGTCGAATGAGTGACCGTCTCAATGATAGTTCTAGTTCGATTCAATCTCTGCTTTATCAGAGTCCTAGTCTGCCTAATTCTCTAATTTATAGTCCGATTGAAGATTGGCGAACTGATGAAGTGTGGCTTTACTTGATGCAGTGGGATAATCCTTGGGGAAATAACAATAAAGATTTATTTACCATGTATCGAGGTGCAACAGCAGACAATGAGTGTCCTTTAGTTGTCGATACTTCTACACCTAGTTGCGGCAGCTCTCGTTTTGGCTGCTGGGTTTGCACAATGGTAAGCCAAGATAAATCTATGGAGGCAATGATTCAAAATGATGAAGAAAAAGAATGGATGCAGCCTCTCCTCGATATTCGCAACGAATTAGACATTAAAGACGATCGCCCAAAAAGAGACTTCCGCCGCATCTACGGTAGAGTAGAACTGTTTGAACGCAACATGGGCGACGACAAAACCTCCGTCGAACCCATCCCAGGCCCCTACACCAAATTCTGGCGAGAACACTGGCTGAGGCGAGTCTTGGAAGCACAAACCCACATCCGCAAAACCGCACCCCTAGAAATGCGCGACATCACCTTAATTACCCCGGAAGAACTTAGCGAAATCCGCCGCATTTGGTTGGAACAAAAGCACGAATTTGACGACAGTTTGCCCCGGATTTATGAAGAAGTCACAGGCGAACCCTTTGCAGATTCCCGTCCCGCCGCCGAAAGAAAACTCCTAGGTAGCGACGAATGGACGGCGATCGCAGAAATTTGCAGCGAGGACGAAATGCACCTGGAATTGATGGCAAAACTCCTCGACACAGAACGCCAATACTACACAAAACCGCGCCGTACAGGCATTTACGCGGATTTGGACAAGTGTTTTGAAACCAGTTCGCGATCGCAGGATGAAGCGATTGGTAACGCCCACTATCAACGCAACTTAAAAACAGCGGTGGATGCTGTTAAAGCAAATCCGACTGAGAACATTCAGCAAGTCAAAAGTGCGATCGTCCAAACCAACAGTTCTGCAAAAAATGATACCGTTGATATTGCCAAACTCAAAGAAGAACTTGAAAGCAGCAGTCAAAGTAAGCAGCTATCTTGGGCCGATATCAAATATTCTACTCCAGAGGTAGGAGAGGGAAATAGCAAAGATTAAATCTGTTAAATCAAAACTTCCCCTGCGTAGCGTGCGTCAGCCAGCATTATTCTATACCTAATTGATAGCCTAATCACTGACGCACCTACCAAACTAATCAGCAACCATCGACAACATCTACAATGCAATTCCTCGAACTCGTCCTCAAAAACTTCGGCCCCTATGCAGGCATCCAAACCATCAATCTCCGCCCCGAAAAAGACGGAAATCCTTCCCCAGTCATCCTATTTGGCGGCATGAACGGAGGCGGCAAAACCACCCTCCTAGACGCCATTCGCCTCGCCCTCTACGGTGGCCGCGCCCAATGTTCCACCAGAGGCAATTTAAGCTACAGCGACTTCCTCAATCAATCCATCAATCGACATACTCCTGCATTAGAAGATACCCGCGTCGAACTAACCTTTGAACAAGTCCAAGACGACAAATTAACTCAATTCAAAATTGTTAGATACTGGAAAAAACTCGATATCAAAGATAGCCTCAGCATTCTCATATACAGCGAAGTAGTTAACGATTGGTGGTCGGATAAAGCAATTACTAACACCTGGGATGAATACATCGAAACCCTTTTGCCAGTCGGAATATCCAACCTATTTCTGTTTGATGGCGAACAAGTAAAAGAACTCGCCGAACTCGAAACTCCACCGGAGTTTGTCGTCGGCGCGATTAAATCTCTGTTAGGTTTAGAATTAGCAGAACGCCTCGCTGTCGATTTAGAAATATTAGCCAGTCGCAAGCGTAAAGAAATTGCTGGTAAAAAAGACTTAGCCGCTTTAGAAAAGATTGAACAAACTTTTCAGAAAATTACTGCTGAAACAGACTTAGCTAAAGAAAAACAAGCTAGCTTAAAAAACGAATTGGATAAAGCTGAAACAAACCAGAAACAAGCATCTGAGAAATTTATTTATCAAGGTGGCAAAATTGCAGCCGATCGCAGTAAACTAGACCTACAGCTAAACGACTACACAGACCGGGCAGAAACAACCCGCAAAGCTATGATGGAATTGGCATCAAATACGCTACCACTAGCCCTTGTTTCGCCCCTGCTAACCGCAGCCAAAACCCAAGCAGAAACCGAAGTTAGCCAACAGCAAGCACAAATTGCTCAAAATGTTATCCAACAAAGAAGCGATCGCCTCCTGAACTACATCGCCGAAATCTCATTAAATCCCCAACAGCTAGATCGAATACAAGACTTCATCCGCCAAGAAAACCGAGAACTCGAACAGCAAGCAGCCCCAGACAGCCCCCCCTGGCTGAACGCCGACAACAACAGCATCCAGCAACTAGAAAACCTGCTAAGCTACCAAATCCAAGCCCAGCAAACCCTAGCCGCCCAAAAAATAGCAGAAATCAAAAACATTGAAACCGAAATCGACTTCACCGACAGACAAATCGCCGCCGCCGCCTCCCCCGAAGCCTACGAAAAACTAGAAGCAGAGGTGAGGAATGCCCAAAAATTAGTTGCAATTGCAGCCGCCGCCTACGAATCAACCAACAACCGCATCGCGGAATTAGACAAAGAATTAGCCAAAACCCAGAAAGAACTAGAAAGCTACAGCAGCGAATACATCACCATCAGAAACAGCCAACACGTTATCGGTTCGATCGCCAAAGCGCAAGCTACCCTCAAACTATTTAAAGAAAAACTCACCCTCAAAAAACTCAACAAACTCGAAATAGAAATTACCGACTGTTTTCGCTACCTTTTGCACAAAACCGACTTGGTGCACAGAGTTGCGATCGACACTGACACATTTAGCCTCTCGATTTACGATCCAGAAGGCAAACCGGTACCGAAACACCGACTTTCTGCAGGTGAAAAACAATTATTGGCGATCGCCTTTTTGTGGGGATTAGCCAGAGTATCCGGGAGACAGTTACCAGTGGCGATCGACACTCCCCTGGGCCGCCTCGACTCATCCCACAGAAACAACCTAGTCGAACGGTATTTTCCCTCAGCCAGCCACCAAGTAATCCTGCTTTCTACGGACACGGAGATTAGCAAAGTAGAATATGATAAGCTGCAAGAATTAGAGGCGATCGCGCATAGCTACTTACTTAAGTATGATTCTACTAAGCGTCAGACTACTGTCGAAGAAGGTTATTTTTGGTAAAATCTATGGTAAACATCCTGCAAGCACAAGCCGTAAACCTCCGCGATCTCATTGATAAATTTGGCATTCAGTTAGTTGAAGATGAGCAATTTTTTCGCGAATGGCAAGACGATCTCCCCGAACTGACTGACTTAGACAAGCAACTTCTAG
>Ga0335395_10002397_pt1 | contig 11651 bp, 8 predicted proteins | sample MAT02_FD_205744 | JGI IMG/M metagenome (GOLD analysis project Ga0335395, IMG submission 205744) | Freshwater microbial communities from Lake Fryxell liftoff mats and glacier meltwater in Antarctica - MAT-02 (spades assembly) (version 2) ...
GAGTCGCCTCCGCGTGGGGCGAAGTGGTCAGGCCCGACGACGGCGACGGGTCAGGTGGAGGCCGACGATGCCGAGGGCCATCAGCGTGCCGCCGAGTCCACCGCGGGCGTCGATGGTCGAGAGGCAGCCGCCGGTGCCCTCAGCCTCGGCCGAGCCCTCGCAGCCGTCGCCGGTGCACTTGCCCTCGACCTCGATCTCGATGTTCACCATGATCGCCAGCTCGGCGAGCAGCTCGTCGGCGCAGGCCTGGAGCTCGCCGGCGGCGAGGAACTGGCCGTCGCAGAACAGCGCGCCGCCGGTGGTGTCGCAGTCCTCCTTGCACTGCTGGACCATCTCGGTCTTGCAGACGGTGAACTCCTTCTCCTGGCAGGTGATCTGGCAGTCGCTGCTGGCGCGGGCCGTGCACGAGCCCTCGCAGGCGACGGCGCAGCGCGGCTCACAGGTGGGCGAGTCGTCGGTCTTCGTGCGCTTCTCACAGACCTCGCCGCAGTTCTGTGCGCACGAGGAGCGGCACTCGCCCATGTTGCCGGCCGTGTCGGCGCAGTTGTTGCTGCAGTCCTGCTGGCAGCTCGACATGCACATGCCGTGGGCGTTCGCGGGCTCCTCCGTGTCCTCGAGGGTCTCGCAGGTCGGCGTCAGGTTGGTGGTGCAGGTGCTGACGCAGGAGACCTCGGCGACCGCGGTGCACTCGGTCTCGCAGTCGGTGTAGAGGCGAGCGGCGCACGAGGTCTCCATTGCCACGTCTTCGCACGTGGTGGTGCAGGTCTCCGTGGTGTGGAACTCGCACTGAGCGTCGACCGAGAGGAACATGCCTCCGCAGGCGGCGAGGTCGGCGCGCGCGACCGAGGGGATGGAGATGAGCAGGCCGGCAGTTGCGATGGATAACAAGATCTGGGTGTGCTTCGACATCAAGGGTTCCTCCAGTAGAAGCGGCGTCGCCGGGTGAACCAACGGACATGTTCGAAAGAACCTGTCTCAAAGTTCATCCGGAGTCGCCGGTGGTGCTGGGGGAACCATTGGGTCGATGACCTGGGGGGCGAGGGCGACAGCCGGGCAGGTCTCCCGACCTCGGGCTTAGGGAAGCCGCAGAACAAGGGTCAGAGGGCAATGGAGGGCCAGCACCGACTGTTTACGCGCCCCGCGATATTTTCCGGGGCGGAGAGGTGGCCGAGAACTTGGTGAGGGGCGCGGGATTCCGGGTCCTCGCATTGGGACGCCCGACCCGTGGGTCCGGGCGAGAAACGGCGTACGAGCGGGCCGTTCAGGCCGACTGGCGCGGCTGGACGATCTGGTGGTACGGGGCGGGCACGGGCAGGCCGGCGGTCGCCTCGGCGATCGCCTGGAACGTCGCGCCGCGCACGGCCTCCTGGCCCGCGGCGCCGACCAGGCCTAACCCGCGCTGAGCACCCCGGCGCCCGGGCGCCTTACCCGGCCTGCTGCCAGGCCGCAAACCCGTCCAGGGTGGCGAGCGGTGCAGCATCCGCGACGACATCGGCCAGCGCCGCGACGAACTCAGGCTCAGGATGACCGCTGTCCCGCGCGCGCTGCACATTGGATTGCAGGTCCCAGCCCGGGGAACGCGCCCCGCGGGTCAACAGTTGCTTGAGCGCCCCAAGCGCATCCGGCCAACGATCACCGCCATGGGCATAGGCGTAGAAGTGCAGCTCGCACATCAACGCATCGCCCTCTTCGCCCTCTTCACCGTCAGACGAATGGGCAGTGAAGGCCTGCTGAAGCGCGTCGAGGCCCTCTTCATCATGCCCTCGGGCGAGCAGCAACTGCGCCAAGTTCCCGAGGAGATTGCCGTCGTCGGGGTCAACATCGAGAGCCCTGCGATAATAGGTCTCCGCCTCCGCTCGATCCTTTCGGATCGTTTGGAGAAAAATGGCGAAATTCCCGAGATTATCGATATTGCGTGGGTCCGTCTCGATCGCCTGACGATAATGTGCTTCCGCGGCGTCGAAGTCCTTGACGACACTTACGAGGAACTCCGCGAAGTCACCGCGAAGATCTGCGTCATTCGGCGTTTGTTGGAGAACGCGCTCGTAGACGCGTCCCGCGAATGGGTGAGATCCATCGTGAAGGTTGCGTGCGATACGATGCAGACTTGTGTGCGCGGGCAGATGCTCGACTAAGAACTCCAGGAAAGAATTGAGCTCGGGACCATCCTTCCAATCCATCATGCTCCGTCGGAGAATCTGATGGAAGCTAGTACCGTCGTCGACTTTGACCAGGAACCGGCTACGTTCGAGTGCTCTGCCGTATTGCTGGCTGCCGATCGCGGCACGGATCTCCTTGCGGAGCTGTATCTCACCCAGACCAACACTTGCGCTCATGCGCCGCTCAAGCGCAGCATAAGCTTCATAGAGCGGACCTCGACTGCTGCGAAACACGTGCGGCTCTTCCGTGAGGGCCAGCCGTGGGTGGTAGTAGATCCGTGCATTCAGATCGACCGGGCGCTGCCAGGCGGCTGCGAACGCGTCCTGCGCGGCCTTCTCGCGCAGTTCCATCAACTCGTCCTCACCCATCGGGACCGGACTGAGCACAAACAGCAGATCCCGTTTGCCACCGGTCGCCTCATGAAGCGCGCGCAAGAAGGCCGCTGTGCCCTCGATGTTCTGGTTGTTCAGCCCGGTCACAACGACGATGTGATCGGCGAGGTCGCGCGTACAGATGCCCGACTCATCGGAAAATCCGGTCCGACTGTCCACCAGCACCAGATCGAAGCGCCCGGACTCGCCGATGATCTTCTTGAACTCCGCCATCAGCGGCTGGCCGTGGCCCTCGCGATAAAGCCCAGATAGATCGAGCTCGTCGAGGCGTCGCTGATATCGCTCGTCGAGACGCCCCGCCGGCAGGACCCGCAACTCACCGTCGGGATGGCGGATCAGATCCTGCGGCAAAGCGTAGGGGTGGGTATACGCGTCGACGACCTCGCCCGGCGTGCACTTGAACAGATCCGCCGAATCACCATCGCTAACCGCGCCCTCGAGCAAGTCGACCAGGCCTGGCCGCGCCGGGCCGTGTGGCGCCTGGTTGCGCAGGAGGTACGAAATGCCCGGAGCCTCGAGATCGAAGTCGATCACCAGCACACGAAAACCGCGACCCGCCATGATGCCGGCGACGTTGAACAGCGCCATGCTGCGTCCCACGCCCCCCTTGAACGAGTAGAATGTGATGAACGGCGTAGCAGCGAGCGCACGCGGGCTGCTGGATATGGAGGAGTAACCACTCATATGCAGGCCGAGGCAGGTACGAGGTGAAAGTCAGCATTCCGCCCGGCCAGCGCACGCCCGAGTCCCTCGAGATCGCGTCTGTGGTGCACCGTGGCAGTCGCCACCGAACCCCCCACATGCGACAGACCACCATAGCCAGAATGCTCGAGCCAACCATCGATCGTCGCCTGCAAGTTCGGCTTACAGCTCGGGAGCAGGTCGAGCAACTGCGGGATGAACACGTCCTGCTGCGCCTTCGCCATGCCAGCGACCCCCTGCTCGAGCGTCAGCGTCACCGAATCTGCGAGCGGCGAGCGGTCGGGCAAGCCCGGAAGGGCCGCTAGCGCCTCCTTCGGGCTCGTGCGGAGGAGCCCAGCAAATGCAGCACCAGCGAGCCTCGGCTCGCGCCCGAGCAGGTCGGTCCAAAGCGAGGCTGGCTGCGGCACCGGTAAGTCGAGCAGAGCGCCGAGCACGCGTCGCTTGAGCGCCAGTGACAGGTGCGGGCGATCCGGGAACGTCCGCGCCATCTCGGCCAGCGGCGCGGCGCAATCGGCGATCCTCAGGTCCGCCGCCAGCGCGAACAGAGCGGAGGCGTAGGCGACATCTTGCTCATCACCGCCGCACAGCGCGACCACCAGACGTTGGCAAGCCACCTCGAGATCGCGGCGTGCAGATGAGGGCAGCGCCGGTTCGACGCGAAGGACCGCCAGATACGGCGACTCGTCCACACGATGATCCGGCAGCCCGATCTGCCCTCGAAGCACCGCCTCGAGCCACGCCTCGACGCGCGCACGAGGCCCTTCCGCGAGGTACGCGATCAGGCCGCCCCGATTGCTCGGTGGATTCTGACTGGTGAGTGGGGAGTTCTCGGGCATTGGCACGCTGGCGCGTCAGGTGATGTGATAGGGGAAGATCAAGCCGACGCCGACCAGCGCAGCATGCACCAATTCGGGCTGTCCCGCGAGGCCCTCGACGTTGGGCGCGAGCGGACAGGTCCATCCATGCAGGTGCAGCGGGTCCACATGGGGCCGATAATACGGCCCATCCGCGGCATCGGCGATCGTCGGGCGGTGCAGCGGCCAATCCGCGTCGGGCAGATCGCTGCGATACGCGAGCAGAACTAGCGTTTCCTCCGGCTGCAAGTGCCCAAGTCCGAACGCGGTGCGCACCGCGGCCTTGGTCCGGGATAGCGCCGCGAAAGGATCGGCGTCCGGAGCGGCCGAGTTGAAGGTCGCCCAGATCAGACGGTGACTGAGCGGCGCTCGGCGCAGCGTGCGCGCATGGGGACCGGATAGGTGCGCCCGCCCGGCATGCTCACGCAGGAACTGCAGTGAAGCCTCGCGGCTGGCGATCTCAGAATCCTCGGCCTCAAAGAGTAGATCGGCATACTGTCGTGCAGGCATCGCACGCCCGAGCACTTGCGGACGATGCGCGCGCGGCACCCGAGCACCACGGCGCTGATGATCCCAACAGGCGAATTTCCAGGCGTCACAGGGCGGCGTCCCATCAGCGAACCGTCGCAAAAAGTCCGCGAGCAGCGATTGAAAATCCGCAGGCGCGAGCGCAGTCTCGACCTCGATGTTACTGGCGATGCACGCCCAGTCTCGGTCAGGCCCTGCGCGCCAAGACGCGAACTGGCTCGTGCACAGCGCTCGCTCGACGTCGCCGAGCAGGCCGAGCACATCCGCGTATAGAGACCCGACGGTCATGCCTCGATCCTCCTAGCCCGTCGCCGAACGACTGTCCAGGGGATCGGCCTTCTCGCACGGCGATCCGCGCGCCGAAACCCGGCGCCGCGGCGGCAATTCTCGTGTGCTAAGGCCGCGCGCGCCAGCGGGCGCCCTTGCCCGCCCGAACCCGCGTTTTCCCGTGACCACCGCCGTCATCGCCGAGAAGCCATCCGTGGCTCGAGACATCGCCGCCGCGCTGGGCGCGACGAAGCGCGGGGACGGCTGCTTTGAGGGTCACGGCCACATCATCACCTGGGCGATCGGCCACCTCGTCGCGCTCGCGCAGCCGCACGAGATCGATCCAGCCTGGAAGCGATCGAGATCGTGCAGCAGTTCGACTGGGCGGTGCGGGCGCTGGTCGAGTGCGACGGTCTGGTCGAGCAGGCGAGCGAGCAGGAGCTCGCGGACGCGGCGGCGATGGCCGATCGCACGGGCATGTTCAACTGCCCGCATACGGGGGTCGCGCTGGCCTGCCTGCGCAAGCTGGTGGCGGCCGGCACGATCGCCCGGCATGAGCGCGTGGTCGTGGTCTCGACGGCGCACGGGCTCAAGTTCACCGAGTTCAAGGCGCGCTACCACGAGGACACGCTCGGGTTCCCGGCGCAGCTCGCCAACCGGCCGCATGACGTGCCGGCCCTGCCCGAGCAGGCGGTGGATGCGATCCATCGCCTGCTCGACGCGGTGCGGACCTGACCCCGGGGACAGGTCCGATCAGGGCTTGCCGAGGCGGCGCGGCGCTTAAGCGTTTTGAAGTGGGAATTTGGGCGCGCGGGTGAGTACGGAGCGGCCTGGTGAGCAGCGGGGAGCGCGCGGCCGGGAGGAATTGGCGGGGTCCTGGGCGCGAGGGGAAGCGCGAGCGAGGCGTGCCATGAGGGAGTGCACGGCCATCGGCCCGAGAAGGGCAACGATGACGGCGGCGGGGCGCAGGAGGGTGAGCATTGAGAGACTGGTGTTGTGCGCCCCCACGCATGGGTGCCAGGGTCGCTCTCTCTGCTTGCATTCGCCCCCTAGGACTCTGTAGTGTAAGCGCTGCCTCGCGCCCATGAACGCATCCCAATTCTATAGCGAACTGCACGCAAGGGTGGGCAGGGTTTTCGAGGAGAGCTCAGCGGATGAGGCATGGGCGTTGCAATCCAAGTCTCATGTCCTACTCGCCGACCTCGAGACGTGGATGGAGTGCATTGAGTCTCGAGATACTCATGTTGTCCTACAGAAGGCGATCATCGAGTACCAACTCGGCGTTCCAGTCGACCTGGTCCCACTTTAGGTCGCAGACCTCGCTGTGGCGCATGCCGGTCAGGGCGAGCGCATGAGACCAGCAGCCGCAGCGTCGCAGCCGCGGGCCAGCGGCGCAACCGTGATCATGACGATCGCCGGGTCGCGAGAGCGTCGTCGCGGGCATCGCTCGAGCGCCGGTCGCATCCGCCCGCCGGCCGGTCGCGTCCGCCCGCCGAAGCGCGCTCAGGGCAGCGTCTGCAGCTCGAGGCCGCCCGGATACCAGTAGCTGGTTGCCAAGGCGTGCCCGTACACCGACGCACCGAACGGCTGGTCGCCGGCGATCAGGTGGGTGCCGAGGACGTTGGCCGACATCGACAGGCTCCGCGTCACGAAATTGGTGCCATCGATCTGCGTCAACCCTTCGATCGGGCTGCCGTCCATCGTCAGCGAGGCCCCGCTCGGGGCGATGACCGTGAGCAGCCGCGAGACGTACAACGGCGAGGCCGCCAGGATATAACTGGCGCGGTACTGCCCGGTCGGCACCGCGATCGTCATCGACGGGTCCGTGGCCATGAGCCCGCCGGTGAGGTACTGCGCGACCAAGATCTTCTTGTCGGCGACGATGCTGAAGCTGTTGGTGGTCGGACCGACCTCCGCCCACTGACCGGCGTAGTCTAGCGAGGTCGGGGCCTCCTGCGGCGGCGAGAATGTCAGCTGCGTCTCGGCCTCGGTCGCAATGACGCGGATCATCTGCGGCCGGTCCACGAGGTCCGGACCGAGCGGCGGCGTGACGATGTACTCCTTCGACAGCGCGCCGATCGGCGGCATCGACTCCTCGAGGTGATCGCACGCGAACTGCCCGAGCGGGACCTGACTGCAACGGTGACCCCCGAACACCGCCACCGGCCGGTCCGCGGTCACCCGCGTGCCCGTAATATCGCCGCCGATCGCGAACACCTCGAGCACGTCGCCCGCGTCGAGCGTGACGACCCCGCTGCCGTCGCCCGCGACCCCGCCGCCGGGACCCACCGACCCGCCGAAGTCGGGCGGCGTCAACGTGACCTGCGTGGCGTCCTCGCTGGCGAGCACCGCATAGAACCCGCCGAGCGGCTCCTGGCCGTTGCCGACCCAGAACTCCCGCGAGGCGATCATATAATCGGTGCCCCACGTGTGCACCGGCAGCAGCAGGCTGGCGTCACCGGTCGACGACGGCTGCAGCGGCTCGAATTGATAGATGACCACCGGCTGCGTCGATCGCAGGCGATAGGCGCCGTCGGCCACGAGCACGCTCTTGGTGCCGTCGGTGGCGCCCGACTGCGAGACCTCGTCGATGTAGCTCAGCGAGATCGAGGTGGAGCCGAACGATGCCACCGTCGTCTTCGTGACCATCTGGTCCGCACGCGTCACCGTGATCGTCGCCTCCGCGACCCCCGTGTTGACCACGATCACCCCGTAGCTCGCGGTCCACGGGTTCGGCGAGTGCAGGTTCGCGAGCGAGCTGCCATAAAAATCGCAGCCGCTCTGGCGCAGCCCGAGCCCCGCCTCCGCGCAGAGCCCCACGCAGGTCGCGTCCATCGCGTCGCAGCTGAGACCCTGCAGCGCGTCGCAGGTCTCCACGTCCTGCCACGCGCTGCCGTCGGCGGTGCAGCTCTGCAGGACCTGGCCGGCGCATCGCGTCGCGTCGGGCGGACACAGCACGCAGCCGAGGCCCGGGGCGCACACCGACGAGCACAGCTCCGTGCTCTCGAAGCCGCCGACCCCGTCACACACCTTCGCCGTGTCCGCCTCGCAGACGATCACGCCCGCCTCGCACAGCGCGCCGCTGGTGCCCGTCGACGATGTCATCGATGTCATCGACGTATATGTGGTGCCCGTGTCCGTCGCCGACATCCCCGAGGTCGCGCCGGTGCTGTCCGTGCCGGTCGTCACCGGCAGCCCGCCGGTGGTCGGCGCCGTGGTCGACGCATACGTCCCGCCCTCGCTCGCGCCACCCGAGCTGGTCGCCAGCGGCGGCTCGACGAAGTACGGGTTTTGTTCCCGACATCCTGCGGCGACCAGCGCCCAACCCACCCACTGCCACCGCACGCGGCGATCAACGCACACCCGCGCGCCCCTGACAAGCGCCGGCCCGGGGTCCGGGGTCAGTCGATGCCGCGCAGGCGACGGACCCGCTCATCCCGCCGCTTGATCGTCCGCTTCTTGACCACCAACGGCACACGCACCGTCTCCAGCAGCTTGCGCTTGCGCGCCAGCACCTCGTTGGGCTCCGCCAGCGAGCGCAGGCGGGCGCCATAAAGCCGGTGGCGGCGATCGACGAGCCCCCAGTACACCGTCCGGCGCGCGTAGCCGGCGATCGCCGGCGCGCGCGTGAGGTCGTGGCTGCGCGGCGCGACCGTGTTCTGCACGAACGCGAAGGCGCAGGCCGGCGCCGCGCAGGCCGGGTCGAAGGTCACCCACAGCCGCCGTTGTCCATTGAGCAGATCCTCGCCGACGATCTTGCCCGGCGTATTGCGACCGATCACCACCTTGATCGTCGCACGCCGGGTCTCCTGCACGACCTTGCGGTTTGCCACCTCGATCGCGTCGGGCTCGTCGACATCCTCGTGCGCGACGATCAGCTTGCGCCCGACGTACACCCGCAGCGCCTCGCCGTCGATCGCCGACAGCCGCGCGAGCTCCGGCGGCGTCAGCGTCACCCGCTTGTAGCAGCCGGTCGCCAGCACCGCCGAGATCACCGCCGTCACCAGGGCCCGCGTCGCGTTCACGGGTCACCTGTCCTTCCGGACATGTCCTGCTTGCCCTTGCGCCGCTTCGCCGGGCGCTTGACCTCCGGCAGCGGACAGGGCACCGCCGCCGCCGCCAGCGCGCGCGGCAGGGCCAGCGCCGACGCCCGCAGCGGCGCCAGCAGGCCGCCCCCAGCCCGTCCGGGCACCCCGAAGAACGGCGACTCGGCGCGCGCCGGACGGATCTTGATCGCGACCGTCAGCCCGCCCTGATCCGCGAACACCCAGGTCGCCGTCAGCAGCCCCGACTCCGCCGAGCCGCGCACCTTGCCGCGCTCGAGCAGGCGAAACAGGCCCCAGTCCCCCTCCTGATGCACCACCTCGCGAAACCCACGACCCTCGACCACCAGCGTCGCCGCCTGGTCGTCACCCTCGGCCGGCCAGCGCACTCGCTGCCACTTCTCCGGCCCGTTGCGATGCGAGACCTGCTGCTTGCCGAGCATCAGCGCCGTCACCTCCACCCCGGGCGTCGGCGAGATCTGCACGTCGAACTCGACCAGCGGGCCCGCACCACCCGGCGGGAACATCACGCTCGAGACGTCGCGCGCCGCCGTCAGATATCCCGGCAGCCCGGCCACGAACACCTGCGACAGGTCGCGCCCGAGCTGACGCGAGAAGATGAACTCGTCACCCTCGCGCGGCACCGGCCGCTGCAGCACCTTGTCGTAGAACGACCACAGCGTGCCCTCCCCGGGCTTGTAGAACGCCGCGAAGTCGGCCAGCGTCGCGTCCTGGGTCGCGTCGGCGGCGAACGGATAGCGGGCGCGCAGCGTACGGTCGTGCGGCGCCACCACCTCGCTACACCACTTGCGGGCGACCCCGCCGGCGACATCCCCCTGGATCGCCTCCCCCAGTCCGGCGAGCGGCGGCCACAGCAGCGCCTCGAAGCGCGGGCGCCAGCCGACCTGCTGCGCCTCGATTAAGCCGCGCACCCGCGTGCGTGCCGCCTGCAAGCGATTCATCAGCTCCTCCGACCTGGCCGGCTCGTCGAGGTACGCCTGCAACGCGTCACGGAGGAAGATCAGCTGCTCCTGATAAATGTCGAGGTCGAGCGTCACCGGCGGCGTCGCCTCACTGCCCTCGGCCACCGGCGGCGTCCTCGGCGGCGCTCCAAAGCGGGCCAGGCCCGCGAAGCTCGCCCGCACGTCGTCCGCCAACAGACGCGGGTCGTCCGAGCTCCCCGCACCCTCGCTCCCACGCAGACCGCCGAGCAGCGCCGTGCCCGCCTTACCTGTCTTCTTGGCCAGCTGCTTCTCGCCCTGCGCCTGCGCCACCTCGCCGAGCTTTCCCAGCACGTCGTCCGCGCCCGCCTCCGGCTCCAGCGCCGGATACTCGAGACGCGTGTGGTAGGCCACCGCTCGCAGCAGCCGCGCGTACGGCGGCGGCGCCCCGCGGCTGAGGTCTTGCAGCATCAGCAACGCGTCCATCCTCGAGACCGGCGGCGTGACGGCGATATCGTCGATGAAGCGGCGCCACTCGTCGATGTAACGCTCGAAGTACTGCGACTCGAGCGTGTCGCGCAGCGTCTGGTCGCGGGCGTCGAGCTCGGCCTGCGACAGCCCCAGCACCCACGGCTCGGCCTCGGCGGTGGCCGGCATCGCCAGCTCGTCGCGCACGATCTGCTCCCAGCCCGGACGCGTGAACGCCCCGCGCACCGTACGCCCCGCCGTCACCCACGGCGCCACGCTGCCCATGATCTCACGCGCGCTGAGGTCGTAACCCACGCGCGTGCCCTCGGTGATCATGCGCTCGAGCGTCAGCTCGACCAGCGGCTTGCGACCGAGGATCGCCCGCACCTCGGCCACCAGCGTCTCGTCGCGTAGCAGCAATTGCCCCGGGTCCTCCGCCGCCAGCGCGACGAAGGTCCGCAGGTGACGCTCGAGCTTCTGCACCGCCTCCGGGCGCGCCGAGCCGCCAGGCCCGCCCCAGTGCTCCGCCAGGCGCAGTTGTAAGAATGCCCGCACCGCCGGGTTGTCGAGCGCCGGCTGGGCTCCGCTCGCCGGCGCCGTCAGCAGCAGATGCAGCTTGAGCTGCGCGTGCGCCCGCACGAACTCACCGCGCGTCGGCTGGCTCGCCGAGGCCCCGTGACGCACTACCAGCGCGCGCAGGCGCACGGCGTCGGCCTCGAGCGCCGGCAGCAGCAGGTCGGACCGCAGCACCGCCGCGTACAGCGCGTCGACCGGCCGGCGCAGCGCCTCGCCGATGAACATCCCGAAGCGCAGCGCCAGCGGCCGATCGTCGTGATAGATCGCCAGCGTGTCGGCCAGCGCGCGCAACCCTTCTATCTTGCCGAGCGGCAGGTCGGCGCTGAGGCGGCGCTCGGCGTGGTACGCCTCGATGTCGGCGAGCGCCTCGTCGGCCCCGGCGATGATCCCCGCGTTGCCCACGTACGCGTAGCCCGGCAGCGTCGACGCCAGCGCCGCGACCGTCAGGATCGCCGCCGCCGCCGACCACTGGGCCCGCCGCTGGCGCCGGCGCTCGACCACGCTGCGCACCGCCAGCTCCTGGTCAGGGAACACGACCTCGGCGAACAGGTCGCCGAGGAAGTAGCTCTTGGGGTCACGCGCCGGCTCCTGAGGGATCCGCTGCGCCGCGATCCCGAACGCGTTGCCCATCGCCGCCAGCACGCGGTCGATCGGCCGGCCCTCCTGCGTGCCGCTCGTCAGGTACACCCCGCGCAGCGGCGGCGTCTCGCGGTAGCTGTT
>Ga0335395_10002398_pt1 | contig 11646 bp, 9 predicted proteins | sample MAT02_FD_205744 | JGI IMG/M metagenome (GOLD analysis project Ga0335395, IMG submission 205744) | Freshwater microbial communities from Lake Fryxell liftoff mats and glacier meltwater in Antarctica - MAT-02 (spades assembly) (version 2) ...
GGGGCGGTTGTGACGAAGGACGTTCCCCCTCACACGCTGGTTGCGGGAGTGCCTGCGAAGCGGCTGCGAGACTTGTCTGAGGAGGAATCTGAGGAGTTGGTGGAACACGCTAAGCGTTACGAAAAGTTGGCTTTGGTTCACGCGGGGAAAGGTGCTGATTTGGGATTTTGTTAGTAATTTTTGCCTGAATTTTTGATGAATAGGAAAACCGCAGATGTCACGCCGATTAACACGGATCGACGCAGATAATTTGCTGATAGTCTGGGAATGAGTGCAGGAGGTTTAATTGATAGAATAGGATTTTTTGTTCTAGAAGTTGTCAGCACTAACTGGGAAACAGATTATGCCAGAAAAGTTGAAGAATACGCTATTTTAGGAATTCCAGAATATTGGATAGTTGATTATCGCGGATTGGGAGGCGTGGCTTTTATCGGTAAACCGAAACAACCTACTGTCACAGTTTGCGAACTGATCGATCGAGATTATACCAAGCAACTATTTCGCCTGGGCGAACCGATTGTTTCTCCTCTATTAAAGAGTTTGCAACTGCGGTTAGATGATATTCTTCCCCGTTAGGCGATCAACCGTCGCAAATCTTGAAATGTGTGGGATTTCTATGTACAAACACAATCTTTAACCAAAATTCTAATTATCTCATCAAAAATCTAAAATCTAAAATCTAAAATCTAAAATTGTCCGATCGCGCGCTAAGATTAATCCCATGAATAACGATCGCACATTTAACCCAAACATCCCCCCGCACACCTGGAAACGCCCCATCGGCCAGGGTTGGGACAATCCCTATACAGTCCGCTACGCAAGCAATCTCGACGATGGGCCCTGGCACGGAATGCCTCTGGGCGGGTTCGGGGCCGGCTGCATCGGGCGATCGCCCCGCGGCGACTTCAACCTCTGGCACATTGACGGCGGCGAACACATTTTTCGCAGTCTGCCCGCTTGTCAGTTCAGCGTTTTTGAAGAAACTCAAGGCAAGAAACAAGCTTTTGCACTGTCTGCTGAACCGCCGAAAGATGGCAGTTTGTCTAATTGGAAATGGTATCCGTCCGAAGGAAGAAGGAAGAAGGAAGAAGGAAGAAGGGAAGATGAAGAAGTAACGGGAGAAGAGTCGAATTCTGGAACTTATCATGCTTTATATCCGCGCAGTTGGTTTGTTTACGAAAATGTGTTTGAGGCTCAATTAAGTTGCGAGCAATTTTCGCCAATTTTACCGAATAATTATCAAGAAACCAGTTACCCAGTTGCGATGTTTGAATGGGTGGCGCACAATCCTACAGATGCGCCGATTACTCTCAGCATCATGCTGACTTGGGAGAATATTGTAGGCTGGTTTACTAATGCTAACAAGTCGCCGGAAGTGATGGTGCGAGATGATGGTAGTCCATTTTATGACTATCAATCCCGGTGGGGAGAAAGTGCCGGGAATATGAATTTGTTGGTGGAAGATTTTCACCGCATCGGTTGCGTGATGACGCGGTTAACTGCTGGCGACGAACCGCAAGAGGGGGACGGACAATGGGCTATCGCAACTGTGACTAATCCGGCGGTAGAAGTATTCTATCAAACTCGCTGGAACCCGGCGGGGGACGGCGATGATGTTTGGCGCAATTTTTCTGCTGAAGGTTTCTTGTTGGATGACAAAGACGAGACAGCCGCCGCCTCCGGGGAACAGTCGGCTTGTGCGATCGCAGTTCGGTTTACTATTAGACCAGGCAAAACTCGCAAAATTCCCTTTATTTTAGCTTGGGATTTGCCTGTTACTGAATTTGCATCTGGAGTTTCTTACTACCGCCGCTATACTGATTTCTTCGGACGGAATGGCAAAAATGTTTGGCCGATTATTCGCACGGCGATGAAGCATTCCGATACTTGGCGCGAAAGTATTGAAGCTTGGCAAAAACCAATTTTAGAACGCACAGATTTGTCTGATAGTTTTAAAATGGCGCTGTTTAATGAGTTGTACGTTTTGACTGATGGCGGTACTCTTTGGAGTGCGGCGGACGAACGCGATCCGAAGGGTCAATTTGGGGTTTTAGAGTGCATTGATTACCGCTGGTACGAAAGTTTGGACGTGCGGCTTTACGGTTCTTTTGCTTTGTTGATGCTGTGGCCAGAATTGGAAAAGTCGGTAATGATTGCCTTTGCTAGGGCAATTTCTGCTGGAGACGATACTGCGCGAGTTATTGGTTGGAATCAAGCTGCGGCGATTAGAAAAGCTGTTGGTGCCACACCGCACGATTTGGGTGCTCCTAACGAACATCCTTGGGAGAAGACGAATTATACTAGCTATCAAGATTGCAATTTGTGGAAGGATTTACCGTGCGATTTTGTGTTGCAGGTTTATCGGGATTTCCTGTTGACTGGTAGCACAGATTGCGAGTTTTTGCAAGAGTGTTGGCCGGCCATTGTTGAGGCTTTGGCTTATCTGAAAACTTTTGATGAGGATGGCGACGGCATTCCTGAGAATTCGGGTGCACCGGATCAGACGTTTGATGATTGGCAACTGCGGGGGATTAGTGCGTATTGCGGGGGTTTGTGGTTGGCGGCGCTGGAAAGTGCGATCGCGATCGGCGAAGTCTTAGAAGACGCAGCACCTGATATACTTCCTAATCCGCCAGCAAAGATTGCATTATATCACAGTTGGCTGCTACAAGCAAGACCGAGCTATCAGAAAAAACTGTGGAACGGTCAATATTATCGTTTGGACAGCGAGAGTAATTCCGAAGTAGTGATGGCCGACCAACTGTGCGGTCAATTTTACGCAAAACTGTTAGGATTGCCGGATATTGTGCCGCCAGAATGTGCTGTCAGCGCTTTAGAAACTGTGTATGAATCTTGCTTTTTGAAGTTCAATGATGGCGAATTTGGGGCGGCGAATGGGGTGATGCCCAACGGTGCGCCGGAAAATCCGAATGCGACTCATCCTTTGGAAGTTTGGACGGGGATTAATTTTGGGTTGGCGGCTTTTTTGGTACAGATGGGAATGGAGGAGAAAGCGTTTAAGTTGACTGATGCGGTGGTGAAGCAGATTTATGAGAATGGGTTGCAGTTTCGCACGCCGGAAGCGATTACGGCGGGCGGGACTTTTCGGGCGAGTCATTATTTGCGGGCGATGGCGATTTGGGCAATTTACGGCGTTTTGACTGGTTTTAAATAGGGCATTAGTTCGATCGTTCGGACTTCAGTCCTTTCTTGAGTTAAGCTAAGGAAGGAGTAAAGTCCTTATTACAAACCAGATAGCTTACACGCAATTTATGGGTGTTGACGAATCTTAAATAAGTGAGGATTTGGGCAAACGTAAAGTAAAATTGATGATTGATGAAGTTAAGCGACTAGCTGTCCTTCAGGCGATCGCGCGAGTTAGGGAGCAAATTATTTGGAAACCTGGAAAAGCAACTTCTCACCTGCTCAAAAGGATTCGCTTAGGTCATTTACCAGATGATGCTAACCTGGAACAATATAATGCAATTATCGCTGCTGTAGTTAACAATCCTACTGCCAATGTTTATGTCTATGTTTATGGAGAAACGATTTATCCTACACTGGTAGCAAACATGGAGAATAAACTTTGGATAGTAATGATAAGTGTGGAGGGAGTTTTAGAAACTGCGTTTCCTCCCGATCTACCCGAAAGCTATCTAGCTAATGTGGCTTTTGTATATCTAAGTTCAGTTAAGGAGTTAGAAATATGAATCATCTCTTGAAAAACTATTGCGTTAGTGTTGAGTTTCCGGATGTCAGCGGTGCAGAACACTTGGAAATGCTTCAAATTCGCGATCGCCTCGCAGAAATTGAATCAGACTTGAGTGAAGCAGAAAAGACGTTACTTACCAAAGCAGATTGCCAATTACTTGAAAACGTAAATGATTTTTATCATGAGTTGTCGCGCTTTGTCAATTTAGCTGACATCAGAAAAGCTGAAGCTATTCCTCCTCAACGCTGGTGGTGGTATTTGGATGTGTTAGTTTTTTTGCCAATTTCGTTACTTTATAATCCAGATTGGGAGGAATCGTCCAATGGCCAACATAGAAGCTTATCGCGAGTACGTTCAAGCAATTCTGAAGAAGTATGAAAGCTATCAGTCAGAAAATGACCCGATCGCATCTCAAATCATTTTTGATACGGAACGGGATCATTATCAATTAGTTCATGTGGGATGGCGTGATTGGCGTCGCTACTACGGCTGTGTGGTGCATATTGATATCAAGGACGGTAAAATCTGGATACAGCATGACGGGACGGAGATTGGTGTTGCTAATGAGTTGGTCGATTTGGGTGTGCCGAAGCAGGATATTGTTTTGGCTTTTCACGCGCCCTATAAACGAAAGTATACCGATTTTGCGATCGGTTAAAATTCAAGAGCGATCGCCAATTAATTGAAAAGGTATTCGATTTTGCACCCTCGAAGCAATTTCAACCGCTATCTTAAATCTACAAACCAAACTCAATTGCGATAAAATCCTGTTGGGTGATCAGATTAGCTGGTACGCCGTTGAGGGTAGCTAAGATTTTATTTGTGTTGGCAATTTTGATTAAGGTTGTAGTGTTTTCTTGAACTATGCTGAGTCGATCGCCCTTTAAGCCTCCCGTCAAAACCAATAAATCCTCACCTTGCCTAAAATCAACAATCACATCGCCACCTTCCGCAGTCAAGCAAAAGTAATCGCGCCCGCTTCCCCCAATCAAAGTATCATTACCGTTACCGCCGTACAGAGTATCGCTACCCTCACCACCGCACAATTGATCGGCATCTCGATCGCCAAAAATTAGATCGTTGCCGTTACCGCCGCACAAATAATCTTTCTGACTGCTAGCATCCGTCGCGATATTGTCAGTATCTCCGAAAATTGTATCATCGCCTTCGCCGCCGCAGATCGTGTCACTTCCCAAATCTCCAAACAGCAAATCGTTGCCAGATTCGCCGCAAATTAAATCGTTATCTTTGCCACCGTGGATGGTATCATTGTCACCGCCGCCAGCAAGAGTATCTTCGCTTTCTTGCCCGTAAAAAACGTCGTTGCCGTTATCCCCAAAAAGCAAATCTTTTCCTGTAAAATCGCCGTTAGACGAGTCAGAAGTACCGCCAAATAAACTGTCATTACCTTCATCCCCAAGCAAGGTATCGTTGCCTTTGTCGCCCCAAACTACGTCATCATCTTTGCCTGCGATCGCCCGATCGTCATCTTTCCCCGCATAAATCACATCATTCCCAGCGTGCCCGACGATGTAGTCGTTATCTTCGTTGCCAAAAATCGTGTCACTGTCTGCATCTGCGCCCACAGCAACCGGGCTAGCAAAGCCGCCGTAAATATTGTCGCTGCCCAATAAGCCAATTAGCAAGTCGCTGCCGTTAAAACCGTTGATGCTGTCATTAATATTGCTGCCGGTTAGGGAATCCCTGCTGTCTGTACCGCTGAGGGTGTTTGCAGGGATATTGGCGCTGAGAATGGAAGCGCGATCGGGTAAATTTAGGCGATCGCACATACAGTCTTCGGAAACAGCAGGAATTTCCGCAGGTTTGGGGGTTTCGGTTGGGGCGATCGCATCATTCTCAGGGGCGGGCATTTCCCCAGGTTTAACCGTCGGAATTGTCGGAGTCGGAGTTTCCGCAGCAGTCGGAATTTCCGCAGCAGTCGGAATTGTCGGAGTCGGAGTTTCCGCAGCAGTCGGAGTTTCCGCAGCAGTCGGAATTGTCGGAGTCGGAGTTTCCGCAGCAGTCGGAATTGGAGTCGGAGTTTTCGCAGGCGTTGGAGTTTCCGCAGGCGTTGGAATCGGAATCGGAGTTTCCGCAGGATTCGGAGTTTCCGCAGGCGTTGGAGTCGGAATCGGAGTTTCCGCAGGTGTTGGAGTCGGAGTTTCCGCAGCAGTCGGAATTGGAGTCGGAGTTTTCGCAGGCGTTGGAATTGGAGTTTCCGCAGGTGTTGGAATTGGAGTCGGAGTTTCCGCAGGAGTCGGAGTTGGAATTGGAGTTTCCGCAGGAGTCGGAGTCGGAATCGGAGTTTCCGCAGGCGTTGGAGTCGGAGTTTCCGCAGCAGTCGGAATTGGAGTCGGAGTTTTCGCAGGCGTTGGAATTGGAGTTTCCGCAGGTGTTGGAATTGGAGTCGGAGTTTCCGCAGGAGTCGGAGTTGGAATTGGAGTTTCCGCAGGAGTCGGAGTCGGAATCGGAGTTTCCGCAGGCGTTGGAGTCGGAGTTTCCGCAGCAGTTGGAGTTGGAGTCGGAGTTTCCGCAGGAGTTGGAATTGGAGTCGGAGTTTCCGCAGGAGTTGGAGTCGGAGTTTCCGCAGGCGTTGGAGTTGGAGTCGGAGTCGGAATCGGAGTTTCCGCAGGTGTCGGAGTCGGAGTCGGAATCGGAGTTTCCGCAGGTGTCGGAGTTGGAATTGGAGTCGGAGTCGGAGTCGGAGTTGGCGTCGGAGTCGGAGTTGGCGTCGGAGTTGTATCTACAATAGTCAAAACAGCACTAGAAATCGCTCCTAAATCTGCTCCATTAGTGGGATTATTCAGACTTAAATTAACTGTTTCATCCTCTTCTATTTCCGAATCATCTACAATTGGAACTGTGAAACTTTGAGCAGTTTCCCCAATTCCAAAATTTAATATTCCCGATGTCTGATTGTAGTCGCTGCCAGCATTCGCAGTCCCATTATTTGTACTGTAACTGACAGCAGCAGCCACATTAGTATTATCGGTGCGAGTAACCGTAATTGTCGCTAATGTACCATTTTCATTAACACTGTAGCTGGCGTTACTGAAGTTAAATGTGCCGGGATTAGTAAGGTTGATAGTGAAAGTTTGGTTGGGGGAAGTATCGACACCGCCGTTATCTGTGCCGCCATTATCTTTCAGGTTTAAAGTGATATTAGCACTGCCGATCGCCCCCGGTGTCGGTGTAAAGGTTAACATTCCCGCCGAGTCGATCGCAGGTAATACACTAAACAAAGCAGCATTGTCATTCCCGACTACTTGAAAACTAACAGTTTGTGCAGACTCGTTAGCGGGGCCTGGAAAAATGGCTGTAGCCCATCCAGGAACGGTTTGTGGGCCTGCGTTGCGATTGAGAGTGCGATCGGGCCCTTTGACAAACGAGGGTGCGTCATTGACTGGATTAACTGCGATCGCCGATGTTATCGCATTAGTGCTAAATGCCGTCGTTCCCCCAGTAACTGAAGCATTAACCCCCGCACTACCGCCACCCGCTCCATTACTTCCATCCCACGCCCGAAACGTAATTGTTGGTTCACTTCCAGCGGTACTGTAATAGTCTGGGTTGGGTACAAAGCGGACTTTCGCAGGCGTTACCAGAGAAACTTCCGTCAAGTTGATATTAGCTTGCGCCGAGGTTGTGTCGTCACCGAGGAATAGAAAGTTAGGAGTTTCATAAGGATCGATCGCACCACTAAATGCAGCATAATTTCGCAGCGGGCCTGTTAGTATAACATTGTTGCCGTCTGAAAGCAAGTAATTGTCTCCTTGAACTCTCAGAGTGTAATTAGTAGCAAGATTCGTGTTATGAGCAACATTTTCAGCAGCAACAAATAAGCCATTAGTTTGTCCGCCTGGATTCGGAGTAATGTTGTCGCCTTGAGCAAAGATATTACCGGAAGTTGCCGATAGCTGCTGGAAACCGATTTCAATTGCTTTGCGATCGCTAGTAACCGCAACAATGCTAAAACCAGCCCGATTGGGATTAGTGCGGGATTCCGAGATAATTTGGAGATTAAAAGATAGGCTAAAGCCAGAAGTGCGATCGAGCCGAGGAAATGACGGATTTGAAGGATTATTTGTATACCCAGCATAGATGCTATTGGCAGCAGTGCTGTTTAAATTAGCTCCATTCCCACTAAAGATTTCTGAAGCAGTAACGCTGGGAGTGGCAGGATTTAAGTTAGTCAAAGACAGCCAATTTTGAGAGTTGGGAGTATTGCCAAGCAAGCCATTATAAAGACGAGTCGGGCCAATAACTGTTGCTGAACTTTCCGACACTGTGCCGAAATTTGTCCAAGTATTGCTAGTAGTTGAAAATTGCCAATTTCCGTTAGTATTGTCTGCGGCGGTGACTGCGACACCCAAAGCATCGCCATTAGCATCAGCGCCTAACTCGCTAGTGATGGCAAAAATACTAAAGCCTGTGTTAGCTGCGTTGGCTATGTCTTCATTAATGGGGAGAAGTCTATTAAAATTAGAATTTGCCAAAGTCGGAGCGCTATTGACTTGCGGGTTGCGGAGGCTATTAATATAAATCGTGTTAATTCCGCCATTGGGCAAACCCAAGGAACCGGGACTGTTGACAGCATAATTAGCAGTTCTGTTGACGCCGCCAATAGCGCTGGAAAACTCGACATTGCGCCCGTTTCCAGGTGCAGGAATTTGCACCTTAGCTGCATTCCCAAAGGCTCCATGTGTTCCCGATGTCCTCCAGGCGATCGCATCTACTGTATTGAGATTTGTAGTGCTAGTATTATCAACATAAACAACATCCGAAGCCGCCAAATTCCAATCAAAATTTCCCGCCGGGAGCAGTTTTGTCAAAAATCCACCTTCGGGACTCAATCGAATGTTCCAATCGTTATCTGTTCCCAACGGTATAGGATTGTAGGCAATCTCTTGATTGGCGGTTGAACCGCCGATCGCAATTATTGTACCTGCTTTAAACACAGGAGCAATACTCGCCATATTCGTAAATTGATAAGCTGAATATTTGGCTGTTGTTGGAAGAGTTGAGTCGCCGACAAAATAGCTCTGAAGCTGAGTTGCAGTTAAATCTTCTGTCAGCAGTAACTCTACATACTCGTTACCTGTAATGTCTCCAGTAGCACGCCGGAATTCGTTAATAATTATCTGTCCCATTTAGATGCACCTAAATTTGAGATCATGATTTTAGCTATCAACTACTGTGATTTTTTAACAATTACGATAATTTAGTTTACGTAATTAAACTCTCAGTAGTTTCTACGTACAATCGCCGTTGTCTGTGATTTTGGGTACACAAATAATATCTTGACTGTCGATCGGTGTCAAGTATAAAGTTGGGATGGGGAGGATCTCCGGCTTTGCAACGCCGGATTTTTTTCGCACGGGCTTAGCATCCCCGAAGAGCAAGGGGTTTACCGCCATAGAGTATCATTGCCCTCACCGCCAGGGCGCATCGAGGATAATTGCTTCTGTCCCCGCTACAATGCCGTTGCACAGACTTTGGGCATCTGTAACGGCAGAATCCAGAAAGGCGATCGAACTTATAACTGAACTGATAAAATTTGGCACAAGACACCTCTGGTTAGATGACGGTAATATATGCCAAATTTACCAAACTCAGATATTAAATGTCATCAGTAGAATTTCGGAAATTTTCCTGCAACCAAGTCACCAAATCTGAAACACTTTCAAAATTAAACATGGCATCTCCTAAATTATCCAAATTCTCAAGATTCAACTTGCAGATCTGCGTCTGAATGTCTGGAGAAATTTCACCAATTAGCCTCCTCATATTCCGAACTATTAATTCTGACTTGCCTCGTTCCATTCCTCGTTCTATTCCTTGTTCTATTCCTTGTTCTATTCCTCGTTCTAGAGCTTGTTGAGCGGCTAGATCGATCGCCCCTTGTTGATCTTGAATCCAAGACTCTTGTTTTTGCAATTCATCTAAGTCTTTTTGACTCAAATTCGTGTCATTAGCAATCTGAAAAGCTCTCTGAATTTCTGGCACCGCAACCATTGTATCAGGAGCAGTTTCTAAGTTGCTGGTATTTTTGATAAAATAAATCCACTTGTCCGTCAGCGTTGTCAAATCCGATAATTCTTTCTTAAATTTCGGCAGTTCGATAAACACCAACTCAATCTCGCGATCGGGATAATCGAACAGCCGTTGCGTTTCTTTGAAGGCAAATCGCGAAATTACTTCAGATTGATTAGGAAACATTTCAAAATCTGTGATATTCAAAGCAATTACTGGTTTGAGTCTTTGATAGCCTTCGGCTCGATTTAATTGCAGGGCATAGGTTTTTGCAGCATTGTACAAAACCCGCTTGCCAAATGCCGGCACGTTCAAAACTTGCATTTCAATAATGACTGTCGTACCGTTATTGATTCTAGCTTTCACATCTAAGTATGTATCTTTGCTGCCAAAAATTTGCCCAGCTAAATAAGGATCGATGATTTCTAAATCTTCGATAACTGGTTCCCCTGCATAAAGCATCGCATTCAAAAAACTGATCAGGATTTCTCGGCTTTCGTTTGAGCCGAATATCTTCTTAAACGCAAAATCTATTTTTGGATTGATAAAGCTCATAGTTTTTATTTACGGAGGTTTTGTCAGTCATTATAAACTATCAGACTTAAGATCGATCGCCTAACAGTTCTTTTGCTACCAATCCCTTCTGAATAGCGAGCACTGCTGCTTGAGTGCGATCGCGCACTTCCAACTTTTGCAAAATCGCGTGAACGTGCACCCGCACAGTCCCCGGAGCAATGTACAATATTTGTGCAATCTCCTGATTGCTTTTCCCACCAGCAACTAAAGCCAAAATTTCCTGTTCCCGCTTCGTCAGCGGATTGTCTAAAACTTCCGATTTTCCCCCGACTTTCACAGGTTCAGCATGAGTAAAAACTGCCCTAATTTCCGCAGTTGCGCCCTTATCCCACCAAGAAGCGCCCGACGCTACCGATCGAATTGCCAAAACCAAAGTTTCCGCCGCAATTCCCTTGAGACAATATCCGTGAGCTCCCGCAGCCATCAACCTTTCAATTAACGATTTTTGGGAATGGGATGTTAAAATTAAAACGGGAATTTCGGGATGTCGTTGTTTAATTTGGCGGCACGCTTCAAGGCCACCAATTCCCGGCAAACCTACATCCAAAACCACCACATCCGGCAAGTATTCCTGAGTCAATTCTACCGCAGTTTCGCCATCTTCCGCCTCGGCAATTATTTGCAAGCAACTTTCCTGCTGCAATCGAGTTTGCAGTCCCAACCGAAACAGTTCGTCGTCTTCAACTAAGAGAATTCGTAAGGGAGAATTAGGTTTCATTGGCGGAGATTGCTGGTAGTCGGAATCCAAACAAAGCACCGTGGGGCAATTTGTTTTCTGCCCAAATTATACCGCCGTGCGCGTCAATAATTTGACGAGATAAGTATAATCCCAATCCCGATCCTTTAGCTTGCCGATCGCTATTTCCTTGATAAAAACGCTCGAATAGGTGCGAGAGTTCCCCTGCGGTAATTCCCAACCCGCTATCGATCACTTTCACTACCTGATAATTTGAATGAGATGCCATCACAATTTCTACTTTACCGCCTCTGGGAGAATGGTTGAGCGCGTTTGTTAGCAAATTAACAAAAACGCGCTGGAGTTGGACTGCATCGCCGTTTACCCACAAAGAGCGACGGAAATCTGACTCTCCGTAACTCGTACTAATATAAACTCGGCGCGCCGCCGATAAATCTGCGAGTGTTGCGATTACCTCTGTTGCTAAAGCTACTAAGTTTACAGGAGCAAGTTGCAGTTTCAGGTAGTGCCCTGAAGGAAAGGATCAAGATGATAAAACAAAACCTAATTCAAAGAAAAGTAGGCATCTAGAGTTGTAAACTAGCATTATAATGATGCACAAAACGCCAAATGGCAGCAATATGATTTT
>Ga0335395_10002400_pt1 | contig 11643 bp, 7 predicted proteins | sample MAT02_FD_205744 | JGI IMG/M metagenome (GOLD analysis project Ga0335395, IMG submission 205744) | Freshwater microbial communities from Lake Fryxell liftoff mats and glacier meltwater in Antarctica - MAT-02 (spades assembly) (version 2) ...
TTCTAAGACTGGTGCTTGCGGTTCGCTGTCATCCTTCCAAAGCTAGTCCTCATGGCAAGTCTTTCGACAACAGAGAAAAAAAAATCTTGGCGAGAAGCGGTATCTGCTCCCAGCGTTAGTACGTCCACCGACGTTGCTGTTGTGAATCCACTACGCGATTACATTCTCGAATCGGCAAAGACTATCCATCGGACCGAGCTAACGATGGCTTTGTTGAAGTGGATGTTTGCGGTAGTGGCTCTCTTTTTTACGCTTGTTCTCATTGATCAGTGGCTTTGGTCATTGAACACTGCCGCCCGATACATTTTCTGGGTCGGATTTATCGGAGGCACTGGGTTTTGGTTTGCTAGATACGTTTTGCCTCTCATAGGGCGTAGGATTCACCCGCATTACGCGGCGCGGCGAATCGAATCGACCCTTCCTGAATTGAAGGATGGATTGATAACCTGGGTGCAGTTATCGGACAGCGATAGTCCTCCACCTAAGAGTGTTCTCAACGCGGTCGGTCGCTATGTTGCAAAGCAACTCAAGGGGCAAGATGTTGCCTCAGTGATTGACCAACTGAATCCATTGAAGCTGGCTGCAGCTCTTATGGGACTTACGCTGCTCGGAGCAATTTATCTCGCGACATCACCGAAAAGTGTACCAGCAACCATCCAACGATTGCTGATGCCTTGGGCAAATGTTGCTCCAGCGACAAGAGTCCAGATCGTGTCAGTGACTCCTGGGAACGCTGCAGTTGTTCAAGGTTCCAACCTATCGATAGCTATTCAAGTCCGAGGTTGGCAGCGCCAGGACAAGGCGATCATTCACTATTCGACGGACGATGGACAAACAGTAGATCAGTTCACTCCCATGGGTTCGGATATCGAGGGTCTGTCGTACGGAGTCGAACTGGGAAAGACCTTTGGAGGAATCCTCCAACCGATGCACTATTCGATTCGGGCAGGCGATGCTGTCGCTGGGCCCTTTGCTATTAAAGTTCAAGCCATCCCGCTTTCGATTCTCGAACAAGTTGAATACATCTATCCCGAGTACACGAAGTTGAGCCCCCGTTCAATCGAGTCAGATGGTCGTATTGAAGGACCAGAGGGGACTCGCATCCGAATTGTAGCTCGGGGAAATCAGTCGATGAAGAGTGCCCGTGTCGAATTTGATTCGACATTCGCGAACGATGGCTCATTTCATCCCGAGTGGATAAAAGATCTGAAGGTAGATGACCGATCGATTCAAGGCGAATGGGTCTTGGAAGTCAACGAAAAACGGTCGAATCCAAGTCGCTATCAGTACCGGATTCGATCGACCAACCTACTTGGTGAAGTGGCTCCCGAGCCCGTTGTTTATCCCATGACGGTCGTCGCTGACCTCGCTCCTGAAGTAGACTTTGCACCGGAGATAAAGGAATCGGTGGAGGTCGCAGCGAATGCCTCGATAGAAATCGAAGTTCGAGCGAACGACCCTGACTTTGGATTGATGAAGGTGGTTCTGGACGGTAATCCATCAGGCGTTAATTCTGGGAAGCCTGCGTGGAATGATATCTTGCTAGAAGACGCACAGGGGGTGACAGGCCAAATCGTTCGCACGGTTTCCTTTGACCCAAATAAGCTTGGCTATCAAGCTGGCGACACGATCGACTTGGTATTGACTGCCTCTGACAACCGACACGCTGCACAGACCAATAAACTTGCGTCGAACGTAGTTAAGTCGAGAGTGGTCGTTCTAAAAGTGGTGAGTCCAACAAAGTCGCCGGATCCCAAGCAAGATGACCCGAATGTCAATGCAAAGGACTCGGGTAACTCAGACTCGGAGGACTTAAACGAAACCAATAGTAAAGCCACCACCGAGCAAGCTAAAAAAACTCCGCCGAAAACCGAACCAGAGAGGCCGACTAAATCATCGTCCAATAGTCCACCCAAGAAGCCTTCCGAAACAACAAAGAACGATCGAAGGGAAACTAGTGGCAAGAATAAGGAAGTGAAGAACCCCGACTCGTCCAATCCCGAGAAAGAGCAGCCACGAGATAGTAAGAAGAACGACGGCGCAGCTCCGAAAGCAGAGGAATCCAAGCAACCACGACCTAAGAAACCACAAGTCAAGGATCCAACCCCCAAGGATCCATCCCCCACAGATCCAACCGGTGATGGTTCTCAAGCATCTGACCAACCATCGAAAGACGAGAAGTCTCAAGAGGGAAACCAGTCTCAGCAGCCCAACAATAGTCAACAGAATCAAGCAAGTAAAGCACAGGACGAGAAACAGAATCCTAAGCAACAGGCCAATCAAGAGCAAGCTGGTGGAAACGATCAAGGAAGTGGTGCCGAATCATCGGAAGCTGGCGGAACAAACTCTGGAAGTCAGAAATCAGAAGGTCAGAAATCAGAAGGTAAACCCGGTGGCTCCTCGAACGAGCAGGCCATGAATGATCCCAACCAGCAAACCTCGGACGCGAACACGGATGCAGGTGAACAAGGCGCTTCGACAGAAAATGCTTCGGATGGAAAACCACCAACACATGACGGGGAAGCATTTGAGCGTCTTCAAAAAATCTTAAACCAATCCGATCCGATGAAATCCAATGGAGCCAATTCTCAATCCAAGGCGAATCCCGACGAGTCTAATTCTAAAGAGCCGTCTGAAGGTAATGTTGCCGATTCGCAGGGGAGTGAAAACTCGGCAAAGGATTCCGGGAAAGAACAATCACCTAACGGACAGGCCACCAACGACGGCGATTCTTCTAAGAGGGCTCAATCAGCGAAATCTGATCAGAACTCAGTTGATAACGCTCCTGATAATGACCAACGGAATGGATCCTCGTCGTCAGTAGAAAAGCCAACGAGTCCATCTGATACTGCAGAGAACACGGAAGATAGCAAAAGCGATCCCGACATGAATCTTGGCGAGCAACCGTCAGAATCCAAAGGCGGTGAATCCAAGGATGGAGAGTCCAAAGGTGGTGAGTCCAAGGGTGGTGAGTCCAAGGGTGGCGAATCCAAGGGTGGCGAATCCAAGGGTGGCGAATCCAAGGGTGGAGAGTCCAAAGGTGGTGAGTCCAAAGGTGGTGAGTCCAAAGGTGGTGAGTCCAAAGGTGGTGAGTCCAAAGGTGGTGAGTCCAAGGGCGGCGAATCCAAAGGGCGGGGGAATCAAACGGGTGGTTCAACCAGCGGCTCAAGTTCTGGCGCGTCCAAGGAGGGGGACGCTGAAGGTTTGAATCCTTCCGCTTCCGGCAAAGCGATCAGTAGTGGGCAAGGCGAAAGTACGGGAAATGGAACCTCCGTAGAAGATATCGCCGAGTATTCGAAGTCAGCCACTGATTTAGTCCTTGAGTCGCTCCAAAGGCAACGGGATCAACCGGATCCGGAACTGCTCAAGCGGATGGGCTGGAGCAAAGAGCAGATGCAAGCGTTCGTTGATCGTTGGCAGAGGATGCGTGACCAGGCGAAGACGGACGATTCCAAAAAGAAAGAATACGAAGACATGCTCCAGTCGCTTGGGTTGGTACCACAAACAGGTACGACCAAGATAGTACGGGGTAAATCAGATTCGTTGAGAGGGATGCGGGAAGAAGGTTCAAGAATACGTCCGCCAGAGTCACTTCGCGAGCGATTTGAAGCCTTCCGAAAAGCGTCCCAGCAACCTATTTCCAAATAGTGCAGCTCAATCGTCGAGATTTATTAGCTTGCCCTGGCCGACCACCCAGGCGAGGCTTGCCAGGCCGTCCATGCTTCCTCTTTACCTTTGGTTTGGCAATGTTGCCTCTTTAGGCGGTGCCAAGCCTACTTGGGAGACCCACGTACAGTAAAAATAGTTTGCCACTAGCAATTTTGAGTACACTTTAGTACACTAATTCGAACTGAACAAGATCTTGCTGGATGTTCGTTCCCTTCCACGAAGTGCTACTAAATTATGAACCGTTTTTTGACAGACCGTCAGCAGAGTGTATACGACTTTATTCGCGATAAGATTGTGAATCGAGGCTACGGTCCCACTGTGCGTGAGATTGGTGAAAAAATGGACATCAGCTCCCCCAACGGAGTGATGTGCCATCTCAAAGCACTGGAAAAGAAAGGGATGATCAAGCGCGACGCGAATAAGTCCCGAGCAATTGAGCTTACGGAAAGCCCGGCATCTCGAGCGAAATCGATTGCCGTGTTGCCACTTGCTGGACGTGTGGCTGCCGGAGCATGCGCGCTGGCCGAAGAGCAAACCGAAACCATTGACTTGGCGGAATTACTCTGTCGCGATGATCGGTTCGCTTTAGAAGTAACCGGGGATTCGATGATCGATGCGCACATTGCGGATGGAGACTACGTGATTATCCAAAAGCAGTCCTATGCTTACCCCGGACAAATTGTGGTCGCTCAAACAGACGAGAATGAGGCGACGCTCAAGTATTGGTTTCCAGAGAATGGACGTATTCGACTACAACCAGCCAATCGACATATGAAACCGATCTATGTTGACAATGCAGATATCAAGGGGATTGTCATCGGGGTGGTTCGACGGCTTCGATAGCGGTTAGTCGTCCCCATGCATTATTACATGTAGCGATCTGGCGAAAGCAATTCCGATGGGATCGCTGGCGCTTGATCGGTCAAGATTCCAATGACCATCTTCCCGGTAATTGGCCCGAGACTTAGCCCCATCATCGCGTGACCGGTTGCAATGGTTAGATTCTTGAATCGTTTTGTCCGTCCAATATAGGGCATTCCGTCGGGCGAGCAGGGACGTAACCCGTGCCATGGTTTCATATTGGCAAAGTCGTCCATTTGAAATTCCGGGTAGTAGTTCGGTACCGAACGAATGATTCCTTGTACGCGTCTTAAATTGACCGTTTCGCTCAGGCCCGAAATCTCCATAGTCCCACCAAACCGCAACGACTCGCCCATCGGTGTGACTGCGACGCGGGCTTCCGTAAATATCGCACACAACTTGGGAAGCTGACGCGGCTTGTTTAGGGTAACGCTGTATCCTTTTCCTGCTTGCATCGGCAGATTCAATGCAACTTGTTTGGCGAGCAACGGGGACCACGAACCGCCGCACAAAACGAATTCATCCGCTTCAAAATCTCCCGAAGTGGTTTGGACTTTTTGAATCCGACCTTGATTACGGTTTATCTCCAAGACTTCCGTCTGCCAATGGAATTCGACCCCCATCGAAATGCACTGCGACTTGAGCGCCAACATAAGCGAGCTGGGCGAGAGATGGCAGTCTTTTGGAAAGTAAACAGACCCAGCAACGCTCATCGAGACATCGGGATCTTTAGCGGCCGTCGCCGCAGCGTCCAAGACTGAAGCAGGAACTCCTAAGCGATTCGCGTGATCTGCGTATTTCGCTTCTTCGTCGAGTCCCGCTTGGGTTTTGCAGAGCATGAGCAAGCCGTGCTGAGTCAATCCAAAATCCATCGGAAGTTCTGTAGACAATTCCTCAAAGCATCCACGACTTGCCAAACTCAGGTCTCTTAGGATCGGAGCCGCACGTTCGACCCGAGCTTTCGTAGAGGCTCGCCAAAACTGGAAGCCCCACTTCAAAAGCTCCCAATCCCAACGCGGTTTTATGTAGAAAGGGGATTCCGGATTCCACATCCACTTCAACCCCAAAGCAACCATCCCCGGAGCAGCCAACGGAACAAAATGACTCGGTACAATCATACCAGCGTTTCCAAACGAACAACCGTCTCGTTGCTCTGGCTGACGATCGATCACGGTAATTTGTAAACCTTGCTTGGCTCCATAGTAGGCGGTACACAATCCGATAATGCCACCACCCACGACAACGATGCGTTTGCTCACGATGACACCGTGATTCCAAAACAGAATGGATCCTCATTGTCTAAAAGAAGCGTTCCCTCTGCGGTGATATGGGCTCTCCCGGTAATGTTCGGGATGATCGTTCCTGCGGCTTGGTCTAGCCACTGGAAGCGACCGATGAAGTGACTACCGATAATACTCTCTTGAATCAACGACTCACCTTCTTCGAGCCGACCATCTGCGGCCAAGCACGCAAGACGCGCACTCGTCCCTGTTCCGCAAGGCGATCGATCATAAGCTTTCCCGGGACACAGGACATAGTTCTGCGTTCTGAGCGACGATATCGGCGGGGGACATGCAATAGGTTTTTTTGGATTGCTTTCGCCGAATAGGACAATGTGGTCCACTTCGGGGAATCCACGGGCATTAATCGCCTGCCGAATCTTCCAAGAGACTTCAGCCAGTCGATCTAAGTTGGAGCGATCGATCTGCTCCGAATGATTTTCCGTTAAGTAAAACCAGTTCCCGCCCCACGCTACATCACCGACAATCTTTCCTGCGGCGGGAATTTCTAATTCGACTCCCCGCGCATGTCGGTAGGAAGGAACATTCGCGATCGAAACCGAGCCATCTGAATGGAGTTCTGCCGTGATCACTCCGACTGGTGTCTCGATTCGATGAACCCCACAATCGATGCGTCCTAGATACGCTAATGTTGCCATCAAGCCAATCGTGCCGTGGCCACACATCCCGAGAAACGTAACGTTATCGAAAAAAATCACGCCAGTCACACACGACTCATCGGCTGGCCTTACGAGTAACGCACCAACCAAGACATCTGAACCACGCGGCTCATTGACGACAGCGCGACGAAAGGAATCATGCTTCGAGCGAAGGATCGCCAACTGATCTGCAGTGCTGCCACCAGCAAGATCGGGACCACCATTAATGACGACCCGCGTCGGTTCTCCGCCTGTGTGAGAATCAACAAAGGAAATTCGAGTGAGAGCCATCGGTTCGATTACTCCTGCGGCGACCGAGGATGATTAAGTCTTTCTCGGACCAGTTCCGAGAGAAACTTGACTGGTATCGATCCATTCTCAAGCACCGCTTCATGAAAGCGACCCAATTCAAAGGCATCGCCTTGTTCGAGTTGAATCTTTTGCCTTAGTCTATAGAAGGCCATTCGACCGGCGAAATAGGTGCTGAGTTGAACGGAACTTTGCTTGGCACGAATGATCTTCAGGTGAGCTTCACCGTCCGATTGGTAGGCCTCTTGAGTCAAGAAACTCAACGCCTCCTGGTCCGTCATCTGCGTACAGTGCATGCGATTATCCAGGATCGTATTGCCGACTGCTCGAAGGTAAAACTTGAGTTGATTCAATCTCAGAGGCAACGAACCATCTCCGTAGCCTTGATCCAGCATCATTTGTTCGGTGTAGACCGCCCAGCCTTCGACATAGGCACCTGATTGGAGTAGACGACGGATCAGCGACGGCGATCGATTAGAGTATTGCAGTTGGACATAATGACCGGGATAGGCTTCATGGATTGTGAGGATCTGCAGCATGTGTTTGTTGTATTCTTCCAGGAAGCTCGTAACCCGTTTTTGGTTCCATTGGGCGGGTGGCGGGCTGATCGCATAGTAACTGAATCCATCGGGATCCAATGGTAAGGCTGCATCCAGGTAGGCTAGCGAGTTCCCTCGTCTAAATTCTGGCATTTCGATCACTTGGCATCGATCCTCTTTTGGTAGGCGAAGGATGTCATGTTGAGAAATAAAGTTTTGAATCGCGGTTACCGATTCTCGAGCGTCGGCGATTAACGCGGATGGTTGGCTATGCTCTTGGCTCACCGCCGATATTACCGCCGCCACCGTTTCGCGGCGTCCGCGTTGGTTATCAACTGGAAGGACGCGATCTGGAAAGTAACGGCTCCATAGTTGTTTAGCGATAACGTAGAGCTCGTCCTGGACGCGATCGAACTCCACCAACGCATCCCGCAAGACTTCATCAGCCGTCAAACCTACATCCAAAACTAGTTGAAGTTTCCGATCGAACTTCTCTTTTCCAATCCGCCATTCACCAACTGATTTAGGCAGCAGGAAATCGATTTCCAAGAAGGCTTGATAACTCTTTAAAGCTTCGATCGCTGGAGGAGTAACCTTTCGAATGGATGCACGAAGCGATTCCTCACCAACCAACTCATAAATCCCCTTTTCATAAAAATCGATTGCACCCTTGTTCTGAGCGATAGCCGTTTCAAGAATGGAGCGAGGGGGAGCCTTGATCGATACTCGAGCGGTTTGGATGATTCGCGGAATTTGCTCGATTCGTGCGATAGCGTTCTTGACGTTCTGCTCCAGTGGCAACGTCGACTGTGCGAGTAACATATAGACGCTGTCATTAATGTAGTTCCCGTAGACGCGTGGATCCTCGACAAACGGATTGGTATTTTCTGCTAACCAAATATTGCGTTTAAGCTCGTCTCGCCAAATCTCGTAGTCAATCTGCCCAGACCGTTGCAACGAATCATAATCCGTGTCCGATTCGAGCGTGGCCAATTGCTGACGATAGTGCTCAAGCCATCGCTTCCGTGCTTCGGGCGAAATGTCATCAAGTCGATCATCGAAGCGGTGGTCACCTAAAAGCGTTGCTTCAAGTGGCCTAAGTTCAAAGCACTCGTCGAGATAGGCTCGAAAGGATTTGTCGAGTTGTTCATCCGGCGTCTGACTCATGCAGTTAATCGTCAGGGCCATGCAAATCGCAATAGAAAATAGAGCTGTAAAGCCCATCCGACCCAGTAGTTGTGGAATCATGTTCGATCACTCGGTGAATGTTTTAGTCGCGTTTTTACTTTTCGTGTAGTAGCATTCGTGAGACTTCGGAGGGAGCTAAAGAAGTTTTACGACTTCTGCTAGTGCGTAATCGCTTATTGGTAGTCTGGATAAGGTACTAGGTCAATATTGTGGCTTGCTAACAATTTCACGAAGATAAGATATGATAGCGCCAGCGGGCGCTTTTCGCTTGATTCAAAAACGCGGTTTCGTATGAAAACGAGCACAATACAAAAATTCGCCGATTCCCCTGGTGCGATCGATCCGAGGATTCTCGAGCAGCTTTTTGATCAAAGTCACGACATCGCGTTCTTTATGAAGGACAGCTTGAGTCGCTACTGCATCGTCAATCCTCGATCGTCGAGCGACATGGCTTGAAAACAAGTCTCAATGATTGGCTTGGTTCCCGAGCAGATATGTCCAGGGGATTTAGGAAAGCGACTTGCTAATCAGGACCGGTACGTATTGCAGAGCGGTAAGCCGATCTTAGATCGGCTCGAGTTGCACTGGTACTCTCCCAATAGTCCTGGCTGATGTTTAACAAGCAAGATCCCGATTGTTTCCGAGAGCAGAACGGTCCTTGGGCTGATCGGAATCTCTAAAGATGTTCGAACTGCCGTCTCGATCGACGAGATACACTATTAGCTATGCGTGCGGCTTCTCCGACCACAGTGCATTTACGCGAGCCTTTCGAAACACCATGGGAACTTTGCTATCGGATTATCGCCAACGAGAAAAGTAGCCAACGGGAGATAACCTCGATTCGAAGTGGGGCCTTCTTCCCGAGCAGGACCAGAGCACCTAGCAATTGAACAATTATCGACAATCTGTCTCATCCTATCTTTGCGACACTACTCGGTTTCTTCGTACGAATCCTCGTCATCCATTTCACTGGAATCTAAACTTGAGGAATCACCCTCGTTGACTTCTGTTATCAAGGGCGCAAATTCTATTTTGCCGTTGAATGCGATCGGAAGTATTCCTGCATCCCGTGCTGCTGCAATGTTGATGATTAAGAAGTCCTCGGAGGCGTCGTCTTCAGCCTTTTGTCCATCTTCCTCAAATCGTTGCGCACCGACTAGCAGCGCCTTAACAAAACTCGGCCAGGACTCCTCGTAACGCAGTGATTCTTCGACGGCTTGATCTAAATCTCCAGGAATTTCGTCTGGCTCTTCGACATCGGCACCTGTTAGCGTCGTTTCGACGGCGTACAGATGCGTTCCTTCGCGGTCCGCAGTAAACACCAAGTAGCAGTGGTCCGATGTAAGCACCAAGGACGCATTGATTCCTATTTTTCGAAGCAAGGAAACCATCAGAACCGATCCGTCGACACAATTCGTTTGGCGGTTGTTGATCGACTCCTCGAGTAGCCTCACGTGTTGGGATGCGACTATCGAACTCTTGGCGGCTGTTGTAGTAATACTGCTATAACGCACGTCTCTTGCTACGAGAAGATCCCAAATCGCATAGACTTCACAAAGGACTTGGCTCGCGTCGCCTTGATAGCCACTGAAACTCGAGACAACGCCGCGATCCAAAGCCTCACGCAGTAGTTTGTCGGTAAACGGATGTTGCTCGTTCACATAGGCTGCAAAGGTGTGGCTGATGTCGATCTCATCTTCTCCGACATCTACCTTGAACGGGCAGTCGTTGACCGCGTGCATCGTAAACGTAGCACTACTGGTCACCTCTGGCTCATCGCCAATCTGAATGGTGAACGTCATGGTTGCAGGCGTTGCCTGCTTGCAGTCGCTCAATCGATCATACCGATATCGTATCTTAGGGTTCACTCGGTAGGAGGTTCCCTCGGTCGGTAGTGTGCCGGTAAATTCGCTAGGTTCAATAAACGCATCGCAACGGGCGACCACTTTAACTGGAACATCGTTTCCCGGCGCAACAATCTCGATCCCAATGTCACCTGTCTGATCGCCCAGTATCGACTCGTCGGATAGCTCCGTATCGATCTTCACGGAGGCGTTGGAAATCAAGAACGACGGAAACAGATGACCGTCCCACCCAACAATAGGCGCGTTCTCAGCGTTTACACAGCTTGCAATCGAGAGAACAAGGATATACGAGGCGATCAGCTTTTTCATGGGGCGGATTCGATAATGTTTCTAGGACGATAGTTATAGGTGCCGCCCGAACGCTAGGTTACCAACTCATGCGTAGCATCCATCCCGAGGAAAAACCGTCAAAGTATTTCAGAATCGATGCTGGTCGCAACGAATGTTCGGAACAAAGCGGATCTATTTAAAAGAGTTGTGGCACTGGATTCTAGCTGAATGCGACTCATAGGCTCACTCAAGTCCTCGTCACTTGAGATTGAGCTTCCAAGCTCAAAACAGGATCTTCGATCGGGCTACACCAGGAGCTTCTCCAAAACTTTCCCTTCGTCTGTCGGACCGATCAGGCGATTGAATAGACCTTGGTAATCGTAACCGAAACGATAAGGATCGAATCCGAGTAGATGGAGGATGGTAGCCTGCAAGTCTTTTGGCGTGGCTTTGTCTTCCATAATGCAGTATCCGATGTCGTCCGTTTGGCCTAACGAGGTTCCGCCACGTATTCCGCCTCCCGCCATAAACAACGAGTAGGCGTAGGGATGATGGTCGCGCCCAAAGAAACTTTTGGTTGGCGTGTCTCGCACATTATTTTGCGACATCGGCGTTCGTCCGAAGTCTATCAGGCGACTTATTAGCGGGCGACTTATTCTCAGGCGACTGGAATCGATTCGCCATAAAGCTGGCAAGAATCGCCGGTTGGACTTCGGCACCTGGGTCAAGAAAGTTTCCTCGTTGATGGACTCGAGTTGCTCGTTGCCGATCCCTAGGTAACTCTTTCATGATAGGCAACTTTGCGATCTCCTCTCGCACAGCGTTTAATCGCGTGTCGAGTTCTTGAATCACCTTCAACGCACTAAGCACTTCCAAAGCATCATCCATCGCGAGCCGACTTTGAGGAGCCTTAAAAAAAGCCCACTTGAAACGATGCCTAGTAAGCTGACCGCCGTATTGCTGCGACATCGTGACCCGAAACTTTGTCGGTCGCTCAATTTGC
>Ga0335395_10002403_pt1 | contig 11634 bp, 8 predicted proteins | sample MAT02_FD_205744 | JGI IMG/M metagenome (GOLD analysis project Ga0335395, IMG submission 205744) | Freshwater microbial communities from Lake Fryxell liftoff mats and glacier meltwater in Antarctica - MAT-02 (spades assembly) (version 2) ...
ATCGATACTATGACCACGCATGGCATCTAATAACTTGAGCCATAGATCTTGATTCTTCACGGGATCTTTGCCCGCTGTTTTCCACCCGCGTTTGATCCAGCCATCGATCCATTTTTTCGAAACGGCATCTATTAGATACTTCGAGTCCGAGTGCAGTTCTACTTCACAAGGCTCACTCAAGGACTCCAACGCCGCGATGGCTGCCCGCAGTTCCATCCGGTTATTAGTGGTCAACCGGTAGCCTTGTGAAATTTCTTTGCGATGTTTTCCACATACTAAGACCGCACCGAATCCGCCAGGGCCCGGGTTTCCCTTGCAGCCTCCATCCGTATGAATAATCACTCGCTTCATCGCCAGTGACGCTGCCGAACGAACTTCTATCTGACAAGCCAAACGGCGTAAACCTCCGCCTTCTTTGGTGGCGCAGGATGACAAAACCCCACAAACAGCGATGCTTGGATAGCCGTTTCCCTATGAAGAATGGTTGAAATCATGGGCAACTACGGCAAACAGCGGTGATTTAGGCATTTTATTTGCAGCCTTTGCACTTTCTCTCACTCGCGGCCTTGACAACGGAGGTTCATTTTTCGAATTGTTGCGCATGGCCACTAAGCTTAAACCAACCAAAGACCGTCTCTCTAAAACCCAAATCCTCGATCAAATCGCGGAAAGCACTTCCCTCACCCGCAAACAAGTCGCGTCAGTTCTCGACAGCTTGGGCGACGTGATCGAAACTCATGTGATGAAAAACGGCGTGGGCGAATTCGTCCTCCCCGGCTTGATGAAGATCAGCACTGTGCGTAAGCCCGCTGTGAAGGCTCGCAAAGGAATCAATCCTTTCACCAAGGAAGAAGTTACCTTCAAGGCCAAACCTGCTTCCACAGCAGTGAAAGTGCGTCCTCTGAAAAAGCTTAAAGATATGGCGATCTGATCGCTTGCTGGAGATCATCGTCTCCAGCGTGATATTAGTAGTAGAGTGGATTTAATTATAACTCCCTATAGAAAGAGTGTTGAAGCGTGCTTCAACACTCTTTTTCGTATATAGCTCGGAGTTGTGATTCGAGTTTGCGCAGTTTTAATCCCTGGCATCGGATGATACTTGGTCAAATTTCTAATGATACCTCGCGCCGCACCATCAAAGCCGACGGGTGATGAGATGGTCAGTCTCTCAAGGTTTGCTCTTCACCGGAATGGAGGCGGCTTCATGAAGTTCCTCGGCGGCTTCAAGTTCAGCGTGTTCCTTGGCGATGACACGGACGAGCTTGAGCGTGGTTTCCTCCCAATTTTCTAACAACTTGCGAGCTTGGGCGCTAGCGGTCTGGGCGAGGTGACTCTCAATCAACGATTTGACTTCCGCGATGTCTTGCGCACGCTTGACGGGCAGGGCGACAACCATCTCGGCATTGACGCGGGAGTAGAATTTCCCATCGACGTCGTAGATGTAGGCGACGCCACCGGACATGCCAGCACCGAAGTTTTTGCCGGTTTTCCCTAAGATGACGACCTTGCCATTGGTCATGTATTCGCAGCCATGATCGCCCACGCCTTCGACTACCGCGGTTGCTCCGGAATTGCGGACTGCGAAGCGTTCGCCAGCGCAGCCATTGGCGAAGAGCTTGCCACCGGTGGCACCGTAGAGGCAGGTGTTGCCACAAATGGTGTTGGTCGCAGCTTCAAATTTAGCGGTGGGGGAGACGCGGATGACAATTTCTCCTGCCGCCATGCCCTTGCCCACGTAGTCGTTCGCTTCACCGGTGAGTTCGAGCTTCACGCCGGAGACCAGGAAACAGCCGAAGGATTGGCCAGCGCTGCCTTGGCACCTGATGTGGACAGAACCGCTCGGAAGTCCGCGATCACCATGAACCTCGGCGATGCGGCCTGAAAGGCGCGTCCCGATATTGCGATCCGTGTTGACGACCGCGTAGCTGAGGACCACTGGCGGGCGGTCTGGCAGGAGCTTGATGGCTTCAAGGATTTCCGGAGTTACAGAATCCGGTCCATATTCGGGCGGTTGCGGGTGGGAGGTGCCGGTGACGGCGGTCACGAGATCGGCGAGAATTTGCAAATCCAGTGCGGGCTTGGCGAGACCGTCGTTGCGCTTCTGGGCGCAGATTCGGGAAATTGAATCAGCGGGTGTCCCTGAAATTTCGGCCAGTTGGGGGACGACGTCTTTGAGCAACGCACTGAGATCGAGCGTATTTGCCTTGGGATGATCGATCACGTGACGTTGGACTAGGAATTCCGGGCGGCCAATAAGTTCATCGAGCGTGCGAACACCGAGGCGAGCCATCAGCCCGCGGGCTTCATCAGCGACGGCGGTGAGGTAGTTGATGACCATCTCCGGGGTACCTTTGAACTTGGCGCGGAACTTCGGATCGGTAGTGGCGATGCCGACGGGGCAGGTATTAAGGTGGCACTTGCGAACATAGACGCAGCCCATAGCGATCATCGCGGTGGTGCCGAAGTTGTATTGCTCGGCCCCAAGAATGGCGGCGACGATCACATCGCGGCCATTGCGGATGCCGCCATCGGTGCGGAGGACCACGCGGTTTCTGAGTTGATTGATCAGCAATGTTTGCTGGGCCTCGGCAAGACCGAGTTCCCAAGGTGAGCCGGCGTGTTTGGTGGAGGAGAGCGGTGAAGCACCGGTGCCGCCATCGTGGCCTGAAATTAGAATGTTGTCCGCAGAGGCTTTGGCGCAACCTGCGGCAACCGTGCCAACGCCGGACTCGGCAACCAGCTTGACGGTGATCCGGGCGCGCGGGTTGACTTCTTTGAGATCGTGGATGAGCTGGGCCAGATCCTCGATGCTGTAAATATCGTGATGCGGCGGAGGTGAAATTAGCTGAACGCCAGGTTGAGTATTTCTCAAACGAGCGATTAAAGCGTTCACTTTATGGCCGGGCAACTGGCCGCCTTCACCAGGCTTGGCGCCTTGCGCCATTTTGATTTCAAGCTCGTCTGCATTGACAAGGTAATAGGCGGAAACCCCGAAACGTCCCGAGGCAACCTGCTTGATGTAAGAACGGGCAAAATCTCCATTTGGGTAAGGCTTGTAGCGAGCTGGATCCTCGCCTCCTTCGCCAGAGTCGGACTTGGCGCCGATGCGGTTCATGGCGATGGCTAATGTCTCGTGGGCTTCGGGGGAAAGTGCACCGAGGGACATGGCGGCTGTCGTGAAGCGACGGCGGATACTCTCCATCGGCTCGACTTCCTCAACGGCGATAGAGCCACTGGCTGCGGGCACGAAATCGAACAAATCTTTAATCGCTACCGGATTGGTTTCCAACGCGATACGCACATATTCCTCGTAATCCTCGGGACGTCCAGATTTGACGTAGGTGTGGAAATTTTTGATCACCTCGGTGGTGTAAACATGGCGCTCACCCGCTTTGCGGTAGCGGTTGTAGCCGGGATCTCCAAGATCGAGAGTGCTGCCTTCTGGAACGATTGTTTGAAACGCAGCACTGTGGCGGATGATGGATTCCTCCGCGATTTCGCTAAATCCAACGCCGCCGATTTTGGACGGGACACCCGTGAATGAAAAATCGACGACATCGTTGCCAATGCCGATTGCTTCAAAAGTCTGGGCACCTTGGTAGGAATTGAGGACGGAGATGCCCATTTTGGACATGATCTTAAGGATTCCTTTCTCGAGTGCCTTGCGGTATTGAGTCATCGCTTTTTGTGCGCTGAGATCTCCCAATTTGTTTTTGCCAACGTCTGCGGCAACGAGTTGGCGGACGGTTGCGTAGCCGAGATATGGGCAAATCGCAGTCGCGCCGAAACCGAAGCAACAGGCGATCTGGTGGACATCGCGAGCCTCGCCGGTTTCCAGAACGATAGAGGCCCGCAGCCTCATCCTGATCCGGGTGAGGTGGTGATGAACGGTGCCGATCGCCAACAGCATCGGAACCGGAATCCGCTCGGCTGAGGTCGCACGATCGGAAAGAATGATGATGTTGTTGCCTTCTTTCACGGCCAGTTCCGCCTCGGCGCAAATTTCATCAAGTCGGATTTTGAGCCCATCGGCCCCGCTGGCGGCAGGCCAAGTGCAGTCGAGAGTGCGGGCAGGGAATCCATATTCCTCAAGGTGTTTGATTTTCTCCAACTGATGCTCGAAAAGGATCGCGCTCTCAAGGCTGACGGTTTTGCAGTGCTCCGGAGTTTCGTCCAAAAGATTGCGCTCACGGCCGAGGCCAGCGCCGAGGGACATCACCGCCCATTCCCGAATCGGATCGATCGGAGGATTGGTGACTTGGGCAAACAGTTGTTTGAAATAAGTGTATAAAAGTCTTGGTTGAGTCGAAAGGATTGCAAGTGGGATATCGTCTCCCATTGAGAAAACCGCCTCTTGGGCGCTCTTCATCATCGGCGGGAATACCATGTCTAGTTCTTCGGTAGAAATACCATGAGTGACTTGATGCTGAGAGAGTTGCAGCGGTGCATAGTCGATATCTGGGACGTGCGCATTGGGGGAAACGAACTTACGGAGTTCGAGCCGGTTTTCATCAATCCAACGGCGGTAAGGCTTCTGCTTTGCAAGTTCCTCTTTAATTTCCCGGTCATATTTCACCTCGCCGGTAAGGGTATTTGCAGAGAGCATCTGCCCCGGACCTAGGCGGCCCTTGCGGACGACAGTGGCATCATCAAACACCACGGCTCCGGCTTCGGAACCGATGTAGAGGATACCATCTTCAGTAATTTTAAAGCGGGAGGGGCGGAGGCCATTACGATCGAGGGATGCACAAAGCTTGAACCCATCGGTGAAGACCAGCCCGGCAGGGCCGTCCCACGGCTCGGAGAATGAGCGGATGTATTGGTAAAATGCCCGGACCTCATCTGAGAGATCTTCGTCATTACGATATGCGGGCGGGACCAGCATGCACATGGCATGCTCGGGAGATCTGCCAGAGAGAATAAGTAGCTCCAACGCGTGATCGAGGGATGCTGAGTCTGATTCGCCATGACGGATGAGATTTTTGACAAGCTCAATGTCATCGCCCCAGACGGGTGAGGCAAAAAACTCCTCGCGCGAGGTCATCCAGTTGCGATTGCCTTCAACTGTATTGATCTCTCCGTTGTGGCACATCATGCGGAATGGCTGACCCAATGGCCATGCGGGAAAGGTATTGGTGGAGAACCGCTGGTGGTAGAGAGCGATGGCGATTTGGTAATCGGGATCGGCGAAATCGAGGTAGAAAGCCCGCAAAGCGGCCGGCATGGCGAGGGCCTTGTAGGAAATCAGGCGGCTGGAAAACGAAGGAATGTAGAAACTCTGAATCGTCTTGGTGCGATGCTCGATCTCGCGGCGGCATAGGTAAAGTTTCCGCTCGAAGTCTGCGGGCTCGATGGAAGCGGGCCGCATCATCAACAAATGCTCGATCTGCGGCCGAGATATCAAAGCGACTTTCCCGAGCGCGTCCGGGTCCACTGGCACTTCGCGCCAGCCGAGAACGGTGATGCCACGCTTCCCCAGAACATCGGCGGCAATGGTGCGAATCTCCTCGATGGAGGCAGGGGAATCCAAAGGGAAGAAGAAAACGCCGACAGCAAGATCAGCATCATTTTCCACCTGATGGCCGAGTTTTTCAGCGGCTTTACGAAAAAGAGGGCGGGGGATCTGAGTGAGCACGCCAGAGCCGTCGCCCGTTTTCATATCCGCATCCACGGCACCGCGGTGGGTCATGCAGCAGACGGAGGTGAGCGCGTAATCGAGAATCTTGTAGCTGCATTTTCCCTCAAGTTGGGCGATGGCACCCATGCCGCAGTTGTCGTGTTCTTGAGAGAGCCGGTGAAGTGAACCGGGAACGAGTGGAGTGCTGGAGTGGTAAAAAGCGTTCATCAGAATAGAAATCGGAGAGCAAGCGATGACTCCCCGTCGCACGCGGAATAAACTTCAGGTCTCTGCCACTGCCAAGCAGGATTTATGCCCGGAGGAGTGAAACTCTGATCGCTCAGGCCTCGGAACTGTCTTCCTCAGCTGCGAGCAAACCTCGTTCCACCAAGAAGCGATCGGCAGAATTCAGGGTGAGTTCGAATAACTTGTGGCTCACATTGAAGTTAAAAAAGCTATGATCGGCTTTTTCAAAATCCACCAGTTCGCAGATATTACCACGCCAACGCATCCGGCGGCGAAATTTCACCACTTCATCGAACGGTGTGAGCCGATCCGACTTTCCATGGAGAAACAACATTGGAGGAAGTTTCCGCCGCATCAGCGTGGTGGGGCTGTTCTTTTTAGCGGATTTAGGATCCGGGAAGCGCTCGTTGGCGGTCCCCTTTGAGGCGGTATTGACTAGGGCGCTGAACAAAATCAGAGCTTGAGGGCTGCAATTAAGGCCATCCACGGGCGGCAAATCTTTCACCGTTGGCATCGCGGTGAGAAGTGCGAGAAATGCTCCGCCCCCTGCGCCGCAAACAATGAGACGATCTGGATCGAGATTGAAAGTATCGGAATTTTGCCGTAGCCAGCGGACAAGATTCCGAGCGTCTTCGATCGCTTCTACCGGCCCGGTGCCATGTTTGACGAGTGTCCGCGTCTCCGCAGTCACAGCCACTGCGCCACGGCTGGCGAAGTGCAAACAATGCGGCACGAACTGGGTAGGTGTGGGTGAATCCCAAAAACCACCATGGAAAAAAATGATCACCGGCCTCGGCTCCGCAGTCGCCTTTGGGGGTAAGAACACATGCGCTTGCACATCTCCCTGCGGAGTTTGATCGTAAACGTAGCTCGCCGCGTCCTTGAGAATTTCCCGGTCTCGCGCCTCGCCGATCGGCGCCACCTTTTGCAAAATACTACTCATCGCGGAAGAAGGCCTCACGCATTTGCAGCGAGCCGCAATTTGTTTGTTGTGAAAGCGGGTGGTTTGTCCAATCGTTTCGCACATGAAGCGGATGTTTTTTGCAATCTCCCTGTTTTTAGTGGCCTCCTTATCCGCTCAAGATAATTTGCGCCCTAGTTTAGAAGCCACCTATAACGCGTGGCGCGAGGCGATGATTCGCAAGGATGGGAACGCATGGCAGCGAGTGACATCCGACCACAGGCGGGTGGAAGTGCGCAATCGCATCGTCTCCCAAAAATTGCCTTATCCCGCTGCTGTTTTTCAGCTACCTGCACCACCGCCAGCCATTCAAGGACTCACGTTTCTGGAAGCGAAACGGAAAGGCCTCACCGCCAAGGCATTCTACTTCGGCAAGGTTGACTTCGGCATCGGCGGGGAGCCTTCTGATAATTTACTGGTGCTCTCATTCACCCGGGGCAATGCAGGCTGGCTCTACGATCGCGCTGATTTCGTAAATCTATCCGCCTTACCGGTGGTCAGGAAAGAACTCGCGGCGGGAAATTTAAAATACATCAAAGAAACTCCAGAAGCCCAGCCATCAGGCATCGTGCCGGTCACGCCGATTTCCGTAAACACGGCCAAAGTCATTGCGAAGGTCTATGTGTTCTGCCCAGGGCGGGAAGTGCAGGTGCAAATTAATAAAATCAGCCGCCATCGTTTCGTGAATGCAAAGGAAGCGGAAATCGTCATCGGTGGTGCAATCGATGGATCGAACGAAGTCCAATACTCCACCAAAAAGCTTCCCGGAGCCACGGGCAAGGAAGTGATGACCATCCGCGTCTATCTAATGTCCGACAGGCCGGGAGTGAAGCCGATCAAGTCCTTCCAATATCAAATCGCGGCGGGCGAGCAGGCCAAGCCATTCGGGTCAGGGACATTCATCCTCAATGCCGCCACCCTTGCAAAGCTGGATGGAAGATAGAGGAATCTAAATGCGGGGCAATGATCGCCTGAATTCCGCAAAGTGGGCCGATGCAATTCTCCAAATTTTGAGCGAAATCCTCTTGCACTGCTCCACTCCGCCCGCCAATCTGCCGCGCACCAAGGCGGCTTGGCGGAATTGGTAGACGCGCTCGACTCAAAATCGAGTTCTAACGAGTGTGGGTTCGAGTCCCACAGCCGCTACTTTCTTCTTTGCCTGCGGCAGCCGGTTTTACCTGTTACAGCCCACGCAGAATGTCTCATCCACGCACCATCGGAATCATTGCTGGCAGCGGAGTTTATCCGGAAACGTTTATCCGCGCAGCCCGCAAGCACTCACCGGGCGTCAAGTTGGTGGTGGTGGCCTTCAACGGCGAAACTCAGCCAGATTTAGCAACCCTCGCCGATGCGACGGAGTGGGTGCGCGTGGGCCAGTTGAGTAAATTGATTAAATTTTTCCTCAAGCACGAGGTTACCGAGGCCGTGATGATGGGCCAGATTTCGCCGAAAAATCTTTTCGATTTACGGCCGGATTTACGGATTCTCATGATGTTGGCGCGGGTCAAAGAGCGCAATGCCGAGACCTTGTTCGGAGCCATCGGAGATGAGCTTGCGAAGGATGGCATCACCCTCCTGCCCGCCACCACATTTCTCGATGATCACCTACCCGCTGCCGGTCATGTATGCGGTCCCAAGTTAAAAAAGCGCCAGCTCACGGATGCGGAGTTTGGTTTTAGAATCGCCAAACAAACGAGCGCCTTAGACATCGGCCAAAGCGTCGTTGTCCGTCATGGCACCGTGCTCGCAGCCGAGGCCTTCGAGGGAACTAACTCCTGCATCAAGCGCGGCGGCGAACTAGGCCGGGGCAAGGAAGTGATGTTAGTGAAAGTTTCCAAGCCCAATCAGGATTTCCGATTCGACGTGCCAGTCATCGGCCCGCAGACCATCGAGACATGCGCCGCCGCAGGAGTATCAGCCATCGCGATTGAAGCAAGGCGCACGATGCTGTTAGAAAAAGAACGAGTGGTCGAGCTTTGCACAAAACATGGCATCGGCATCCACGCCGTGGAGTAATTCCTAGATAGAGCTGCCGGATGTTGCTCTCTCCTGAGACTCTTCTGGATGCTGCTGGATGCTGCTTGACGGGTGAGGCCCCGTTCCAGCAAATCAATAGCGTCGTTGAGTCGCTTTGCATTGGTTGCTAAGAAATGGCGTCTTGTAGTAGGCTCCTTGTGCGATTACTAAGCCTGCTTTCGCATCATTGAGCTCGGCCGTTGACTCCATCACTCGGCGCCCACCTCCTCACTCAGAAATTCTGCTATCACAGCACCTTCTACCGCGAAGAGTGGAAACTACGCGCCGCCCATGGCATCGAACTCACCCGCAATCTCATGTGCTCCTGGCACGACCACCTTGCCGACCGCTTGCGGCCACTCAAGAACCTTCCGCGCAGTGCGCTCGGACAAGCACTCGCCTATGCCACCAAACAACTGCCGCACTTGGAAGCCTGCTTCATGGACATTGAATGCACCTATTAGCGAATGGCCCGAGAATCTCGCGGCGCACGCGCATCAAAAGACCCAAGCGCTCACTTCAAAGCGTAAAACTAAATGCGATCGCTCAACGCATTTAGGTTAACGCTTATGGGTGTGGGGGGCCGGGGTTAAGACCCTCCGCCTATTGTGTGTGTCCAGCATTGCACTCAATCCAAAAGGGGTTCAAGCACGCGGTGCCCGGTCGCCTTGTCTATTGTTCGAGAAGGCCTAAGGCCTGCGAGGAATACTCAATTGAGTGAAATTCGAGCAAAAATGCCCAGACCATCCCCCACTACGAAGCACGCCACCCATCCTGCGACCAAGCTCTTGGGAACACAAAACGCATAACATACTCCCGCGTGATACCCGCGCTTGTTCAACCAAAAAGTGTAGTCGAAGATTCCGCTATCGCTCCACCTTCGCTACAACCTTTATTGTTCTGATTCTTCATTTCGGAGCATAGGTGATTTCTACTCAAGGTCGTTGTTCGCCAAACTCTCTACGCCGCACCTTCAAATTAGCCACAACCCACTCGTCGATATCCTCGACGCGATCAGCTGTTGACGCGCCCCAGTAGAGGCTTCCGCTTGCACCAACTTCGAATCTGCTCGTGGTTGCACCTGTCCTCGATAGGCTTGCTTCGTGTAATAACTGAGAACCAATGTCCGGAGCCCACCTGGTGAGGGAATAACTGGTCTTGTTGCCGGGTGCAGTCTCTTGAATGATAGGTGTGATCTGATCTTGAAATAGGGTAAAACCTTTCTTTTGCTGTCCGTAGTATTGATCGAGTTTTGACTTAGCGCTCGGATAGGATTCTGCCAGCAGATAAGAACCCTTGTAGGGATATTGAGTGCATGAACATAAGGCTAGTGCAAAGCATACCAATGTGATGTAGATTGTTTTCATATTTAGTGCGGAACGTTTGAGTGATGGCAACCCCACTAGTGAGAGCCAGTGTTGATCGTGGTGTGAAGTTCAAAATTACGTGAGGAAATCGCTAACAAAGGCGCTAGTGGGGGTTGCCATCCACGGCTTGTTCGCCGTTAGGTCTTCTTGCGTTAGGTGGGATAGTGGCCCTTAGCGTAGAGTGATGTATCGCCCAATACAATGCGAAACCGGCGAGTCCAAAAATGAAGACAATCCATCCCCACACGAATGGTCCGAACAAATATAGTCCACCACGACTTGAGATGAGTCGCTTAGCATCGCCATTCACCGCTAGCGCCATGATAATGTGAACGATGAAAAGAATAATTCCATAGGCTATTACAAAAAAGCCAAAACTACCTGCGGTGATCTCGGGTATTCTAAGTCCATTTATGCTCATTGAAACCTATAGATTATAGTTGTTATAAAAGTCATTTAACTTTCTGGCAAACGTCAAAGTCCTCCTACGCCTGACCGGGGGCGAGGCTTCGATTGCGGGTCGAGGGTGGAATGGTCGTGATGGCTTGAACTCGCAGCGGGTCAGGCGTTAGGAGGGACGCCTTGCTCGCTGTTGTTTGTTTCGTCGTCATTGGGGGTTCGGAGTGCCATTCGTGGGAAATATCGCGCATCAGCAACGCGTGGTCGAACTCAATACTGTCTTGAGGAAAAAGTGACCGGTCATCGAAGTAGGCCGACCGAACGTAATCGACGCTCAGAGGCGTCACCCGCCAATCCGTGACTTGAAGCAAGAGGCCATCTAGGGTGCAGGAATCAGGGCGAGACGAGTATCCCACACATCCGGTCTCGAAAAACTGAGACGACTCTTGGAGCGTGCTGAAGATAGATCCCGTCGGAAAACCGTCGGTCTCGCCAACCTTGATGTCAACTAGAGGAGATGCGCGGTCATCGGTATCGACTCGGAGCGAGATCTGACCGTCGTGATCGCTTACTGTGAACCGCGAGAGATGATGAACACCGGGAAAGATGCGTCCACCTGCTAGTGCATTTAGGCGTGAATTAGTGTCACGCCGCGGGACGAAAACCCCGTCACGAGACCCGCTTTCATCCTCCCATTCGACCGCAATACGATGTGCAGAATTCTCGCTCGATATTCCGACGGTCCCCGGCATCCCTTTCGGGCGGATCGCCTCCAAGCGAATAAGGCAAATTCCCGCGATCGCGTATTCGCCGAACAGTTTCGGACGGAAGTTTGCAGGGAGAACCTTCTGAACCACATCAGGTGCGACTCGGTAGTTCAACAAGATACGCCGCCTGATGATTCCTGTGATTGCGGGTATCTTCATTTCTTTAGCGATTAAGGTAGGGACGTCGGTTGGCCGACGCCCCCCTCGCAGATCCCGGCGTGCGGAATTACCGCACCGGGCTCCTCAGGAATGCGCGCAGGT
>Ga0335395_10002404_pt1 | contig 11634 bp, 8 predicted proteins | sample MAT02_FD_205744 | JGI IMG/M metagenome (GOLD analysis project Ga0335395, IMG submission 205744) | Freshwater microbial communities from Lake Fryxell liftoff mats and glacier meltwater in Antarctica - MAT-02 (spades assembly) (version 2) ...
GCCGCCAGGGCCAGCACGGACAGCAGCAGCAGCCGGCGCCCCTCGTGGCGGGCCAGAAAGCCCAGCGCGGCCAGTGCGCCGACCACGAACACGACGCTGAGCGTGCGCGAATACGACAGCGCCAGCGAGCCCGCGTTGACCGCGCCGATGGCCACGGCCAGGCCGGTCGGCAGGCGCAGCCCTTCGCGCCAGCGCCGCCAATGCGACAGCAGCAGCAGCAGCGCCAGCACGGGCGCGAAGAAGCCGGGGCCGATGGCGGTGCGCACCTCGACCGACGAATAGCCCAGCAGTTCAGGGTGCCGCAGCAGCCAGCTCAGATGCAGCAGGGCAACCACGGTGCAGCCCAGCAGCAAGGCGCGCAGGCCCCGCGCCGCGTCGGTGGCCTGCCGCGCCAGCACAAAGCCCACGGCCAGGTACAGCGCCGGGTTGACGATGTACCAGGCATCACGCATCCACACGTAAGGCTCGGCGCCGGCGCCGACAAAGGCACCCACCAGCAGCAGCCCCGCCAATGGCAGCAGCGGCCGCAGCAGGGCCGGTGGCAGCGGCCGACGCCCGGCCAGCTGCGACACGGTGGCCAGCGCCAGCAGCAGCAGGCACAGCACCGTGCCCAGCGCCAGCGGCAGCAGCAGCGTCAGCGGCACCAGCAGCCCGAGCGACCACAACGGCCACTGCGGGGCCGCGACGGCGACGCTGGACAGCTCGGCAGGCAGCAAAAACCGGCGCGCTGCACTCATGGCCGGTGCGCCCGCAGGCACTGTTGCTGCGTGTGCAACAGACGCCGGCCCATCGCCTCGGCGCTGAACTCGCGCTCCCACCGCCGCCGGCCTGCGGCACCCAGGCTTTGACGGCGCAGCGGGTCTGCCAGCAGCGGCGCCAATGCATCGGCCAGGGCGTCGGCATCGCGGGGGGTGTGCAGCAGGCCGGTGCCGCCGTGCACGACGACTTCGCTCAGGCCCCCGCCCGCCGATGCGACCACAGGCAGGCCGGCCGACATCGCCTCGACCGCCACGAGGCCGAACGGTTCGGGTTCCAGCGAGGGCACGCACACGATGTCGAGCGCGGCATAGGTGTCGGCCATGTCCGCGACGAAGCCGGTCTCGCAGATGCGCGACGCCAGCGGCGACGCGGCGATGCGCTGGCGCAGACGCTGCTGCCAGATGTCCTGACCGTGCGGCGGGCTGCCGACGAAGACCAGCGAGAAGTCGCTGTAACCACGCGCCGCCAGCCGCTCGGCGGCATCGACCAGCAGGCACTGGCCCTTCCAGCGGTTGATGCGGCCCACCAGGCCGATGGCCAGGCGCGCACCGCCGGGGCGAAAGCGCGTGGCCAAGTCCGACGGGGCGCCGGCGGCGGCTGTTGCCAGCGCCCGCATGTCGGCGCTGCCGTTCCACGCCACGCTGCTGCGCGCAGCCAGACCGGGTTCAGCGCGCAGCAGCCAGCGCCGGGTGGCCAGCGAGTTGCACAGCGCGTGGGTCGACAGATGGCGCACCAGCCAGGGCAGAACCCGGGCGGCGATGCGCGGCTGCTCGATGATCTCGTGCACATGCCACAGGTGCGGGCGACGGCGGTACTGCGCCCACAGTGCGCCGCCCAGCACGGCCAGCGTGTTGCTCTGCACCAGATGCACCTCGCGCCCGGCGACGACGCTGTCCAGACGCCGCAGCATGCGCGGCACGGCAACGGCCAGGCGCAGCGGCGCCATGGCGCCGAGACCGCCGCGCTCGAGTTTCAGCAAATCTGCGGCCGGCAATGTGTGGCATTCGATCTGCCGCTGGCGCAGGGCCTCGACCAGCGGCCCGCCGGGCGGCAATACGACGATGGGATGCCCGCCCGCCGCCGACAACGCGCTGCAGCCCTCGAGCAGCACCCGGTCGCTGCCGTACAGGTCGCTGGACTGGTGCACGTACAGCACGGTGGGTCGCGTGGCGCCGCTGGCGAGCGATGACGGTGGCGCGGTCAGGGGCGGCGCAGCGGGCGCGTCGGGCGCGTCGGACCGGTCGGGCTGGCCGCGTTCGCGCCACAGCGCGGTGCCGGTGGGTGCCGTGGGTGCCGTGGGAAACAAGGTGGCAGGCACGGTCGCAGATGCGTTTGCTGGCATGACGGCCCGCACGGCAGGATTCCACGTGGCAGCACGGTTCATGGCTGACCCCCGCCGGATGGCGCGGCGGCGCCCTGGCGCACGCCGCCCGCACGATCCGGTTGGCGCAGACCACCCAGGCGTCGCAAGCGGATGAGTCGTCCCCAAGGCCACAGGGCGTGCCATTGCAGAGCGGCCAGCGGTCGTGCCCGCGGGTGCAGCCAGGGTGCGATCGCGGTCACTGCCGCCCACGACAGCACCGCCGCCGCTGCCACGCCATGGGCCCCTGCCGCACTGCCGAAAAGGTCGGCGAAGGGCGCAGTGAACGCCGCGGTGAACGGCGCTGTGAGCGGCGCTGTGAGCGGCGCAATGAACGGCGCAGTGAGGAGCGCAGTGAAGAGCACGGCAAATACGGCCGTCAGCCCGGCGCCGATCAGGCCCAGGCGCCAGCCCAGCGACGATAGGCCTTGGCGCATCAGCCAGCGGCGGCGCGGCGGCTCCAGCGCCATCAGCACCGCAGCCGCGGCCAGCCAGTGCACCAGGGGCACGGCGGGCGCGTAGGCGCTGCCGAACAGCGCCGGCACGGCCCAGGGCGTGGCGGCAGCCACCAGCAGCGCACCGACCCAGCCGGCGGCACAGCTGAGGTCGAAGGCGGCTTGCTCGCTCGCCGTGCTCGCTGTGCCGGATTCGCCCGCTATGCCCGCTGTGCCCGATGTGCCCGATGTGCCCGCTGCGCCCGCAGCACCGGCAGCACCGGGGCCGCCCGGCTGTGCCAGCACGCTGTCGGCGCAAACCGTCGGCGCCAGCAGCATCAGCTCGCCCAGTTTTTGCGCCACGGCGTAATGCCCCAGCGCCACGGCGCCGAGCCCCAGCGCCACGGCATCAAGCCCCAGCGCCACCGCAGCGATGCCGCCCAGCAGACCCAGGGTCAGCAGGTCGGCCTTCTGGTGCAGCGCGGCCGTGAAAGAGGTCGCCAGCATCGGCAGGCCGGCGCCCAGCAGCGGCCGCAGCAGGGCCAGACTGCGCCGCCGCAGCACCAGGCCGGTGGCGCACAGCCGCCACCAGGCCACGGCAACGAAGAGTGACGCCAGCGCGGCCTCCAGCACCACCAGCAGGGCGAAGGTCAGCAGGCTGGCGTCCAGCCACAGCGCCGTCAGCTTCGCCAGCGCGGCCAGCAGGCTCGCCAAGCCGCGGGCCAGCACCAGCCCGCCCGGGCGCTGCGCGGCGCGCAGCGGCAGTTCCAGCGCACAGGGCACGTAGGCAGGCACGGCCAGGGCCACCAGCAGCAGCACCGTCTGCGCGGCCCCATCGCCGCTGCGCAGTGCCAGCGCCGACAGCGCCGCCAGGACCAGCGCCAGCAGCGCCGCAGCGCCGCGCAGGGCCAGCACCACGGGCAGCACCCTGGCGGCCGGCCGGCCGCGCGCCAGGCGCAGCAGCAGCGGCAGGTCCAGCCCCAGCCCCATCAGCACGAAGCCCATCGCCGCCAGTGCCGAGCCGAGGTTCAAAAGCCCGAACTCCGCCGGCCCCAGCCGCGCCGCGATCCACACCGAAAGCACGGCCGTCAGCGCCGTGCGTGCCCACTGCTCGCCGATCAGCAGGCTGCTGGCACGCAGCACGCTCACGCCAGCGCTCCGCGTCCGAAATAGCGCGGGCGCATGGGCGCTGGCAGAGCGACCAACAGGTCGGCGGCGAAGCGGTCGTGGACGGCAAACGCGGCCGCCTCGGCCACACCGAGTGTCGATATGCGCACCACCATGCCATCGGCGATCCATCCGGCCAGGCCGTGGCGCATCTGCTGCCACTTGCGGCCCAGGCCCGGCAAGGTGGCGGTCTCGTCCAGGGTGATCCAGTAGGTGATCGGCTCGATGTGGCCGCCCAGGCGTGCCTGCAGGCGCTGCACCGCCAGGCCCGAGGCGCCGAGCGCCATCTGGTGCACGCCGAGATCGGTGACGCTGAAGCCCTGCGTGCGGTAGCAGAACTCGGGGCGATGCACGGCCGTCGCTTCAGAAGCCTGGTCGTTGCCGTAGGCGATGGACAGCATCACGCGCGCGCCGCGCGGTCCGGCGTAGGTGCGCGCCAGGGTCTGGGTGTAGACGAGGTCGATAGCCGCCTGTGCGGCGGGGTCGGGCAGGACCGGGCGCAAGCTCGGGTCGGGACGCCAGGCCCCGAAGCTTGTCGGCACCTGTTGGGCGAGGTCGATGGCGCCGCGCACGTCGGCCGTGCGCCGGCGGGGTTGCAGCGCGATGGCGGCCGGCCAGGCCGCCAGCAGCCCGGCGGCGCAGAGCAGCTGACGGCGCTCCGCCCCGGGTCCGCGTCCGGGGCCGGGTTCAGGCCCGGGACCAGGTTCGAGCTTCATCACCGCGCCCCCGGCGTCTGCGGCCAGCGCCGCGCGAGCAGGCCGTCCACCGCCAGCATCAGCACCATGGCGACGCCGAACAGCACCACCCCGGCCGCGCCGTGCAGGAAGCCGCGCCCGGCGGCGTCGCCGAAGTGGAAGGTGACCAGCACCAGCACCACCACGCGCACCAGATTGGCCGTCAGCGCGATGGGCACCAGCAGCAGCCCCAGCAGCACGTCGCGCCAGCGCGGCACGGAGCCGCGCAACTGCATGTACAGCAGGCCCATGGCCTCGAGCGTGAACATCGACGCCAGGCCGGCGCAGGCATCGGCCACCAGCAGGCGGTACTGGTCCACCGCCAGCACCACGCCGTTGCGCGCCACCGGGTAGCCGGCGGTGTGCAGCAGCCACTCGGCCACGTGCGAGACGCCGATCTTCATCGGCAGCGTGATCACCTGCACCCACAGGCCGGGCAGCGGCACCACCAGCAACAGCGCCAGCAGCGGCAGGGCGGCGATGCGCAGCCCCGGCAAGCCGCAGCGCTGCAGCAGCAGCCCGACGCCGATGAGCCAGGGCCCCAGGGCTTCGAGTTGCAGCACGGCCTGCGATCGGCCCACCACCCAGGCCACCCACCCCAGCCCCAGCAGCGCCAGCGCCATCACCCCGGCCGTGCTGCGCAGCGCCACCGGTGGCAGCGCCGCCAGACGCGCGCGGTGTTGCCACAGCAGCCAGGCGGCCACCGCCAGGATGACCGGGCCGTGGCTCTGTTCCTCGTGCCTCCAAACCTGCTGCGTCAACGTCCACAGCGAGCCGAGCGTCAGCAGGGCCAGTGCCAACAGCGGCGTTGCGGCACCGGCCCGCAGTGCGCGCAGGACGGCGCTGAGGCCGCTGAGGCCGCTGAGGCCGCTGAGACCGTTGTTTGCGCTGACAGCGCTGGTCCCAGTGTCCCCAGCGGCCAGCGGTGCTGCGCCGATGGCGGGATCGAGAGTCGGTTGCATCGCCACGCCGATCACCCGCTCAGCGCCGGCCGGCACCGGGCCGGTTGAAGACCGCACCGACGGTGAGTGCGCCACCCGCCGTCACCGCCGCACGCAGGTCCTGCGCTGGTACCAGGCGGCTGGTGTCGGGCCGCAACACCAGTAATGCCGCCCCGCACGCGGCCGCGGTGACCGCGCCGTCCATGCCCTGGATGGCGGACGGCGTGTCGACGATGACGTGGTCGAACTTGCCGCGCACATCGTCCAGCAGCCGCCGCAGCACCGCGCCCTCCAGCAGTTCCAGCGGATTGGGCGGCACGGCACCCACCGGCAGCACGAACAGGCTGGGCAGGCTGGCCACCGCCTCGACCCCCAGGGCGTCGTCGCGCCCCGACAGCATGTGCGCCAGCCCCCCTGCCGCACTGGCGCCGGTGGCGATGCCGAACAAGGCATGCTGGCGCGGATGCCGCAGGTCGGCGTCGATCAGCAGCGTGCGGCCGCCCAGCTGGCTGAAGGCCACCGCCAGGTTGGCCGCAACATAACTGCGCCCATCACCGCGTTCCGCACTGACCACGGCCACCGTGGGCGGGCCCGGCCGCTCGCGCAGCCGCAATTTGAGCTGGGCGCGGATGCCGCGAAAAGCCTCGGCCTGCGGCGAGAACGGGGCATGCGCCACCACCAGTTCAGGCGACAGCGCCGCTGCGTCTGCCGAGCCCGGGCGGGCGGTGGCATAACGAAACTGCTGCGACAGCGCACGCGCCACGTCGGCGGCCCCGGCCAGGCCCAGCGCCACCGCCGCCTCACCGAAGCGCACGCCATGTTCGCGCTGGTGATCCAGGATGCGTTGCACCTGTTCGGGTTGCAGGTCGCGCGCCTGGCTCAGCAGGTCGCCGATGGGGCCGTCGCGCGATGCGCGCTGGGTGTCGGCGGCGATGCCGATCCCGGTGCCGACCCCGGTACCGGTGCCTTTGCTGATATTCAAGCTGTCCATGCCAGGGCCTCCGGGCCTCATGCGCCTTGCGCCGCAGCGCGCCCGGGCGGGCGCAGCAGTTCCACCGCCGCCGGCGCGTCCAGGCCCTGCGGCAGCACCTCGCCCAGCAGCGGCAGTTGCAGCTCGCGCGCCACGTCCTCGACGGCACGCACCCTGCGGTCGGCCGACTCGCGCCCCAGCGCCCCCAGCATGCCCAGCAGCAGTCCGGCGGCCAGACCCAGCAGCAGGTTCAGCGGCCAGTTCGGAAAGCTGGCGCGTGACGGTTCGGTGGCGGTCGCCAGCAGCGAGGCATTGGTCTGCTCGCTGTCGCTCTCCAGCGACATCTGGGTCAGGCGCGCCGACACCGCGTCGTAGGCGCGCTGCGCGAGTTCGGTGTCGCGCTGCAGCACCGTCATCTCGTCGCGCGCACCCCTCAGCTGCAGCACCCTTTCGCGCTGCGCGTCCAGGCTCGACTTGACCTGCGCCTCGCGGCTCTCGCTGAGGATGCTGTTGATGCCCACGCTGGCCGACAGGCGCTGGGTCTCGGACCGCAGGCGCTCTTTCAATTCGGCCACCGCGATGCGGGTCTCCAGCAGCGTCGGGTGGGCATCGCCCAGCCGTGCCGACAACTCCTTCAGCCGCGCTTCCTGGCGCCCCAGTTCGATGCGCAGGCCCTGCACTACCGGGTGGTTGATGACGTCCTGCAGCGCCTCGGGCGCGATGCCGGCGGCCAGTTGCCGGCCGCGGCTGTCGGCGCTGGCAGCCTGCAGCACCACCAGTTGCGTGGACAGATCACCGATGCGCGCAGTCTCCTGGTCCAGCCGTTCGTCGGTGGCGACGATGCCCTTGCTGCGCTGGAAGGCCGACAGCTTGGCCTGGGCCGATTCCAGTCGCTCGCGCAGCTGGCGCGAACGGTCCTCGAAGAACTCGGTATACCGGCGAGCCGGTTCAACGCGCAGTTCCAGCACCGTGTCCAGATAGGCCTGCGCAAAGGCATTCGCCACGGTGGCAGAAAAGCGCGGGTTGATGGACGCGAACTCGATCTCCAGGATGTTCGACTCGCGCACCGGCCGCACCTCCAGCCGGCGCTGCAACAGCCGCGCCAGCCAGGACTCGAAGTCGCCCTGGGACCCGGTCTCGCGCTGCCACTGGCTGCGCATGGCCTCGGCCTGGTCGAGCTGCAAGGCCCGCACCACCTGCCGCGCCACGCGCTCGCTTTCCATGATGTCCACCTGCGTGGCCATGTAGCTGGGTGCCAGCACGGCCGGCGAATTGCCGCCGGCGATGGGGTCGGCGGCCTTGACATCGATCACGACCGAGGCCCGTGCCACGTAGCGCGGCGGCAGCAAAAGCGAAATCGCCACCGCCACGGCCATGGCCGCGGCCAGCAGACCGAGGGCGATGCGCCAACGGCCGCGCAGGATGGCCAGGAACTGGGCTGCGGTCATGGCTGCTTCAGCACGGGGTGGTTGCCGAATCGGCGCGGGTGGAACGGGCGCAGAGGAAACGGGCGCAGGTGAAACGGGCGCGGATGTCGAGGTTCGGGCTCATTGCAGGCCGGCCAGTCCCTTGCGGATGTCCTCGGGACTGGCCGGCGATTCGCGCGTGGTGGGTGCAGCCACGGTCGAGCCCGGGGCAACCGGCGTCGCTAACTTGGTGGTGTCTGCCGCCGCAGCCGTACCCGCACCCGCACTCGCACCCGCCACGACAGCCGGCGCCGCAAAGTCACCGAGGCGCTCGACTTCGGCCGCGCGCGTGGCCTCGTCCAGGCGCGCCACCAGCGTCTCGTTGCGGCGTTGCGTCAGCAGCGTCTGCTGCAGGCGCGGCCTGGCCTGCTCAAAGCTCAGCGGCGCCGGCTTCGCGCGCACACGCACGACGATGCGCGCGGCGCCCGGTGCGCCCATCAGCACCGCCTGCCCGTCACGCATCGCCAGCAGCCGCTGCAACAGCGCAGGCGGCACCGCGTCAGACGCCACCGTGCTGCGCGCCGCCTGCAACGGCAGGCCTTGCGCCCGCAGGTGGGCGCCGATCTCCTCGGCGCTGCGTGCAGTCTGCACCCGCTGGCGCAGGGCCTCGAACTGCGCAGGCGTCACCGGCACCAGCAATTCCTGCAGGTCGAACACCTGACGCGCGGCAAACCGATCAGGCTGCGCGTCGTAGACGGTGCGCAGCGCAGCGACATCGGGCGCTTCGACGCCGGCGGCCACGCGGTCCAGCCAGGCGCGGGCCAGCACCTCGCGGCGTGCGGCCGTCAGCGCCTGCATCACATTGGGTTCGCGGTCGAGCTTGGCCGCCAGCGCCTGCTGCACCGCCACTTCCTGGCTGATGAGCCGCTCCAGCACCTCGCGCGCCTGCGCCTGGGCGGCCGAAGCCGCCGTGCCCGGTGGCAGGGCCTGCATGCGCTGGTTGATCTGGTGCACCGAGATTTCCTGCCCGTTGACGCGGGCCACGATCTGGCTCGCGGTCGTGCCGTCGCCAGGGCCCGAGCAGGCCGCCAGCGACAGCACCAGGACAGCCAGCAACGCCACGCGGCCACCGCGATGGACGTGTCGCCGCAGCGGGCACGCTGACGTGGCGGACGTGGCAGGCGGGGACGGCCAGGCAGGGGCGCGGGATGGGCGGGACATGGGCGCAGGGTGACAACAGAGGCAGGGGCAGCAAGGACGATCACGCTCACGATCACCAACGGGATCGCGAGGCCCGCCATGGCAGGCGGGCGCATGACTCGCCGCCGACACGATAGGCAGAGGCGGTGACACTTCCGAGGCTGTTTCAGTGCGCCGCAATGCCGTCTGCGACGCGCCGCAGAGGCAGCGCCAATCGGCGCGCATGAGCCGTTCGGCTCATTCCGGTCCCTGCGCACAAGGTCTGCTGCAGCCCCGCCCGGCTGTGCGCCCATTGCTCTGCGCGTCCGGGGCTTTCCCGCGTCTTTCCTGCGACTGCCTTGCGACTGTCTTGGGACTGTCTTGCGACTGTCGCAGCTCTGTCGCCGTCCTGACCTGCGGTCTTCACATTCCGCGTCTAACTTGCGGCAGCTGCCTAGCGGGTGCACCAGCGCACGGCGCCAGGGGCCGGTATGTCCGATGAGCCGTTCGGCTCACGTTATCGACCCGACAGCACAGCGCACCGTCACCCCGCATCCGTAGCGTCCGCCCCTTTCCTGCTGCCTCCGTCCCCGTGGAACTCGTCGTGTCGTCCCAGAACCTCCACACCGAGCCAGACTTCGACCTGCCTGGGGGCAGGCATGGCGAGGGTGTGATGCGCCTGATCCAGACGGCTGCGGCCGTGCAGCGACGCTCCCAGTTTTTCGTCTGGGCCCAAAGTTATCTGCACCCGCTGATCCCGCACGAGCTGCTGGTGTGCGCGGCCTACCAGCGGCGCCGGCGAGAACTGGAGTTCGAGAGTTTCCAGAACGTCGCCCTCGCGCCACCGCTGCTCGATGCCTTCGAGACGGCCAGCGCGGCGCTGTCGCGCGTGGCGGTGGACCGTTGGATCGCTGCGGTCGGGCGTGCGGTCGTGATCGAACTCGACCGCCTGCCGCCGGCGGTGTCCGAGACCCAGGCCGAGGCCCTGCGCCGTGCCGACGTGAAGGAACTGCTGGTGCATGGCGTTGCGCGACCGCAGCGGCCAGCCGAGCTGGAGAGCGTTTTCATCTTCGCCGCACTCGGCCGCCGCTGGGACCCCGGCCATCGCCAGGCGCTGGAACTGGTGCTGCCGCACCTGCACGCCACCTATGTCCGCGTGCAGGCGACCGAACGCGAAATGGGGCTGGCGCCTGCCATCAAGCCGGCAGCCACCGAGCGCGAGATCTCGCCCATCACCGAACGTGAACGCCAGATCCTGGGCTGGGTGCGCGAGGGCAAAAGCAATGCCGAAATCGCCCTGCAACTCGACATCAGTGCACTGACCGTTAAGAACCATGTCCAGAAGATCCTGCGCAAACTGGGCGCTGCCAACCGGGCCCAGGCCGTGGCGTGCGCGATGACCCGGAGCCTGCTGTGAGGCCCCTGGCATGGTTCACGCGCCCGGCCCTTCTGCTGCTGCTGAGCCTGGCGGTGGCCACGCCCGTGGCCGCCTGGTGGAACGAAAGCTACAAGCTGCGCACGCAGGTCGTGCTCAACACCAGCCAGGCCGGCGTGCCGATCAGCGAGGCGCTCAGCGGCGTGGCGGTGCCGGTGCGCCTGCATTCCGGCAACTTCGACTTTCTCGACGCCCGCACCGACGGCAGCGACCTGCGCGTGCTGGCCGCCGACGACAAGACGCCGCTGCGCTTTCAGGTCGAGCGTTATGACGCCGTGGCCGAACTGGCTGTGCTGTGGGTGGCCGTGCCGACGGTGGCGCCGGGCACCGACACCAACCTGTTGCGCGTCTATGCGGCGGCCGAGGGCGTCGCTGCCGAACCGCAGACGCCGGTGGTCGACAGCGGGGCCCTGCTCACCTTGCGTTTCGACGACCCCAACGGCGCGATGCGTGACGCGGGCGGCGCACTGTTGACGTCAACGACGTCAACGACCGCGCCGACCGCGCCAGCGGCACCGACGGCACCGACCTTCGCCATCGAGCCCAACGGCATGATCGGCCAGAGCGCGCGCTTCGACGCCGGGGCGGGGCTCGAGCTTGCGCCCGCCGATCGGCTGCGCGCTGCAGCGGGCGCGCCCTTCAGCCTGAGCCTGTGGGCGCGACCGGCGCTGCTGGGCGGTACCCTGTTCGCGCAGGGCCCGCTGACGGTCGGCCTGGACGCATCGGGCAAGGTCGTCGCCGGCCTCGGCCGTCAGCGCATCGAAGGCGGGGCGCTGCCGCCTTCGGCCTGGGTCCACATCGGGCTGACGGTGGGCGCGGGCCGCTTGACGCTGTACGTCGACGGCACGCAGGCCGCGCAGGCCGATCTGGCCCCGGCCGCGCCCGCCATCGAGGGCGCACTGCGTCTGGGCGCCGGCTATGCCGGGCTGATCGACGAGTTGCAGCTGTCCGGCACGCTGCGCAGTGCCGACTGGATGAAGTTCAACCGCGCCGCGCAAGGCGCTGACGCCAAGTTGGTGGCCAGCATGCTGCAGCGTGAAGGCCAGGTCAGCGAGGACGGCGATGGCGCTCAGGGCGGCTACATCGGCATCCTGGTCAAGAACCTGACCATCGACGCCTGGGTCGTGATCGGGCTGTGCGGCGTGATGCTGGTGATAGCGATCTGGGTCATGATCGACAAGACGGTGCTGGTGCAGCGCGTCGACCGCGGCAACCGCGGTTTTCTGCTCGGCTTTCGCGCCAGCGCCGA
>Ga0335395_10002405_pt1 | contig 11630 bp, 10 predicted proteins | sample MAT02_FD_205744 | JGI IMG/M metagenome (GOLD analysis project Ga0335395, IMG submission 205744) | Freshwater microbial communities from Lake Fryxell liftoff mats and glacier meltwater in Antarctica - MAT-02 (spades assembly) (version 2) ...
GTCCAAGCGGCGCACCCGTTCCCTGGCGCGACCGCGACAGGTGGCGATGGCCCTGGCCAAGGAACTGACCGAACACAGCCTGCCGGAGATCGGCGATGCCTTTGCCGGCCGCGACCACACCACCGTGTTGCATGCGTGCCGGCAGATCCGCAACCTGATGGAAACCGACGGCAAGCTGCACGAGGACTGGGACAAACTGATCCGCAAGCTCAGTGAATAACTATCCGCCAACCCTGTGGACAAGTCCGTGGAAACAGTCGGGCCAAAAGTTGTCCACAGGCTCCACCCCGTGTCCAGGGCACCGGGCAGCCGGGTTTACATCAGCATAAAGTTCTTTTATATCAACAACTTGGAGTGGTTACCAAGCGATATCTCAGAAACCATCACCACCAGTTGTTGATTTATTACTCTTTTAAGATCCAGAGCATAGGGGCCAGCACGACATGCGTTTCAGCCTGCAACGAGAAGCATTCCTGAAGCCATTGGCCCAGGTCGTCAATGTGGTGGAGCGCCGCCAGACCTTGCCGGTGCTGGCCAACTTCCTGGTCCAGGTACAGGGCGGACAGCTGTCGCTGACCGGCACCGACCTGGAAGTTGAAATGATTGCGCGCAGTACCGTCGACGATGCCCAGGACGGTGAAACCACGATCCCGGCGCGCAAGCTGTTCGAGATCATCCGCGCGCTGCCCGACGGCAGCCGGATCACCGTGTCGCAGAGCGGTGACAAGGTCACCGTGCAGGCAGGGCGCAGCCGATTCACCCTGGCCACCCTACCGGCCAACGACTTCCCTTCGGTGGACGAGGTCGAGGCGACCGAGCGCATCACCGTGCCGGAAGCGGCGCTGAAGGAGCTGATCGAGCGCACCTCCTTCGCCATGGCCCAGCAGGACGTGCGCTATTACCTCAACGGCCTGTTGTTCGACCTCGCCGACCGCACCCTGCGCTGCGTGGCCACCGACGGCCATCGCCTGGCCCTGTGCGAGACCGAACTGGAGCACTCGGCTTCGGCCAAGCGCCAGATCATCGTGCCGCGCAAGGGCGTGACCGAACTGCAGCGCCTGCTGGAAGGTGGCGAGCGCGAGCTGGAGCTGGAACTGGGACGCAACCACATCCGGGTCAAGCGCGACGATGTCACCTTCACTTCCAAGCTGATCGATGGCCGCTTTCCCGACTACGCCGCGGTGATCCCGATCGGCGCCGACCGCGAGGTAAAACTGGACCGCGAGGTGCTGCGCGCCGCGCTGCAGCGCGCGGCCATCCTGTCCAACGAGAAGTACCGTGGGGTCAGGGTCGAGGTTTCGCCCGGGCAGCTCAAGATCAACGCCCACAACCCGGAGCAGGAAGAGGCGCAGGAGGAGATCGAGGCCGAGACCACGGTCGATGGCCTGGCGATAGGCTTCAACGTCAATTACCTGCTGGATGCGCTGTCGGCGCTGCGCGATGACCACATCATCATCCAGTTGCGCGATGCCAATTCCTCGGCACTGGTGCGCGAAGCCAGTAGCGAGAAGTCCAGGCACGTGGTGATGCCGCTGCGCCTGTGAGGTTGGCCATGTTCCACGTGGAACGGCAGCAGCGCCCGGCCTGGTCCGGGCGTTCTGTCATCTGGCTGCCTGCCCTCGCCCGCAGGTCCGGCCGAGTCCGCGGAGGCTGGCGGTGCAGGTAAGCCGCCTTGTCCTGTCCAACCTGCGCCGATTCGAACAGGCGAGCCTGCAACCGGCTGCCGGGCTGAACCTAATCACCGGGGACAACGGCGCTGGCAAGACCACCGTGCTGGAAGCGCTGCACCTGATGGCCTACGGACGCAGTTTCCGTGGCCGGGTGCGTGATGGCCTGGTACGCAGCGGCAGCGAGGCGCTGGAGGTGTTTGTCGAGTGGCAGGAGGACGCTGCGCCAGGCGGCGCCGGGCCACGTACCCGCAAGGCCGGCCTGCGTCACACCGGGCAGGCCTGGATTGGCCGGTTGGACGGTGAATCGGTCTCCCAGCTCGGTGAGTTGTGTGCAGCCCTGGCGGTGGTCAGCTTCGAACCGGGCAGCCACGTGCTGGTCACCGGAGGAGGTGAACCCCGGCGCCGATTGGCCGACTGGGGCTTGTTCCACGTGGAACAGGGTTTCCTGCCGCTGTGGCGCCGTTATGCCAGGGCGCTGAAACAGCGCAACGCGCTGCTCAAGGCCGGGGGGTCGGGCGCGTCGCTGGAGGCGTGGGACCACGAGTTGGCCGACGCCGGCGAGCCGCTGACCGCGTTCCGGGCGCAATACCTGAACGAGTTGCAGTCGCACCTGTTGCCGGTGGCCGTGGCCCTGCTACCCTCGATGGGCACGGCCAGCATCGAATTCCTGCCAGGCTGGCGGCGCCAGGAGCTGTCGCTGGCCGATGCCTTGCTGCTGGCCCGCGAGCGCGACCGCAGCCTGGGTTACACCAGTGTTGGGCCGCACCGCGCCGATTGGCGTGTGGACTACACCGGCAATCCGGATCGCACCACCCTGTCGCGCGGGCAGGCCAAGTTGACCGCGCTGTCCATCCTGCTGGCCCAGGCCGAGGACTTCGCAGCGCGCCGCGGCGAGTGGCCGGTGATCGTCCTGGATGACCTGGCATCTGAGCTGGACCGCAACCACCAGCGGCGGGTACTGGAACGCCTGCTGGCCAGCGGCGCCCAGGTGCTGGTGACCGGCACCGAGGTCCCGCCAGCCTTGCACGCGATCGAAGCCCCCACTACTTTGTTCCACGTGGAACAAGGCTCGCTCACGCGGGCACAAGGTGTGGGGTTCAGGTTCGAAAAACCACGCCCGGTGGTATAATTCCTGCCTCGAACCCTTTATGTAATGTGTCCGACCCTGCCGCCCCCGACAGGCCGACGCAGGGTCTGCCGCAGGCGATTGAAACCCGATGACCGACGAAACCACCCCGCTCCCCAACACCAATTACGACTCCAGCAAGATCACCGTGCTGCGTGGCCTGGAAGCGGTGCGCAAGCGCCCGGGCATGTACATCGGCGACGTGCACGACGGCACGGGCCTTCACCACATGGTGTTCGAGGTGGTCGACAACTCGATCGACGAAGCCCTGGCCGGCCATGCCGACGAGGTGATCGTGCGGATCCTGGAAGATGGTTCGGTGGCGGTGTCGGACAACGGCCGCGGCATCCCGGTGGACATCCACAAGGAAGAGGGCGTATCGGCGGCCGAGGTCATCATGACCGTGCTGCATGCCGGCGGCAAGTTCGATGACAACAGCTACAAGGTGTCCGGCGGCCTGCATGGCGTGGGTGTGTCGGTGGTCAACGCGCTGTCCGAGCACTTGTGGCTGGACGTGTGGCGAGACGGCTACCACTACCGCCAGGAGTATTCGCTGGGCGAGCCGCTGTACCCGCTCAAGCAGATCGAGCCTTCGGACAAGCGCGGCACCCTGCTGCGCTTCAAGCCGGCCGTGGACATCTTCAGCGACGTCGAGTTCCACTACGACATCCTGGCCAAGCGCCTGCGCGAGCTGTCCTTCCTCAACTCCGGGGTCAAGATCACCCTCAGCGACGAGCGCGGCGAAGGCCGCCAGGACGTGTTCGAGTACCAGGGCGGCATCCGCAGCTTCGTCGAGCACCTGGCCCAGCTCAAGACCCCGCTGCACCCCAACGTGATCTCGGTCACCGGCGAGCAGAACGGGATCACCGTGGATGTGGCCCTGCAGTGGACCGACGCCTACCAGGAGACCATGTTCTGCTTCACCAACAACATCCCGCAGAAGGATGGTGGCACCCACCTGATCGGGTTCCGCGCCGCGCTGACCCGCACCCTGAGCAACTACATCGAACAGAGCGGGATTGCCAAGCAGGCCAAGATCACCCTGTCCGGTGATGACATGCGCGAAGGCATGATCGCGGTGCTGTCGGTCAAGGTGCCGGACCCGAGCTTCTCCTCGCAGACCAAGGAGAAACTGGTCAGTTCCGACGTCAGGCCGGTAGTTGAGAGCACGTTCGGTGCACGTTTGGAGGAGTTCCTCCAGGAACACCCGGTCGAGGCACGCGCCATCGCGGGAAAGATCGTGGATGCGGCGCGCGCCCGCGAGGCCGCGCGCAAGGCCCGCGACCTGACCCGGCGCAAGGGCGCGCTGGACATTGCCGGCCTGCCCGGCAAGCTGGCCGACTGCCAGGAAAAGGATCCCGCGCTGTCGGAGCTGTTCATCGTCGAGGGCGACTCGGCCGGTGGTTCGGCCAAGCAGGGCCGCAACCGCAAGAACCAGGCGGTGCTGCCGCTGCGCGGCAAGATCCTCAACGTCGAGCGCGCGCGCTTCGACCGCATGCTGGCCTCAGCCGAAGTCGGCACCCTGATCACCGCGCTTGGTACCGGCATCGGCCGCGACGAATACAACCCGGACAAGCTGCGCTACCACCGCATCATCATCATGACCGACGCCGACGTGGACGGCTCGCACATCCGCACCCTGCTGCTGACCTTCTTCTACCGGCAGATGCCGGAGCTGATCGAGCGCGGCCACGTCTACATCGGCCTGCCGCCCCTGTACAAGCTCAAGCAGGGCAAGCAGGAGATCTACATGAAGGACGACGAAGCGCTGACCGTGTACCTGGCCAACAGCGCGGTCGAGAACGCCGCGCTGGTGCCGGCAGAGGGTGAGCCGCCGATCACCGGCGGCGCACTGGAAAAGCTGCTGCTGTCCTTCGCCGGCGCGCGCGAGACCATCGCCCGCAACGCGCACCGCTACGATCCGATCCTGCTCGAATCGCTGATCGACTTCACTCCGCTGGACATGGCCCACCTGTCCGAGAATATCGACGAGCGCCATGAACTCGATGCGCTGGAAGCGCGGCTCAACCGCGGCGGCATCGGCAGCGCGCGCTACGCGCTGACCATGCAGCCGGCCAACGAGCAGCGCCCGGCCGCGCTGCTGGCCACGCGCAAGCACATGGGCGAGGAACTCACCCAGGTGATGCCGCTGTCGATCTTCGAGTCCGGCGAACTGCGACCGCTGCGCGATGCGGCGGCGGTGCTGCACGGCCTGGTGCGCGAGGGTGCGCAGATCATGCGTGGTAGCAAGACCCAGGCGATCGACAGCTTCGCCCAGGCCCAGGCCTGGCTGCTGGACGAAGCCAAGAAGGGCCGCAGCATCCAGCGCTTCAAGGGCCTGGGCGAGATGAATCCGGAGCAGCTGTGGGACACCACGGTCAATCCGGAAACACGCAGGTTGCTGCAGGTGCGCATCGAGGATGCGGTTGCCGCCGACCAGATCTTCAGCACCCTGATGGGCGATGTGGTGGAACCGCGCCGCGCCTTCATCGATGCCAATGCCTTGAAGGTTTCCAACCTCGACATCTGAGCGGGCGAGCGGAGGCTGCAGGGATGGCACTGGGAGCGGGAACAGCGGCTGCAGCGGATGAGTTGGCTCAGGCGTTGTCGCGGGTCGCCCAGGACCCACCCGCTGCCCGCTCCGCCGGGCCGCAAGCGGTGGCGCGGTGACACAGGCCCTGCCGCCTGCGCCGGGCACCGCCCCCGGCGCGGATGCCGGGGCCAGGCCACTGCTCGCCTTCTTCATCGACCTGCTGCTCGCGCTGGCCGCCATGCTCGGACTGGGGCTTGCCGCCGGCATCGGCTGGGGGCTGCTGCGCGGGGTGCAGGTGGGCCAGCAGGCCGGAGGCGCGCTGGATGCGGCGGCCCTGGCGCAACAGATCGGCCAGCCCGGGCCGGTCGCGCTGGTCTGGATCACCCTGGTCAGCACCGGCGGCACGGCGCTGCTGCTTTACTTCTGGCGCCGTCGGGCCACTGCGGGCGAAGGCCTGCTGTCGCGCCAGGCCGCGAGCCGGGCCAGTACGTGGGGCTGGGCGCTGCTGACCGGCGGCTGCACCTTCCTGGCGAGCACGGCGATCACCGCGTTGTCACAACACTGGGGCGAGCCCCCCCAACCCAGCAATGTCGCGATGATCGAGGACGCCTTCAGCGCAAGCCCGCTGCTGCTGCTGGCTTTCGCACTGGTGGCGGCGCCGGTCTACGAAGAGGTGCTGTTCCGCAGGGTCCTGTTCGGGCGCCTGTGGGCCGCCGGGCGGCCGCTGCTGGGCCTGGTCCTGAGCAGCCTGGTCTTTGCCCTGCTGCATGAAATCCCGGGCGTGTCGGGGCACAGCCTGCAGGCGACGCTGTGGCTGTGGCTGGTGTACGCCCTGATGGGCGCGGCCTTCGCCGGCTTGTACTGGCATACCCGGACCCTGTGGGCCCCGATCGCGGCACACGCACTGAACAACGGGATTGCCTTGGCGGCCCTGCTGCTCCACGGCAGTTGACCAGGCGCCAGCCGGCACCCGCCGCGCCCTCCCGCTGAATGGAACACAATCGGGACCTGTACCGGAGCAGGCCCTGCGCGAGAACTTGACGGAAAGTTAAGGCCTCGCTCGCCACACTGCGGCCTCTCACGGGGGTTGCCCAATGAAGCACCAGATCCGCACCGCCATACTCGCCGCTGCCATCGCCACCCTCGTGGCCGCCTGCGCCACCACCACCTCGTCTACCGGGCGCACCCAGCGCGTGGGAGCTGTCTCCCAGCAGCAGCTCGACCAGATGGGCACCCAGGCGTTTGCCGAAGCCAAGGCCAAGGGCACCTTGAGCACCGACGCCGGCCAGAACGCCTATGTGCGCTGCGTGGTCTCGGCGTTGGTGCGCGAGCTCCCGGCGCAGGACCGGGCCATAGCCTGGGAGACGGCGGTGTTCGCTGACAAGGAACCCAACGCGTTTGCCTTGCCGGGCGGCAAGGTTGGCGTGCACACCGGGATCATGCGAGTGGCCACCAACCAGGACCAACTGGCGGCGGTCCTGGCCCATGAGATCGGGCACGTGGTCGAGAACCACCACAACGAACGCATCACCGGGCAAATGGGGGCGCAGACCTTGCTTGGCGTTGCCGGGGCGCTGCTCGGATCGCGTTACGGCCAGGGCGCTGCCGATGCCACCACCCAGATCGGCGGCGCTGCTGCACAGGGACTGTTCCTGTTGCCCAACTCGCGGACCCAGGAACTCGAAGCGGACGTGGTCGGCCAGCGGTTGATGGCCCAGGCTGGCTTCGATCCGGCCCAGGCGGTGAACCTGTGGCAGAACATGATCGCCGCGGGCGGCGGGCGCCAACCCGAGTGGCTCTCCACCCACCCCGATCCGCAGTCCCGCATCCAGGAGTTGCGCAACCTCGCAAGCTCGCTGGCCCCCGCCTACCAGCAGGCTCGCGCCAGCGGCCGGGTGCCGCGCTGCGGCTGAACCCCGGGTGCACCCGCTTTGCATCCACCGGAGTTTCTGCTAATTTGCCGGCCCCGCCTCAAGGATGGTCGGCGAATGACCTTCCAGCCGGATGAAATCCAGAAGAGGTGATGCCATGTTCTTCCGCAATTCCAAGCAAGCCATGTTGTCACTGGCCATCATCGGCCTGCTCGGCAGCGCCAGCTTCGATGCCCAGGCCCAGCGCGGCGATCGCCGCGGCGCTGCCCAGGCCGAAGTCAGGTATCCGGAAGCCGCCCGTCAAGAGCCCACCGGCAGGGGCGCACCGCGCCTGCAGGCACGGATGAAGAAGCTGGTCGATGCCTACGACAAGGATGATTTCGCCGCGGTGCGCACCCAGGCCGACGAACTGATGGCGGCCGACAATGCCACGCCGTACGACAAGGCGGTCGCCGCCCAGCTCGCCTCGCAAGCCGCCTACAACGACGACGACACGCCTGCCACCATCGCCTACATCAACCGGGCCCTGGAGTCGAACGCGCTGGACAACAACACCCACTACCAGCTGATGTACATGCTGGCCGGCCTGCATTTGCAGGAGGAGCAGTACGACCAGGGCCTGGCCACCCTGGACCGCTACTTCGACGAGACCAAGTCGCAAAAGCCGGAGGAACTGGTGCTCAGGGGCCAGGGCCTGTACCAGGCCGAGCGCTACGCCGAGGCGATCCCGGTGCTCAAGCAGGCCATCGAGGCCTCGCCCGAGCCGCGTGACAACTGGCAGCAGCTGCTCATGTCCGCCTACGCTGAAGTGGGCCAGACCGGCGAAGCCCTGCAGATGGCCGAACAGATCGCCAGCCGTGCGCCCGACGACAAGCGTGCCCAGATGAACCTGGCCTCCGTGTACCTGCAGGCCGACAACTTTGACCAGGCCGCGGTGGTGCTGGAGAGGCTGCGCGCCTCGGGCAAGCTGGACGAAGAGCGCGACTATCGCCAGCTGTATTCGACCTACGCCAACATCGACGGCAAGGAACGCGAAGTGATCTCGGTGATCAACGAAGGCATCGAGAAGGGCCTGCTCAAGCTGGACCACCAGACCTACCTGGCCCTTGCCCAGTCCTATTTCTACTCCGACCAGACCGCCCCCGCGATCGAGGCCTGGCAGAAGGCCGCGCCCCTGGCCCAGAACGGCGAGACCTACCTCAACCTGGCCAAGGTGCTGTGGCAGGAAGACCGATTGCCCGAAGCCAAGACCGCCGCCCGCGCCGCCCTGGATAAGGGGCTGCGCAATCCGGAGGAGGCCAGGAAGATCATCGCGATGCCCTGACGGGCATGCGCGAGCGTACGTTTCAAGGCGTGCCGCGAGATGGTACTGGCACGCATGATTGGTATAAGCTGGAGTTTCACGCAGCATCGGTGCTGCGATTCCCCCCGAATTCCTGGTCCGCACACCCACGGGCCACTTAATCGAGTCACTGGCGCATGGCTGAACAATTCGTCATCAGAAGCAGGTATTACGACAACGAGGTGCAGACCGGCCTCAACTGGTCCCGGGTGGTCGGCATGGCGTTCGTCATCGCCCTGCACGTGGCCGCGTTCCTGCTGTTGCTGATCCCGGCGGTGGCGCCACCGCCGCAGGCCGAGGAAGAGCAGCGCACCCTGGTGACCATCGTCGATGCGCCACCACCGCCGCCACCGCCGCCACCGCCGCCACCCAAGCAGGACACGCCGCCTCCGCCGATCAAGACCCTGGCGCCGCCCACGGCCACCCCGCTGCCGCCGCCGCCCGAGGCACCGCCGGTGTTCGTGGACACGCCGCGTCCGATGGACACCTTCGTGCCGCCGAGCCCGCCCGCGCCACCCGCGCCCACGCCCGACATCGGCGCCAGCGTGGACATCTCCTCCAAGAACATGAATCCGCCGCGCTATCCGCCGGCCGCCGCGCGCGCCGGCATCCAGGGCACGGTGGTCCTGATCATCGACGTGGACGCCAGCGGCAACGTGACCAATGTTTCGGTGGAGAAGTCCAGCCGCAACCGTGACCTGGACCGCGCGGCGATGGATGCGGCGCGCAAGTGGCGCTTCAACCCCAGTGTCTCAGCGGGCCAGAGGGTGGCTGGGCGGGTCCGCGTCCCAGTCGATTTCACGATGTAAGCGCCTCACCCGACACGCACGCGCACACGCCCCACACCAAACCAAACCAAACCAAACCAAACCAAACCGATCGCACCCTCCTCGTCATCACAAAAAAGGTAAGCGTCATGCTGCAAGAAACCACTGCTGCTGGACCCACTTCCGAAGCCACTGGCCTGTCCCAGATGGGTTTCGGGCACATGATCGGCGAGATGGTCGCCGAACCCGTAGTTTTCGCTGTTCAGTGGATCGTGCTGCTGACCCTGGTGATCATGTCGGCGATGTGCTGGTACTGGACGGTGATCAACTTCCTCAAGAACGCGCGCCTGAAGTCGCAGGCCGACAAGGTCACCGCGACCTTCTGGGAAACCAGCAACGCCCAGGACGCCATCCGCCTGATGGAGGAACAGCCGCGTTACGAGCCGTTTTCCAAGATCGCACTGGATGCCGCCCAGGCCGCCGCCCACCACCAGCGCAGCGAAGGCTCGGTACTGGTCGACTCGCTCAACCGTTCCGAGTTCGTGGATCGCGCATTGCGGCAGTCCGTGACCCGCGAAAGCTCGCGCCTGCAGACCGGCATGACCGTGCTGGCATCGGTCGGTGCGACCGCGCCATTCGTGGGCCTGCTCGGCACGGTATGGGGCATCTACGGTGCCCTGATCCGCGTCGGCGCGACCGGTCAGGCGTCCATCGACGCAGTGGCCGGCCCGGTGGGCGAGGCGCTGATCATGACCGCGCTGGGCCTGTTCGTGGCGATCCCGGCGGTGCTTGCCTACAACGCGTTCAACCGCGCCAACAGCGACACCAACGCCAAGTTCGACACCTTCGCGCATGACCTGCACGACTTCTTCGCAACCGGCTCGCGCGTAGGCTGAGCCGGTAACGGGCCAGTCCAGCACGCCCCCAAAGGAGCCCTTGAATGGCCTTCAGTACCAACACTTCCAGTAGCGGCCCGATGGCCAACATCAACGTCACGCCCCTGGTGGACGTGATGCTGGTGTTGCTCATCATCTTCATCATCACCGCGCCGCTGATGTCCCACAAGGTCGAGATCGCGTTGCCCGAGGCCGACCTGGACTACGATCCCAATGACGCGAACACGCGCGCCTCGCCGATCACCATTGCGGTGACCGAGAACGGCTCGCTGTTCTGGAACGATGAGCCGATCAGCAAGGAAATCCTGGAATCGCGCCTGTCAAGCGCCGCGCAGATGACCCCGCAGCCGCCGATCAACCTGCGTGGCGACCGCACCACCCGCATGGGCACCATCAACGAAGTTACCAGGATCGCCCAGGGACAGGGCATGCTCGACATCGGCTTCGTCGCCACCAAGACCACCACGGGACCCTGAGCCATGGCGTTTACAACCGGATCCGGCAAGGGCCAGCCGATGGCCGACATCAACGTCACGCCGCTGGTGGACGTGATGCTGGTGCTGCTGATCATCTTCATCGTCACCGTGCCGGTGTTGACCTATCCGATCGACATCGACCTGCCGCAGCGGGTGATCAACCCGCCCCCGGTGACCATCGAACCGCCTCCACCGATCGACCTGCGCATCGACGCCGGTGGCCAGGTGTACTGGAACAACAGCCCGGTCAACGTGGCCGGCCTGCAGTTGATGATGGAGAACGAAGTGCAGCGGGATCCGACCAACCAGCCGGAGCTGCGCATCGAAACCAGCCCCGACGCGCAGTACGAAGTCATGGCCAAGGTACTGGCCGCGGCCAAGAACGCGCAGATGATGAAGATCGGTTTCGTGCAGTAGGAGCGGCCCATGGCCGCGAGGCTCTTCGCTCAGATCGGTTGAGCGCAGGGACCGCAAGCAGATTCACGCCGCCTCCGGGCGGCGTGTTTGTTTGCGGGATCTGAAGAAGCGGCATCCCGTTGCGGCGACAAGAGCATCGCGGCCATGAGCCGCCCCTACGGATTTGCAGGCTTGGCAGGAGCGGCCCATGGCCGCGGTGCTTTGGACCCTACGCGGAGCGGATGATCTGCAGGTAATTGCGCACGGTCTGCGCCAGGCCCGCGTACAGGGCTTCGCCCACCAGCGCATGGCCGATGGAAACCTCCAGCACCTGCGGCACGCCGGCCAGGAACAGGCCCAGGTTGTCCTGGCTCAGATCGTGGCCGGCGTTGACCCCAAGCCCCAGGGCCTGCGCCTGGCGGGCGGTGGCGGCGCAGGTGACAATCGCGTCGCTGCCCGCACCCACAGCCATGGCCTCGGCGAAGGGTCCGGTGTAGAGCTCGATCCGGTCGGCACCGGCATCGCGCGCCAGTTCCAGACCGGCCGCGCCGGC
>Ga0335395_10002406_pt1 | contig 11628 bp, 8 predicted proteins | sample MAT02_FD_205744 | JGI IMG/M metagenome (GOLD analysis project Ga0335395, IMG submission 205744) | Freshwater microbial communities from Lake Fryxell liftoff mats and glacier meltwater in Antarctica - MAT-02 (spades assembly) (version 2) ...
CATCAGGGTTTAAGCCACGGTCTATGGTGGCTTCGTTTTCTTCAGGTAGCGGGGGATTTACCGTGGTGGCGTCTTCATTTTCAAGTACATCAATATCACTTCCGACGGGTGTGTCAATACTGGCTTCGATACTTAAGGCACCAGTGGCTGCAGCCTGTGCTAGGGGTTCGCCGGTCTGGGCTGAAACGATATCAATCTTCCAGCCAGTGAGCTTAGCGGCCAGGCGGACATTTTGTCCACCGCGGCCGATGGCGAGCGATTGTTGATCGGCGGCGACTTCGGCAATTGCGTGGCCACGCTCGCCCGTTTCGGGGTTTGGTTCGGTAACGATTTTAATCTTGAGCACTTGAGCGGGTGAGAGGGCGTCTTCGATAAATTCCGTCGGTGTCGCTGACCACTCAATAATGTCAATCTTTTCGCCGCCGATTTCGCTCATTACCGTGGAGACTCGTACACCCCTCTGTCCCACCATCGAGCCTACTGGGTCAATATGCTGATCGTTGGCAAAGACAGCAATCTTAGAACGAGCACCCGCTTCGCGAGCCACAGCCTTCACTTCAACAGCGCCACTTTGAAGCTCAGGCGCTTCAATTTCAAATAGTCCAGCCAAGAAGTCCGGGTGAGAGCGTGAGAGCTTTAGGAAAATACCGCGGGAGGTTTCTTCAACCGCCACGAGGAGTGCGCGCACCCTCTCGCCCGGTTTATACCTTTCACCCGGAATCTGCTCATCGTAAGGCATAATAGCCGTGACGCGGCCGAGGTCAACGTAAAGGTTGCCGCGCTCAAAACGCTGGACGTGACCCATCACAATATCACCCGCTTTCTGACCAAACTCAGCCAGCGCTGATTCTTTCTCCGCTTCACGAATTTTTTGAACAATCACTTGCTTGGCAGTCTGGGCAGCAATCCGACCGAAATCGTCCCGCGGCTCAAGCGGAAAGACGAGCTCTTCACCCAAGCTGACACCTTTTTTAATCATTCGGGCGGTTGAGATCATGATGTGCTTCTCGTCATCAAAGCGTACTAGACCCTCACTAACTTCGTTTGTATCTTTTACTTCTCTTCCATCTCTTCCTTCTTTTTCATCCTCTACCTCTCCGGCATCGTCTTTTAGCATCGTTTCATCGACAACAATCTTTACTTGGGTAAAGTTGGTCGTCCCGGTTGCTAGGTCAAACTTACAATTAATAATCTGTCCCCGCTTCCCGAACTCTTTCTTGTACGCCGTAGCGAGCGATTGCTCGATAGCATCAATCAGCTTCTCACGCCCAATACCCCGTTCTTCCTCCATTTCCTGTAGTACGGCGTTAATTACTTTTAAGTCAAACATATGAATAATTTAGGTTTTATAATAAGGTTATTTTAAAATGATTTTCCAATCTCTCACGAAGAATGCCCGGCGCAAGCCGAGCATTCATGAGTCCATATACTATACGCCAGTTTTGAATAATTGCAACGGAATTGATTTCGGGCTGCGAATATAAAGAGTATGATAAGTAAGTAATAAAATTCATCCATTTGCTTATGACAAATATATCAGTACCGCTTACGCCCAAGGTTGAAAAAGAATTAACTGAAATTACTAGCTCAAACCGGGTGGCAGTGATTTAAAAAGCAATTGAGAACTGCCGAGAAGCAGAAGCGGTAAACGCCGTGCTTCGGGCTGAGCAAGAAGTAGCTGAAGGTAAGGTTTTGCGTGGACTTTTACCACAAGATCTTCTTAATGAGATATGAATATAGCGGATACGCCCCAGTTTTTACGAATGTTTAAAAAAAGTTGGAGCGGGCCTTGCAGGAAGAGGCTGTAGAAAAGATAGCGCTATTTAGTGATAATCCTCATTAGCCGCAGCTTAAAACGCACAAGCGACAGGGAAAGTTAAAAAATCGCCATAATTTTTCTATCAACTATCAAACGAGAATTGTCCATACGCAGTTGTCCGCGTCCAAGGTGGCATTTCTGGCGATTGGAAGTCATCGTGTATATCGCTGATTTTATAGCTGAAGTAGAACTTTGACCGACCGAAAAAGCTTGCAAAAAAGCTAAATGTGTGCTCTTATGTTTATAAGAATAAGTTCTTTAAAAAAGCTATTTTAACCGTCACAGCTCTATTCAGTTAACTCTGCTTGAATGAGTAGCGCTGTGACGGTGCGACCGCTTCGGTACGTAGTCATGCCTCGTGAGTAACGAGTATTAAGGGAGATAAGCCGTGCTGCCCCACCAAGACCAATTCCTAAACTTGCTAGATTTTAAGGAGCTACCGGCCACTGATGGCCGCAAGCCTATTACTGAAAGCAGCGACGTCTTCACGGGCGTAATTGATAGCAAATTCAAAAAATACGGGACTGATGTCCACGGAGGTGCCACAAATTCCGCGACGGCAATGGTGTATGAGGTGAAGAGAAACGGCAATTGCCAATGTCTCTTCGCGTCATACGGAATTGATTGGCGAGACCGCGTTCTGGAGCTAGGGCAGGTTAGTGCGTTCTGTGCCAAATATCCAGAATTGCTTAGTCAAAACGGGCACGGCACGCTGTTTCTGACTCAAGCGAAAAAAGAGGGAATTAACTACCAGTTCTGTGCCCTTGTGTACATGAGCGCTAACCGCCAAATAGTATCGGTCAGCCTGCGTCTTCTTGACGACCTCTTCATTTGGAATGCAGATGAAACTCGTCTGATTTTGCTCGAGTAGACAGCTCAGCCAGATAGACAGAAATACTTTATGTGCAAATTACCATTTGCTTCTTCCGTTGCGTTATCGCGGAGGAGGCATTTTTCTTTTTATATTTTATACGGGGTTAGGTTTTTTATTTTTTAGTGGTTGTTTAAAGTGTGGCCGTAATTTTCACTTCAGATGCAATTCTTTTTGTTACTTTACTTTTTTCCCTTAATTCGGATTAGGCACCACTAAAAAGTTTTTAATTGCAAACGCGGATATTGATTATTTGCTATACTGCCTTAATGACAGTGACTAACGAAAAGAATATTTTGGTGGTAAAGAATCTCACGAAAGCCTATGGGAGCAAGGTCGTGCTCGAGAATTTTAATCTGGAGATTAAAGCGGGGAGTTTCTTTGGCTTGCTTGGGCCTAATGGGGCGGGAAAGTCGACCCTTATTCACTGCGTGACGGGGATTGGGAAGATTACTAGTGGGAGTATATTAGTCGATGGGCACGACGTCGAAAGTGATTACCAGAAGGCCAGGCAGCAGATTGGTCTTTCGCCACAGGAGTTTAATGTAGATATTTTTGCCACGCCGCTTCAGCTGCTTGATTTTGTCGGTGGGTACTACGGACTCGCTGGTGCCGTGAGGAAGGCGCGCGCGGAGGAGCTGATTACCCAGTTTGAACTGAGCGAGCACGCTCATAAGCAGTTTAAGGAACTCTCAGGCGGACTGAAGCGCCGGGTCACGCTGGCTCGCGCGCTTATGCACAAGCCACCACTCCTTATTCTTGACGAACCAACTGCCGGGGTCGATGTGGAGCAGCGTCATAGCCTGTGGAAATATTTTCGCGCGCTCAATCAAGCCGGGACTACTATCATTCTTACCTCTCATTACCTCGAAGAGATTGAAAAACTTTGTGGTGAGGTGGCTATAATCCATAAAGGAAAGCTCATTGTACGAGAATCGATTGCCGACTTTACCAGTGAGGGTTCGGTCGAAGACAAGTATTTACGCTTAACCGAAGGGCATTAGTTTTTATATATATGCACGTAAATTGGATAGGGTTATACACGATGATTCGCCGCGAAGTAACGCGGACTTTTCGGGTGGTGATTCAGACACTCGTGGCGCCGGTCATCTCGGCAGCACTTTACATCTTTATTTTTGGGGTGGTGATTGGCGGCAGTATTACTGACATCGTGGGTGTACCGTATATTACCTTTGTTTTTCCAGGTATTTTAATGCTGTCGGTGATTAACGCGTCTTTTGGGAGTAGCTCAAGTTCGCTGTATTTTGCTCGGTTTACCAAAAGTATTGAAGAGCTACTCGTGGCGCCGCTTTCGTATTTGGAGATTATTGGCGGCTATTTGCTAGGCTCGGTGATGCGCTCTTTTATCGTGGCAATTCTTATTGTGTTAGTCGGCTTACTCTTTGGCGCCGTGACTTTGAGTAACCCGCTGACTTTTTTCCTCTATATTCTTGGCGTGTCGAGTATCTTCTCACTTTTGGGGATGCTGGTGGGTCTCTGGGCGCAGAGCTTTGAGCAGCTTTCGGTCCTGAACACTTTCGTGATTACGCCGTTTACTTATCTCGGGGGAATTTTCTACTCCATTACCATGCTCCCCGCTTCAGCTGCTTTCTTCACGCAGATTAATCCCTTCTTTTATTTTGTTGACGGGATTCGTAGTTCAATGATTGGCGTGAGTGAGGCAAATGTGGTGGTAGGGGCCTTCGTGATTAGTGGCTTGCTGCTCGGGCTTGGTGGGCTGGTCTTCTACCTCTTTAAAATTGGCTGGCGGGTGCGGGTGTAGATAAAAGAAAAGCAGCGCAGCCTTTGGCTGCGCTGCTTTTCTTTTAGACGAATATTAATGTGGAGAATTACTCACCCTACTTACGCACTGGTAATGGTACAATAGAAAGTAAGTAGCTCTTACTAGCTCATTTTCAAATACTTGTGCGGATACAAGATGAACAACTAAAGCGTTTTGTTCTTGATGCAGGACTCATCAAGAAAGGGGATATTGCTGCGGTTGAGAAAATCGCCAAGGATGAAAATCGCACCCTCGCTGAAGCCTTTATCTCGCAAGGCCACATGACGGAAGACGATATGCGCCGGGTAGAATCATACGTCCTTGGTGTGCCGTTTGTCTCGCTCAAAAACGTTAAGATTGATTTTGAAGTCTTGGCGCTTATTCCCGAGCCAGTCGCGCGAAATCATAATATTATTGCTTACAAGAAAAGTGATACCGAGCTTGAGGTAGCAATGCTCGATACAGCTGATTTACCTTCGCTCGATTTTATCAAGAAGAAGGTGGGCCTGCGCATTCTGGCTCGCCTCACTGACACTGATTCGATGCGGACCGCTCTCCAGCAGTACCAAAAGACCCTCAAGGATGAGTTTGGAGACATCATTATGAAGGATGCGGCAGCCCTCAAGGTGATTGCTGACGAGAATGGTGAGGAGATGTCGGAGAGTGATTTGAAGAAGATGTCGGAGGATTTACCGGTGGTGCGGATTATCGACACGCTCCTTAGGCACGCCATCATTCAAGGGGCATCGGACATTCACATGGAGCCAGCTGAGGAAGAGGTGATTGTTCGCTACCGTATTGACGGGGTCTTAAACGATGCCATGAAACTCCCTAAGCATGCCGCGAGCACGCTTGTCGCGCGTATTAAGGTACTGTCTAACCTTAAGCTTGATCAGAAGCGTCTTCCCCAAGACGGACGGTTTAAGATGGAAATGGATGGTCAGAAAGTAGCATTTCGAGTCTCTATTTTACCCGTCTTCTATGGTGAAAAAATCGTCATGCGTCTCTTGCGTGAAAATCGTAGTGGCTATTCGCTTGAAGGGATTGGTTTCCATGGGTCTACCCTAGAGCGCATTCACAAGGCGACGCGCGCCACGACCGGCATCATTCTCGTCACCGGTCCAACTGGTTCGGGTAAATCAACGACCCTATATACGGTACTTGATCTTTTAAACTCCCCGGAGGTAAACATTTCTACCATCGAAGATCCTATCGAGTACCAGATGCCGCGCGTAAACCAAAGCCAGGTCAAGCCAGAAATTGGCTTCACCTTCGCCGCCGGCTTACGCTCACTCATGCGCCAAGACCCAGACGTCATCATGGTGGGAGAAATTCGCGATGAAGAAACGGCCAGCCTGGCCATTAACGCCGCTTTGACCGGACACTTGGTACTGGCAACGGTCCACACCAACTCAGCAGCAGGCACCGTGGCGCGCTTGGTGGATATGGGAGTTGAAGCCTTCTTAATGGTCTCGACCTTACGCGTAGCTATTGGACAGCGCCTTGTCCGCAAGCTTTCAGACGATAAGCTCCCGTACATCCTGAGCAAAGCCGAGCGAGACGAGCTTGGTGCGCACGTAAATCTTGATTTGATTTTAGCAACACTTAAGGAAGAAAAAGTAGTCGCTCCGACTGCTACCTGGAACGACGTGCCTTTCTATCATCCAAAAGAAAAAGGCGAAAGTGAGGATGGCTATAAGGGCCGGATGGGCATTCATGAAGTGCTTGAGATGTCTGCCACTATAAAAGAGATGGTGATGGCCAGCAAGACTGGGGACGAGGTAGAATTGCAGGCCAGAAAAGAAGGCATGCTCACGATGATTGAAGATGGTATTTATAAGGCTGCCCGTGGGTATACGAGTATTGAGGAAGTTTTGCGCGTGATTAACGAGTAGCTCTATGCCGGTATTTATTTACACTGGAGAAGATTCAGAGGGTGAAAAAATTACTGAGACCGTTACTGCGGAAGATCGCTTCGCAGTGTATGAAATCGCGCGGACGGCGGGGCATAAGATTACTAGCGTTAAAGCCGCTGACACCGGCTTTAAGAAAATGTTTAACTTTGATAAGTTAAATTACCTTATCAACCGCGTCTCAGCGGATGAACTGGTGATGATGACGAGAAATCTAGGCTCAATGCTTAAAGCAGGACTCACCATTACCCGTGCTCTGTCGGTGATTGAAAGACAAAGCACCAACCCGAAGCTAAAGGGAGTGATTAAAAAAGTAGTGGCCGATATAAACAGCGGTGAACAGTTTGGTTCTGCGCTAAAAGAGTTCCCTGATGTGTTCAATAATCTTTACGTCGCGATGATAAAGGCTGGGGAAGAAGGCGGCAGTCTGGGCGAGACGCTCCAGACCTTAGCGATTCAAATGGAGCGTTCAAGTAGCCTCACTAAGAAAATTAAAGGCGCGATGATTTACCCGGCAATCGTGATGATTGTGATGCTCGTCATTGCTGTTCTCATGATGATTTTCGTCTTGCCGCAAATCACTGATGTTTTTAAGGGAATGAATAAAGAGTTGCCGGCAACGACGCAGTTTATTATCGACGCCACTGATTTCTTTGCTAATTACACCGTAATTGTGATTGGGGGAATGATTGGTATCTTTTTTGGTATCCTTTCATTTTTTAAAACCGACGTCGGCCGGATGATTGTTTCTTACGTCGTCACGCGCTTACCTGTCATCGGGACGATGGCGAAGGAAACCAACTCAGCCCGTACTGCCCGCACCCTTTCTTCCCTACTTGAATCAGGTGTCGATGTCATTCAAGCAATCGAGATTACTGGCGAAGTCGTGCAAAATGTCTTTTACAAAAAAGTCTTGAAGGAGGCGATGGCGCGGGTGGAAAAGGGCGGCCCACTCTCTGAAGTATTTATTGAGAACACCCACCTTTACCCTATCTTGGTAGGTGAAATGATCTTGGTGGGGGAAGAGACGGGGTCTATCTCGGGCATGCTCAAGGAGCTGGCTAATTTTTACGAGGTGGAAGTCGAGCGCAAGACTAAAGACCTTTCAACTATTATCGAGCCAATCCTAATGGTCGTGATTGGAGCGGGAGTAGGTTTCTTCGCGCTCGCGATGATTGCGCCAATCTACTCGATTTCGGACGGATTAAATTAAGTATGAAATCTTATCCCAAGCATGCAAACAGCGGATTTTCCTTCGTGGAAATAATCGTGGTGTCCTCCATCATGCTGCTTGTCTTTGGGGCGGTATTTGCTTCTTTTCAATACAGCCTGCAGCTAATCAACGTTTCCCGCGCGAAGCTTAGTGCCATCGCTGTAGCTAATGAGCGCATGGAGTTCTTTAGATCACTCCCTTACGATAGCGTGGGCACAGTCAATGGCTTGGTGCCTGGTGTGGTGGCTTCCACCAGCATCATTTCTCTTAACGGGATAGATTTTACCGAGCGGGTGATAGTGGGCTGGGTCGATGATCCGGCTGATGGCTTTGCGACTGCTGACGGGAATAACATTACCCGTGATTATAAACTGGTGAAAATCGAATATACCTGGACACTCGGCAACCAAACTGGAAAAATCGACATGATAAGTAACATCGTGCCGCGCTCAATTGAAACAACTGTCGGCGGCGGTTCGGCCCGGATAAACGTGATTGATGCTAACGCGCAGTTGTTACCTGGGGCCAGAGTGCAGCTTCTAAACGCCAGCACGAGCCCAATCAACGAAATTCGTTTTACTGATATAAATGGTTCGGCTATTTTTTCGGGCGCACCAGTAGATAGTAATTACGAATTAGTCATTACGGCTCTCATTGGCGGTCGGCAATACTCTACAACGGGGACCTACCGAGCAACTGTAGCCAACCCCAATCCAAGTGTCGCCCCTTTTTCCGTGCTTGAGGCAGACGTCTCAACTCTCACCTTCCAGATTGGTGAATTAAGCGACCTCACTCTTAAAGCCTACACCGCTATCAATGAAGACGTCTTTACGGAAGAATTCACTGACCTTTCGGCTGTGGCTACAAGCACAGCGGTGTCTAGCGTTGGCAACCGCCTAGTCTTAGCCAGTACCGCGGGAGTATATGAAAGTAGCGGCACAGCAATGCTCGGCCCAATCACCCCTGTACCCCTTTTAAAATGGCAGACACTTAAAGTGGCGGCGCAGCTTCCAGCTGGTTCTAGTTATCGAACACAGGTATTTACTAGTGCCGTACCAGGTGTGTTTGATCTAGTGCCTGAGAGCGAGCTGCCTGGAAATAACACTGGCTTTTCTAGCCCACTCATCAATCTTTCGAGGCTTGATACCTTCTTGTTTCCTTCTATCTACATCCGGGTGACACTTCAAACAACTAATACCGCCTTTACTCCGAACATCGATGAGCTTAGTCTTTTCTACCGCCAGAGCGCTACGCCCCTGACAAACTCCCCCTTCGCAGTTCGCGGAAACAAGGTGATTGGCACCACTATTGCGGCGTTACCGATTTATAAATATTCAGCTAACCCGAGTACTGACGTCACGGGTGAGAGAGTGCTGCCTGATTTAGAATTTGATGAATACACATTTAACTTTGCCGGGAGAGATATCTTAGAGGCCTGCTCGCAGCACCCTCTCATCCATCAGGCGGGAGTTGATGGGGTAATGGAGATCTTACTCGGTCCAGATTTACAAAGCACGCTGCGCGTCTCAGTGCAGGATGCCTCAGGTCTTAAAATTCCGGGAGCAACTATCAGAGTCAGGCGCGCAGGGTATGATGTTGAACAGCAAACTAGTAGTTGTGGCCAATCATTCTTTAGCGGCGGGGGACTTGGAGACGCAGTTGATTATGAACTCACCATAACGTCTCGTGGCTACGCGAGCGTTTCGCTCACTCCCTTCACGGTAGCTGGCGATACGGTAACGACAGTAGTTCTTTTACCGCTATAGCTTTATGCGCTACTTCTACTCTCTTCACCGTAAAGCCGGTATGACCTTACTTGAGGCGGTGATTGCGATTGGTATTTACACCATGCTCACGATTGCAATTTCAGCGGCCATTACTAGTTTTTATAAAACTAATTTTTACACGATGGAGCAAGCGGATGAAATAGAAAACGCTAGGCGCGGTATGACGCAGTGGAATCGGGACGCTAAAGAAATGACCACCGCTGAAGATGGAACCTATCCTCTGGCGGTGATTTTGCCCAACCGGTTTGGTTATTACAGTGATACCGACCAAGATAACTCTGTCGAATATGTGGAGTATGTGCTGACTGATACGACGTTACGCAAGCTTTCTTATAACCCAATCGGTACCCCAGCTGTTTACAACTTAGCCACTCCTGACGTCACTGAAGTGTTATCGTTATTCGTACGGAATATCGATCAGGGAATACCGACCTTTACTTACTTTGATGCTTTAGGAAATCCGCTGACAGCTGCTTCACCAGTACTAAACGTACGCTACATTCGAGCCACCATCATCGTCAACATCGACCCCGCCCGCTCTCCTGGAGAATTTATGCTTCGCTCCAGTATCGCACCAAGAAACTTGAAAGATAATTTATAATCATGCAACCAGCCAAGCCAAGCAGAGTAACGTACACCAATCAATTGGGCTACCTCTTGATTTTAGTGCTCGTCTTTGGTGCTGTCTTTTTTCTCATCATCGCTTCGTTTGTGGGGTACATCATTACCCAAAATCAGCTGGTGAATTTTCGTTACGAACAGCAACGCGCCACTGAGATAGCCGAGGGTGGTCTAAATTATTACAAATGGCATCTCGCTCATTTTCCTACCAACTACTCAGGTACTACGAGCTACCAGTTTAAAGACCCAGAAGGAGGATTTATTGGGGAATTTTCTTTAGAGATTGCTAGTACTACTTTCTGTGGCAGCGTCGCCTCAATTGAAATCGCCTCTACGGCCTTTACCTACGCTGAGCCTGACGCTGTAAGTACGGTGCGCGCGAAGTACCGGAGGCCTACCGTAGCTGAATACTCTTTTATTAGTAACGACGGAGTTTGGTTTGGACCGTCTGGCGTCGTGGTGGGGCCGCTCCATTCCAATCAGGGTATCAGAATGGACTCTTTCCACAACTCCTTTGTAGGGAGCGGGCAGGCGAGCTGGACTTGTAATAGCAGCTTCGGCTGTAATCCAAGTAGTGTTGTAAATGGGGTCTTCAGGTCAGCGGGGGGAAATTCCACGCCCGGACTTTTCTCCTTCCCTGTATCACCCATAGATTTTGCAGGGCTAACCCTTGATTTAAGTGATATGAAAACCCGCGCGATGAATAATGGTGGTATCTACTTTCCTCCCTCTGGCGCGCGGGGGTATTACGCAAACTTTCTTCCAAACGGAGAAGTGCAGGTGCGGAGGGTGACGGGAACGCACAGTTACAGTGCCTTTAGTTCCTCAGAGAATTGGCATACTGAACGAAATATCATCTCTGCCAGTACTGCTCTTCCAAACCAATTCATCAATCCAGCGTGCCCATTACTTTTTTTTGAAGATAATCTTTGGGTTGAGGGGCGTGTAAATCAAAAAGTGACTGTTGCCGCTGCCAATCTCGCTCTTGGAGCTCAAACTAATGTGATAATTGAGGGAAATATCGATTATGTGGCCGGGAGTGACGGAGGACTGCTTGTGATTGCTGAAGATGATATCGACATCGGTGTAGAAATACCTGATAACATGATAATTAATGGTATCTACATTGCCCAAAAGGGTCGCTTTGGAAGGAATCATTACGATATCAATAGCTTTGGTGGAACGATAAATTATCTTGATGCCTATCTGATTCGAAATAGTCTCACTCGCGTCGGAACTATTGTCTCCAATACTCGTGCCGTCACAAACTGGGTAAATGGTAGTGGCGTGACGGTCAGTGGGATTCGCAGTGGGACAAGTTCTTTTGACCGTGACTTAATCGATAATCCACCACCACTGACACCACAAACCTCGGACGTCTATAGCTTTGAAGATTGGCGTCAGGACGGGTAAAATAGACAAGAAAGGGAGAAAAAATACAAAAAGCACAGACCGCAGGTCTGTGCTTTTTGTATTTTAGCCTACGTACAGGCGGCAAGAAGGTTAGGTTGGTGTGCTACAATTTTTTTATGAAACATAAACCAGCGCTGATTGTTGGAAATTGGAAATTAAACCCAGGCACAAGTAGTGAAGCCAAGACTTTAGTAGCGGAGCTAAGTAA
>Ga0335395_10002408_pt1 | contig 11624 bp, 12 predicted proteins | sample MAT02_FD_205744 | JGI IMG/M metagenome (GOLD analysis project Ga0335395, IMG submission 205744) | Freshwater microbial communities from Lake Fryxell liftoff mats and glacier meltwater in Antarctica - MAT-02 (spades assembly) (version 2) ...
TATGCCTACTGTCCTAACTTGAAAGGATGCCAGAGTGAAGGAGAATCTTTTGCTGAGGCACAAACTAATATTCAAGAAGCGATCGCCCTATATTTAGAAACTCTCTCTTTAGAAGAAAGATTGTTGGCACTAGCCAAAGAAATTACAACTTTATCTATAGAGGTTGAAGTTGCCTAAACTACCTCGTTTAACAGCAAAAGAAGCAGAGAAATTACTACTTAAAGCTGGATTTCTTCTTCTCCGTAGTCAAGGTAGCCACCGTATTTTCTTTAAGGGAAATATTCGTGTTGTCGTACCTTTCCACTCAGGAAAAATCTTACACCCTAAAATAGTTCAGCAAGTTTTTCAAGCAATCTCTGAGACAGAAGATACTTGATCATTATTTTATTTTTGCCAAGAAATAGTTAAGATTTCATCTGAGCGGAGAGTCTCTACCTGAGAAATGGGAACAGTTATTACTGCGATCGATTCCCCCACAGCATTAAACACTTCCAAAATACAACCCTCATCACCACCCCTAGGATGAGCAATAAAAATATATAGCAAAGCAGAAATTAAAATATTTGTATCTAAAACTACTACTGGCATTGACGATCCTCATGCACTAGATTGTCAATAAAGTCTTCTCGTTCTTCCTCTGACATTCGATCCCAATCTTTGCCTCGATTGATCGCAGCTATTCTAACTCCTGCTTGTCCTTCAAGAGAAAGTTGCTGCCAGTATTGATGTTGTTGCTCTAAAAGAAACTGAAATAAAATCTTTTGCTTTGCGTAAGGGATTTGTTTTACTAACTCAACTACTTGATCGTCACTTAGGGATAGAGTTGCCATCTAGTTTCTCCTTTGTAGTGTTTTCCTATTATTGTTGTACTCAGAATAGTTTACCTTTTTGATCTACCTTATTTTATCCTTGATTTTGGGCGATCGCTCACCCTATCACCTTGCCTTTCTCAAGGAGAAACTTGTAGGGGGCATTAGGTAAGCTACTAACCAATTGAGGGCGATCGTAAATCTAGTTTAAATAACTAGTATTTTGAATATATGCCCATATATCAATTTTTGCCATTGTAGTAATCTAATAAACCTTAGATGTTGTCTGCTTCCAATAAATATGAGGTAGCTTATTCGTCTATTTTATCTTCTAGGAAGTCACCTTCGATAGTTTCACTCCAAGCCCACTGGTTTAAATAATCGTCAAGCAATTGATTAAGCAAAGGGTGAGCATTTTTATAGTTGTTTACGACTCGACTAGATGGACGGCGATTATGAGCTATACAGTTACGCATTGCTTCGATTGTTTCCATTTTAGGCTTCAGCCCTGCTAGTAAACTTGCATCTTCTTCATACTCGATTGGAATACGCTTTATCTCTCTACGAAAGATGTCATAGGTTTCTGCATTTTGGATATTTTCTAGCACAAATGGAATTTTAAATTCAGGACGTTGATTAAGATTGATATATTGACTAAATACCAAATGGAAAAATTGATTCTCTAATGCTTTTTTCATTTGGTCGGAATTCGGCTTGTCTTTTGACATTGGCTGCTCTTTTTCTTCCTTGAGCAATTGATACGGATCTTCTTCTTGATATGCATACAAGTAGATGAATGTGAGAACGCGCCGTAATTTCATTTCAATGGCAAATATCTCTTCTGACCATTGAGCAAGCTCGGCTTTTAAAAGGGGATCTTCAAATTTGACTATGTGAGAAATTGAGTTCTCCCCTATTAAGGCTTTAGCAAATTCGTCAACTACGGTTTGAGCTTTATTGATATATTCTGATAAATCTAGGGTAAAGCCAAGAATTACTTTATGTCCAAGATTGTTGTCTTCATCGGTTGACTCTTCGCCGATACGTTCGGTTTTTAAGATAATCATTTGCTCGACTATTTCGGAGTCGGACTCATCATCGTTATCTTGTAAAGCGAGAGTTAGTGTCTCTTCTAAAGTTATGCGAATGTCTGTGCTAACTTCTTTGCGATAAACAATCAGAAACTCAAATATCATAGTTAGCCCACTCCAAGCAGTTGTTCTTCAAACCATTGTTTAGCTTCTTGCCAGCCTGTTTCGGCTTCGGAGCGTAAACGCTGAGCTTCGGCTCGCCGACGTTCTACTTCAGTAACAATATTCTCTTGTAAGTCCATCTCAGGAATAGGAATAATAATATTTTCTAATTCAGCTTTTGTAATAGCGGGATAATTCCCACCACTAGAACGCTGAAGCATTTGCTGGAGAGAGAGTTGAGATCGTAGAATGCACCACAGATATTCTCGATTCACTAATTCGCTAACAGAACGAATGACAGCAAATCCCGTTGAAGCAACACAATTATCAAATTCAGTAGAAAGATGGGCAATAGAACCGTGATGTGGACGAGTAAGACTAACGATAATATCATCATCTTTGACTAGCATTCGAGCGCGGCTAGGTGCTTCCTTCGTCAAGGTTTCTGTCCATAATGCTTCTCCCGTCTGAGGCTTTACGTTACTGATTTCAATGTAACGAAATGTTGATTTTTCTTCATGTGCTGGATTCCAAGAGTCTTTAGAAAATTTTGCAATTTCACCAAGAGGTTTCGTAACAATTTGAGAAAGTAGTTGGTAAATTCTTTTAAAATTTGGAGCATGAAAATGTGGATCAAAACGTCCACTAACATTGGATGTTTGAATGGCAAAGACATTGCGCTCATCTTTAACAGGGCGATCAAGTCCAAGAGCATTTATCAGGTAATCATCAAGGCTAGAGAGGAGAGCATCGGCTTCTGCTAGTTTTTGTTTTCGTTGCGATCGCGCCTCATCCATAGCAAAGACTAGCTCAATCTGCCTCTGTAAAGGAGGTATCGGAATAAGAATTTGTCGTATTTCCTCAGCATTAATATTGGTCATTCCAATAATTTGTCTTGAGAAACGATCTATCTGCAACCTACCTGTAAATGTACTTAAGAAATCTGAAGCAAATTGAGGATTTAGCCGAATTTCATCAGTACGAACACGAATGAGGTAAGAAGCAAATACCCAATCTCCAGTCTCACGAAAGACCTCACATTTACCAACAAGCTCTTTAGAATTTGTACGATTAAATATAATATCTCCAACGTTTAACTTATAAGTATCTAACTGGTTTTCAGTCAGTTCAATATACTTTAGATTGCTTAAATCCCAGCCATCATTTTGAAGATTATTCATTCGCAAGATTGGGACACCAAGCGGCTCTAATTTCGCCAATTCTGAACAGCCATATTGGACAGTCACAGCTAACTCACCAAATCTTGATAATGGGAAGAGTGCGCGTGAAAATCGCTCTTCCAGAAATGGTGTTATTCTCCAGAAATTTACATCAGCTCTTTGTCGAATTTTGCCCTGCTCAACGCCAAAACATCGAGCGTCAATTTGTTCAGCAGGGCTTAGACGAAAAAAGGGGTGGAATCTGTTTGAAACTCTCGCCACTGAGCAACTAAGCCAGTATCAGGAATAATTTCACGATGACGTTCACTCCATCCTGAGTCCTTCGGATTAACCGTACTCCATTCAAAATAAACGCGATAATCAAACAAATCGCAACTATGAAGTTCAACCTTTTCCCTTTCTGGAATTTCTTGCTCAACTGTCACATTAAAAGTTTTCCTTCCCGTAGCGTCATAACCAATATTCTCCGCAAGAGCCATAAATATCGGTTGATCGTCAGGCACTATTTCTCCATCCTTCAATCGCCGCAGAAAAACGATACTAGCCTTCACACCTGCATCGTAATAGGCAAAAGCAAACTGAGGTAAACTTACAACCGCAAGAATTTGAAAATGCGACAGCATCCAATCGCGCACCCCTTGCAGAGATGAATTAGTAAGAATCCCATCGGGTAACACAATCGCAGCGCGTCCTGTAGCTGGTTTCAGATATGACCAAACACGCTCAATAAATAAAATTTCTGTTTTAACGCTAGTCCGAGCCTTTACCGCCTTTGCGCCACGCTTGGCATTGCGTTCGCTTTGAGTAGATTCATCTGGCTCCGTATCGGTTGTAGCCTTATTCAGATAACGCCGTAGATCGAACTGCTCTAAATATTTATCACCTTTTTCTGTTTGTTTAATCACAGAACCAAAAGGAGGATTTGTCAAAATCAAATCAAATTTATCCGCAACCAACTCAGGCTTGAGCGCAGTAATTTTGTCTAAGAAATCAAGAGCATCACTACCCACAATATTGGTATGACCATCATCATGAATGATCATATTCATCTTCGCAACACGGGCTAATTCTTCATTAATTTCAATTCCAAAAAGATTATCCGAAGCAAAGTCATGCCAATGCTTATAATGATTTACACCTTGAGAAGCATTAGTCTTATAGTTAGGATAACGGCGATTTGCCTCACGGCGAATATGATCTAGTGCATAAAGCAAAAATCCTCCCGAACCACAGGCAGGATCGAGTACTAAATGCTTACGCTCTGGATTTAAAACTTCAATAGAAAAAGCAATCAGTTCTCGCGGCGTAAAGTATTGACCAAAATCGCCCTTAAAGAATCCACCCATAAACTCTTCAAAAGCAACCCCTTTCGTATCAAGTTCGGTACGATCTAGCGAGAGAGCTTCCAAATGTTCAACAACCTGAGCAAGTACAGGCGGATCAACATTAATCTGTTCTGTAAAAACTCCTGGTTCGCTTTCCTGTTCAGTCGCATAGAGCTTAAGAATACGCTTAGACAAATCCTCGCTACTCTCACCATCACGACGCTGAAACGCATAAGGTTGCTCATCTTCAAGATCGGGATTCTTTTCATCTCGATATTTGACAAAGACAAGCTTACAAAACTCACCAAAAGCAGCGATCGGACTACGGCGCCCACCTTCCCAAAGTGTCTGATGACATTTCCGAATCGCAGAACGTAATTCTTCACGCGGAACAGCCGAAAGATCTTGACCCTGTTTGTTTTTATAAAAACGCCATTCAGGAGGCTTGCCAAACCGTTTAGGAATATCAGTTAAATGATTGCGATCGCGTTCACTAGGAGGATATTTTTTCCTGTCATCAAAGCGTAATAGACGACGAGTTAAACCAGCGATAGAACCACAAAAAGGCGCATCCAAACTAGCTCGATTACCACAAGCCTGTTCAATTGATTGAGCAAATTCTGCATCACTAATATCCGACCGTTTCAACTCAAAGACAAAATACGGATCTTTGCACTCCTCATCCTTGTAAATAACCAAATCTGCTAAGTCATGAGGAGTACGGCGAGGTACTCTTATCTCAAATTTGATCAGCTTAGGATCATAATCATACTTATAAATTAATTCAGCCCAAAATTCAGCCCTAACCTTCTCTTCAGGATCAGACCATCGCTCATCATGATCGGCAACAATGTAGTAAATACGTTCTTTCTTGCCTTCACCTCTGATCTCTGCCTGTCCATCTGCGATCGCTTGTTCGAGATATGTCTTAGTATTTTTAGTTAACATTGATGTTTTTTCCTAGAGTTGGGCGTTGCTGAAACAAGGTATGAAATTAAAAATCAGAAGCATTGTCAGTAATGGTTGTGATCATTTCCCTATTTAGTCATTTATATTATTATTCAGCAACGCCGTTTTTTCCTAGAGTTGTTTAACTTCGCTAACTAGTTGATTAACCACCTCCTTAGCACTGCCGAAGAGCATCATGGTTTTGTCATTGAAGAAGAGTTCATTTTCTACTCCAGCGAAACCCTTGCTCATACCCCGCTTGATCACGATCGTGTGCTTGGCTTTATCAACTTCGAGAATGGGCATTCCATAGATCGGGCTACCCGTATCATGACGAGCCGCAGGATTCACCACATCGTTTGCCCCGATTACCAGCGCCACATCGGTTTGATCAAACTGGGGATTAATATCCTCCATATCGTACAACTGGGGATAGGGAACATTTGCCTCTGCAAGTAAGACATTCATGTGTCCCGGCATTCTCCCCGCCACCGGATGGATCGCATACTTCACTTCCACCCCCTTGCTTTCCAATTGGTCTGCCAACTCCCGGACAGCGTGCTGCGCTTGAGCTACCGCCATGCCATAACCGGGGACAATCACCACCGATCGAGCATAACCCAGCATCATCGCCCCTTCTTCCGGATCAATGGATTTCACCGTTTGATCCCCAACAGTTCCCGTTGCTCCCCCAGCACTAGAGCCACCCCCAGAACCAAAGGCAGCAAACAACACATTGCCGATCGATCGATTCATGGCTTTACACATAATCTGGGTGAGAATGATCCCCGAAGCTCCGACCAACGCCCCAGAGATGATCAGCATATTATTCATGACCACAAACCCCGCCGCCGCCGCCGCTAATCCAGAGTAGGAGTTGAGCAGGGAAATCACCACGGGCATATCACCACCACCAATGGGCAGCACAAACAACACTCCCAAAAGGCAAGAAATGGCTGTGAGTCCCCAGAAAATATTTAAGTTATGGGGATCAAAAATCAGGTAGCCACTGCCCACAAGGAAGGAGCCGAGGATCAGGAAATTGATTGGTTGTTGCAGGGGGAAAGTCACGGGAGAGCCGCTAATTAAGCCCTGCAATTTAGCAAAAGCTACAAAGCTCCCGGTGAGGGTGATCCCGCCAATCAAGACGCTGAGAATAATCGTCACCAGAGCATCAACGGGAATTGGGTTATTGAGGGCCAGCAACCGCCACAATTCGCCGATCGCTACCAGAGCCGAAGCCGCCCCGCCCAAACCATTGAGGATCCCCACCATCTGGGGCATGGCAGTCATTTCCACCTTATAGGCAGCAATTACCCCAAACACCGAACCGATGGCAATCCCTCCAAAGATCATGGAATAGTTCAATACTTCTTTTTCCAGAAGGGTAGCAATCACCGCTAGAAACATCCCGATCGCTGCCAACAGATTCCCATTTCGGGCGGTAGCTGGCGAACCCAATTTTTTCAAACCGATAATAAACAAAGAAGCTGCAATGAGATAGGTAAGTTCGATCCCAGTCGAGAGAAAGTCATTCATAAATTGTTATTAGTTTGTTATGCAAATTATTTGCTTAGTTATATCCAGTCCACGCAGGTGAACTTTGCTCCTATAGCTGCGGTTTTAACCGCCGGAGATTTATCTATTTTTTGAACATTTGCAACATACGATCGGTCACTAGAAACCCACCCACCACATTAACCGTGGCAAAAATAATCGAAATTAAACCGAAAGCAAGGGTTAGTTTTTCATTACTTTCTCCCGCAACTAAGATGGCTCCTACCACCGCAATTCCAGAAATAGCATTAGCTCCCGACATCAAGGGTGTATGCAGAGTCGGCGGCACTTTATTAATTACTTCAAAGCCAATAAAAGAGGCTAAAACAAATACAACTAAGCCTGTCAGCAGAGCAGTGGTCATGGTTAATTATCCTTTCAAAATTTCTATTTCTTCTCTTTCTATTCCCCCTTTTTTATAGCCTTGGCTTCCCGCAGGGTAGGGGGGCAGGGGGGATCCCAACCTAAATACTCGGCACTAATAGCGCATCCTTGACCCGTTGATTCAGGACTTCGCCGTTGTGGGCAACACAGGTACTGCTGATAATGTCATCGGTGAAATCAAGATTTAGCTGCCCGTCCTTGACTAGGTATTGCAAGAAGGTGGAGATATTTTTGGAGTACATTTGGCTGGCATGGATGGGCATATCGGCGGGTAAATTTACCGTGCCAATCATGGTGACATCGTGGAATTGGATCGACTTGCCTGCTTGAGTGCCTTCACAGTTGCCTCCTTGGTCGGCTGCCATATCTACAATTACTGAGCCGGGTTTCATCTGGGCAATCATGGCTTCCGTCACCAGAATCGGTGCTTTTTTGCCGGGGACTTGGGCGGTAGTGATCACCACATCGGAGTCTCGGACGTGCTGAGTGAGGACTTCTTGGGTTTTGGCTTTGGCTCGATCGGAGATTTCCTTGGCATAGCCTCCCGCCGCTACGGTTTCTTCCTCTAGGATGATCTCGACAAATTTTGCCCCCAAACTCTGGACTTCTTCCTTCACTGCTGGACGAATATCAAAGGCTTCGACGACAGCCCCCAAACGCCGACAGGTGGCGATCGCTTGCAATCCGGCAACTCCTGCCCCCAGGACAAACACCTTCGCTGGTTTAATGGTTCCGGCGGCGGTGGTGAGCATGGGGAAAAACTTGGGTAAAGCAGCAGCAGCAAGTAATGAGGCTTTGTAGCCAGCCACCCCAGCTTGGGAAGAGAGGGCATCCATACTCTGGGCGCGGCTAGTGCGAGGAATCAGTTCCATACTAAAAGCCGTCACCCCTTGATTTGCCAATTGCTGGATGAGTTGGGGATTAGCAAGGGGACTCAGGAAACTAATTAAAGCTCCCCCGGAGTGGAGTTGGCTGATTTCGGCGGCGGTGGGAATCCCGACTTTGAGGACAATTTCGGCGGTACTCCAGAGGGTCGATCGATCTGCAACGATCGTGGCTCCCGCTTGAACATAAGCATCATCAAGAAAAAATGCGCCCTCTCCGGCTCCCGGCTCTAGCCACACTTCAAAACCTTGCTTAACTAATCGAGCTACAGTATCGGGAATCAAGGCTACTCGCCGTTCCTTTTCACCTGTTTCTTTGGCGATCGCTATTTTCATGGGCATAAATTTTTCTAAATACTTAGTCCTTGCATCCTAGTTCCCTTCGTTACCAGACCAGAGCTATTTTCACCTTGTCTTAAGCCTCGCCCAAAAAAATACGTTAAAATAGCCAATATAATTTACAAAACTCAATATTCTAAACCTATGACCGTCGCCTACCCCCGCAAACTCAACAACGCCATGAGCGCCCGTGATATCCTCACCCAAGTTGTCCAACAGCGAGAGATTCACATGATCACCCTGAACCGCTACCGCTACAGTGAACAGCGTAGTTGTAAGGATCTAACTAACCTGATTGAGTCGATCGATGGGAAATCTCCTGAACTAATTAAAGACCTGTCCCGTCATATTGCCGATGAAGCCCGTCATGCTATGTGGCTGACAGATCTACTAGTAGACCTAGAAGTACCCGTGGGCAATCCTCCCGGCACTTCCTACATTGATGAATTTGAAAGACTTCTGGATAGCGATAACATTTCCCCGGAAAGGGCTTGGGATGATTTTATGATTTCTTCCCTAGCTGCCATCAATGTCACGGAAAAGCGGGGTTGCGAATACTTTTCAGCCCATATCTATGCCCTGAAGCAGGCTCCCCAGACAGAGGAAAATATCAAAATCAGAGAGACGATCGAGCGTATTCTCCCCGAAGAAACTGGTCATGTGCGTTGGGGAAATCGTTGGCTCGGCAAAATCGCAGACCAAAGCCCGGAACATCATCGCAAGGTGGATCAGGCAAAACGGAAGTATGCAGCGATCGAGCAAGCCGCCTTTGAATCGGGCATGGACATCATGGCAGGGGCAGAACTCCGCCGCTTAACCAATCTCCTCGCCGTAGCCAAGGAAATGCCCCTCTGGGAACAACCCCAATACCTGATGGAGCGCCTCCCAGAAACCCTGATCTCCCCATCTCTGCAAATGACCAGAATCCAACTTGCCCAACGAGTAATCAAGGATGATCCCAAAATGCTCATTGAAAAATTCATCCCCATGTTTTTCAGCAACCTCAACGGCATCCAAAAGCCCAAAGACAGGAAAGCAAGTCAGGTAAAAGAGACTGTTTAGGCTAGATCAGCTTTAGAAGATTAACTGGCATGATGCAATAGTTGTGCTAGTTAATCACGGGTAAAATTACAGAAGCCATCAATGAAGTTAGAGTAAAGTTTGTGATGTAGAATTTTGTATGTAATAATATTTCCCTAGTTAGTTAATTTCTCTTAAAATACGCAATAAATTATCCCGGCGTACAGTATAAACAAGATTTTGAATCTGCCAGTGATTGTCCTGCTGAGTAACTAGAACCTTAATAGAAATAGGACTTCCGGGTGGTCTAAGCCCAGCATAAACATCAATATTTACTTCAGTAAGGAGATTGTTATCAGGGTGTTGTCTTACTGATCGCCCAGCCACACTAAAGACTCTAACTTGACAGTCGCAAAAGGGATCAACATCTAGCCATCCACTGGGACTCTGTGGTTGTTTTTGAAAGCCCTGTACCAACTGCTGATAAAGTTCTGGAGTAAAAGCTGTTTCTTGTTCAGTAATTCGCTCTCGCACTTGAAATTGATTCTGTATATACCATCGATAAAACTGACTAACAACTAACTGTGGTGAATCAGTAGCAGAAGCTATTATCTGAAAACAAAGAACAACTCCAAGAAATACAGGAATTAGTAAATATCTCCATCTAACCAAATTATTTCCTAAGAAATTTCTCACCTAGAGTCCTCCTTTGTTAACAAGTCCGAGAATAACTGCATTTAGACAATATATTAGTGTATTCCAAAAGATTAATCAATATTTTAAAAGAAATATGAAAAAAGAGATTATTGTTACTCTAGACAATGAAATTCTAGATTTTGTAGACCAGCTAGCAATTAATCGTAGTAGCTTCATCAATGAAATTCTCTGGAAAGAAAAAAAGAGAATATTTATGCAGGAACTAGAAAATGCTTACAGAGAACAGGATCGGGATGCAGATTTTCAAGAAGAATTTGCTGTTTGGGATATTACTGTAGGTGATAGTCTCGATGCCTAACGGAAAACTAATCTGTAAGTGTTGAACTTGGCTTTAGCTCGGTGTTTGACTCCCCTTAATTCCACTAGCTTTAAGTACCTCCGGTAGGGTAGCGCAATAGGTAGGTAAGCCAAAACTAGCCGGGGTTACGGGGTCTTTGTAGGTGAAGTGGCGGTACTGGATCGAGAAATAATCCCAGTCTGCTACTTCAATCCGAAATAGCGCAATTAAAATATTTGCCATCCACGCTTCTAGGGGAATCCGAAAATAGATTTTTTTGCCTAGATAAGCACACACTTCTTCCACGGCTTGGTTAGCTAAAATCACCGGAGTTCCTAGGACAACTTGCCGCTGATTTAGTTCTGGATGCTCCACCAGATAACACACAACTTGGGCAATATCCGTGGCATGGAGAAAATGAAAACTAGCATCTGCTTTGAGCCATTTAATAAGATTAATATAATTTGCGACTTCCCCAATACCACCGGAAATGTGGGAATAGGGTTTTTTCTCTTCTCCACCAAAAACTAGGGTCGGAAATACAGTGGTGATTTTGGGGGCGATCGCCAACTCTCCTAGGCTTTGATAACACTCATATTTAGTCCGAATATAGTTATGCCCTGTCTTTCCTGCTGCCTCTAGGAGTTGATTGTTTTTATCTAAAATACTTGCCGTCGAAAAGTAAATTACCTGTTCACAAATCTCCAAATCCAAAAAGTTCATCAACTGGTGAGTTTTCGTAACATTAATTTCTCTAGTTTCCTCAATTCCTCCCCAAGCGGCAGCGATCAAAATGGCAACACTTATAGTCTTCAATAAATCTGCATAGTCCGCAATCTGGAGTAAATCTCCCTGCAAAATATGAATACCCGCACGGGCTTGATAATCAAAACCCAACTTCTCTGGATTTCTCACCAACAAATACAATTCATGGTCAGTATTTTGGATTAAATTCTCAACAATATAGTGACCAATGCAACCACTTGCACC
>Ga0335395_10002409_pt1 | contig 11624 bp, 8 predicted proteins | sample MAT02_FD_205744 | JGI IMG/M metagenome (GOLD analysis project Ga0335395, IMG submission 205744) | Freshwater microbial communities from Lake Fryxell liftoff mats and glacier meltwater in Antarctica - MAT-02 (spades assembly) (version 2) ...
GACGGCCCGGAGCAACATTTTTTGACCAACGAGCGACTCGCCATCGGGCCATGGGAAAAGCCGTTTAACCGATTTTCCCGGTGCGATGATGACTTGGCGACGTTGATATTGGCGTCCGCCGGGCGGAAACAACATGCAATCGTACTGGGCTTCGGTCTCGTTGCGGTTCGTCATCGTCAGCGTCACCAGCATTTCGCCACCATCCAAGCGCGTCGTGATCTCAATATCCAAACCCTCGGGTCCGACGTGCAATTGCCGTGTAATGGAAAATTGTCGCACGGGATCGGTTCGCAGGACGAAGTCAAATTGCAGGGGTGCGGGACCGATCTTGGCACTGTTTCTCAGCGAGACGTCGAACCGGTGAACCGTCGTCCGGCCGGCCGCCAAATCGAACGATTGAGGACGTCCGTCGATCTCCCAGTCGCCAATCGGTTTCATGCGGACTTCGCCCGAAAGCAGTTCACGTGTCGGATTGATGAACTCGATCGAGACCGTTTGGCCACGTCCGAGCAGGCTGTCCAGTCCGGTTTCGAGCAACCGCGTCGACATGCGAAACGCGACGAGCACGGGATCAACATCGACCAAAAAACCGGGCGTCGTTCCGATGGGAATGCGGTGCATCGGTTTGCCGTCAACCTCGATCCGCTCGGGCACCGTTGCGTTCCCCCAAACATCGATTTGGCGGATCGAATCGCCCAGATAAATGGTCTCCGTCGTCGGCTCGGGGTTCCAAACGACGATGCACGTTTGTTTGGCGTTGCTGAGCACGACGGATGACGATCCGCTTGCCATCGGCAATGAACCGGTGCGGGTCATATCGCTCAATAAGATCGCCGTCGTGCGCCACGGCAACAGCATTTCGCCCGGTCGCCAATCTGGCCGCAGCAATCCGGTCGTGGGGTTGGTCGGATCCGATACCGTCACCACGGGCACGCGGTGGCCGCGGACGGCGGTCATCCGGAGGACCAGGTCGCGGATGCGTGTTTCGCGGTCGTACGTCGCGGACGTCAACGGATCGATCGTGACCCAGTGCTCCGCTCGTTCGGTACGATCGCCGTCGGCGGGCTTTTGGATCGATTCCAAATAGGCGTCCAATTCGTCCGCGGTCAACGGTGCCGTCGAAACGTTGGACAACTGGACCGCGGCCCACGATTGCTCGCTGGATGGTGGCAACGATTCGAGCCACGGCCACGCGATCGCGACGCCGATCGGTTGGCCGTATCCCTGCAGATCGCGAGCGATTTCCTTCATCTGTTGCTTCAGGTTTGGACGGCGGAGGAAGCTGAAATCGTTGTCGGCACCGAGCTGCCACGTTTTGACTTTTAGCGACAGCCGCGTCATCACGGGTTCCAGCAGAGCCGGCCAAACCGTGGGGTCGCGGAAGAAGTTTGCCGCCAGCGGATCGCGTCGTTCGCGTTCATCGATTTTCGCCTGCACCGACGGCGGCGGAATGTCGAGCACACCGATCGTCCGAACGTCCTTTTCTTGTAGGCGTTGGACCATCCAAGCGGCCTCTTCGAGATGCGGTTCGTCGTCCGGGGCGAACCAGCAGGGCATCTTCACGACGCCGACGCCCAAGCGGTGCATCCAGTCCGGAATGCGTTTGAAATCGACGTCGCTAGCGGACGTTTTTGGCAACGTCCAACCGAACGGATTGGCGCCGACGACGGGCCGGAGCGGTGCCAGGATCGCCAGCGTCGTTTCGCTGCGGAGGGCTGGATGATCGCGTTCACCCAGCATCGATTCGATTGTGTAAAACCCCGGTTCTAGCACTGGCAATTGCCACGACGCGACCCCTTCGATCGCTTCTTCAGGAATTGGCCTTCGGTACGCGACCCCTCGCACCGCGATGCTCTCGCGGCGGCTTTCGTTTTTCTTTTCGGACAATTTCGATGCATCGCCGGCGGCACGTGCGTTGTCGACCGCCGAATCGAGTGCGGGCGTCAGGTCCTCTTTGATTTCCGTGAACTTGGCCAACCGAGATGCGATCTCGCGGCCGTCACGGTCTCGAACCACAAACGTGACACGCGTCGACCGTTGCTCCAACCCCAACACACGGACGTTGATCGTCGGTCGTTCGCCGCGATCGTAAACGCCCAACCTTTGATCCGTGGTGACCTGCATTTGCGGCAACCGCTGAATCGTGACGTTGTCAAAGCCCGCCGAACCGCGAATGTCTTTTTCGCCAGACACCTTGATCGGCCGGACGATCAACCGGACCGCTGCCCATATCGCACGATCGGGTACCGTCGCCAGCTCGGTTCGGAGGGATCGCCAATGGTTCGAACCCGTCAATGGCGTGGCGGAGTGTTGTTCGATTGTGTTGCCGTCGGCGTCCAGGAACACCAATTCCGCGAGCGCGTGGTCGTGGACCAGCGAGTCGGTTTTGGCCTTCAAGTGCAGCTCGTACCGGTACAACGAATCGACTCGAAAGCGAGGTGATTGAACCTCCGCCCAACCGCCGTCCAGTCCGATGCGAAAATAGTGGCCGACGACGTGGTCACCAATCGCGGGCGGCAAACCGGTCAGCGAGGGAAACATTTGTTGGATATCGGGCCACATTTGCATCAAACGCAAATCCGCAGTCTGGACAATTTGTTGCCATTGCTCGTCCTCGGCGGCGATTCCGATCGGCAAATAGGGCGGGTGATCGCGATCGGTCCGCCGCGTCCAGCCCTCGGGCCACGAATCGAAATCGACGTCCTCGGTCCGCCCAAACGTCCACATCGCGACGGTGCTGCCCAGCGTCATCGCGCTGCTCAGGGTCTCCGCATCATTTGCCGTCTCCGCATCATTTGCCGTCTCCGCATCATTTGCCGTCGCGGCATCATTTGCCGTCGCGGCATCATTTGCGGTCGCGGCGTTGCTTGTGCTAGGCGTGATGCCTTGGCTGGCTGGCACATTGACCGCCGAGTCGTCGCCCAGCGTGCGGAGTGTGTAAACGCCACCAACGGACGCCGCGATGGCAAACGCGATCGCGACCCGTATCATGGTTGCCCCTGCTGGAATTGAAACGTGAAGGAACTCGCGACTTTGGCTCACCCGAACATCACCGTGCGACTCGGCTCGCTCGTCTCCCAGACGCCAAATTCGACGAAAACCAGCTCGCTGCGAGTCGCGCCGCTGCGTGCGGCGATGTCCCGTGCCGCCCAAATGGGAGCCCGGTCGGTCCAAATCGACGCGCGAAACGACATCCATCCTTCCGAATTATCGGCAACCGGCGTGCGGCAATTGCGGAAAATGCTCGATGATTTCAATTTGCGGGTTGCATCGGTTCGTTTTCAAACCCGTCGCGGATACGATTCGCCCGACGATTTGTCACGCCGGATCGATGCGACGAAGGATGCGATGACGATGGCCTATCAATTGGGCGCCGGTCTTGTCGTCAACCAAATTGGCAATGTTCCTGAATCCACCGACGACCCACGCTATCAATCGCTGGCCGCGGTGATGGCCGATTTGGGACGCCACGGCGCCCACGTGGGGGCATTCTTGGCTGCCGAGACCGGCACCGAACCAGGCGAGTGGCTGGCGAAATTGCTCGATGGTGACGACGCGTCGTACGTCGCCGTCGCACTGAATCCTGGAAAATTGGTCATTAACCGGTTCAGCGTCGCCGACGCCGTTGCCAGCTTGGGTAATCGAATTCGCACCGTCATCGCCGTCGACGGGGTCATGGACCTGGCGGCCGGTCGCGGCATTGCCGTTCCCGTTGGCCAGGGAACCGCCGACTTCCCCGCGATCCTCGCGGCGTTGGAGGATTTCCAGTACCGCGGTGATTTGGTCGTCGGTGACGACGCACCCGACGCAAACACGACGCAGGGGATGATGGAAACGATCGAGTACTTCCGAAATCTGTATTGATTGGCTTTGAAACGCACAAAGTCGTGCCGCGCCGCGTGGCGGGACCGGCTACCTCACCTTGCCATTTCCGCGTTGATCGCGAACACTAACCCACCCTATCAAAACTCACCCCTGATCGAGAATTCGGATGAACCACGGAGTGTCCAACAGCTACGCCACACAGAGCTACCAACGCCAGCGACAATTGACGCTTGGCGATTTGTTGCTCGAAAATCGCATTGTATTTTTGCAGGGCGAGATTCACGTCGGCAACGCGAACGAGCTGGTCATGAAATTGCTGTACCTGCAAAGCGAAAATCGCCGCAAGGACGTGCATTTTTATATCAACAGCCCCGGCGGCAGCGTCACCGCAACCCTGGCGATTTATGACACGATGCAAATGATGTCGTGCTCCGTCGCGACGTACTGCGTCGGCGAAGCGGCGTCAGGTGCCGCGGTCTTGTTGTGCGGCGGAACAAAGGGCAAGCGATATTGCTTGCCCAACAGTCGCGTCATGATCCACCAGCCCATGGGCGGCGTCGGCGGCCAAGTCAGCGACATCGAAATCCAAGCCAGAGAAATCTTGCGGTACCGCGATGTCCTGAACCAAATCATCAGCGGCCACACGGGCCAATCGGTTGAAAAGATCGCCAAGGATACCGACCGTGACTTTTTTCTCGGTGCCCAAGAAGCGATCGATTATGGGGTCGTCGACGAGATCCTCAAGAAACCGCCCATCGAACCCGGTGACGACGTCAAGTAGCGTCGCGTCGGTCGTTCCGTTTTCCAATCATCGCTAAAAAACATACTGAAACTACCAATGGCAATCATTCCTTACGTTGTCGAAAAGAGCGGTCGCGAAGAGCGCGTTTACGACATTTACAGCCGTCTGCTGAAGGACCGCATCATTTTCCTGGGCCAGCAGGTTGACGACCAGATCGCCAATTCGCTCGTCGCCCAATTGTTGTTCCTGCAATCCGACGATCCCAAATCGGACATCCACCTGTACATCAACAGCCCCGGCGGCAGCATTTCCGCGGGTCTGGCGATCTATGACACGATGCAGTTTATCTCGTGCGACGTCGCGACCTATTGCGTCGGCCAAGCCGCATCCATGGGCGCGGTGCTCTTGACCGCCGGTGCCCCAGGCAAGCGTTACGCGCTGCCTAACGCGCGGATCATGATCCACCAACCGCTCGCCGGAATGCAGGGAACCGCACACGAGATCGAACTGCACGTCCAAGAGCTTCGCCGGGTGAAGCGGAAGATGAACGACATCATGATCAAGCACACCGGTCATGCACTGGAGAAAATCGAGCAGGACACCGACCGCGACCGCTTCATGAGTTCCGACGAGGCCCGCGATTACAACCTAATCGATCGCGTCGTCGCCAACGCCGGCGACCAAGCCTAAAAGTGATCTGCTGGACTGTCCGCCTGGGGTTGAGGTCGTGCAGTTTCCAAGTCGTTGTTTCAAGGGTGTTTATTTCACCCTCCCGCTTGCGGGAGAGTCGGGCCTAAGCGAGGAGAGGGCGACCACGCCGACATAGTTCGGTAGGGTGGATTGAGCGGTTTCCGCGTTGACCGACCATTTCTCCGGAGTTTGGTGGGCCTGCGTCGAGGACTCCTTGTCCCACCCTGGACTGCAAGCGATCCCTAAACCGGGACGTTACTTCGGGACGATTCCTTAAACGCCGCATAACCTCCGCGCGGGCAGCGAAATGCGGGGCGAACCTCAAAATCATCAAATCCGTCTTGCCCTCTGGCGGCGGATCGTTACACTCTCGATCCTTCCCAGCGGGGAGTGACGCCAGTGTAGCTCAGTTGGTAGAGCAGCGGTTTTGTAAACCGCCGGTCGTCGGTTCAAGTCCGTCCGCTGGCCTGAGCTGGATCCTTAGAGTTTGAGACAACAAATCGAGTAAGAAGCACAAAAACAACGGGAGGTTGCCCGAGTGGTTAAAGGGGGCGGATTGTAAATCCGCTGACTATGTCTACACAGGTTCGAATCCTGTACCTCCCAATCGTCCAGACGCGGGTGTAGCTCAATGGTAGAGCAGCAGCCTTCCAAGCTGAATACGAGGGTTCGATTCCCTTCACCCGCTTTGAAACCGCCCCCCGCCCATGGCATCAACGTCCATGGCATGACGTGCTTGACGTTTGGTCGCCGGCCATTGCCGTGAAAGAATCCATTTGCTGCTGTAGCTCAGTTGGTAGAGCGCCTCCTTGGTAAGGATGAGGTCGCGAGTTCGAATCTCGCCAGTAGCTTTTAATCGCTTGCGGAAATTCCGCGAAAAAATCGACCGTTTCGCGACGGATGGCAATTGTTATTTTGCCTCCGATCCGCGACAACATACAAACGCACAAGATGGATGTGAGAGACGGAACGCCTGTGGTGGGCGACCATCGATCACCCGAATTGTTAACCCTGTCCCTGAAAAACGTTTTGTAATAACCGCGGATTCATCTCTCAGCCGATCCACCTCGCGGGTGTGAACGCGGGCGGCGAGAATCATGAGGCGTTGAGCAGCGTATCTGCTTGGCGCTCGCCCTCTGCGGTTGGATGTAGGTGAATAGAAATGGCTAAGGAAGCTTTCCAGCGGACCAAACCGCACGTCAACGTCGGCACCATCGGTCACATTGACCATGGAAAGACAACAACCACGGGTGCAATTCTCGCAGTGCAAGCCGTTAAGGGCTTGGCCAAGGCAAAGAATTACGCTGATATCGCCAAGGGCGGTACCGTTCGCGACTCGACCAAGACGGTGACCATCGCGGTCGCACACGTCGAGTACGAGACCGCGAATCGTCACTACGCCCACATCGATTGCCCCGGCCACGCCGACTTTATCAAGAACATGATCACCGGGGCCGCCCAGATGGACGGCGCGATCCTGGTCGTTTCCGCTGCTGACGGCCCGATGCCGCAAACGAAGGAACACGTGTTGCTCGCTCGCCAGGTCGGCGTGCCTTACATTTGTGTTTTCTTGAACAAGATCGACTTGGTCGACGACGAAGAGTTGCTCGAATTGGTCGAGTTGGAAATTCGCGAATTGCTCAGCAAGTACGATTTTCCAGGCGATGACGTTCCCGTCGTTCGCGGCTCGGCGCTGCCGGCTTACAACAATCCGAAAGACCCGGCGGCCAGCGCCTGCATCACCGCGCTCATGGAAGCGCTTGATGCGAACATCCCTGAGCCGATGCGTGACGAAGACAAGCCATTCCTGATGGCGATCGAAGACGTGTTCTCGATCGAAGGTCGAGGAACGGTTGCAACCGGCCGAATTGAACGCGGGACCGTCAAGGTTGGCGAAGAAGTCGAAATCGTCGGGCTCTCCCCCGTACCGGTCAAGACGATTTGCACCGGTGTTGAAATGTTCCGCAAGGAAATGACCGAAGGCAAAGCGGGCGACAACGTCGGTTGCTTGCTTCGCGGTGTCAAGCGAGAAGACATTCAGCGTGGTCAAGTTCTGGCAAAGCCCAAAAGCATCAACCCTCACATCAAGTTCGAGGCCGAAGTTTACTGCTTGAGCAAGGACGAAGGCGGACGCCATACGCCTTTCTTCAGTGGTTATCGTCCCCAGTTTTACTTCCGCACCACGGACGTAACGGGTACGGCAAACTTGGTCGACGCCGACATGTGCATGCCTGGCGATAACGTCAAAGTGACCGTCGAATTGCACAAGCCGATCGCGATGGACGATGGCGTTCGTTTCGCAATTCGCGAAGGTGGCCGAACCGTGGGTTCGGGCGTCGTCACGAAGATCGTCGAGTAAATCACTCGAAAGAATTGTCGTACGGCGGTTCGCCGTCGTCACGAATTAGACTCGCCTCATTGGTCTCCCGCTAACGCACCGTCGGCTTAACGACGATTGAGCGTGAGGCCAAATTGGCGGTTCGGATGTGTCAGTACAGGAGCGTAGCTCAATTGGCAGAGCACCGGTTTCCAAAACCGGCGGTTGCGGGTTCGACTCCCTCCGCTCCTGCTTTGGCCCGATTAGGCTTTAATCCGGTTGTGTTTTGACTTTTGCTGCCGATGGCTCGGTTAAGGGAATCGGATCGGGCAGTCTATGGTTGCGGCCAGGTTGGTACTCGGACCGTTTTTTATCCGGGCAGATTTAGCCTCGCCGAGGCTCGGAGCGATTGAAACAATCGTTCATCCACACTCATTTTTTCGCGGGAGCGGACAATCGTGTCCAGGGACGTCGCCACCACTTCAGCCAGCGATTTGCCGCTGCTGAGTAATTTGATGCACACGTCGGTTTACAAACCGACGCAGGGCCGTTTAGTTCGCCAATTGACCGCACTGGCGATCTGGGTGATCGTGCTGCTGGGTTGTTATCGGATGTATATCAGCCTTCGCGGCGGTGTGCCCTCGATGCCGTGGGCCGGGTGGGCTGCGCCGCTGGCGCTCGCCGCGGCGGGTTGCTGGTTCGGCTTCCGTGTTGTCAACTGGCCGCGGTTCGCTGACTTCTTGATCGCGGTCGAAGCGGAGATGAAAAAAGTCACGTGGCCCAGCAAGGACGAATTGGTTCGTGCCTCGATCGTCGTCATCGCGACTATCATTATCTTGGCAGTGACGTTGTTTCTGTTCGACGTCGTCTGGCAATGGCTCTTCGCCGCTATTGGCGTCACCACCTCTTAATTCGTTTTCCTTGAGCTGTATCCACCGTGACCCACCCTGACGATGCCGACGATATTGATGGCACAATGAGCGTGACCGACGACCGCCGCGAGGATGAGTCCTCCGAGATGACCGGGTTGCACCCTGATGCATCGCCCGCGTCCGCCCCGGAACCAATTCGCAAAATTAAGAAACCGGCGGTCGACGAAGTTGCCGCGGACCGCGACATTGATTGGTATATCCTTAAAGTCGCATTTAACCGCGAAGATACGATCCGCGAGGCGCTCGAGAAACGCGTCAAAATGGAAGGCATGGAGGAATACTTCGAGTCGATCGTCGTGCCGACCGAGGACGTCGCCGAATTCACTCGCAGCGGCAAGCGTCGGATCACGAAACGCAAGCTGTTGCCCGGTTATTTGATGGTCCGCATGATCATCAACGATGACACATGGTTTCTCGTCCGAGAAACCGCCGGCATTTCGGACTTCACCGGCGCGGCAGGAAAGCCGATGCCGATGGACCCCGCCGACGTCGAACGGTTCATCAACAAACCGGTTCTTGACGATGACGAGGAAGTGCAAATCAAGACCGCGATTCCGTACCGCAACGGCGACCGTGTCCGCGTGAAGGAAGGCCACTTCGAAAACCAGGAAGGCGAAATCGATACGATCGATGAAGCCAATGGTCGCGTCACCGTGATCATCAGCATCTTCGGCCGTAGCGTGCCGATGGAACTGGACCACTGGCAAGTCGAAGCGATGTAGAAACGCCAGCTTCCTGGTTTTGCGTCGCCGGGGAGTGCGTTTTAATCTCGACCAGGCGTGAAGGCCTGACATGTCGGTCCTCGCGACAAAAACGAGTGGAAAATCCGCACCGTAGGCGTCGTTTCCCCCTCGTCAAATCATTCGCAATGCGTCATAACATTGCCCCGCATCCGAATTTCTTAACCGTAAACGCTCCCCCGAAAACGTCATCAAATGGCAAAACAAGTCACCGGCCAGGCCAAGTTTCAAATCCCAGGCGGAAAAGCGACGCCAGCACCTCCCGTCGGCACGTCGTTGGGTAAATTCGGTGTCAACCTCGGCCAATTCGTGATGGCGTTCAACGAACGCACCAAGGAATACAACGGCACGCCGATCCCAGTCGTGGTGACGGTTTATAACGATCGCAGCTTTGAATTTATCACCAAAAGTCCTCCGGCCGGTGCACTTCTGAAACAAGCCGCGGGTATTGCCAAGGGCAGCAGCAATCCGCTGAAGGATAAAGTTGCGACCGTGACCCGTGCCCAGTGCGAAGAAATCGCGAAGACGAAGATGGCCGACCTGAATTCGACGAGCATCTCCCAAGCCGCCCGAATGGTCGAAGGCACCGCCCGCAGCATGGGCATCATCGTCGAAGGCTGAGGCTTCGTCCCATTGCGACGAAATGTCGGTAGAAACTTCCCGGTTTGGGGATCGCTTGCAAGGTAGGGTGGGACAAGGAGTCCTCGATGCTGGTCTACCAAAGCCACTAGAAATGGTCGGTCAACGCCGAAACCGTCCAACCTACCCTACCGGAACACAGCAGGAAGTTGTTTCGGGATAATTCCTGCGGACCGAAAAGTCAGCGGGCATTTCACCCTGCCCGCGCAGAAGAAGTGCGGTTTTCGCATCAAGGTCGTTGCGTTCGTCAGGAACGGATTAAACGGCCAATCTTGACCAACATCTTTTGGTTCGTCGCAGCTTTTCTCAGGCGACTGGCAATCCTGTACTAGGTTTTCAGGGAGCGGGCAATCGTTGTTGCTCGCCGACGCGAATTCCTCTGCCGGAAGAACCACGACGTCATGTCACCTTTTCCAAATTCGAGCATCGACGCCATCGATAGTGCCGTCAGTCTTACTCCGTTTCCTGACAATTCGCGAGCCGCTTGGGAGCGACCGATCCCATTCCCGGTCGTGCCTCCGGTCTCGGATGTGTCGCCAGATGTCGCCGACACCCAGCCGCTGGAAACCGATACCCTTGTCGCCACCGAGCTCGTGCCAGTCGCGGTCCAGTCGCCCGAACCGGAGCAGGTCAGCCAGCCAGTGGTGGCTTACCAGCGCGGCGAAACGGCGGGCATTTGGGGATTGAAGCTGGATTGCGTTTGCATGGCACAGGCGGTTGAGGGGATTGCCGCGATGATTCGCGACCGATCGCCACGATACGTCATCACCGCGAATTTGAATTACGCGATGCTGAATGACGCCGACCAATCGTTGCGCCCGATCACGGATGGCGCGTCGATGGTTTTGGCAGACGGAAAACCGATGGTTTGGCGATCGAAGATCGGCGCACAGACACCATTGCCCGAACGCGTCGCGGGCAGCGAGCTGATCTACGAATTGGCGGCCCGCGCCGCAAAAGAGGGTTGGCGGATCTATTTTCTCGGTGCCTTGCCCGGTGTGGCCCAGCGATGTGCCGATGTACTGGCAAAGGCCTACCCGGGAATGCAGGTCGCCGGTGTCCAGTCGCCGCCGTATCGCAAAATGAACGAGGAGGAGGAGGCCGCAATGCTGGACCATATTCGCGACTCGAATCCCGACATTTTGCTGGTCGCGTTTGGGCAACCCAAGGGCGAAAAATGGATCGTAGAACATCATGAAGCGTTAGGCGTGCCGGTATCGATCCAGCTCGGTGCATCGTTTGATTTTATCGCGGGCACGGCGAAACGCGCGCCCAAGATCTGGCAGCGGTTCGGACTCGAGTGGGCTTACCGAATGTCCACCGACCCACTGCGGTTGGTGCCACGCTACGCCGCCAACGCAGGGTTTCTCGGTATTTCCCTGGTTCGTGACTGGCGTGATTTCGTCAATGGCCGTTTCGGCGTCTCGCAATAGCGAGCGGGCTATGCATTTGGGGTATCCGCTTGGGCGGTGAGTTGGAGTAGGATGAGATCCCGCCGGCGCCTACTTTAGATTTGACCAAGATGCTTGAAACCACGAAACATATTCGTGCAAATTCCGCTCGAGACCTTATTGCTCGCGGGATGCCGACGGTTTTCGTGATAGGCCTGATGGCGTTGGCGTGGTGGACTGTTCACACGCTCGGCAAACCGGGAACGGTTGAGGATGACGGGGGGCCCGCGGAGTTTTCGCAGCCCGGCACGATCGTGTTGCCGGCCGGAAAATTGGCTTCAGGTAACT
>Ga0335395_10002413_pt1 | contig 11609 bp, 7 predicted proteins | sample MAT02_FD_205744 | JGI IMG/M metagenome (GOLD analysis project Ga0335395, IMG submission 205744) | Freshwater microbial communities from Lake Fryxell liftoff mats and glacier meltwater in Antarctica - MAT-02 (spades assembly) (version 2) ...
CGCCCATCTTGAGCAGACCCATGACGTTGGCCTCGCCGCAAAACCCGGACTTACAGGCCTGGTTGCCGACCGGCTGGTCGCCCTGGAGCTGAAGGTTGCAGCCCTCGTTGTTGGGCACGCTGGCGTTGGGCACACACTCGAACATGCCGGACAAGGCGGCGAGGTCGTAGGCGGGCGAGCAGTTGGGCGCGCTGTTGGGGCAGTCGGCGTTGGTCTTGCACATGCCGCAGGTGCTCACCGTGAAGATGCCCTCGACCTTGAGCACCGTGCCGCATGCCGAGAACTTGGGGTCAGCGCACACGGCGTCGGACTGACAGCCGTCGCCAGGCTGGCCCTTGTTGCACACCGCGCCGACGCCCGCGACCGAGTTGGGGATCGTGCAACCACCGCCCTGGCAGTCGGCGTCGACCTGACACTCGCCGCACCAGCCGCCGAGGATCGGGATCACGAAGCAACTGCCGGAGGCGCAGCCGCAGCCGCTCGCGTCGGTGCAGGCGGCGTCCTGAGGCTGGCCCGGTGGGTCGTTGCACTCGACCGGCATCGTCGTCGCGTTGGTGTCGCTGTCGGTGACGTCGGTGGTCGCGGTGGCCGTGTCGCTGGCGCTGACCGAGACCGAGGTCGGGTTCTCGGTGGTCGTGGTCGTGGTCGATACGGTCGGGTCGCCGGTGACCTCGCTGACCGAGCTCACCGTGGTCATCGAGGCGCCCGTGGTGGGCGTCGTCGGGTCGCTCGGGCTGGTCGGGTCGCTCGGGCTGCTGGGATCGGTGCCGACGACCGAGGTCTCGCCCATGCCGAAGGTGCCGTCGCCCGCGGTCGAACTGTCGGTGTCGCCGGTGTCGGACTTGGTGCCGCCGCCGCCACAGGCCGCGAGCAGAATTCCCACCAAAGTACTCACGACGCGCGGACGGGTCAGGACAGACTGCATCGCGCGAGGATCCCACGCGTGACGCGATGCAGCAAGCGTGACGTACGGCGTTCGCAGGTCACAGGCGCGGGTCGACGGGCTCGCTCTCGAGGGCGAGCACGGCGAACACACACTCGTGGACGCGCCGCAGGGGCTCGCCGCGGACGAAGCGCTCGAGCGCCTCGACGCCGAGCGCAAACTCGCGGACGGCGAGCGACCGCTTGCCGCCGAGGCCGCGCTGGCGCAGCCGCTCGAGGTGCTCCGGGGCGGTGTATTCGGGCCCGTAGATGATGCGCAGATACTCGCGACCGCGGCACTTGATCGCGGGCTGCATCAGACCCTTGGGGCCGCGCGCGACGAAATCGAAGGGCTTGACGACCATGCCCTCGCCGCCAGCCGCGGTCAGCTCCTCCCACCAGTGGATCGCGGCGGTGCGGCTGGCCTCGTCCTCGAGATCGACGACGCGGTACGGCGTGGGCAGCAGCAGGCCCGGGTCCGCGGCGCACAGGCGGGCCAGCGTCTCCATGTGCCACACGTGGTTCTGGTCGGTGTGCGCCCGGCCCTCGCTGGCGAGCAGATGAAACGGCGCGACCCGGTGGTCGGCCAGCGAGCTGACCGGCCAGCAATAGCCGCGGTAGGCCGCGCGGTACTTGTGCACGCGCTCGAGCCGGCTGCGCTGCTCCGCGAGCAAGTGGGCGACGTCGGCGCCACGCGCAGCGGCGGCCTGCAAGACGGCGACGGCGGCGGTGAGCGAGGCCTCGCCGGCGGCGCCGGTGGGCGCGTACTGGGTGCGCAGCAGCGCCTGGGCCTTGACGGACCACGGCAGCAGCTCGGCGTCGAGGCACAACCAGTCGGTCTCGAGCTCCTGCCACAGGCCGGCGGCGGTGGCGGCGGCGTTGATGCGCGCGAGCATGGCTTGCTCGAGCGCGGGGTCATGGAAGAACGGGCGCCCGGTGCGGGTGTAGATCACGCCGAGGCCGTCGGTGGGGACGCCGAAGCGGCGGCGCAGGGCCGCGGGGGTCTGGCCGACGATGATTACGCCGCGCGAGCCCATGTGCTTCTGCTCGCAGACGACGACGCCGATGTCGGCGCCCTGGAAGTATCCGAGGGCCTCGGCCGCGTGCTCGAGCAGGCCGGGGCGCTCGCTGGTCTCGCTCGGCGACATGGTCGGCGGGAGGTAGATGAGCCAGCGCGGGTCGACGGCGAAGCGGCTCATGACCTCGAGCGCGGCGCTGCTGTACTCGGCGGCGATCGAGAGGTTGGGGCGCAGGCGGGTCTGGATGCTGCGGCGACCGAGCAGGTCGGCGAGGTCGAGCAGGTCGTCGTGCTCCTGCTGGGCGGATCTCTCGGGCGGCGGACGCAGCGGGCGCGAGGGCTCGCAGTACACGGCCTTGGCCTGCACCGAGATCTGCTCGAGCTCGGGATATCGCAGGGCGGTCAGCGCCCCGCCATACACACACCCGGTATCGATGCAGATCGTGCGATTGAGCCACTCCGGCTCGGGGACCGGAGTGTGGCCATAGACGACGACGGCGCGGCCGCGGTACTCGGCCGCCCAGTTGTAGCGGACCGGGAGGCCGAACTCGTCGGTCTCGCCGGTGGTCTCGCCGTACAGCGCGAACTCGCGGACCGCCCCGGAGCCGCGGCCTTGCAGGGTCTCCTTGAGGCCGGCGTGGGCGACCACCAGCTTGCCGTCGTCGAGCATATAATGGCTGACGAGGCCGTCGATGAAGACCTCGGCGCGTTGGCGCAGCTCCGGCGGCGCGGCCTCCAATTGGACGATGGATTCGGCGAGGCCGTGGGTCGCCTTGACCTTGTGGCCGCGCAGATACTTGAGCAGCTTGGTCTCGTGGTTGCCGGGCACACACAGGGCCGAGCCACCGGCGACCATGTCCATGACGAGGCGCAAGACCTCGGGGACCTTGGGGCCGCGGTCGACGAGGTCGCCCAGGAACACGACGCGGCGGCCCTCGGGGTGGGCGACGTAATAGTTGCCGTCCTCGCCAGCGGCGACCGCGTAGCCGAGGCGGGTGAGCAGCTCGTGGAGCTCGTCGAAGCAGCCGTGGATGTCGCCGATGATGTCGAAGGGGCCGTGGTCGTCGCGGCGGTCGGTCCACAGGCGGACGCGCTCGATGCTGACGGACGCGAGCTCATCGGGCGAGCGCAGGACGTAGACGTAGCGAAAGCCCTCGCGCTTGAGGCTGCGCAGAGATTGGCGGAGCAGACTACATTGCTGGCGGATGACGTGGGCGCCGACCTTGCGGTCCGCGCGGGTCTTGCTGCGCTCGAGGCACAGCTTGGCCCCGACATCGAGCACGATCGCCACCGGGATCGCGTGATACTCGCGGGCCAGGGCGAGGATGTGGCGCCGGCTGTCGCTTTGCACGTTGGTGGCGTCGATGACGGTCAGCAGGCGCCGGGTCAGGCGCTTGCGGGCGATGGTGTAGAGCAGGTCGAAGGCGTCATCGGTGGCGCCTTGATTATTGTCGTCGTCGGAGACGAGGCCGCGACAATGATCGGAGTTCAAGATCTCCGTCAGCTTGAAGTGCTGGCGCGCGAAGGTGGTCTTGCCCGAGCCAGTCGCGCCGATGAGGGCGACCACCGCGAGGTCGGGGACGTTGAGCTGCATCGTCACGGGCATCGGCGAAACACTCCCATCTGGGTCGGGGCACCGAGCTCAGGGTCGATAGGGCCGACCTGCGCGAGCTCGAGGGTATAGGCATTGCGGCTGGCCACGCCCTCGGCCCAGGCCGAAAACTCCGCGCGCGTCCACTCGAAGCGGTGGTCGTGGTGACGCACCGCGCCGGCCGGCAAGTTCTCGAACTTCACGTTGTACTCGGCGTTCGGGGTGGTGATGACGACCAGGCCCGGCCGCGCGCTGGCGAACAGCGCCCGCTCGAAGGCGGCGAGGCGCGGAGGGTCGATGTGCTCGATGACCTCGATCGCTACCGCGGCGTCGAAGCCGTCGAGGCGGCGGTCGCGGTAGACCAGCGAGCCGTGCAGCAGCTCGATGCGGGCCCGCTGGCGCTCCGGCAGCTCGCCCAGGTGTAGGCGCTGCTCGGCGCGCTCGAGCACGGCGTGCGCGACCTCGACGCCGACGATCTTGGTGAACTGCTTGTGTTTGAGGAGGCGGGCGAGCAGCTTGCCCTCGCCGCAGCCGAGGTCGAGGACGGTCGAGACCTCGGCGGTGCGCAGCACCTCGATGACGGCGTGCAGGCGCTCGTCGTTGAGGCTCATGCCGCGCTCGAGGGCCTCCTCGGCGCGGTCATGGGTGACGACGACGGCGTCATCTTGCTCGGCGTCGGCCTCCCCCTCGGCCAGGCGGGCGAGCGCGGTGCGGGTCAGGCCCATGCGATGCTTGAGGTAGCGCGACGCGATCGTCTCGCGCTCGGGGTGGCTCGCCAGCCAGCCCTCGCCGACGCGCAGGAGTTTGTCGACCTCCTCGTCGCCGATATAGTAGTGCTTCTCGTCGTCGAGCACGGGGATCAGCACATACAGGTGCGCGAGCAATTCGCGGAGCGGACCCTCGCGGATCAGCTCGACGTCGTAATACGGGGCCATGCCCCACTCGGGGGCCGTGGGCTCGAGCACGAGGCGGGTGGCGTTGACGGTATATCCGAGCGGCTCGAACAGCTTGCGTAGCAAGACCTCGCCGCCGCGGCAGGGTACGCAAGGCAGGCGGGCGGTCAGGGGGATCGCGGCGTCTACCAGCTCGGGGCGGTCCTTCGAGATGCCAGCGAGCGCGCTGCGCAGGACCTGGGCGACCGCCACGCTGAGGAACGAGGAGGCGACGTAGGGCCGGTCGTTGACGTACTGCGAGAGCAGACCGTCCGCCTGCGCCGAGGCCCCGCCGCGGACCAGCCGGACCGGGTCGATCTCCAGCAGTAAGGCGGCGGTGCAGGCCTCGGGCGTGAGCTCGGGGTAGAAGACGTGCGCGCGTCCAAACGCCAGGTCGAAGCTCTGCGACCTGCCGGGGTGCTTGTGCAACAGATAGCCGAGGTCCTCGGCGGGCTGATGCGTGGTGCGGATCGTCAGGAGCACGGCCGGCAGTGTATCAGCACGCGACTGCGTCCGGCTGGGCGCCGAAGCGAGCGCTGGTGCGCGTCGGTCCCCGGGCGGTGGCCAGATCGGGCGCGGGCCGCTGGGTTACCATCGGCGGCGATGCGAGGCGCCATTCTCTTCAACGGCAACGCCGAGACGATCCCCGACCTCGTGCAGGCCGCCGCGCCGCTGTTGTTGTCGTCGCGCCACGAGGACCCCGAGGTGGCGGCGTCGCGGCGGGTGCTGCTGGTGACGGCGGCGTGGGGCGAGCGGGAGCACGACGAGGGCAGCGTGAAGCAGGCGCTCAACGCGATCGGCCTGCATTCACGCTTCGAGGACGGCTTCGATCGCACGCTGGTTAACCTCTCATTGTATAACGAGGTGAGCCGGCTGTCGCGCACGGCGCCGCACCTGGCCCACGCGTGGGTGGAGGAGCGGCGCGTGGCCGACATGGCGCGGTCGTTTTACCTCGAGCATAACTCGCACTTGATCGCGCTGTTTCGCCGGACCTTGGCGGCGGGCAAGCAGGAGGACGCGAGCCTGACGGTGGCGCGGCTGGCCGCGACGCGCGGCCACGAGGGCACGGGTAATCGCCTGCTGCGCTACGCGCTGGCCTGTCAGTTGCGTCAGGCGCTGGAGACCCTCGAGGCCAACGATGATCACCTGGTGGGATTACTCGACGAGATCGAGCAGCGGGCCTTTGATGCGGCGGGCCTGGCCTACGACCCGGCGTGGCGGGCCGCGCAGGCCCGGCTCGAGCGGAGGATCCTCGAGGCCAATTCGATCGTGATGTTCGGCGGACACCTCGACCTGCTGCTGGACTCGCTGCGCTTCTTTCGCCTGCGCGACGCGCTCGGTGAGGCGCTGCGCAGGGGCACGCAGATCGTTGCGATGTCGGCGGGCGCGATGGTCCTGTGCGAGCGCGTGATTATTTATGACGACCACGCGACCACGCGCCGCGACTTCCAGCTCTACGACCGCGGGCTGGCGCTGGTCCGCGACATCCAACTGTTCCCGCACTGCATGGAGAGGATCCAGACCGATGACTCCGATAACCTCGCGTACCTGGCGCGCAGGTTTCGTCACCACGCGTGCGTGGGACTCAATCAAAGGTCATTCCTGCTGTTCGAGCTCGACCCGCGGCGCGCCCGCAGCTTCGGCGCCGGTGACTGCGTCTTCGTGTTCGACCCGGAGGGCCGCAAGATCAGTTATCATCAGGGCGAGACGATCCGCGTATAGAGGCGGGGCTCGACAGCGGGGGTGTAGGCGACGTGACAGGCGGGCGGGTCGCGGTTATGCTCGCGCTGGCGGGCAAAGCCCACAACGACCATGGATGACGAGGACCTCGATTTCACGGCGCTGATGCAGCGGCAGGGCGTCGCGCCCGTGCGACCGGCGCGGGCGGACCGTGCGGGGCGCAAGGCGCCGGAGCCTGCGCCGCGAAAGCCGGGGCGTGTGGCGGAGCGTGCCTCGGTGGTCGCGCCGGTGGTCACGCCGGTGGAGCGTCGGGGCACGGCGGCGGAGCAGGCCGGGCGGGTCACGGCGCAGGCCGTGCTGCTCACGGCGCAGGCCGAGCTGCTCACTGCGCGGGCCGAGCTGCTCACGGCGCGGGCGGAGCTCCAGGCGCAGCAGCACGAGCTGGCACGAACGATCGCGGCGCGCGACGGGCTGGCTGCGCGGGTGAAGCAGCTCGAGCAGGAGCGTGACGCGGGGCTGCGTTCGCTGGCGGCGGCCGAGAAGTTAGCGACGGCGAAGCAGCGCACCGGGCCTGCGGGGCCCCCTGCGCCCGCCCCGGAGGTCCCGCGGATCTCGCTGGCGGAGGCGCTGGTGGCTCGCGGGCTGAGCGACCCCGACGAGCAGGCCCAGGCCGTCGCGGCGCTGACGGGCACGGAGTCGGCGCGGCGGCTGATGGAGTCGCTCGAGACCCGCGACATTGTTGGCCTGCGCTCTGCGCTCGAGCGGCGCCTGGCGCTGGTATGCGGCAGTTCGGGTTGCAGCGCGCCGGCCGGGGCGGCGGTGATCGAGGTGTCCCCGGCGCGCTGTGAGCTGTGCGGCGGTTCGGAGATCCAGCGGGCCGCGACGCGCTTCATTCAGGCGTGCGAGGCGGCCGGCGTCGCGCGCGTGCGCTTCGTCGGCGGCTCGCCGAACTACCGCACGCAGCTCGAGGCGCTGTTCCCTCGCCGCGGCCCGCTGACGGTGCACACGACCGCGGGAGATCGCCGGGTGCCGCTGCATCGCGCGAAGGCGCAGCAGCGCAGCGACGACCTCGTGGTCATATGGGGGGCGACGGAGCTCGACCACGCGACGAGCGGGGCCTACCGCGCGCAGTTCGGTCGCGTCGAGACGATCGCCCACCGCGGCATCGGTCGCATGCTCGACCTGGCAGCCGAGCGCATCACGGCGAGCTGATGCGGTACCACCGGGTAGGACCCCACGTGCAGATATGCGGGCATTCGACGTTCGTACAGCCTATCGCCCGGGTGCGAAGAATTCGCTTGACCTTTGAATCGGGGGGGTACCGTGGAATCCTCTTCAAAGGAGATCACATGCCAGGCCATTACACAGCATTATCACAAAGCGCGATTTCGATTTTTCGAGCCTCACTAAGTTGCAGCAGTGGACCTCCCATCTGACGATCGATTACGGATCCAGAAATTGTACGCGCTTGAGAGCTTAAACAATAAGAAAAAGGTATGCTAGCCCTTCGATTGTCTCGAGAGTCCCCTGTCAACATGGCGCTAGCTATACTATTGACATGGGGCTGCGTGGCCCGGCCAACGGTCGTCACGACAAGGGGAGGAGAGCCTTTAGAAGGCGTGTTGCCGATCGGGCACGTCGAGCAGGCGCCTGTGCAGTTGACCTGTGCTGGTGTTGCACAGACAGAACTGCAGTTGCTGACCGCGGTTACTGCCGGGACCAAGTCGTTAGAAATCATGCTCTTTTCGCACGAAAGCGGCAATGGAGATCGTTGTGTCGGTGCCTTGGATGGCTCAGGCCAAAGACTAAAATGGGACTTGGCTGCCCCCCAGAATGCAGCAGAATTTGGACGACCGCTGGCAATTGTTACGAACGTTGAGCAAACTCGGATCGAGTCTCTCCTTGTCGGCGGTGGCGATAGAGAGTGGCGCCGCGGTGTTTATTTTTATAGAGGGGATACATATCGGCTCCGAAGCGAGTTCTTGTTGCCGCCTAACCGCGGCTGGTCCGATGTTGGTGGAGCGACTACCCAAGCGACTATAAGTCGCTACGATGACGACGGGGATGGAGTTCGAGATGTAATCTTTGCTTCAGTTTGGGCGTCGTCGTGCGTTCGGGTTAGCATACTGTCTGGACGCACCGGAGGTCTCATAAGGGCTTACGATGTAGATTGCGGGAGCCTTACGGATGCAGATATCCAGCTCATCTCTTTCCCGAACGCCCATAGTTCACCACTCGAGGGTGTCCTTGTATTGACGCACCAGAGCGGAGCCAACGTGTTTGGATTGACACGCAGCGGTGTAGAATTTCGCTGGGCGCACCCGGGTGGCAATCGGTGGACTGATTCGACGCTCTATGGTTTAGGCACATCAGGCACTGCCGTCTCCGACGTGACAGGAGATGGTCGCTTCGATTTTGTTTTGCTCTCCAGTAGTGAAATTTATGTCTTTGACGGAGCGAGTGGCGCTCTACTTAGGCGTTTCGGAAATGATCTTGGGCTATATTTTATCTTTTCGATCAAGGCCAACAATGCTGACAGTAAGACGCCTATATTCGCCGGTCTGGCGCACGATGGACGTGCGGGTAGACTCGTCCTCGCGGTACTTTCCGCCGACGGCACTCTGTTGGCAAAACAGGACTTTCCACTGCAATCGGCCTTCTTGCGCGGTGCAAGCCTCATCTTCGACGGTAGCAACGCGGACTCGATTGTTGGCTTAGGCAGCCCGAGTTCGGAGCCTCATTCTATTCCCCTCGAAGGCTTGCTCTTGACTCGGATTAGGTTGGAACCAACCTGGAGCCTCGGTCGATCCCTATAGAGGTCGATCCGACCACTTCCGGCCTCCACGTCAACACCACCTGACACCCCGCCATCGTTAGCGACCAGGCGGGCCCTGGTCGCCTCAGCCGCGGTCTCTCGACGCGAGCCAGCGGGCAAACTGTGCATATACCGAGTGACCGTGCCACCGGGTCCACAGCGCCTCGCGTGCTCGATTGAGCGCAAGTACATTGACGCGCGGCTCGCCCAGGACGCCCGCCCAGATAGGTCGCCGTGCACACCTGCAAGTCGTCCCGGAAGGGTTCACTGGGCTAACTGGGCACCTGTCCCTTCGTACATGTCGACGATCGGGGCCTCGCCGACGCGGCGGCCCGCGGACTGCTGGCCTGCATCGCGGCCGTCGCGGCGACTCGCGGGCGCAACATGGTCCACCGCCCACGCCCGCAGCTGCGCGACGCTCTCCCGCGTGATCACCCATCTGTAATGGCAAAGTCTCAACCCGCCAGTACCGGGCCAACCTCGAGCGCGAGGGGATGCCGATGGACCGGCTCGAAGGCGTGGACCACATCTTCCCGCGCTCCCGCCGGGGCATCGATCACCCGCTCAATTTTCAGCCGCTCGAGCCCAATGTCGAGTAGTATCGACCGCACCTCGATAGAGCGCCCCATGGCCAAGAGCACCACTCAACTGCCCCTCCTCACCGAACCCTTCTGGCCCGCCAATGGAGGGATCGGTAATCAGAATCTCCTCGACCGCCCCTCGCCCCCGGCCTCGCGGGTCGACTGGCGCGTGCCGTTCAAGGATCAGGTGACCGCCCCCGTCGTCGGCGGCGATGGTGTCATCTACGTCGGCGGCTACGACAAGAACCTCTACGCGTTTAGCCCGAGCGGGACGCTGCTCATGAAGGACAAGCTCATCGGCCCGGTGATGACGGATCTGGCCATCGGCGCGTCCGGGCTCGTGTTCGCGGCGCCGCATCACCGCCCGCCGAGCGGGCTCGAGACGATGCTCTGCGCCGTCGATCCCTCTTCCGCGAAGAAAGGTCGGGTCATGTGGAGCGCGACCTTCCCAGGTGCGGTGCCTGGGCCGCTGCTCCCCGACCGCGAGGGCGGCGTCGTGGCCGTGAGTTCGAGGGCTGTGGTGTACAGCTACGACGCGGAGGGCCGTGAGCGCTTCGCTACCAAGGTCGGCGAATCGGATCCCTCGGGCGCGACCATCCTCACCGATGGCACGATCGTCGCGGTCAGCCGGGGCCCCGACCGAGGCGGCAAAGCTGGCTTTCTGGTCACCGGTCTTACCCCGTCAGGGGCCGTCCGCTTCGAGAACCCCATCCCTCAGACCCTGTCACGCGCCACCGCCCTCGCCGACGGTGGATTCTGGCTGTTTTGCAGCGACGGTGCGCGCCTCCGTTTCGATGCCGAGGGGAAGCTGCTGGCGAGCCTGCCTTCGCTGGGCGAGCGCTGGGTCCAGTCCACCAGCGCGAGCGTGCTGCCCGATGGCAGCCTGTACGCGGCGAACGGCGATCGCAGCGCAGGTGCGCTCGTCGTGCTCGATGCCACGGGCGCGGTGATGGGTCGCGTCGAGCGGGGCGACGGCGTGCCGGCCGCGCCGCTCGGACTCGCTGACGGTGCCGCGCTCATCTCAGTCCTCGATGGCACGATCGTGCTCGTCAGCGCGACGCAAGCGATCGTGTGGTCCGTCGCGGTCGGAGCGCCGCGCAACGAGTACGGAGGATCCATTCCCGTGGTGCCTCGCCCCGAGGGTCTCGTCACGCGTGTCGACGCGGCCGGGGCCTCGGCCAACGCGGAGCGACAGGCGTGCGAGTTGGTCGGGCTGGTCTGAACGGCAACCAATCTCAGTGGACCCCAAGGCATTTCACTCTGACAAATCCGCCCGCCCTTCGCCCACGACGCCGTCACCGCGCTCCCCGGCGGCCGCGTCCGCGTCTCGTTCAAGGCGCCCTGGCGCAGCGGCACCACGCCGACATGGACGCCCACCAGTTCCTCGCCCGCCTCTGCGCCCTGGCCTAAGCCACCCGGCTTCCGACTCGCTACCACGGCGTGCTCGCCAGCCACCATCGCCTGCGCGAGCAAGTCATCCCCAAGCCCGCACCGCCGCCACCGCCCCAGCTACGTGTTCACCCTCCTGCGTCCGACCGCCGCCGCCGCTGCCCTTCTCGAGCCCAGGGCCGTGCGCTTCGTCGTGCTCGCGCTTCCCCTCGCGCCCACGGCTGTGCCAAAATCTCCCGACGCGGGCTCACCGACGCGCACCGGGCCGCTCCGTACTCACCCGACCGCCCGAAATCCAACTTCAAACCACCCAGAGCTACACCATGGCTTCGAAGAAATCAGTTTTATCTGTTGGCCTGCAGCCGCAGCTCATCAACTTCGCAGATCCCGCATACGCCGCCTTTCCTGGCATGACAGCCGAGAAGGTTCAAGGCGGGCTGGACAAGGACATTGCCGCGCTGAATGCCTTGGGTTACGACGCCAAGTTGTGCCTGACCGATTTTGGCGAGACCGCCGAGGACGTGATCCGAGCGGCGTTGCAAAAAAACCGCTACGACTGTGTCGTGATCGGTGCTGGTGTGCGCACCATCGGCAAAAACTTTTTCCTTTTCGAGAAAGTGCTCAACGTCGTCCATGAACATGCACCACAGGCGCGCATCTGTTTCAACACGGGGCCGTTCGA
>Ga0335395_10002414_pt1 | contig 11608 bp, 17 predicted proteins | sample MAT02_FD_205744 | JGI IMG/M metagenome (GOLD analysis project Ga0335395, IMG submission 205744) | Freshwater microbial communities from Lake Fryxell liftoff mats and glacier meltwater in Antarctica - MAT-02 (spades assembly) (version 2) ...
AAGCGACACACGGTTACAGCTTAGATGCTCAAATCGACAAAATTAAGGGTTACGCAAATCTCTATGACATTGAGCTAATCGACATCGTGATAGACGCGGGTGTATCTGCCAAGTCTTTAAACCGTGAGGGATTACAAAACGTCTTACAAGCGTTAGACAGTGGGAAAGCAGACGCGGTGATTATCTTCAAACTAGATCGCCTTACTCGCAGTGTTACCGACTGGAATACTTTGATCGCTGACTACTTCACTCACAAAGCTTTGTTATCGGTATCCGATCAAATCGACACACGCACGGCGGCGGGTAGATTATGTCTAAATGTTTTGATGTCGGTTGCACAATGGGAAAGAGAGGCAATCGGTGAGCGCACATCTACAGCATTGCGTCAAAAGCAATCGCAAGGTCAACACGTTGGCAGTCCTGCTTATGGTTATGAAATGTTGGATAAGCAGTTAGTTAAAGTTGCCAGTGAGTATGAGGCGATCGCATTGGTTAAAGAACTAAAAGCCAGTGGCGCGACCTTACAGCAAATTGCAGATGAACTAAATACACAAGGCATTAAGACAAAGCGCGGTGGTCAATGGTATCCCACAACCATTAAAAATCTACTTTCCCGTGAGGTTGCCTAATGAATAACCATGAAGCTGTAACCCGTTTATTCGGGTTCGCTACGGTTCGCAAAGCGTTAGATAATCGTGAGGCTGTAACGTCTTACGGATTGTCTAACGATTTGTTAGTTTCTGACACGATGCGAACTATCAGCGCTAAGTTACGAATATCAGAGAGCAGCGCGATCGCATACTGCCAAAATCTTGATACTGAATTACAGCATTGCCTTATCTGTTCACTATTGCAAGATGTTACTCAAGACGTATTACAAAAAGTCTTACAGGATGTCTAACAAATAATCGTCTAACCTATTGACTTACAAAGCGTAAGACGATAAACTGTATTACAGAACGTAAGACATATAAAGCAATGGCAAAACAAAAAACGACTTCTTTAACTTTTCGCTGTCCTGATGATTTGTTAGACAAGTTGTCTAACTTTGCGTTAGACAATAACATCAGCAAGGATGGCAAGCCGATTATCACAGAAGCTCTGATAGCTGCTCTTAGTATCGGTTTAGGGAGTAATACAGATGTAAGTCAAGATGTAAGACAAACTAACAATATTGATATACAAGCAATCGTCAATACTGCGATCGCATCTCAGCTTGCAGATATCCAAGAAGCCATCAAAGAAGAGTATGGCGCATCATTTAGGGGTATCACTGGCAATTTTAACGATGCTTTGCAGCAACGCGATCGCGAAATAGATGAGATCAATGCACGCATCGAAGCACTCTCCAGCGAGGCTACAGTAAGCGCAAAAAAGCCCCTGATGCTGTCGCCACAATTGAGAGCGACAGCATTGCAGAAAATGAGCCAAGCGGCTTAGATGAGCCAATCATTGAGGCGATCTCACCCGCAAAAGCAAAGAGCATCACTTACAAAATTGCAAATGATGGATCTATTGTTTTAAGGAGTTTGAGAGGAACTGATAGCCGAACTCTCAAAAAAATGAATTCTAGTGAGTTGAAGGCGATCGGGCTATTTAAAACTCTTATTGGGAAAGATGAAAAATTCTTTCCTGTTATCTGAAACCCTTACCCCATAAGCATTACAAACCTCACGGCTACAGCGCTTAATTAACGCTGTTTCGTGAGGTTTATTTTTTAGGTAACAACACACGCAGACTATATTTAGTAAGGTTTAAACGTCAATCTAAGAGAGGCAAAAATGGCAATTATTCAAAACGAGAAAGAAGAGTTAAAAATCATGTTGGACACGATGAGTGATGCTGAAATTTTTGAGCTTATGGAAGCTTTGATGACTAAACCAAGTAGGAAAGAACAAAACAAGTGAGTAACCCTTATCAAAAATTTGATATTCATATATGGAAGCCGTGGGAAAGTTCTACAGGCGCACGCACTGAACAGGGTAAAGCTAATAGCAAAATGAATGCTTTAAAATCTGGCAACTTTACCAAACAAGCGATCGCCGCTCGTAAAGAACAGGCGGCGGCTAGACGTGCTTTTAGGAATATGGGATCGGCGGAGCTTTATCAATTGTGTGAAAATTTACTTGAAAATAATTTTGAGTAATTTTTCAAAAAACGAACTATCAGACATAACTGAAACCATACCTCTCACTTTCATATCGCGCCGCTTGCCTTGCTACTAATGGGGCGTTTAGTCGTCTGATACGATCCAAAAATGATTCGCCTTCATAATCATTTTTGGGTTCGACTGGAGTTGGTATCGGTTCGGCTGGAGCTACAACCGCCCCCCCCGTATCTATGGGAGAGTTCTGTTTTTGTATCTCAGTCTCTGTATGCTTTTCAGGGGTGTCCACACCTTTTGTATTAGGATATAAGAAAGGTATGGACACATCTAAGATCCTCTCCACATAAGGATGTGAAGCCGTGAGGTAAATTTTGGGTTCTTTGTCGATGTTGCGTTTAAATCGTCTTGTTAACTCATCGCGAGTAATTTTAAGATCGGTTTCACAAAGTTTATAAACATTCAATCTGACAGATCCCATTTTGACTTTTTGGGATACTCTAGCCAAGCCAAGCCAAGACAGCATAGCGCCCACATAAGCCGTATCTGTCGCGTCAATACCACAAGGTAAGCTAATCCCCGCTTCGGCTAATTTGTCGATGTGTTTGGCATAGGTTTTGCCATTTTTATCGATAAAGGTTTGCTCAGCATTGCGAAGAGATTTAAGTTTTTGCGCGAAGACAATAACTTCAGTTGTACCAGCGTGGTAACTATTCCCATCGAGTACAAAGTCTAAAAACTCATGTAACCCTGTTAGCTCCAGTGCCATTTGTGCGATCGCATAATGGCTAACATCCTGATATGCAATCCCCGCGCCATGAGTAAGCTGTATCGCCTTGCTGTCGGTGTCCTTGGATTTTGCCAATAGAGGGAAAGATTGATACTCCAGACGTTCTAAGGCGCGGCGTTTTTTGCCATCGTTATCGCGTTTAATCAGGGAAAGAGTAATGTCTTCAGTGTCGCTAGCGCTCCAGTTTGCTAGTTGATATTTCTCTTTTGATAAAGTTTCAACTTCGCTTAAATCGCGGCGATCCTTATTTTCTTTGTACTTATCTCGATCCCAATTTGGAGCGTCTAGTTTTTGATTTTGTCGCCATGCCTTAAATTCTTTTTTAAGCTCTGTGTATTCCTTGCGTTGCTCCTTATCACATTCAGAATCATTGATAGAGTAACCCTCTATTTCATCGTCAAGCCGTGCCATGATGTCAGCCCTAAAATGGGCTTTACTCCAGTTATCGGCGGCTTGGTAGTGGTAGTAGCTATCATTCTCATCGATCGCAGAATCACCCGCAATCTTGGCTAATGCCTTGCGAGTTTTGAGAATATCGTCAATTGTGCAATGTCGATGATGGTGATTAGATTCCGCCGCAAATATATAAGTTGGAACTAGCGGACGATAACGATCGCCCATTTGCATCGCTTTATTAGCCGCAATCGAATCAGCATGGAATAAGCAAAACTTCTTATCGAAGAAGTTACCAGTAATACTAAAACCAGACTGCAAAACAGGTGTAGCAATAAAAATTTGTGGTTTATTTTCGTCAAGCCAAGCATTAGGACTGTCTTTAACAGTTCCTTCACCATTGGCTAGATTAAATTTTTTGTCGCCACTGTTATCAGCATGAATAGCAATCGCGCCATAATCGCGATATTGCCATTCTAGGAATTTAGCCTCTGACTTTCTGGAGCAAAATACGATAACTCGATCGCCGTTTTTAATAGACTCATCTAGTTTGTCGCGAAGGATTAACTCATCAAAAAATAGCTCGGTTGTCTGTTTTTTCTTAGGTGTATCAACTCGAATTACAAAGGGTTTGCGCCCTGTTTTACGTTCCCATAGTTCGGCTTCATACTGAGTTAGATCGGCACTAACTGACAGCGTAGCCTTTGACCTGATTTGCATCTCCCAATATTTTTGTTCATTGATTTTGCGTTGACCATTTTCGCTGTGAGTTGAACTGGTTGCGAGTGAGTTCGACTGAAGATCGAGTTCATCATTAAATGTGATGCAATCATTTTTTAGTGATGTTTCGATTTGTTCTTTGACGCATAAAATCGCTTCAGTGCAAAAACTTAGGCGGGTAACATATCCACCGCCCGACCTGATTAACTTACCTTGGGCGCGATCGCAATCGGTACGATAATCGACAATACGATCGCCTTGACTCATTCTCTCAGCATTGTTTCGAGCAAGAGATTCTAATGGGGTAGGGATTAGAGCGTATGAATACGCTCTAACCATCGCGCCGCCTAAAATCGATTTGCCTAAACCTTTAGCACCAGCCAAAAATACATCGCGATATTTATCGAGTAACGCCTTCAGTTCGGCTTCAGTTGGTAGGCAGTCAAGAACTAAATCAGCTTTAATTTTTGATGCTTCAAGTCTAGAATGAGCGATCGTTAATTGGTATTGTGTCAGCCACTGCTTACCAGTCTTGGCAGTTGCGATCGCATTCTTATACGCAACCGCGCCGCCGCTTGCTAATAGGTCGTCAAGCCCCTTAGTTTGGTTATTCCAAGCGATAACCTTTATCGACTTGGCAAGCTTTAATAATGGTTTGAGGTGCTTAGATAATGCCCGTCTCACGGCTTTAATGGCGCTTGGCTTAGTATCGCTATCTAAGGCAATTCTGATGTCTCTACCCTTCAAAAATGGTAATAAATCAGGACTACCAAGGCAACTACAACCAAATAAAGCGATAGAAATAAAGCCATGAGATAGCCCTGATAACGACTTGCCGCCGCCTTCAGTAATCTCCAGTGGTATCTCAGTATGATCCTTAAACCAATCCCAAAAACTACCCTCTGAAGGAATATCAACACCATAGCGATCGCCTATGGCTTTACGGATATCGCTAGGAACGCTTGGCAAAAATGCCCTGTTACCAATCTTTGCTGGTGATAGGTATCGATAGCCTTTTGAGCTTTTAAAATCTTCAGAAATATATTGCCAAGCTTCGCCGCTTTCTTGCAGAAAGCGCACGCAATGGCGGTACTGATGGCGGCGTTTACCATCTTGGCTAGTTAAATAATCGTTAAAATCGAATAGCTCAAACTGGTTAACGAAGCTTTGAGCTATGGCGCGGTCTTCGGAATTAATACGGGTGATTAGCTCCAGAAATGCTTTACCGCGCTTTAAGGTGTCCTTTGTCTCAAGTTGAGTATTCATCACACATCACCTCGATCGATGATTTGCTGAATATCTGCAAAGGCAGGATCGAGCTTTGATGTGAAGCTTGCGTATAGACAGAAAAATGTGTGCTTAGGTTTCAGTCCGCGCTTTGCTCTTCTGTTGTTTTTTTGAGTGCCATTTTTCTTACTCATTTACTTACCCCCCCGCATCGCTTTATAAGCGCTGTAAATCGCCTTAAACTCAGTGAGAGTAAGCTTTAGAGCCTTGCGTAGCTTCACGCGATAAAGCTCAAAATTTAGCGGTTCGGTGCGTTCGAGATAGTATAAAAGTGATAGGTCAGCAACAAATGATAGACTAAAATCTATGATTAGTTGATTCTTGTACGGTTTTCTGGTAGAATTTATAGATAGCATAAAACGGCTAAGCTCCTTATGTGATGAGGGTTAGCCGCCTGTTTACTTTGATTGAGCGATAGCTTTAAATAAATGTACGCACAAAAAAATAAATAATGTGCGATCATAGTCTTTAAGAATTGAAATAAACAGGTTAGAAGAATTGTCGAGATTCAACTAACGCGCCGCCGATCGCTCTACAAAGCAATCAGGCGGCTAATTTTTTGTGTGGGTATTTTTCTGGAAGGGATCGAAGGAACTTAGATAAATCCACATAGCCTTCATTTTTTGCCAATTCTTTAAGAGCTTGGCGATCGCTCTCAGTGGCGCGAAAATGAACTCTAATTACTTTTGTTTCTTGCATTTTTGTTGTTAGCACTAAACTCTATTAATAATATAAACGATCCTTCCTGTTTTTGCCAACAAAAAAAATCTATTTCTAAAAAATAGATTTTTTTTGTTGGCAAATTGACTTTTTAGACAACGCTGAAACCTGCAAAACTGGCTTAGAGATCGGCGATTGGCTTTTACTTATACCCTAATAGGGTATAAGTAAAAGCCATAATATAGCCCTGTAAAATACTTTTTTATAGCTATCCTGCGATTACATTTCGATTACAAAATGTAATCGAAATGTAATCGAAATTACGATTACATTTCGATTACTTAGCTCCTTTGCGATCTCGCTCATCTAGCGCTTCATTAATCAAAATTAAAGACATCTGAGAAAGTGACCTAGATTCTTGTTTAGCTGATTTTTCTAATCGCTCCTTTGTCTCGTTTGTCAAGATTACCGATATTTGCGGTCTAGCTGTTGCCATAGCTGCTGTCATAAATTTTTACCAATAATCGCACTAATTAACGTAAGGTGATGCTAGTTAATAATAGTCATCAACTATCATTAACTTATGATACTTTAGATACAGCAAAGGCGATCGCCCTGTCCTGATAAACACGCGATCGCCCTTGTATCCCCCATTCAAAGAGATATATCAATTATGGCACTCAAAGCCCCTAAAACGCCGCTACAGCCCGAACTCACAGCCGAACCAACTAACACAACATCAGCGCTTAGCGCTGCCCTCAATCTCGAAGATTTGCTTGCTGATTCATTGATAAACGATATTGATTGGGCAAAAGTGAGATCCGCTTTAATCGATCGCGCTAGACAAAAATTCTGGATTTGGTTGAGTTCTCAGATTCTGCCAGATGAGATTTGCACACAAGCTTTAAATGAGATTGAGGCATCAGCAATTAGTGAGGTTAGCGATGCTTGAAACCTTACCCCGCCGCCGCTACAAGCTCAAAGCTGCCAAGCCTAAACGCATTAAGAAGCCAAACATCAAAAACTACATCATCATTTTTTTGATGGTTTCTTGCTTCATTTTCGCTATTCCCTTTTTGATTTTGGCTCTATTCCCTTTATCCATTTGCTTCATATTTTGGGCGATCGTCATGGTGCTTAATCTGATTCTCATAGGTGATACATGATAAAAATCATTGTCGCCACTGGCTTTTGTTGCCTAGCTTTTGGCAGTATCACTGGTTATCTAATCAGCGAACTAACCCGATCGCCTCAAGCCGTGGCGCAACCCGCCGCGACTGCATCACCCAATCGAAAGGGATTAGAAGATCGGTATGTTGCATCGATCAATAAATTCAACTTTCGAGTAGACAAAGCCGATTTAGTATCTCTAACCGATGAGCAAATTAACAATGAGGTTTATCGCCTTGAGTCCCTACTGAGAGCGGGTAAAGCTTACTCAAAACCTTAACCAATTTAAGAACACTTAAAAACTCAAAGCCCTATAAATAAAAGGTTTTGAGTTTTTTACTATTAAGACCAGGAAGAAAACATGACAGCATTTACAAGAACTGAATTTCACACTAGCCAAGTATTGTTATCAGACAAGGTGCGCCGCTATGCGAGATGGTCAAGTCATACCCTTTTTGGCTGTGCTATTGGCTTATCACTTTCAACATTCATTCCCTTTACTCATGTCAGCATCAAATTAATAAATGTTGCCAGTGCGATCGCCTTATTTGGTGTGTCCAATCGACTAGATCGGCTTGCCATGTATGCCGATGGTTACGGCTCGATTAGTGAAGCACAAAGCCATATACAGTATAGAAATTGGCTTGATGCTTCACTACAGCCGCCGCGCCGTGAAGTTGCGATCGCCCAGCCAATCGAAGCACCCGCTCCTATCCAAAATACCGATATTAAAAAAGCTCTGAGCAAACCACATATTTTAATTTTGGGAGAAACGAATAGCGGTAAGTCTACCTTAGTCAAGTTTTTAATCTCCCATGCAAGCGCCCCTTCCATCGTCTTAGATTCACACGCAGCGCCCGATGATTGGCAAAATATGACTGTTATCGGTATGGGTAGGAACTATCGCGCCATAGGTCAAGAGGTTGATCGCCTTGTGGAACTCATGAACAATCGTTATGAATTGAGAGGCACTGGGCAAAAAAGCTTTGAGCCATTGATCATCGTGTTGGATGAGTTTCCCGCCTGTGTTGCAAATCTTGATAAAAGTTTCACTGAGCAAATCATGATTTTGGTTAGGGAAGCTCGCAAGGTTTCCATTAAGTTGATCGTCTTGTCGCAAGGCAGTGAGGTAAAATCGCTCGGCATCGAAGGGCAGGGCAGTATTCGAGAATGTTTTGCTATGGTTGCGATCGGTAAGTTTGCCACTGAGAAAGCAAAATCTTTGAAGGATGAAGGTATAAAAATGGCGATCGCCGCCTCTCAATATCCTGCGATGTTGGACGATCTGCCATGCCAATTACCACAGATTAATAGTGTCAATTTGAAAACTTTACCCATGCCAGAAGATTACTTAGCTTTGTGTAGTAACGCGCCTCAACCCATACAAAGCGCACCATCTAACCAATTATCAGCACAACCGCAAAGCGAACAATTAGCAACTGTATTTGAGTCTATTTTGCAATTCTTAGATGGTAAGGACTGGCAACGCGACAATTACATCAAACAATCGATCCGCGCCTTTAAAGATGCAAACACGCCTATCGAAGAACTGCAAGGATACCTTCAATTTTTAGAGGTCAAAGGTCGTCTTGAGACAAGGGGCGCGGGTAGAGATGGATTAGAAGCACGGCTTAAAACGTCTTAAGACAAGTTAAGACAAGGCTTATAGAGTTTTTGTCTTGAGACATTTTGATTTTGTCTTGTAATTTTTTCACATAAAAACTAAAATATTTTGCATATAACTTCTTATTTTTATGAAAAAAAAGCTGATTGCATTGATATTAGGAATAGCGATTATTTCCCCTGTAACTCAAAATCCTGTTAATGCTCATAGCGGTCGTACTAATGCGGCTGGTTGTCATAAAGACAGAAAAAATGGTGGGTATCATTGCCATAATAGTGGAACTATCACTGCACCTTCTACTTCTACACCTGTTTGCAGAACTATCTCAAAAACTTTTTCTCAAGTTGATTTAATAAAAGAAAATAATTCAAGTTTTAAATCAGGCAGGATTCGTAATTTTAAGAAGATTGAATCTAAGCTAAAAGGTAATCTAGGAGTTTTAATCAGCTATAGAGTAGATGATTTTTTAGTAAAGAAATTTGACCATAAAAACTCAAAAATAGGGGCTGTTTTTTCTTTTGAAAACAATAAACAATGGTTTTCTATTACAAAGGTAGAAGAACTAAATAATGGTGGTTACAGATTCTCTATATCTGCTAATCCTTTTGGAATTAATAAAGTTATTATCCAAGAGACTCAAGAAAATAAACAGGTTTGTAATTAGCAAACTAGGCACTAATCTGAACAATTTAGGATATAAAGCTATAAGCCAGATTCTATAGAAATCTCATAAAATCTAGAGTAAAAAAAACTATGCCAACATTCAAAACTGCCCGATGGATTCGTGTAATCCTATCCACTCTATTGGGCTTGGCAATACTAGCCGCCGTCACCTATTGGCAGATTCAAGATAAACAAATCGACGTAGAAGAGATCGCCCCCGGTTGCATCGTTCGGTTTTCTCCAGATGGATCGAGCGAAATTATTCCTTTTGGGGACAAGAGATGTCCACAGTAGATACCCTATGCCCGAATTGTGGCGATCGCAATTTGTCCGAGGTTTCTGATTATGTTGCGCCCGATGAACGCGATCGGGAGCCGTGGCGCTATTGGTGGTGTTTGAGTTGTAGTTGGAAAAGTGAAATCTATTACTATCCTGATACACAGCCCGAATTAGGATTATTTGAGCCAACCGAAACACCCATAGAAATAAGCCAAGATAGCTATAGGGAATTGCATGATTTACTACATGGTTTAGCGCACGACTTGCCCTATAACCAGCGTGTAAAGGCGGCTTTGCAAAGGCTTGAAGCTGTGAAAATTATTGAGCCATGAGAAAGCGATCGCCACTTCGTAAGTTCAATCCCTAAAAGGGGTTCAGAGTTGGTGAAGCCATGAGTTCATCAAGGTGTAGCCGTTGCCTGTCTCCCGTTTCAATCCCTAAAAGGGGTTCAGAGTTGGTGAAGCGATCTTGCGATTGCTTTTAATATCAAATACTTGATGGTTTCAATCCCTAAAAGGGGTTCAGAGTTGGTGAAGCAGCTCATCTAGTACGATTGAAAATCCTTTGCGGTTGTTTCAATCCCTAAAAGGGGTTCAGAGTTGGTGAAGCTTACATTTTTGGGCTTATTTTTGCCTATTTACAAAGAGTAAGACCTTTTTTGAGTAGCGGCGCTAAAGATTTTTTTGGTACTGGTGGGGTATCTGCTAGCCAAATAGGATCTATATCTTTGTATCTCATGCCCATTGCTGTGCCATTTACTGCATAGGTTGTGCCATCAGATGTAAAACTGACAGCTCCAGATCCTCCAGATCCTTCGCATTTGAGTTCTCCCTCACTAACGGTAAGCATCCAATCAGCACCGAAATCTGATGCTTTTACTTTTAGAGTATTTGAGTCACCACAGCTAACTAGAAGCTGAAGAGATAGCAAAGCAATAATGCTGGTTATCTTTCGCATATAAGATTATTTTTAAAAAACTCATTATCTACTAAACATCACACAAAAAAGCACCCCGACCAATTTTGATGAGGTGCTTTTTAGCAAACGAAATTTATGTAAGTGAGTAAAATTTATAAGAACTGTTCCCTTTTTATAAATCCGTCTTACAACTTGTCAAACAAATTTACAAAAAATATTGTTTTACCTATTGACTTACAAAACGTAAGACGATAAACTGTATTACAGAACGTAAGACAAGCGGTAAGACAAATGACTAAGGCAATCGGTTATGTAAGAGTTTCAACACAGGAGCAAGCGACACACGGTTACAGCCTTGATGCTCAAATCGACAAAATTAAGGGTTATGCAAATCTCTATGACATTGAGCTAATCGACATCGTGATAGACGCGGGTGTATCTGCCAAGTCTTTAAACCGTGAGGGTTTGCAGACCGTCTTACAAGCGTTAGACAGTGGGAAAGCAGACGCGGTGATTATCTTCAAATTAGATCGCCTTACTCGCAGTGTTACCGACTGGAATACTTTGATCGCTGACTACTTCACCCACAAAGCTTTGTTATCGGTATCCGATCAAATCGACACACGCACGGCGGCGGGTAGATTATGCCTAAATGTTTTGATGTCGGTTGCACAATGGGAAAGAGAGGCAATTGGTGAGCGCACATCTACAGCTTTACGTCAGAAACAATCGCAAGGTCAACACGTTGGTAGCCCTGCTTATGGTTACGAAATGTTGGATAAGCAATTGGTTAAGGTTGCCAGTGAGTATGAAGCGATCGCATTGGTTAAGGAATTAAAAGCCAGTGGCGCGACCTTACAGCAAATTGCAGATGAACTAAATACACAAAGCATCAAAACAAAGCGCGGTGGTCAATGGTATCCCACAACCATTAAAAATCTACTTTCCCGTGAGGTTGCCTAATGAATAAACATGAAGCTGTAACCCGTTTATTCGGGTT
>Ga0335395_10002417_pt1 | contig 11600 bp, 5 predicted proteins | sample MAT02_FD_205744 | JGI IMG/M metagenome (GOLD analysis project Ga0335395, IMG submission 205744) | Freshwater microbial communities from Lake Fryxell liftoff mats and glacier meltwater in Antarctica - MAT-02 (spades assembly) (version 2) ...
ATGTGCCGAAGGAAAAAGTAGCGAAGGCCGCGCAACCGAACTTCAAGCAGTACCGCGAGTCCGATGGACGCTTCTACTTCAAGCTGATGCACGCCGATGGCCGAATGCTGATGCAAAGCGAAGGCCACGCATCGCCAAAAGATGTGGGGCAGCTGATTGCTCGGCTGAAGGTTGAGGGTGCCGCGCTGGTGAACGACGCGGGCAAGAGCGTGCAGCTTGCCGGTGCGGCTGTTGGGCATCTGGCCGATGGCGTGGCGCTGGCCGATGTCATCGAGTCGCTGATGGCTTTTGTAGACGACGCGGCTTAACGCTAGCTTTGGGTTTGCGTCGCTCAGCGCGAGCGCTGCAAATCGTCGATCAATGCCTTGAGGAACCGCGCTGCTTCGCCACCCGTTGCGGCGCGGTGATCGAAGGTGAGCGAGAGCGGCATCAGCCGATGCGTTTCGATGCCGCCCAGCACGGGAACCACCGCGTGATACAGCCGCCCCGCGGCTACGATGCACACGCAAGGCGGCACCACCACCGGCGTGGCGTACTTGCCTGCGAATTTGCCGAAGTTGCTCAACATGATGGTGTAGCCCGAGAGCTGCTCGGGCGGTAGTGAGCGGTCTTTCAAACCATCACGCAAGCGGCTAATGCCGGCGCGAATCGCTGCGGCGTCCATGCCATCAGCGTTGCGCAGATTGGCCACGAACAGGCCATCGGCGTGGTCGATGGCGATACCCACATCGACGCGCGCATGGCGACGCAGCGTGCCTTCTTTCGCGTTGAGCCATGCGTTCATCGCCGGCTCAATCTCACTGGCGCGCACGAGCGCACGCACCAAGCGCACCGTGATGTCTTCGCCGGGCGCCCAAGCGTGTAAATCAGCGTCGTCCATCAGCGTGGTGGGCACGACTTCGGCATGCGCGGCGCCCATGACGCGCAGCATGTTGCGGCGCACGCCGCGAATGGGCGTATCGGCATCGAAACTGGCGTCTGCGCCACGTTCGACATCGTTGGCCGCTGCGGCGCGTGATGTGGGTGCGGAAGGCGACGCATGCGGATCAAAGGCCGTTGATGCGTTTACCGTCGGCGTGATGCTGGCACCTACGCGAGCATCACCGCGCTCAGCGGCGCGCTTCACATCGGCCAAGGTCACTACGCCATCCGCGCCGCTGGGCGCAACGCGGGCAAGGTCGACGCCCAGCTTCTTCGCAAGGGCACGCACGACCGGCATGGCTTTGATGCCGCCCACAGCCACTAAGGCCTCGCTGCGCACTTGGTCGGACACCTGCATGGCGCCCACCACGGTACCCGCATCATCGCTTGCTGCAGGAGTGGCAGCGGCAGTTGCCAGCGCGTCTTTGAATCCGCTGCCAAACGCCGGCGTGATGCCTTCGGGCATGGCCTGCGGTGACGCTAAGTCATCGACGGTGAGTGCGGGCACGCGCGGCACGAGCGGCGCTTCGGCAGGCAGCGGTGCGTGTGCGGCCGGCGCATGCCCGTGGCCTGTGTCGTGGCCCGCCGCGCGCTGCGGCAGCGCCGGATCAATCGCGAATTCTGCGAGCCATGTACCGGTTGGGATCACATCGCCCGCCTTTCCAGCGATGCGCAGCAGCGTGCCCGAGCAAGGCGCGGGAACTTCAACCACCGCTTTGGCAGTTTCCATCGACACCAATGGCTCATCAAGCCGCACCACTTGGCCAATGGCGACATGCCATTCGACGATCTCGGCATCAGGCAGACCCTCGCCCAAGTCGGGTAGGGTGAACAATTGCAGGGTGTTCATTCGGGCTCCGGAAACTTTACGACGCGGCCAGCGTGCGCTGGACAGCGGCCACGATCTTCTCGACCGAGGGCAGGTACTTCATTTCAAGGCGGAATAGCGGAATCGGCACGTCGTAGCCGGTAACGCGCTCCACCGGCGCCACGAGGTCGTACATGGCGTGCTCGGCGAGCCGTGCGGCGATTTCGGCGCCAAAACCTGCGGTGCGGCAGGCTTCATGCACGATCACGCAGCGTCCTGTTTTGCGCACCGACTCGTGAATGGTGTCGAAGTCGAGCGGTTTCAGCGTGGCCACATCAATCACTTCGGCGCTGATGCCTTCTGCGGCCATTTTTTCGGCGGCCTCCAATGTTTCTTTCACCTGAGCGCCCCAGGTGACGAGGGTCACATCACTGCCGTCCCGCAGCACAAAACACACATCCAGCGGCAAGGCTTCGCCGTCGTCGGGCACGTCTTCTTTGTACTGGCGATAGATGCGTTTCGGTTCCATGTACACCACCGGATCGGGATCGCGAATGGCGGCCAAAAGAAGGCCGTACGCGCGCTGCGGCGAGGACGGCATCACCACGCGCAAACCCGGTACGTTGGTGAACATCGACTCGTTGGCTTCGCTGTGGTGCTCGGGCGCACGAATGCCGCCGCCCCACGGCACGCGCAGGACCATTGGGCAGGTCAGCCGCCCGCGTGTGCGATTGCGAAACCGCGCGGCATGACAGATCAGGTGATCGAGCATGGGGTACACAAAGCCGTCGAATTGCACTTCGGCAATCGGCTTCATGCCCTGTGTGGCCAAGCCCACCGTAAGGCCGGCGATGGTGGTTTCATCCAGGGGTGTATCCAGCACGCGTTGATCGCCGAAACGTTGCTGAAGCCCGGCCGTGGCGCGGAATACGCCGCCATTCACGCCCACGTCTTCGCCCAAGATCAGGACCGTTGGATCGGCCTCCATTTCGTGAGCGAGCGCCAGCGTAATGGCCTCAATGAGGGTGATCGCAGCCATTAGCGGCTCTCCCAATCGATGGCATCGTCGCGCTGTGCCGCTAGGTCGAGTGGCAGTGTTTCGTACAAATAGTCGAACATGTCAGTGACCGGCGGCGGAGGTGTTTGAAGGTAGGCGTTAACCTCTTCGTCGACACGCTGATTGCACACCTCGCGCCACGCCAGCTCTTCCGTCTCGCTCCACACGCCGAGCGCGGTGAGATAGGTGCGAAGCCGAACGAGCGGCTCGCGGGTCCAAGCTGCTTTCACTTCTTCATCGGCGCGATAGCGGCGCGCGTCATCGGCGGTGGTGTGGTCGGACAGTCGGTAGGTCACGAATTCCAACACGCTGCCGCCATGGCCGGCGCGCGCCAATTTCAGCGCGTGATCCATGGCGGCGCGCACGGCAATCAAGTCATTGCCATCCACCTGCACGCATTCCAAACCGCCGGCAATGCCCTTTTGCGCCAAGGTGCGCGCGCCGGTTTGCGACTTGCGCGGCACAGAAATGGCCCACTGGTTGTTGATGATGCACAGCACAAAAGGCAGGCCATAGGCGCCCGCGGAATTGATGGCGGCGTAGGTGTCGGACTTTGACGAGCCGCCGTCGCCCACCATGGCTACTGCCACACGCGGTTCTTTGCGCAACTTGAAGGCCAAGGCCGCGCCAGCGGCATGCAGGCACTGCGTACCAATCGGCACGCACCACGGGTAATCGTGCGCGGGGCCAGAGAAATCACTGCCGCGTTCATCGCCGCCCCAATACAGCAGAACTTCGCGCGGTTTTACGCCGCGCACGAACTGCGCGCCGTACTCGCGATAACTCGGCGCCAGCACATCGTCCAATTGCATGGCGCTGCCGATACCGATATGCGTGGCTTCGTGGCCAAGGCAGCTGGCATACGTGCCCAGTTTTCCGGTGCGCTGCAGCGCTACCGCTTTGGTGTCAAAGGACCGCACCAGGAGCATCTGCTTGAACAGCGCAACAAGCGCCTTTGGGTCCTTGGCAAACTCGGGCAGGTCCTCGCGGAGCAGCCGGCCGTCTTCACCAAGAAACTGGATGTAGTCGATTTCGAACGTGGCAACCGTGCGCATCTGCTCCGCTCCCACTGACGGGGGAACTGCTTGATAGCAGGGCAGCGGGCAGGGGGGCAAGGGCGTTTAGGCCTAAGCCTGTTGCAACGCGGCAAAAAAAGAAGGGCCGATACCTGCCGGCCCCTCCAAAACCAAAGAACTGCGCGCGGCTTAGGGAGCCGAGCAGCCCCTCAAGCCACCCAGTGGAATCACCGCATCGTTCGCCGCCCACGTGCCCGGAACGCCGTTCGCGTAGGTGGCAGAAAGGGTGATGTTGCGCAGCGTGCCGCCGTCGATGCGACGCTGCAGCGTGCCCACCGTTGTGCGTGCCGGGTTGCCGGTGCGCGTGCACAGCGGGCAAACGCCACGCAATTGCTCCAGCGTGAGCGTTTCGTTCACCGCACCAAAGCCCGAACGCTCCGCCACCAAGTAGCGCGGCACGCCGCGCGCGTCGTAGCCGAACACGAGGTAGAACTCGTAGTCGGGGAAGCTCTGCACGCTGTAGCCGGTGCCCGAACGCAGCGGATCGAACCAATGGCCGCTGATATCTAGCAGTGCTCCGTTGACCGTGGGGCAGGCGCCGCTGAAGTTGCTGTAGGCCTCGCTGCCGGTTTCGCCATCGACCAAGTAGTTGAACGTGAACGCACCCGTTGCCGTCGGCGTGACCGTGGCCTGCCCTACAGGCGTGAGGCGATTGCTGCTGCCGTTCCACGCGCTGCGGAAGATGGTGCCGCGCCACAGGCCGTTCGGGCCCGGTGCAGCGGCTTGCAGGTAGTACCAAGTCGGTGAGCCATCCTGCAGATAGGTGTACCAAAGACCGGCCAGCTCAGAACCCGCGGGGTACAGGAACAAACCGTTGCCTGAACGCTGCGGGTTGAAGTAACCGCCTGCACGCACTACCGGTGCCACGGCGGCGACGGTGGCGCGCACGGTGAGGTTGGCGGCACCGGCCAAGGCGGCGTTGCTCGGCGTGACATACCAGCGGCCTGCCGCCGGATTGGTGACCACCACGCTTTCGTTGCCGCTAGGCGAGGTGCCGCTGGCAAGCGCTAAGTTGCGCGGCGGTGCGGCAGCCACCATAGGCGTCGAAGCGCTGGGGGCAAGCGGCGGCACTCGCGCCAGATACACGTCGATGAAGCCGGTGCTGGTCGTGGTAACGGCCAACTGCGTTGCGCCTGGCGGCACGTCGATGTAAAGGCGCTCGTGTGCCGAACCTTCCTGCAGGGCTAGGACGTGGTCCACGCCGCTTTCCAAAGCGAACGCACTGGGCTCACCCGCTGTTCGGTTGATGCGTACCGGCACCCAGCCCAAGCTCGTGCCTTCATCGGCACGCACCTGCAGCCAGCCACCGCGGCTTTGACCGGGCAGGAAGGTGGCATCGTTCCACGACAGACGCACTGGGAAGGATTCACCCGGCGCCAGCGCACCCGGCGCCGTGGCCACCAGCGTGCGATTGGCAACCGGCACATCAAGCGCAGTCTCGAAGATCTCTAAGCGAGCGATCTGTCCGCCCGAAGCAGAGCGCACCAGCGCCCAGTAGCGCACGTTGCCGTTGGCGGGCGCCGTCAGCGCCAAGTCGCAGCGCTCGGTAGTCGACATGGCCGAGCTGCACACCAGCTCCGACGCATCGGCCACGCCGTTGCCGTTGCTGTCGATGCCGAGGTACAGGTCAACGTCGCCTCCCGTGGTGGTGCGCGCATCCACCAGCACGCGCCAATCGCGCGCTGCGGTGCCCGCGGCCAGAGTGCGCAGCACGGTCGCCGTGCGGCCCGCGCCCCAGGGCGCAGCCGCATCGGAAACGTCGCTCAGCGCGGCATCGGTGACGACCGGCGCAACGAGGCCATGCGCCTCAAAGCGCGCCGACGGCAAAGCGCGAAGCCCGGCCAGCGTTTCATCGCGGAAGCCGCGATCGGCCGAGGTATCAAACTCCAGCGCAGCGATGCCCAAGGGGCGAACGTCGATGGACAAGCGGCTTTCCACACAAGGCACCACGCCGCCGAAGCACACGCGATACACGACTGAATCCGTGCCGCTGGTATTGGCCGCCGGCGTGTAGCGAATCGCGTCGTCCAGAACGCTGGCCGTGCCGCGCGTCAACACCGAGGCTGTGCCGCGCATGGGTGCCGTAGCAATCGATAGCACGCCCGCAGTAGCGAGCGCTGGACTGATCTCGTCGTTAGCAACAACGCTGATCTCTACCGCGGCACTGTTCTCTTGAACGATCACGCGATCTGGGCGCAGCAATGGAATGGGGGACGCCGCAGAAGCGCTTGGGATCACGCTGTTGCTCGCCAACGACGCCGCACCGGAGCCCGTACCGTTGGTCGCGGTCACACTAAATGTGTATGCCGTGCCGTTGCTAAGGCCAGTCACGGTGCAGGGCGATGCCGTGCAGCCGGCGCTGGTGAAGGCGCCGGGGCTGCTGGTCGCGGTGTAGCCAGTGACTGCAGAACCACCATTGCTCGCAGGTGCAGTGAACGCCACTGACGCCTGCGCGTTACCCGCCGTGGCTGCGGCACCGGTCGGTGCGCCCGGAACCCCAGCGATCGTCACGGTCGCGTTGGCACTGTTGTCGCCCGCAACTGTTTCGGTGCCCGTACTTGCCGCTGCTGCGGTCAGTTGCACGCCGCCGAGCGCGAAGCCCGTGCTGTCGGCAATCGCTACTCCGAAGTTGGCGACTGCGCCTGCTTCCAAGGTGACTGCAGTGCAGAGGCTTTCGGTGGTGCCACCAGCAGCGACAGGCGCCGAGCACGCCCAGCCGGCAGGCGCGGTCACTACCAAGTTAAGAGCTTCGCGGTTAAGCGTAAGGCGAACGCTGGGCGAAGGGGCTGCATCGCTGCCCGTAACCGATGTGACCGACGCACTCCATCCGAGGCTTTGGCCCTGAGCCACACTGACGGCAACAGGGGTCACCGCTGAGCGCAAATCGACGGAGCGGAATGCGGCGGCGCCGAGATACAGCACAACCGGGTCGTGATCCGAGACGCGCACGGCGCCGGTACCAAAGCGCATTTCCGAGAAATCCGAATTGATACGCGCGTGCTCAGCCTTGACCGACAGCAAGCTGTCGAGGGTGCGCTGGTTCACCACCGCATGGTCGAGCGACTGTGCATTGCCGTCGAACGAGAACGAGTACTGCTCGGCACGCGGCGACAGCGGCGTGAGCACCGTCAGTGGCGTGGTGATCGGGCTGTCCACATAGCGCAGCACCTGCGCGGCACTGGCCTCGCGGCCAGTGATGATGCCCATGCCGTCCACAAGGCCGTCGTTGAACTCAAATACGTTGAAGTCACCGAGCAGCAAGAGGCGCTCGTTCGCATCGGCCAGCTGGCGCTGTTGCACAAGATCGGCTAGATAAAGCGCCTGTGCACCGCGCTTGGCGCGCACGCGCTCGCCGCCCGAAGCCCAGCCATTGCTGCCTGTCGCGGTATCGGACACACCGCCCAGCGAGCGCATGTGAGTGATGATGGCGGTGACGGGCTCGGCCGCGCCGTTGGCATGGTTGATGGTGGCCCGCAACAGCAGCGGCGGGCGGTCGTTCAACAGCTCAGTCGAGGCATTCGGATTGGTGAACAGCGTGTCCTTACCCAACTGGGTCACTTCCAAGATGGCGACGCGCGGCACGCCGGCGCGCACTTCGCGTGTGCTGATTAGATAACCCACGTCGATGCCGCCCGGGTCGTTACCTTCCGAGAGCCGCGCAACGTATTGCGGGTTGTAAGGGCAAAGCGCGGGTGTCGTCGAGGCCAAGCTGTTAATGCGGTTGGCGAGTGCGGTGAGCACCGACAGGTTCTCAACTTCCACTACGCCCAAAATGTCCGGTGCACGCACATAGCGACACACGGCTTCAGCGGTTTGATCCAATCGCTTCGTGAGCGCAGCTGCAGTGAGCACGGGCTCGCCGACTGCCGGGTCGTTCACGTCATCGAAGAAGCGCAGCAGGTTGAAGCCACCAATCGTGACCAGATCGCGGCTGGCGTCCGGTACGGCAGTCGGGCTGCGGCCGCCCAGCAAATAGCCGCCGGCATCCACAGCCAATTGGCCAGAGTCGGGCAGCAGCGTGTAGTAGTTGAAAGCGTAGTCGATCACGCCCACCAAGTTGTTGATGGTGGCACCTGCATCGGCGCGCACTTTGGCAGCGCCCGTTTGGGCATCGCTGTCGACGCGCAGCATTTCGGTGTTGTTGTCGAAGCGCGGCACCGTGCCCGGCGCCGTGGTCGATACCAGTTCATCGGGATCAAGACCCGGCTCGCGCAACGGGCGAGGCACGCCGGCCAAGGTCGCGAAAAACACGCCATTGGCACCGCCGCTGCTGTCCGCCGCAGTGGCATTGGTTTCGCTCAGCACGGCATTCGTGGGCGCCACGGTTACCAAAGACGGCGCGCGCACGCGCATGCCTTCGAAGCGCTCCATGGCCTCCAATGCATTTCCGGGCGCTAGGTCTGCAGCTTGCAGGTCGGTCGGCGCGGGCACGGCGTTGCCGGTGCTCAGCAAGGTCACCGAAAGCACCACGCTTGCGCCGCTATTGCTGGCCAATTGAGTGATGGGCAGCGCGCGCGATGTCGTATCGCTAAACGCAAATTCAGTCACTCGTCCGAACACACGCACGCGATTGCCCACACTGGCATCGGCGGTCGGCGCGGTGGACGTAAAGACGAACAAACCTTGCGAGGTGAGCGGGTTGGCATCCGCCTCGCCCGCGGGCGTTTGGATGAAGAAACCGTTGTTCTTGACCGCGGTCACGATGCCCTCGGTGGCGAGGTCCTCACCGACCCGCGCCGACTGCGAGCCGTTGCCTTGAATCGCGTGAATTGTGGCGCTATCAAAGTCGTCGTTGCGAATCGTGCCAAGGGCCACACCGTCACTCAGCGTTGCGCCACCCGTGGGGTTGCTGAGCGTGAGGGTGAACGTCTCGTTCGCTTCGATCCGCGTATCGCCGGTCACCGTAACGGTCACCGTGGCCGAACTCGTTCCCTGCGCAATCAGCAGGCCGCTCTGCAATACGGCAGCGTAATCGCCGTCGCTCACGGTCGCCGTGCCGTCGCTGCTGGCGACATCCACGCTCACACCACCGGGAGGCGCCGATTGGTTAAGCAGCACAGTGAACACCGCATTGACGGTTCCGGTGTCGCTTTCGTTCACGCTCACATCGGCCACCGACACCGAGAGCGGCGCTGTGCCAGCCGTCACGCTCAGGTCGTCGATGCCCACCCACTCATCGCTGCCCGCCGCATTGGCCGTGATGATGCGCAGCTGCACCAGCGCTTGGTTTTCTGCGCCAGCCGGCAGCGTGGCCGACACGTTGGTCACCAAGGTGGCCAAGCTCGGGCCGCTCGTGGCGTCGGCCACAAAGCCCGCCGGAATATTGATAAACGCGCCGCTGTTGCCCACGCGGTACTGCAAGGCCACCGCTTGCACGGCGTTGTCGGCGGTGCCGTCTAAATCGCGCAGCACATAGGCCACGGTGATGCCGGTGGTACCAATCGTGTTCAGATTAATAATGATATGGGGCGCATCGGCCGTGCCCGAGCCCTGCAGCGCAATCGCCGGGTTAGTGATTTCAAACTCACTTACTCCGCCCGTGCTGCTTGTGGTGCTCGTCTGGTTGGCAATCACATCCAGATCATTGGCGACGGCACTGGTGCTGGTCAGCGTTTGCGGATCGGCACCTTGCGCCGTGGTGATGTCCTGCCCTAGGTAGCCCTCGATGCCCGGCACGCCCGACCAGTTGTCATTGGCGGTAATTAGGCCGGTGTTCGACCAGTTCTGCGAGAACGGCAGAGATTGCGCGGTGGTGTCGGCCAAGACCGTAGACGAGAACAGCAGGGTCGCCGAGGCGGCAGCTAGAAGAGAAGGACGCATCAAGAGTCTCGAGGGAAAGGCGCGGGGGGCAGGCGGCAGGGAACGGTGCCGGGGTCGGGCATTTTAAGGGTTTAGATGACAATTCGGTTACTCGTTATTCATGTGCCGAGTCGGGCGAAGGCTCTCAGAAGCCTTTACAGGGCCTAGACTCCTCGGGCCCTTTCTGACGCAATCCCCCATGTCCTCGCACCAGCGCGCCCTTGAAGAGGGCATCACCACCGATCTTCGCGACCGTCTAACGTATTCCGGCTACCTGCGGCTGGACGTGCTTCTTTCGGCCCAGCAGCCGCGCAGCAGCCCTGACAACCGCGACGAGCTGCTCTTCATCATCCAACACCAGACCTCGGAGCTGTGGATGAAGCTGGTCATTGCCGAGTTGGGCGCGGCTGCGCTTGCGCTGCGCGAGGATCGTCTGGACCAAGCGTTAAAAATGTTGGCGCGGGTGAAGCGTGTGCAGAAGCAGCTCACTGAGCAGTGGAGCGTGTTGGAGACGCTTACTCCGAACGAGTACGCCGTGATTCGCCCCAGCCTTGGAACCTCATCGGGTTTCCAGTCCCTGCAGTACCGCAAGATTGAATTTCTCTTGGGCAACAAGAACGCCGAGATGCTGGCGGTCTTCGCTCATGAACCGGCCGAGCACGCCGAGCTTCTGGCGGTTTATGAGTCGCCCAGCCTGTACGACGAGGCACTGCGCTTGTTTGCCCGCCACGGCCACGCCGTTCCCGCCACGCTATTGAATCGCGACGTGCGCGCGGCCCATGTGCGCAGTCCCGAGCTGGTGCCGGTGCTGACGCGCATTTATGCCGATGCAGCCGCACATTGGGACCTTTACCACTTGTGCGAATCGTTGGTCGACTTGGAAGTGAACTTCCAGCTCTGGCGTTTCCGTCACATGAAAACGGTTGAACGCATCATTGGCTACAGGCGCGGCACCGGCGGCAGTTCGGGCGTGGGTTTCTTGAAGCAGGCTCTGGAACTCACGTTCTTCCCGGAGCTGTTCGACGTTCGCACGGAGCTGGGATCGAGCTAAGGCTTTCAGTGCGGCCAAGTTCGTCGCGAGGCGCCTAGACGGCCCGAATTTCACAAAGCACTCACATTGCGGTCGCCACATTCCGGAGCTTATTGATTGGCGGGGAATTGCGTGTCGACTCCAGCTACTGTTCCTTCAGCGCCGCGCGGCGCAATGATGCGGTTTCTCGATGTCGTCGAGAAAGTCGGCAACAAGCTGCCCGACCCGGCAATGTTGTTCATCGTCCTTCTGGCCGTAGTGATGGTGCTGTCGTGGGTTCTGTCCACCTTCACGTTCGACATCATCAATCCGCGCACCAGCGCGCCGGTTCAGATCACCAACCTTTTGGCGGGCACCTCGCTCACCGAGTTCATCGCCAACATGGTGACGGTCTTCACGACCTTTCCGCCCTTGGGCGTGGTGCTGGTGTCGATGATGGGCTTGGCCGTTGCTGAGCATGCTGGCTTCATCAACGCCGGTCTGCGCGCACTGATGAGTGTGACGGCCAAGAGCCTGCTCACGCCCATGCTGATCATCGTGGCCATCCTGTCGCACTTGGCGGTGGATGCGGGCTACGTGCTGGTCGTGCCGCTGGGTGCCGTGATCTTCTATGCCGCCGGTCGTCATCCTCTTGCGGGCATTGCCGCGGCGTTTGCAGGCGTGTCGGGCGCGTATTCGGCCAGCTTCCTGCCCACCAGCCTTGACCCGCTTTTGGCGGGATTCACGCAGGCCGGCGCGCAGCTGCTGGACCCCGCTCACACGGTGAATCCGCTCAACAACTCGTTCTTCATGGCGGCGTCCTCAGTGCTCGTCATCAGCCTGGGCTGGTTCATCACCGACAAGATTGTGGAGCCGCGCCTGATGCGCACGGCCGTCATTGATGGCGACATGAAGGACGCCCCCACGCTC
>Ga0335395_10002418_pt1 | contig 11597 bp, 14 predicted proteins | sample MAT02_FD_205744 | JGI IMG/M metagenome (GOLD analysis project Ga0335395, IMG submission 205744) | Freshwater microbial communities from Lake Fryxell liftoff mats and glacier meltwater in Antarctica - MAT-02 (spades assembly) (version 2) ...
TGATCGGCGCGCCGATCTTCCTCGGCCTGCTCGCCCGTCGCCGCGCCCAGGAGCTCGCGTGAGCCTCGTCGGGCGTGACCTCGGCCTGCGTCGCGGGGCCCGCTGGGTGCTACGCGAGGTCTCGCTGGCGATCGCGCCCGGCGAGGTGGTCGCGTTGATCGGCCCCAACGGCGCCGGCAAGTCGACCTTGCTGCGGATCCTCGCCGGCGAGCTCACCCCCCACGCGGGCTGCGTGGCGCTCGACGGTCGCCCGCTCGCTGCGATCCCGCCGCTCGAGCAGGCCCGCCTGCGCGCCGCGCTGCCGCAGCGCCCCCAGCTCGGCGCCGCTTTCCTGGTCGAGGAGGTGGTCGCGCTCGGCCGTCACGCCGCCCGCGGCACCTGTCTCATGGGCCAGGAGGACGCCGCGATCACGGGCGCGCTCGCGCGGGTCGACGCGCTGCATTTGCGGGGTCGCAGCTACCTCGAGCTGTCGGGCGGCGAGCAGCAGCGGGTCCAGATCGCCAGGGTGCTGGCGCAGATCTGGAGCCCGAGCGGCGGCCGTGGGCGCTACCTCCTGCTCGACGAGCCGAGCGCCAGCCTGGATCCCGGACAGGCCGGCGCGCTGCTCGACCAACTGCGCCGCCTGGCGGCCGAGGGCGTCGGTGTCGCGCTGGTCCTGCACGACCTGCACGCGGCGGCTCGCTTCGCCGACCGCGTCGTCCTGCTCGCCGACGGCAGGCGGGTCGCCGAGGGGTCGGTCGCCGACGTGCTCGCGCCTGAGCCCCTCGCCCGCGCCTTCGATGCGCCCTTCGACGTCCTCCCGCACCCCGATGGCTGGCCGATGGCCGTGCCCCGGTTGCGGCCCTTCATCACGCCAGGAGCCGACCATGCAGACCCAGCCCCACGTCCCCGCTGATCCTCACCACCTGCGCAGCGCCTGGCAGGCGCTGCTCGCCGACGAGCCGCGCCTGCGCATCCGCGACGCCGCCGAGCGCCTGCATGTCCGCGAGGCCGAGCTACGCGCCAGCGAGTGCGGCGGCGAGGCGACCGTTCGCCTCCACGACGACTTTCGCGAGATCCTGCTGCGCTTGCCGCTGCTCGGCGAGGTCATGGCCCTGACCCGTAACAACAGCGCCGTGCATGAGAAGGTCGGTGTTTACCCCCGCGCCACGTTCACCGGTCCGCAGGGGCTGGTGCTCGGTCCCGACATCGACCTGCGCCTGTTCCTGGGCCGCTGGGACTCGGCCTTCGCCGCGTTCGAAGGCGCCCAGCCGAGCCTGCACTTCTTCGACAGCCACGGCGACGCGGTCCACAAGGTCCATCTGCGTGACAGCTCCGACCGCGCCGAGTTCGACCGCCTGGTCGAGGTGTTTCGCTCCGCCGATCAGAGCCCGCGGCAACGGGTCATCGCGCCCGAGCCCGTCGCAGCGCCGCGACCCGACGATGCCATTGACGTCCCGGGGTTCCAGGCCGCCTGGTTGGCGATGCAGGACACCCACGAGTTCTTCGGCCTGCTGCGTCGTCACGGGGTGACGCGGACCCAGGCGCTGCGGCTCGCCCCGCCGGGGCACGCCATGCGGGTCGCGTCGGACAGCCCGCGTGTCGCGCTCGATGGCGCCGCCGCGGGGTCGCTGCCGATCATGGTGTTCGTCGCCAGCATGGGGTGCATCCAGATCCACACCGGTCCGGTCATGCGGGTCGCGCCGATGGGGCCCTGGCTCAACGTGATGGACCCCGGCTTCAACCTCCATCTGCGCGCCGATCACGTGCGCGACGTCTGGGTCGTTCGCAAGCCGACCAGCGATGGCATCGTCACCTCGCTCGAGCTCTTCGATGCGGCCGATGACACCATCGCGTTGATGTTCGGGGCACGCAAGCCGGGTCGCCCCGAGGACGAGAACTGGCGCGCCCTGATTGCGACCCTCCCGCCCGTGTGAGCCGAGCGGATGACGTGTATCATGCGGGCCACATGAGCATCTACGCGGTCCAGATCGACAGTGAACACGCCAAAGTCTTCGCCTTCAACGGGGGCGAGGTCACGCACCACGCCTATCACCGCCACGAGCCGCAGCACCACACCGGGCACACGCAGGATCAAGAGAAGAAGTCCGAACACTTCTACCATCAGGTCGCGGAGCACCTGAAGGGTGCGACGCACCTGCTGCTGATGGGCGCCGGGCTCGGCAAGGATCACTTCAAGACGCACCTCGACTCGCACCACCACGAGCTGGCGGGTCTGGTGGTCGCTGTCGATACTGTCGACCACCCGACCGACGGCCAGCTCGTCGCGCACGCGCGCGAGGTCTTCCTCAAGCATCACATCACGGTGTGAGCCCGACCGGCCGCGTAGCGACGGGTCGCTGGCGGCCGCGCCCGGGCTGCTCCCGCGCGATCGATACCGCGATCGCGTCCCTGCTCGCCGAAGCGGCGCCCACGAGCTCAAATTAGGATGGCGCGCGAAGGCGCCCCACTTCATCCTGACCGGTCTGGCTGGCGCTGTCGGCCCGCAACGGCGGGACCTGGCGAGCAGGGCCCTTGCGAGGTTGCGCGTGCAAGGATGTGATAGACACGCCCATGATCTTGACGGCCACCTGGCGCGTGAGCGGCGATCCGGCCGAGCGGCGGACGACGATGCCGTTCTTGCCCGGTCATGATCCCCTCTCCGCGGAGTACGAGGCCTGGTACGTCGATACGCGCAGGGCCGCGGTCGCGGCGCTGTGGCGCGACGGGGCGCTGTGGCTCGGAGGGTCGGCCATGTACGCGCTCGGTGAGGGCGTCGAGACGCTGGCGACCTCGGGTCAGGGTCCGGAGGCCGCGGTGCACGGGACGGTGCGTGGATGGGCCCGCGTGACCCCGACGCCGGGGATGCGTTATGTCGTGACCTCGAGCGCGGGCACGACGCGCGATGAATCGGCCCGGATCATCACGCGGCGCTTCGCGGCCAGCTCGCGGCCCACGGGCGAGAGCGAGTCGCCCGGGACGCTGGCGGAGGCGCTGATCCTCGCGCAGCTCGCCGACGCCGGCAATTCGCGGCCCGAGGTCGCGGTCCTGGTGATCGACGTGAGCACGCGTCAGGACCCGGACAGTCTGGTCGGCTGGCTCGACATGCTGCAGGTTCGCGGCATCGACCTGAGCTGGCGCGGGAACGAGGCCGGGCCGGGCCTGCTGCACACGTTCACGCGCGCGCGAAAGCTCGGCCAGGACGTCCGTGCCGCGCTCCTCCAGCACGCCCGCGGCGACACGGTGGTGACCGCACAGATCGCCGAGCACGCCAGCGGGTGGCTCGCCGAGCTCGCGGGCGCGGCGCCCCTGGGCGGTCAATTCTTGCCGGGCGAGCCGCAGCACGGTTACTGGCACGCGGTGGACCTGGGCCACCTCGCGGCGGGTAGCCGCGGCTCGGCGGGGGCGTGGATCGATGCGAGCACGGTGAACGCCCGACTCGCGCACCTGCATCATCTCCCAGGCGTGAGCGTCGTCGCCCAGCTTCATGCGTGTGTCGACGAGCCCGCGGCGGTGTGCATCACTTCCCAGCCCGATCCGGACTCCGCCGTGCTCGCGTGCCACATCGTCGGCGGCCTGGACCGCAGCAGCGGCGAGGTGGTCGGCTTCGTGCTCGCACGGATCTGGACCTGAGCCGTCGCCGATTCTTTCCGAAGCGGATCGCGCGCAGCTCCTCGAGGGCCGGTTCATCGGGGCGAGATCGGTAAGTGCGGCCGTCATGGCCGTCGGTACGCGAATCTAGCGATATCCTGTAATTGCAGCATACGCCCCACGAGGGTCCTCGAGGCCACTAATTGCTCCATGGCGAGCGAGCCGACAATCGTCGTATCACGTTGCATGCGTGCTACGCCCCGCTGATGCACAGACGTATGGTAGAGCCGATTTTCGCGAGTGTCACTTATATCTTACTATCGGGCTGTGGCGACGACGGTGTCGGCTCGGCCGACGAGACGACGGCCACGACGATGGCCGGTACGACGTCGACGACGGGCGAGGTGCCGACGACGGGCGGTGAGATGTCGACGACGATGGTCGAGACGTCGTCGACCGACACGACGCCGACGACCGGCGAGGAATCGACGACCGGCGAGGAATCGACGACCGGCGAGGAATCGACGACCGGCGCGCCCACGGGCTGTCAGGTCCCGGCCGACGACTCTGACGAGGACGCCGATGGTGTGATGAATAAGGCCGACAACTGCCGGTGCGACGCGAACCCGAATCAGCTCGACTTCGACGATGACGCGATCGGAAATGTGTGCGACCTGCCGCTGAAGTTCTCGATCGCCGAGGGATCGCCGCCCGAGTTCAACGAGCTCACGACCCTGGCGCACGCGGAGAAGGCCCTCGACTGCGACTTCGCGGTCAGCCTCGTCGTCCTGGACAGCGTCATCGAGGTCGCGCCGGATGACGTCGGCACCGCCATGATCTACGCCTCCCGGATCAACTATGCCGATACTCCCGAGCTCGAATGTGACCTCGGTCAGGGCGCGATCGTCAAATTGAGGGTCCAGCAATTCTTCGCCGATGGCGTCGATCCGTTGACGGTCGGCTTCCCGTTCGCGATCGCCGACCACGACGCCGGCACGCTCCCTGGCGTGACGAACGCGCCGCACGACATCCTCGCCAGCGCCACGATCAACGTCACCGAGTCCCCCAACAAGCTATTCCTCCCGGAGGGCGAGCAGCCGTTGATGGCGGTCCCGGGCAGGTTCCCGCTGGCAGCGGTCGGGGTCGTGAACAAGGGGCAACAGATCTCGCTGGTGTTCGCCGACGAGGATATGGTGCTGTTCGAGCAGACCACCCGGTCCGGCGTCACCTTCAGGCTGACCGGCCTCACCGGCACGCTGCGCCTGAAACAATGAGCGCGGCCGCGTGACCCGGCGGCGTGACGCACGACTCGGCCGCCTCGCGCGGGCGCTCGGCTGTCGGGTCGAGGAATTGTTCGGGGCGAGCGCGGCGGAGCACGCGTTCGCGTGGCGGGGCGCTGCGGCGAGCTGGCCGGCCGTCACTCGTCGTCCCGGACCCGCGCCACCACCCGCAACAGGCACAGCGCGACGACGAGCACGAAGACCGTGATAGTGGCCGCCCGCGTACCCGTGTCCCACAGCGGCCCCTGGGCGCCGCGGACCAGCATCACGGCGACGGCGATCCACGCGGCGTCGCAGACAAAGTGCAGCCACGTGACCGTGCTGATCTCCTCGCTGCCAGCCCGGGCGACCGCGAGGATCCGCCGTCGGGCCCAGATGCGGAGGGTCAGGACGGTCAGACCACCAACACCGACGCCGAGCAGGATCAGGGCGATGAACCACTCGCCGCCGCGGACCACCGCGCCGACCACGGCGCCGGTAGCGAACACGGCGAACATCTGGATCAGGAGGTCTATCAGCACGCCTGCGAGGGTGAAAAGCGCGGTCATGGGGACTCGGTGCTCGCCGTCGGCGAGCCGCACACGGCCGTGTTTATACCACGTCCAGCCCGGGCCGTGCTGGCTGCCGGCGAGCCGGCGACGCCTGCGAGGGCATCGCCGGATATACCTGCGAGGGCGCGGTCGGCTACGTGTGCCATGAGTATCGCCTCGTCGGCGCCCATACGCGGGTCGGGCCCGACGACCGGCGACGCGGTGACCACGACCGGCGAGGCGACGACGTCCACCACCACGACGGGGGAGTCGAGCACGGGCACCACCACCACCAGCGGTGAGAGCACGTCAACCGGCGAGGGTGGCGAGCGCGGAGAGAGCGACAGCGACGATTGTGCCTCGACCCTCGGACTGCGGCTGCATCGTCACGGGCTGCTTCCCGGAGTGACGAGCTCGGGCGTCACAGACGCGTCGCTGCCCGACGCACGCCGGTAGCATCGCCGGTAGCATCGCCGGTAGCATCGCCGGTTAGGCCGGGGACAGGCGCCTTCAGGTCTTGCGGGTCGCGCTGGCGGGGCGGGCGAGCATGGCGGCGAGCTGCCCGCGGTCGACGGGGTCGTCGCCGGCGAGCACGTGGAGGACGTCGGGGAGGCGGTCCTGGCCGAAGATCAGCTCGTCGCCGACGGCGAAGGTCGGCACGCCGAACACGCCGCGCTCGGCCGCGGCCTGTGACGCGGTGATGAGCTGTTGCTTGATCGCAGGGTCGGCGGTGGCGGCGATGAGGGCGGGGCCGTCGAGGCCGACTTCGGTGAGGGCCGCAGTCAATGCGGCGGGGTCGGCCATATCGATGCCGCGGCCCCAGCCGGCGTCGACGATCGCCCCGAGCGCGCGCCCGCGGTCGGCCTCGGGCGCGGCGAGGATCGCCCGCAGGGCGGTGAGTGGGTTGAAGGGGTGGGTGGCGGGGCCGACGAGCGGGAGGCCGAGCTCGTGGCAGCGGCGCACGATGTCCTTGTAGGTGAAGACGCGCTTGGGCGCGATCTCGGCCGGGCCGCGTTGACCGAAGTGACCGAGCAGGGCGGCGAGTAAGACTGGCCGTACGACCACGCGCAGCGCCGGTCGCTCGCTCGTGAGCGCGGCCAGGCGATGCCACGCGATGTACACGTAGGGCGAGATCGGGTCGGCGTGAAACTCGATCGTGGGCTCGTGGCGCTCGGTGTCGGTCATGGGGTCCGAGCATAAAGCGTTTGACAGCGGCGGGTGTGGCGGATAACGTCGGCCGCTTCGAGGATCGTCATGCGCCGCTGTGCCCAGATATCTCCACCCGCCGATCGCCCGTCCCGGGCAGGTCTGCTGGCGTGGGGATATCCAGGCATTGCAGGCGGCTTATGCCCGGTCGCGCTCCCAGGAGAGTGATCCGCGGCGATCCGGTCGGGATCGCAGGAGAGCTCGGAGGGACAGACGCGGCGGGTGCCGCGAAGGTCATGAGTTTGGCGGACCGCGAGGTTACGCCGTGGCGATCGTGGGTGCGGGCTCCTGCGACGTGGTGCTATGTTTTGTGGGCCCGAAAGGAGGAGAGAGCCAATGTCGACCTTTACCGTCCATGTGGTGCGTGTGGTGATCGAGCCGCACGAGAACGCCGATGCCCTCGAGATCGCCCGCGTCGGCGATTACCGGTCGGTGGTGCGCAAGGGGCAGTTCGAGACCGGGGCGCTGGTGGCGTACATCCCGGAGCAGTCGGTGGTGCCGGAGGTGTTGCTCGACGAGATGGGCCTGCGGGGCAAGCTGGCGGGCAAGGATGGCAACCGGGTGAAGGCGATCAAGCTGCGCGGGGTGCTGTCGCAGGGGATCGTGTATCCGGCGCGCGAGGGCTGGTCGGAGGGGCAGGACGTCGCGGCGTCGCTCGGGATCCACAAGTGGGAGCCGCCGGCCCCGCCCGCGCATATGAACGGGCTGTGCTACGCGGCGGGCCTCGACCGGTGCATGCGCTACGACATCGAGAACTTCAAGGCGTTCCCCGAGGTGCTGGTGGTCGGAGAACTGGTGGTGTTCACGGAGAAGATCCACGGGACGTGGTGTCAGGTCGGCTATCTGCCGCCCTCGATGATCGACGAGCAGGGGCACCTGGTGGTCAGCTCGAAGGGGCTCGCGGGCAAGGGCCTGGCGTTTCGTCCGAACGCGCCCGAGAACGTCGACAACCTGTACCTCCGGGTCGCGCGCGGCCTCGAGATCGTCCGCCGGATCAGCGAGGTGTTCGTCGCCGAGATGGCGGCCGATCAGCCGATCTTCGTGCTCGGCGAGGTGTTCGGCGCGGGCGTGCAGGACCTCGGCTACGGGGCCAAGGCGGACGCGCAGGGGGTCGTCGGGTTTCGTGTGTTCGACATCTACGTCGGCCGCCCGGGGCAAGGCGCGTACCTCGGCGACCTGGCGCTGTCGACCGCGTGCGAGCGCATGGGGCTGACGCGGGTGCCGGTGCTGTATCGCGGGGCGTTTGGCCGCGAGGTGATGCTCGAGCATACGGACGGCAAGGAGACGGTGACCGGCAAGGGGCTGCACATCCGCGAGGGCATCGTCGTGCGGACGGCGGTCGAGCGGCGTGACCCGCTGTTGGGCCGGGTGCAGCTCAAGAGCGTGTCGGAGAAGTACCTGCTGCGAAAAGACGGGACCGAGTACAACTGATAGCGGCGGCCGGGGCGACCCGGCCGTGAGTCTCGAGACGATCGTATCGTCGCGGCGGGCCGAATGGTCGGCGAATCGCAGGCGTTTGACGCCTGGCTGGCCGTGTATACCCCGTGAGCCGTGGGCCGGTGGAGGCCGTGGGCTCTCCCCCGGTCGCGTAGGCCGATCTCAACGCCGTAAAGTTGCCGGTTTCGCGCGCGCGGGCCCATAGTCATCGCATGTTCAAGGTTCTCCTGATCCCCGCCCTGTTGCTGCTGGGCTGCAAGTCCGACGCGTCAAGCACGACGCCCGAGCCGGTGACGCAGCCGGACGCGCCGCCCGCCGACGATGTCACCCCGCAGACGCCCGAGGACAACGGCGACGACGCGTCGAAGCCGGAGGCCAGCGACGACCCGCCCGCGAAGCCGGCGGTGGGCAAGGACGTGCTGGCGACGATCGAGGCGCAGGCGGACGGCAAGACCTTCGCCGAGCTGATCCTCGCCACTGACCTCGCCAAGCAACTGCGCAGCATGGACGGCGCGGGCTTCACGGTGCTGGTTCCGAGCGACGACGCGTTTAGGAGCCTGCCCAAGGGCATGATCGAGAAGTGGAAGAAGAACCCGGCGGAGCTCGAGCGGGTGATCAAGTATCACATCGTGCCGGGCACCCACGACGTCGGCAAGCTCGGCAACTTTCGTACGGCGCCCACTTCGCTCGGCACGGACGTGGTGGTCAAGGTCGAGGAGTCTGACGTGCGCGTCGGCGGCGGCAAGCTGACGCAGACCGACATCAAGGCGAGCAACGGCTATGTCCACATCATCGACAAGGTGCTGGTGCCGAAGAAGTGAGCGCGGGCGACGAGGGGCTGCTGGCGATCGTCGAGCGGCTGCGGGCGCGGCTGGCTGCGGGGGCGACGTCGGTGGCGCTGCGGGTGCTCGACCCGGACCGCGGGCGCGGGCTGTATGCCGGCGAGAAGGTCGAGGTCGCGGGGGAGTTGCAGGTACACCGGCCGTACCGCGTGTGGGTCGACCTGGCGGAGCGGCTGGGGCTGCGGATGTTGACGCCGGAGCGGCTCGGCGAGGACATGGTGGAGCTTCGCTTCGAGCGGATCGACCCGGCGGCGCGCTGGCAGAGCGACGAGGTGGAGGCGAGCGAGCGCTACGGGCGTGCCAGCGGGTTTGCGAGGATCTCGAAGCTCGAGGACCCGGACCTGCTGATCGACTTCGCGGACGCGCTGGCGCGCACGCGGCTGCCAACGGCGCCGCGGATCCTCGAGCTCGGGGTTAACCGCGGTGACATGTTGGGATTGATCGGCGCGCTGGACCCCGAACGTGCGGCGCGGGCGAGCTTCGTCGGAGTCGACCACAGCGAGACGGCGCTGGCGCTGGCGCGCGAGCGCTTCCCCGGCGAGAACTTCTCGTTCGTGGCGGCCGACGTGAACGACCTGCCAGCGCTCGGGAGCTTCGACCTGGTGATCGCGATGGGGGTGCTGCAGAGCCCTGGCGTCGACGACCGGGGCCTGCTGCGGCGGCTGATCCAGGTCGAGCTCGGGTGGACCGGGGCGCTGATCCTCGGGGTCCCGAACTGTCGCTATCTCGACGGCGAGCGCATCCATGGCGCGCGTCAGAAGAATTTCAGCCAGCCCGAGCTGTCGCTGGTGATCAAGGACATCGCGTACTTCAAGCGCTACCTGCAGCAGCACCGGCGCCAGGTGTATGTCACCGGACGGGACTCTCTATTGGTGACTGCGGTGGCGGCGGGCGACGGATCGCAGTGACCACCGGGGCGACCGTCGAAGTAGCTGCGGGCGGCGCTGGTGAGCGGGGCGGGGCGGGCGGCGGGTCGCGCGAGGAATGGCGCGAGTTCTCGGCCGGCGCGCTGTTGCAGGCTGCGGCGGCGCACGAGCCTGGGCGGGGGTCGCGGGCACCTGTCCGCGGGGACAGGTCTGTCGTTGCGCGCGAGGTGGTTTAGGGGTCGACGGTGAGCGGACGAATGGACGTGCGCAGGGCCTCGATCTCGGCGCGAACGATCTCCTTGAGGCGCGGGACGTCCTCGAGGGACATGCCTGCGGTCGAGATCGGGTCGCCGACGATGACGCGGGCGCGGGCGCGACCGAAGCGCCAGTCGTGGACGGGCAGCGCGGTGGCGGTGCCGTGGACGGCGACCGGCAGGATGTCGGCGCTGGTGGAGATAGCGAGGTTGAAGGCGCCGTCCTTGAACGGGCCGAGCTCGTCGGTGAGCGAGCGGGTGCCCTCGGGGAAGATCATCACCGGCATGCCGCGCTCGAGGTAGCGGCGACAGCGGTCCATCGCGCCGCGGGCCGAGTTCTTCTCGCCGCGGACGACGGGGATGTCGCCGGCCAGCCACATCGACCAGCCGAGCACGGGGATGCGAAACAGCGAGGCCTTGCCGAGCCACTTCATCTCCCACGGGAGTTGCGAGATGAGGAAGGGGTCGGCCTGCGAGCAGTGGTTGCTGACCACGACGGTGCGCCCGGGCGGGCGCACAGGCAGGCGGCCGGCGATCTGGAAGTCCCACAGGGGGGTCAGGCGGCTGACGAGCACGCCGGAGCGGCGATACAGCGAACCGGTGATCACGCGGTTGCGGTCGAAGGGCCAGGTGAGCGGGACGAGCAGCAGTTGCAAGAAGAAGCAGCCCAGCGCGCAGAGACACAGCATGAGCCATGTCCAGATGGCGAGCGGGATGGCGAGGGGATCTGGCTTGACGGACATGGCGCGCTCACTCGGGCTTGAGGAAGACCTCTTGCACCCAACCGCAGGTGCCGCCGTCGGCGGTCGAGGCGTCGCCGCGCGCGGCTGCACAGAGGACGGTGAGCAGGGCGAGGGTCGAGCGACAGGACATGGGCCTCCAGTGCGAGGGTCCTGTATGCCAAACCCGCGGCCGCGGGGGCAGCCTGCGCGGGCGCGGACGGGGGCAGAAAACTCATGCGGGTTCGCGGCCGCGGCGAGCCGGCGCCGGTCGCGGTGTGGTGGTCGCGGCGTGGCGACCGTTCACGGGCGGCTGGCGACCGTTCGCCGCGAAGGCCGGCAGGTGGGCGGTGGTCGGCGCGTAGAAGCCCCGGAGACGCGAACATGTGGACTTATTGGCGCACCCACTTCGAGACCCATGCTGGTCGCCCGCACCCGGGGGCTCCGACCGACATCGACCGTATGCCGACTGCGTGGCGCGAGCCGCTGTGCGCGTCGCTGGCCCGCTTCCAGCTCGGCGAGAGCGGCGAGGGCCGAATTGCCCGCGAGATCCAGCGGTCCCGGATCCCCGGCATCGACGCCGACTACCACGTCGCGCTGGCGTTGTTCGTGAAGGAGGAGGGTCGGCACGCGCGGATCCTGGCCGGGATGGTACGCGGGCTGGGTGGCGTGCTGCTGCGCCACCATCTTGCTCAAGCCGGGCACGACGCTCGCCTCGCCCGGCAAGCGCGTACCCACGCGCCTCGGCGTGCTCCCGTTTCGCGGACCCGGGTGCCGACGTCTGGTCATCTTCAATGATCAGCAGTCGCGTCACTTGCTCACCTCGGAGTATTACTCGGCCCTGATCTGCATCGACGGCAACGGCGACATGACGCGCGCCCCGCTGCCGCCCT
>Ga0335395_10002421_pt1 | contig 11587 bp, 15 predicted proteins | sample MAT02_FD_205744 | JGI IMG/M metagenome (GOLD analysis project Ga0335395, IMG submission 205744) | Freshwater microbial communities from Lake Fryxell liftoff mats and glacier meltwater in Antarctica - MAT-02 (spades assembly) (version 2) ...
TACGTGTTCGTATTGGGTTGTTGTAAGGTTTTTTGGTTGGGGATTAGCTAACAACCATTCTTGAATGTTGTCAGCTAAACCTAGGTGTTGTGAATAATTCATATTTGTAGTTTGTTTAATGTTTAAAAAACCTTCTAATTTTGTCCCTTATTCAGGTTTACAAATATATGGTGGTGGTGTAATTCTGGTATTGTTTGATTCTTAGGATGATTTACAAAACTAACGCAGTCAAAATCGCCCAACCTCTCTTTAACTATATCTCGTATATCCGCCTGAGTTAGTTCACTATTATCCCACAATAAATAATGTATAACCGAGGGAATGTTTAATAGTAGTAAACCGTAAGAAAAAGGGTTTGGCATAAGATTGTTTTTGTTAATCATTCTCTTAATGTTATCTAAGCTGACCTGTCTATTCACACCCCTGTTATAGTCTGCATATTTCCTTTGCTCTTGCTCCAATCTTCTATGTCCTTCCTCAATCATATATCTATCCACGTTTTGTTTTAGGTCTTCCCAATCATTTGGTATTTCCAAGATAGGACTGTATGGCGTATTCATTTTATATAGATTCCTTTATTTTCTTTTTGATAATTGAACCGCTGATATTATTAGGGTCTTCCCACTTGTTTGTGTTATATAGTTTAGACTGCTCTCTCATTTTATCTAAAAACTCGGCTATATCGCCATTCTTACATAAGAACTCGTTCATATTAGCGTCAAAGAAATACAGTGTTAATAATGTACCATTTAGATTTTGCAGGGTTATTCTACCATTGTTTATATAGTGTGGATATTCAGGTAATATCTTCTCCTGTAATTCATTAAATTCGTTTATACCGCTTGTAGTACTATAATAAAAAGTGTTTGGCTGGTAAGTCATAAACATATTTAGGTTATTAACTGATGATTCTTTGGGTATAATTAAATCTATATATGGTAGGTGAGACAATTGTTTTGCTCTTTGTTCCCAGCTAAGTATAGTATTCTTACCCTTAGACTGCTTAACCCTCTCATCCGTTGACACTAATAATATAGACTTTTCGGCAGTCTCTGATATGTGTTCCAAATATTCGTAGTGCATATAGTGTTGGATATCAAAAACACCACCCGTTAGAGATAGTCTAGCACCTAGAGCAACCCATATCTTTAATGTACTGTTGATTATCTCTTGTGAGGTTTGTATTTTTTCGTATTGCTTTGACATATTTCTGGTTATTATTTTAAGCTTTTGACCTTTGAAGTCTTTGCCGTTACAGGAGTTGTAAGAATATTCTTTCCAAAGCTATTTCTAGCTATACCTTGTAGATGGGTAGCTCTTTGCTTTGCATTAGCATAAAAAAGATTACTTTCATAGAAAGTTACTTTCTTGTCGTATTCTTTTTCATCTACAGCAGAAAGGGTGTAGCTACCAGGAATACCAGCTATCTTGTATAAACGATATACTTGTTCAGCATATATCGGATTGTTAACAGAATCCACGATAATTAAATCCATATACCTGAACATCGCTTTATATATAATCTTCATATCTTGCTCAAACCAAGACTTTTCTTTATCAAACTTAGCCTTCAATTTGAGAAGATTTTGTAGCTCAAACTCTTCTTGTGGAGTTCGAAGCTCTTTGGATTCTAGGGTTTGTAAACTGTTAAGCTTTTTTACTGGGAATATTCTATTTTTATCAACGTAAGCATATCTTTCAACAATATCAGAGAGGTCGTCATAGTCATAACGATTATCGAATATTCTTTTTAGAATGTTTTGTACATATATTTTTTTGGAAGTCAATGGAGCGTTCTCCTTAGGTTTAGACATAGATTGGGATATTAAACAAGGTGTTTATAGTTAAACTATAGCTAAATAAAATTAACAATAACTGTCAAGGCTAAAAGTTATTTTGATATAAGTTTCTTTTTAATTTAGGGAAGTTATGAGAAACTGTAGAGCTTCTTAAATCTAAACACAACCCAACAGTAGTTAAGTTACTAAAGTTATGAGAGACCTTAGACTGAAACAAACTTAAATTCCCTCCAACAGTGGTCAAGCTGCTGAAGTTATGAGAGGATTCGGCGGAGCCTAACCCTAAACAATTCCCAACAGTAACTAAACTACTGAAGTTATGAGGTGATTTAGAATTTCCTACATTTAAAGAACCTTCAACAGTAATTAAGCTGCTGAAATTATGAGAGGATTCGGCAGAGCCTAACCCTAAACAACCCCCAATAGTAATCAAGCCACTGAAGTCTTGAGCATCCCTAGAACCATATAAATCTAAATCCTCTCCAACAGTAACCAAGCTACTAAGGTTATGAGAAGCTTTAGCTAATCTTAAATCTAAACGCCCTCCAACGGTAGTCAAGCCACTAAAGTTATGAGAGATGTTAGACCCATACATACTTAAATCACCTGTAATAACAAGCAAATTACTAAAATCGTGGGACTTTGTAAAGTCCATTATATTTAAACCCCCATCAAAAATAACCTTGTCTTTCCCTTTGTAATTGATAAGGTCATCCTTATTATCTATTAATATATAACCATCTTTTAGTTCCATCTTCACACCCTTAGGTATGTAAATGTCTCTAAACAAAGAACTGTTATCTTTTAGATACTCACCATAAACACATTTTTTATAACCTAGATTGTCCATTTCCCCCTCTCTGACTTCCATACCCGTCCATTCTAAAAATTCTACTACTTTGTGTATATATTTAGGGCTAATATCGCCGTTCCCCTTTCCTTTAATCTGTGTATCTTTTTCAATAGTACAATGAGGATTGTTAAACTCATCTCTCAGAGAATAAATTGTTTTATCCTTACCATAGTAAGAAGAAACACAATGTCCCATAAGGGAACCTTCTTTTTTGTAAGAGTTTTTGGATATTAATTTAACCCATTTAAAACCGTCATTACAAAGTAATATTATTTCTATATCTTTCCCGTATTCCTCGTCTATCAGTCTTCCGTTTTGTTGGAGTACTTTATCCCATTTAGCTGTTTTTTTTAGTAACAGCTTCCAGCTAAACCAACCCGTTTCTGTAAACTTTTTACAGTTTATAAAGTCCAATACGTGTTCGTATTGGGTTGTTGTAAGGTTTTTTGGTTGGGGATTAGCTAACAACCATTCTTGAATGTTGTCAGCTAAACCTATGTGTTGTGAATAATTCATATTAATACTTTGTTTAAAATGTATATTATAAAACTATTTTTGTAAAGGGATTGTTTTTTATACCAGTTTGAAAAACCCTTTAAGGGTTTGTTTAGTCTTCTTTGTTTAGAAGGTATTTTATATTCTAGGAGCTAGAGATGTGTTATAAGCACATCCCCAAGCCCTTTCTTTTCCACGGCTTATAGAATAGGCAGTGGTTATGATTTGTTGGTCTTCACTATACATAGATAGTAAAAAGAGGTTATCTTTATCCCCTACCAAGCTTATATCTTGTACGGGATTATCAATGAGGTATGTAAATCCTTCATAAGCGTAAGCTCTAAAAGTGCTAGGGACATATTGAAACATCCCATAATATCTTCCGCTAGCATCCCATATCATTCTGTTAGTGCTTTCGCACTTAGCCAGATGTTTGACAAAGTCGGGATTACACCCGAATGCTCTGCAAGCGATTTCTATTTTAGTATTAGTGTTTAATGGGGTACTATCACTAATACTGTTATTCCAAACTACGTGACCAGTATCTACAGCTTTAACCGTAACATTGGATAATACGGTTAGGACTATAAATAGCAGTGTTAATAGGATGATAAATTTTATGATTTTAGCCATACTATCTTGCTTATTGGCAAATTAAGCATAAATTAAAATAGCCTCGACAACGTGTGTCAAAGGCTATTATAGATTATTTTTATAGTTTAGTCAAGGACTCTATCCCTTAATCTGAACTTTGCCCGCCACCATATTAGCTTTCTAGGTTGCTTCTTCAATTACAAGACTTGATACATCTATCGTAGCATCAGCTATTGTATTATCATCTTTCGTTACTTCCTGAAGCGGTAGTAGTCCGTGGTTTTTTAATGCTAAATCGTTTAGCAGTTTGGTTAGTATAACCAATAAATTCACTAACAATTGTCTAGCCTCTTGGCTAAGTGCAAAAGGTCTAGTCTGTAACGTTAATCCATAGTGGATTGCTGATTTTAACTCTACGATGGTTTCTTCTTTAACTTTCGGTTCAAATTTTATAATCCCAGCTGTTATGGCGTCAAAAGCTAATTGGAGTAACAGATAATCTGTTTTTTCTGTTAAGCCGTTTTCTATTACCATTTCTTGAGTTGTTTCTGTTACAAGATTTGGCTCTGTTGTTTGGGTTGTTGTGTCTGTTGAGGGATTTTGTTCCATTGTTTTGTTTTGTTTATAGATTTTAAATTACCTATTAAATAAGAATTAATTATATAATTTTGTCAAGCCTTAAATTAAGTCTTCGATATCAGTGGTTAGATTTATAATCTGTTCAGCACTATCTGAGCTTTCTGATACTTCGACAATATTACCCAGTGGAGGATTTTTTTGTTTAAAGTGGTAACTATTATTCCTAGAATTATCTAAATTGTCGATTTTTATCTGTATATTTTTACTTTTAATACTTTCAGAAAAATTAACCTTATCTAGTAGTTTTAACAAAAGTTCGTTAAACTTATTCTTTTGGTTGTTAAGACTACCAATCTGAGCATATAACACCATTCTTTCTTCTGACGTTGCACTCTTGGGCAGTTTTGCTAGAATATTCCTAATATCGCATATATCTTGTTCAGCTTGTCGTATATCTACCTCTACCTTATCTATCTTATCATAAATAATAGGCAATATAGTTGCAGCATTGACCTTAGAGCTAGCCAACTCCATCGTTAGTTTTTGTTTATTATTCTCCTCTACCAAGGCTTTCGCTGTAGGCTTATTTTTAAGAATTTCTAATACGTAATTGCGGAATTTAACACCTGATGGCTGTCCATCTTGAAAAGTTTCTTTTGTGATTTCGTTGTTTTGCTCTAATGGTGTAATCGTGTTGCTCATTTTATTATATATTGTTTTAGTGTGTAAGGTAATAGGTCTTCGAGTCTAACAATTAGATTCTCAGCATCGTTAAATTTCCTACCAGCATTAAACTGTTTTTGAAAATCAGTTAGTCTAGTGACTTTAAAGGCTAAACCTTTTGGGTTACTCTCTGTTTCTAAAGTAATTATTTCTTTAAGTCTAGCAGTGCTAAATAATAGTATTCTTTTATTGTTAGATAATTTCTGAGCTTTTCTCTTACCTTTAATTATAACTATTTCCACGTCGGGAATAATAATTGCGGTTATGGTTGATTTTCCCTTAGTAAACCAGCCTTCCATTCTAGCACCATTATTGCTATGTAAATATATTTCAAACGATAAATTACAATACTTAGCCACAGCCTGCATATATTTTACCGAAACAGTATGTTGTTGTGCGTCGGGAAATGTAACGGCTAAGTCTAGGTCACTGTATTGAGAGTCTTTATCGGTTAGAATAATAGCCTCACAATTATTTAACCTAAAGTAGTCTTGCACGTCTTTTTCTGCTTGTTTCCAATATGATTGTTCAGTGGTTGTCTCCGCCATTTTTATTGGGTATATATAATTAAATTAATTCCCTTTAAGGGAAGAATATTATTACATTATTGTCAAGTTTGTTTAATTATTGTATACAAAGTTGATTGATACCAGTCTTTTCACATTTTCTGTATTTTACTGTCTTTTGTGCAATTAGTTTATCTTTGTCTTCTGGGTGGACAGTTGCCCAACCATGGGATTCAGTTTTGCCGTGTTCGTTATTTTTAATTATAGCTACAAACTTCCAAATATTTGGTACCTCTACCATACGTTCTTCTAGCTGAGCTTCGATGTGTTCTGGAATGCGACTCACCTTTCTTGTCTTGCCATTTATATCTGTTATTTCCACTATTTGTTGATGGTTAGCCAGGTTGACAGGTTCTCCATTTAAAAAATATTGTAGTTTTTCTATAATATTGGTTTTTTCTTTTACGACAACTTCGTTACCTTGTAAATATTCTAAGGAGGTTCCGAAAACCCTAATGTTATTGAGCGGAGTGGCTGTATAATATTTTGTGAACAAGCGGTCTTGTTTGGTTTTTTTAATAGGCATATTGGTTATATAAATATTTGTTGATTAGCTTTTTGGATACATTGATATCGCAGCGTTTGTCCACATAGAGACTTCTCGCAATTTTTGCAATGCAATCAATGTTTCCTCTTCATCTGGACATTCATTAACAATTAACAGGGCTAATTCTTTAGCTTTTTCTCTAATATCTTGCATTAGTAAAATAGCTTTTTCATCGGGTTTGTGATAGGTGTAAATCTTAGTTAGCAAATCTTCTGTTGTTTTGGTTGTTGGTTCCTTATAATGGTTTATAGAATTAGCCACTTCCTGTAGCATCTCTTTTGTTATTATTATTTTGTCCATAATCTTGCTTTTTGTAATCATTGCCATATTAGGGCATTTTGTTGAATTTGATATAGATGTAATCATAGGCCATAGTGTTGAATCTGACATAGATGTAATCATAGGACATCGTGTTGAATTTGATATAGATGTAATCATAGGCCATAGTGTTGAATCTGACATAGATGTAATCATTGCCATATTATGGCAATTTGTTGAATTTGACATAGATATTAATATTTTTTAGTTTTTTTTATTTTATCTTTAAGATTATCTTTAAGTTTTCTTTAAGTTTTCTTTAAGTTTTCTTTAAGCTTTCTTTAAGATTGTTTATTATGTTGTTTATAATAAATATTATATATAAATCTATTTTATTTGTTTGTCAAGCTTTTTAAACAGGTATGAATATTCCCAACTAAAAACCCTAGATAATAAGCCAGAGGCTCGTTAAACTCTTCTGTGTTAATACTATAGCTTCTCTTCTGTAAGAGCGTATACTCTAAACCGTGCCAAGCCTCGTGGGCTACAGTGTTTGCGTCCGTTTTATGAAAAAGAAAATTATTAGTTGCTCCGTCGAAACAACCGTCAAAAACAAGCATATTCTCGCTTTTTGCGAATTTCTCCGCCTCTTTCTTATTTAGGAGAATTACTCCAAAAGTTATATTGTGGACATTATCTTTAAATTCCGTGTAAAGTTTATACTTTTTATTGTTCATAAATTTAATTAGCTTTCTTTTTTGGTACTCAAGGTGGGGCTCGAACCCACAAGACTATAAAAATCAAAGAGGCTTAAACCCTTCGTGTATACCATTCCACCACTTGAGCTTGTTTGGCCCGTTCTCTCGGACTCGAACCGAGAACCCAAAGATTTACAATCTTTTGCTCTAGCCAATTGAGCTAAGAACGGATTATTCTTAAACTAATATAAATATTACATTTTGTCAAATTACTCGAGATAACAATTAATTAAATATATATAATAAAACTATTTTTTGTAAAGGTCTTACTTTTTTTACGATTTTAAAGAACCCTTTAAGGGCTTGTTTTGAATGTGTTTCTTATTTAAATTTAGAGCTAGTGTCAAAGTAAACAGGGTTCTTACCCTTATTAAAAGAATATACAGAAAAGTCACTATGGGCTCCGCTGGCATTACCAGTTTTACCCATAAGAGCGACCTCTTGTCCTGGCTTTACAATATCTCCTTCTTTAACCAAGTTCTTTTGGTTATGATTTAAATCTGCATATAGTTTCTTACCACTAGGTAAAGTATATTCTAGGGTAACAGAATTACCCGCACCCGATAGTCCCAGTCCCGACACAACCTTAGCATCGCCGTTAAATGGATTGGTTAAAGAATCCCCCTCCTTTCCAGCAAAGTCAGCACCTAGATTTATTTGTTTTCCGTTTTTTTGTGACTTATTAAAAGCCTGTGTTCCTGCTGGCACATCTCTGTAACTCGTAGAACTATTAACACGTCCTGACTTGGTAGGTGCAACCAAAGAGTCTAATATCTCTCCAGTTGGATTAGCGAACTCGGCTCCCCACTCTACAGAGTCTTTTACTTCTCCAGGCTCTACAGAGTTGGCAATATCAGCTGGCACATTCTCCGATGCTTTACCCCCAGCAACTCGCTTCGTTGGTTTTAAGTTTGGCACGACAGATAAACCTTGTTTTTGCACAAGAGCGTCTCTCGCATTGGCGGAGTCTTCAAAATATTTCTGTCCAGTAGGTTTTAATTTTAGTCTTGCGTTTAAATCATCTAAGATAAGCAAGCTTGTTGGTGGTTTCATTTGTTTTACTATTTATGTATTATTGGAAAAGACTGGCTAGGTCAAAAGCTCTATTTCCTATCTTAAACTGGCTCCTACCTAAATTGGTATCAGTACTTCCTTGTAGAGGTAAAGAGGCAGCTAACATATTCTTAGCATAATTAATATCACTATTATTTTGTAACATATATTCGCTTATAGCATCCTTAACTGGTGCATCTATTTTCGGCAAATTAATCGTAGGACCGTTTCCACCTATTCTGTAAGTTCCGCCTTTGGTTAAATTGCTTTTAATCTGTCTGATTATGTTATCAGCTTCACTATCAGATATGACCGAGCTACTACTTTGTATACCTTCTATAGCCCCTCTCAAAGATAGCATATTATTGTCGAATGTTTGTAGCGAAGGGTCTGCCTTTATTAAGCTTTTCATTGCTGGCGTATTGCCTAAGAACCCAAGTCTGGCTATTTGCTCATTTGTAGTGCCTTTCATATTTAAGAAATTACCTCTATCAGCTCCCTTAAATCTCATAGCACTAATAAAGTCTGGTGCTGAGATACCCCTATTAACTTGTAACTTATTATTGGTTTCAAATTTCTTAATAACATTTACAGCAAGCTCATCTAAAGCCTTAGGGTTAGCTTCATTAGTTTTGGTTACAGCCGCCATAAACTCTATTTTATCGTTAGGAGTCATTTGAGACGTGTTTATCTGTAAGAAGTCATACCCATTTCCTATTGAAGTTCCATTTCTCCTAGCTAAAGCTAAGAATGTTTCGTTTGGATTACCACCTGCGACAACCATCTTATTTATTACCCTAGATATATCTGTATTTGCATTCATAGCCTCTTGAAGTTGTCCTTCTAGTTTCTTCTGAACCTTTTCTTCTTCGGGATTATTTTTATTAAAATCAACGTCAAAGTTAATACCATATTTAGCTAAAGCATTAGCGTCTGCGGTATAGAGCGTTTCTACACTGCCTGGTGTTCCATCCTTATTTAGCTTAGTATTTTTTGTTATATTATAATACAACCCCGCACCTTCTCCATATTGAGATTGTAGAGCTTTGTCATAAGACTCTATCTGCTGCAAAGCTTGTGCTTTAGCCTCTGGTGTGGTTGCGTTGGCAAGAGCCTGTCTAGCCGCATCAGAATTAGATAGTGTCTGAGCCCCCTGTTCTCCAAAACTCTGTTTATAATAGTCTGTGGTAGCCTTATTAATCTCTTGCTGTGCCATATTATTTGATATAGCCGTATTAATATTACTTCTCTCTGCCTCTACCTGTTCATTATATAAACCTTGTCTAGTCATCGCATTGTAAAGATTAGAGTTGTAACCAGACTGTGCTAAAGCACCAGCATTAAGTCGTGCGTCCTGTGTAAGTTGCCCAGTATTTCTAGTAAAATCAAAGGCGGGATTATAACCTCCAGTTTCCATATTCATTGTCGAGAAGTCAGGTGTAAATCCCGTTAATCTTGCAAATCCAATAGCGTTCTCTACCTGACTTGTTCTTAAAGCAGCATCTACTTGTAGACCAGTCAAAGACCTTGTTTTATTACCCATAAAATCAGTATAGTTACCCGTCATTTCTGCCTCCATTGCCTTTCCTGCTAGGTTAAGTTTACCCGTGCTTTCTACCTTACCAGTAACGGGATTAAGTTGAAATTGCTCTCCAGTTTCTTGTCCTCTCTGGAATCCCTCTTGTAGGTTGAGCTGCCTGTCTTGGACATCATTTTGTCTATTAGATTGCAGAATAGCAGCGTTTTGTTGAGAAAAATTAAGAGTGTTTTGTCCAGTAAGCTCTAATTGCTTCATTCTTATATTACCCAAAGCTTGCGATAGCCCAGCTTCAGTAGAGGTTAGGTTAGACAAATTTCGAGAAGAATCCCTACTATCTGTGGCACCACTAGAACCGTACATCAATAAATTTTGATTCATAGCGTCTTTTGCGTTCCTAGCTAGTTGCTGTTGTTGAAGGTTTGCTTGGTTGCCTATCTGCATATTTTGCAAATCAAACGCCTGTTTATTAACACCTAGAAAAGCGTTAGTTAACTCCCTGTTCTGTACCGTACTGTTAGGAGCGTTTTGTGCGTTAATATTAATAGGCGATAACTGTGACGTGATATTAGTATCAATAGCGTTTTGTTGTGCGATTCTGTCTATATTAGAACTATTAAACCTGTTAGAATCTAGGTTGTTATATTGACCAGCTCTAAGTACTGCGTTTAGAGTTTCTTGGGAAATCCCTGTCGGATTTGTAGCCATTATCTAGTGTGTATTTAATTTTGTTTATAAAGTCGTTAGTTCTCTGTATTGGTAGTTTTTTCTTTATTTCGTCAATAATACTTATATCCCAAGCATAGTCAAGGTAGAATATACTATTATTTCTTTCGGGGTGAAAATAACCTAAGAATAAAACGCTTAAAGTTTCTTGTCCTAAGTAAAAATTATGTACTTTAATTTCTTTTGAATTCATAGGAAATCCTAGCTCAACGAGACCATTATAGTCAAACATATTGTATATAGCTGTTAGTGTAACAGCCTTTCCTTTATCGCCAGACATAGTTCTATAGTCGTAAAAGCTGTAATAATCACTTAAAAAGACGGTTGGTTTGTGGCTGAAGCAAGCTAAAAGGTCTTCATATCTATAGTTTTGACTATATAAATAAGGTAATAATATAAAAGCGTGAAAAGGGTTTGTAGCTAAAGAGAAAGTTAACATATTTCCTTTGACCATACAGCCAAATATGTGTTTCTTTAAATAATTCTTAAACAATAGATTATCTAATCCCCACTTTTTACAATACGAATCTAATATACAAGTAAAATTATTCTCTCTACCTTTTGTAGTACTGTAACACTCTTGTATATGTTGTATTTTCATTTGAATTGCTAAGGGTTTATTAAAGTCTGTATGTCTATTTTTGGCAACCATAGTCGGGCTATACAATTCAGGTAAGCTATAAAAGCTAGTACCTTTAAAAAGATGTTTATAGCTTGCACGAATAACTTTCTGTGTGTTTAAGTCTGTTTCCCAAAAAGACTTATATTCTTTAATTGGTATTTGGTATTGGCTCATTTCTTCTAATTAGTTCTTCTTGTAAAACTTCCCTAAATAAATCATATAAATAAGGCTTAAACTCTTTTGTTAAATGCACTAAATTGCTTTCTAAATAACCAGAATACATTATTACGAAAGAAATCTCAATCTCTTGTTCAGACATTTTAGGCAACAAAGCTAAATAATCAGAGTCCAAAGCAAGGTCTTTAACCAAATGTAATCTCAGAAATCCTTTTATTAGTTCGTCCATTGCTTTAATCTTTCTTTTTCTTGTCTATGTTAAATTTAATATTATTAAATGCTTGTGTGCCAAATATAGCC
>Ga0335395_10002423_pt1 | contig 11583 bp, 9 predicted proteins | sample MAT02_FD_205744 | JGI IMG/M metagenome (GOLD analysis project Ga0335395, IMG submission 205744) | Freshwater microbial communities from Lake Fryxell liftoff mats and glacier meltwater in Antarctica - MAT-02 (spades assembly) (version 2) ...
TCTAATAGGCCACGCAGCAATTGGGCCATGGCAGCGCAGCCATCGTCGAGCTGGGCGCGAGCAAATTCCGCATCAGATTGGGTTAAAATTGTCATGGAGAGCGATTGAAACTCATTGGCAAGCCTTTGTCAGTGACAAGTTTGTGACAATTATCAGACGTCTCAGCCAAGCCACACAGATTTCAAATATGCATCCCCGCTGAAATCCACGGGCATTGGCGCGTGGTGAGGGTTCATCGGGCGGCGGATCGCACTGCGGAGTTGGCGTTGGAAATCATTGAGTCCAAGGTTCCGGCAATTGGTAGAACATAGCAGCCAACCATCGTCTGCGAGTAGCTCTGCGGCTAACGCTGCCAGCTCTCCGAAATCCTGCTCCACCCGGAAAACTTTACCCTTTTCATCTCTCGAAAACGTTGGTGGATCTAGGACAATGCCATCGAACTTCCGGCCTTGTTTGGCAAAGCGCCGCAGCCAATGGAATGTATCACCCTTGCAGAAATGATGCGCTGCTGGATCTAGCTGATTATGGGTGAAATTTCGTTTTGCCCAATCAAGATACGGTTGTGAAAGATCCAGAGTGGTCGTCTCCGCGCCTGCCATTGCCGCTGCTACCGAAAAGGCCCCGGTGTAGGCAAAGGTATTGAGCAGCCGCTTGCCGGGAGCCATCCGTTTGCGGACTTCCAGGCGATTGTCGCGTTGATCGAGAAATATTCCCTGCGAGTAGCCAGAATGGAACGAAATTTCTGACAGGATCTCATTTTCTCGAATCAAAAAAGGTTCTGTGCATTCAGCGCCAGATAGATGGCGCGGTGATTCTTTCTGATGTTGATCCAGCCTTTTCCAATAGCAGGAAACTCCTTGATCCCGCACCCATTCACGCACTGCGGGGGCGAGGTGATCATCCGGCGTGGAGATCAACCAACACCCGGCGAAAGTTTCCAAAATTAGCCCCGGCAGCCCGTCGCCGCTGCCATCGACGAGGCGCACCGCATCCGTTTGTGAATCGAGCAGCGTGGCGCGTTTCGCCACAGCGTTTTGTAAAAGTGAAAGCATCAGGCGGCCAGAACTAAACACTGATACGGCATCCGACGAGGATGATATTCGTTGGTTGAATCGCAGTGCATGGCACGAGGCCTATTTTTGCATCTCAAAACTTGTGTTTAAAACGCTCCTCATTGCATGCTTAGGGGCTTTCACGGTTTCAGTGCCTTTTATTTCAGATTGCGGTCCGCTTGGCTACGAAGCTCATTTAGCCCTTATTTAATTCGTAACTCATCTTTCTAATAGAGTAGGGGCAACGACCTCATATTGGGTGCGTTGGAATTTTCTTTACGCCGCACCTATCGCATGGGACGATTGGTTCTCAAATCCTGAAAAACACTTGGATTTGGACGCCGATGGTTGGGGTTTCCAAGGGGTGATTCCGGATCCTGCACCTGGAATGGTTGTGGCAAGTCCGCGTGCATCAGCGGGTACACGTCATGGGCACGTAGGCTTTCTGGATTACGATGGTTCTTGGATCAACGCTGGAAGTAAAACCGTTAATAAATCAGTGCACTTATTGAATCCATTGCCACATTATCGGCCAAATAACTACCGGAGCAGATGAATCAGAATTCAAAACTCAAAAGGCTGTGCATAGTCGTATATTTTCTGACGACCTCATTGCTCGTGAAAGGAATGATTCCTGCTGAGATTTCGGTAGTAATTGCCAAGCAATTTGGCTATTCTTATGACGAAAATGTGATGTCCTCGGAAGATCCGATTTTTGTAAGTTATATTCATAAAAACTGGCGAGATATTGCGGATAAAATTGAGTGGCTTCCTCTGGCTGTAGGAGATAGAATTCCAGAGAAAGTAGCATTTAACTCTTCAGTGATGAATTTTGGACAAACCTGTGAGAGTTTACCACCGCTTGAGTATCTTGATTTTTTCGAAAAAATGCTTAGTCTTGCTGAGGAGAAGCGAATTTCATTTGGAGCCATTGAATTTTTATATATGGCTGAAGATGAAAAAGATTGTTTCTTCTCAGTCAACTGGGAACATCAAAGGGTTCAAAAAATACTTGAGCGGTTTAGAAAGTTAATCCCGGAGGAAGAAGAGACCTTGTTGAACATGGTGGACCTTGAATCCAAAGGTGGCCTTGCCGATAACTACATGACCAACAAATCGGGCGATGCACCGCTCCCCGAGACTCTCCCGGGGATCAAGCTGCAACGCCCATGGGCTTCCCTTATCAAGAAGTATGAACTGATGACCGGTAAGAAAGTGGATGTTCCTTACAACCCGCATTACAATCCGAGGCCGGAAAAGGTGGTAGGAAACGAACTGGGAGGGACTTCAATTCCGATTACAACGGCTCCAATCTGGTTGAATCCTTGGTTCTGGATGATTTCAGGCGGACTTACATTCATTATAGGGATTTTCGCCAAAATGAGGCAAAGCTTAAACAGAAAGCGCAAAGTGTGATCGGTTTAGGATGAGCGGTGTTCGAGTCTAGGAACGGATTCGTTTCGCCACGGCATTTTGTAAAAGTGAAAGCATCAGGCGGCGGAAGCTACTAATTCTATTCGTCGGCCACCAGAGCGGATTTCGCGTTCTTATGTGACGAAAAATTCATGAAAAATGATTAGATAGATGGAGTGATTTCTGCTCATCATTAAGGAAATGAAACTCCTCATTGCAATCCTTTCTGCCGCATTCCTCTCGCTGGGAGTAAGTGATGCGGAAATTGAGCCATTGCCAATCGCGGGAGTCACGGCCATCGCATTCTCGCCAGAGGCGGGCGGGCAGGCTCTGGTTTCAGATCTAGCAAATCTTGGGCAGGTTTCAGCGGCGGCGGTTGAAGATGGTACCATCATCGCCAGCGAGGATGGCAAGGGTTTCGATTGGGAGGTGCCTCAAGATGCTGATTTTGGTAAAGGCCGTCTCAAGATCGATCTTGATCGCACCCGGATTGCAAGTGACTTGGCAATGGTGATGAACGTGCATGTTTCCCATCAATCCAAGATCGCCGTGCAGCTTTTTGATAAGGACGGAGCAGCCCTAGCGCTCGATCTATTTGGCGAACTCAAAGCGAATGCCGAGCGTGCGGCCACGGATACTTTTATTATCCCTCTTGTGCAATATCCGTTGGCTAAAAGTCTGGTGGTAAGACGCTTGTCAGGTCCATTGAGAATTTCAGAAATTCTGCTCACACCTGTGATTTCTGCAGTGAGCAAGGCACCAGGGATGGATGCTGATCTCGCGAAAATGCTTGGCATCCGTCTCGATGAATTCAATCGCTTGAGCAAACGTGAAATGGCTCGGCAAGATCTGGTAGTCCGTCGGATTCCCAGCTTGGAGGAGATTAACGAAATTGGTGCCTCCGCCCTCGCCAATGCAGGCTATCCGCGCTATCGCCCATTGCACAAACGTCTCGCCGCAGAGGTGTTTTCCCCCGTTTCCGGCACCACCTATGATTTTGCGGTTTTAGCCAACCGACTGCTATCGATGGAGGCGAATCGGCCGGTTTTCAATTTCTACTTCACCAGTAGTAATGGGGTTCACTGGTTTTTCCTTGGAAATGAAGCAGAGGCCACAGATCGCTATCCTGGAAGCGCTGAGTTCGGAATGTGCAGCATCAAAATGGACGAGAGTGATAAGGAGAAATTCCTGCTGGAGAAAGGTTTCCCGATCATCGAGTTTCCTATTGCAAGGAGTGCGATTGAGATCCTTGTTCATGAAGATAATCCACTCTCTTCGTTGACTGCCGCTCAGCTTGCATCCGCTTTCGGGGAGGAGAATCAAGCCATCACATGGGCTGATCTTGGGCTGGAGGATCATGCGCTATCCACCCAAGAACTCCAAGTCTTCGGCGGGAATCCAAGCTGGGGCACAGGCCGCATGCTCCAGGAAATTGCCCTCCATGGCAAAGACTGGAGAGACGATATCGATGCGAAATACGATGTGGTCTATTCGGGTGGAGTGGAATCGATGGTGGCGAAATCTCCCAACGGCATTGGCTATGCCGCCCAATCCAGCCGAGTGCACCCCGTCAAGGTTCTCGCTATTGAAGCGGCTGACGGCGGCCCTGCAACTTTACCCACCGAAGAGGCAATTTACTCAGGGAAATACTCACTTCAACGCAAACTTTACGCCGTCATCGCAGCGCCGGATTTTGCCCAAGCCTCTCCGGCAGTTAGAGAAATCGTCAATCTGATTCTTTCAGATCAAGGCCAGACAATGATGGCGCGGACTAGAAACTTACCTCTTGCCGCCGAAGAAGTGGTGGCCCTACGGGAAAAGTTGGGGCTTTCCAAATAGTAGCTTCGCATAAAATCCATATCGGCGTGGTTGCCAAGCTCAGGATTTTTCCTAAGCTCCGGCCAGAAATGAGCTCCATTAATGACCTTCTCACCGCCGCAGTAGCCAGCGGAAAACTTCTCGACTCCGCAAAGTCCAACATCACAGATCTGCTCGCGGGCACCACCAGCGAGATTGCCGCCCAAGCGGTGCAGGAGCTTGCCACAGCAGGACAATGGGAGGAGCTCAATGATCGGTTTTTCAAAACCCTTGCATTCGGCACCGGCGGCCTCCGTGGCCGCACCATCGGCCGTGTGGTGACCGATGCCGAACAAGGGGCTGGCGGGCCCAACGGTCGCCCCGAGCACCCATGCGTGGGCACCGCCACCATGAATTTTTATAACCTCAGCCGCGCCGTGCGTGGCCTCATCGCTTACGCCAAACAATTCGCCGGCCCCTCACGCAAGCCTGTCCTCGTCTTCGCCCACGATACCCGCCATTTCTCACGAGACTTCGCTGAATTCTGCGCCCAGACTTGTGCTGATCTCGGCTGCGATGCCTATCTTTTTGATGGCCCACGCGCCACGCCAGAGCTCTCCTTTGCCGTCCGTGAGCTTCGGGCCGATGCCGGGGTGGTTCTAACCGCATCGCACAATCCAGCCCACGACAATGGTTTCAAAGCCTACTTCAACGATGGGGCCCAAATCGTGGAACCCCACGCCACCGCCATCATCAACGAGGTCAACGCCATCACCAGCGAGCGCTTTGAGGCCGTGCCAGATTCCCAACGCGGTCATGTGAAAATCCTCGGTGCGGAAATGGATACCATCTACATTGAGCGGCTCAAAACCCTCTTGCTCCAGCCCTCACTTCTATCAGGAGCCGCTACCAAGATTGTTTTCACCAACCTCCACGGCACTGGCGGTCATATCAATGTGCCGATGCTCCGCAGCCTCGGATTTGAAGTTCTAACCGTCCCCGAGCAAGACATCCAAGACGGCCGTTTCCCCACTGTGGAATCGCCCAATCCCGAGAACGGCCCCGCGCTCCAAATGGGCATCGATCTCGCGGAAGAATCCGGCGCGGAAATTGTCATCGGCACCGATCCTGATGCAGACCGCATGGGCGTGGCCGTGCGCGATGCCGGAGGGAAAATGGTCCTTCTAACAGGAAATCAAATTGGCTCACTGATGGCCTGGTATCGTCTGAAAACTTGCTTCGAACTCGGATGGCTCACCAATGCCAATCGCAGCCGCGCCGTACTGGTCAAAACTTTCGTCACCACCGAGCTCCAGCATGCCATCGCTGACGGCTTCGGCGTCGGCATTGTCGATACCCTCACCGGATTTAAATACATCGCCAGCAAGCTTCGCAAATATGAAGAAGCTATCCCCGCCGATAAAAAGGGCGACTACCGTTCCCTCAGCGAGGCTCAGACACGTGCTCTTCGGCTTGAATATTCGCGCTTCTTCGTCTTCGGCGGCGAGGAAAGCTATGGCTACCTTGGTTCCGATGCCATCCGTGATAAGGATGCAAACGGAGCCACCCTAATGTTTGCAGAAGTCGCTGCATACGCAAAATCCGTCGGTAAAACATTGCCAGAATTGATGGACGATATTTACACCGAATTCGGCTACTATCTGGAAATCGGCAAATCCCTCGTCATGGAAGGTGCTGACGGAGCGGCACAAATTCAGTCACTCGCGAATTCCTATGCCGAGAATCCACCTGCCGAAGTAGATGGCTCCGCCGTGGTCCGCGTCCGGGATTTTGCCAAACAAGAACTCTTTGACCAAGAAGGCGATCTTCTTCCCAAAGAAAAAATGCTCTTCGTCGATCTCGAAGATGGTCGCTCCTTCGCCGTCCGACCCTCTGGGACTGAGCCAAAGATTAAATATTACCTCTTTGGCAAACATGCCCCCGGCGGTGATCTATCGATCAACAAAAACACCGTTGAAAGCAGCCTCGCCAGCCTCTGGGTCTGGATCGCGGCGGATGCTATCAACCGTTATTGAATTGTCGCCGCTTAATGATTGTCGTGTGGGGATTTGATGCCTAAACATTTCGAGGTATGGAAGGAACGCACCTTAATAGATTACAGCTTGGAAAGAAGATCGGCGGTGGAGGCTGCGGTTCTGTGTTTCAAGCGATTGACGAAGGCGGAAAGCCGGTGGCGCTGAAAGTTTTTGATCAAAAAGCGATTTCCCGTGATCTCCTGCAACGGATGACGGCGCGACTCGAAGTCGGTGGTTGGCCGGATGGAGTGATGCCAATCAGTTCCGCAGAGTATGGTGAAGCGCAGACTTCTTGGGTCATGCCTCTGCTAGGAGCAATTGCTGCAGAAGAGGATGCTAAACTATATTCCCTTCAACAAGTCATTCACGATTATCCTAAAGAAGACGCGTGGAAACTTATCAAATCCCTCGCGCAGGCTCTTGCGGCGATGCATCAGCGGCGGGTGGCGCACGGGAACTTGAAGCCGGGGAATGTATTTTTAAACGAGAGTGGGGGAGTGCTCATCAGCGATTGGGCGATGGGAAATATGCCGGGTGTGCAGCATTTCACCTTCACTGATGCAGTGCTCTATCAGCCGCCGGAACAACTGCAGGATCCTGCGGGCTATCTGATGGAGGCGGGCTACCGCTGGGATGTTTTTTCGTTCGGTGTAATTGCATACCGTATTCTGACAGGTCAATTTCCCCGATCTCATGATACATTTAATCTGGTGGTTCCGCTGCCGGGAGAAACGCGGCGGGAAGGAATCCAAGCGGATCTCACCAAAGTCTCACGTAATCTCGAGTCCCAGCCCCAAACCAGTTGGCCTGCTCCATGTGGATCTGAATTGGAAACCAAGCAACGCGAATTGATCGATCAATGTCTCGATCTTGATCCTGCCAAAAGGCCCTATTCCATGATGGAGGTGGCGCGAGATTTCGATGAAATCAAAGATACGAGCCAGAGTGATGCCTTATTGGACCAACCTCGGGAAACGGAAAAAAAGGCGAAGAGTTTTTTATGGATTGCCCTTCTATCCATTGCGGCAGCTGTTGGCATTGGCGGGTTATGGCAATATTCCAATCAGCGCCAAAAAATCATTCTGAGCGAACAAGAGACTAAAAATCTCACGTTACAGGCCGAACTGAATCAGGCAAAAGAGGCTGAAAAATTCGCAGAAGATCAAGTTCTCAAAACCAATACAGCATTGGAATATGAGAAGGATCTTTCAATTTCCCGGCTCGAAGCCTCCCGCTCCATCGGTGATCATTTGTTTGCCTGGGCCATGGAAAAAGGTAATCGCCGCTTGCCTCCATTAGACGGCCGCGAGCTGCGGTTAAAGCGTTTGGAACGCTATTTTGAGGACTTTCTCAGTCGCACGTCAGAGATCCAAGATTTGACGGATGAGCGGGCGAATGTGCGGCTTCAACTTTCAGAAATCGCGCTAGCTGGCGATGATCCCGCGCTTGCTGCAAGCCGTCTGCAAGAGGCGATGGTCGCGTGGAAAGATTTGCCCATGGATGGCGAGTTAAGATTACGGTTGGCGAAAAATTCGCTACTGCTGGCACTTTTACGGCAATCCCTCGCACAGCCCGAGGCGAAGAATGATTTCATCGTGGCGCGGGATGCGTTGCAGGCGATCCCGGAATCTGAGGGAGATGGAGTTCGGTTAGCGCAACTTTTAGCGGTTCTGGATTTCCATGAAGCTAAATTATTCGCTGCAAATGGTGAGGACGCGAAGGCATTGTCGCAATTGTTACGAGCGACCAAGAGCTTGAATAAAATTGCCGATCTCCAGCCGGATCTGGCGATTCTGCGATCTGAGCTGGCGGCTTGCTACCTTTCTTCTGCGACGATTCTTGAAGGCATGGGCAGTCTCGGGGATGCAAGGGAAGTGAGAGCGCTGGCCACCACGGAGCTGAGTAAGCTATTGAATGAGGATCCAACGAATTATGCTATCCGGCTGGAATTGGCCGGGAGTTACACCGCAATGGCGGAATCTGCGACTCTCTCGGGCGACATCGCCGCTGCAGAAAACAATGCAAACTTAGCAATGGCTCTCCTTGATGAGTTGCTTGTTTCCCAGCCAGATAATGTGCAAGCAGTGGCCAGAAAAGCGACGCTCCTCGGCCTGCGGGCCGGCGTATTGCGTGACAAGGGTTTCGCTGAGGAGGCGATGAATGGCTATAATGAAGGCATCCGCATCCTTCAGGCTGCCAAGGCTTCCACCCCGCAAAACGCGATGGTGTCCTTCCGGCTAGCGATGTTGTGGTGGCAAAAAGGCCGGATGATCGGAATTTCCGGCGACCGCAGTGGAGAAATCGCGCTGATTCAGAAAGCCCGTGATCTCCTCGGAAAGTTGGAAGCAGATCCCTCGCTGATGGGACCACGTCCTGAGCAGCTACAAAATTCCGGAGCCTATCTACTGGGCGATCTCGGGCATGCCTTGCAGTTGGACAATCAAAAAGAAGAGGCAATAAAGGCATTCAGCGATGCAGCAGCGCTTTGGGAAAACATGCTGGTTTCACGCCCGCTGAGCGAGGAATACTCCGAAGGGCTCGCTTGGTCCCTCCAGCGCTTAAAGGATCTCAAATAGCCAATTATAGCTTTGCGGCAAAGGAAAGTGCCCGTTGTTTCATCTGGGTTGCCATGAGATTAAGGGCATTCGCGCGAGTGGGTGCGAGATGTTCTTTTAAACCGGTGCGATCAATGAAATTCATATCCGCTGTTAGAATGTCATCAGGTTTTTCCCCGTCTAGCACCCGCACAAAAAGCGCAATCATGCCCTTGGTAATGAGTGAATCCGAATCCGCAGTGAAATGGACAGTTTCGCCATCGCTGGAGGCATCCAGCCAGACTTGGGATTGGCAGCCTTTGATCAAATGCTCTGGCGTCCGCGCTGCATCGCGGATCGGGGCGAGCTGCTTTCCAAGGCCGATGACGTATTCGTAACGTTCCGTCCAATCTTGGAAGAGTGCCAGCTCCTCGATTAATTGCTCTTGTTTCTCAACGAGGGTCATGTGTTGAGGAATTCATACGCACGCAACGCCACGGGGCAAGCCGGATCAAGTGGCAGGCGCAAGTCTTTGTAAAAGCAGAGCGGAAATGAAGGCCAAAGGTGGGACCGCGAAACATAGCGCTGCGACGGCTTGCGAGCCAGAAGCGTTAGAGCCAGCCAGCATCACCGCCAATGGCAGCAGGACGATCCAGTCCACCAGCGGAATACCGGCCAGCAAGCTTGAGACGAGCCTCGGAACCGGCTGGCAACGGTATTTCAAAGAAAAACCAGTCCACGCGAGGTAAGGAAGCGCACCGGCCAAACTTGCGGCCCACGCGAGCGAAATTAAATAATTCCCCCACGCGGCAAATGCCACCGTCGCGAGCAATAGACTCCGTGCGATCAGCGCCACGCGTCGCGGTGGCTGCGCCATTGCTTCGTAGCGTGCGCTCAGCGAAAGCCCCATGATATAACACAATAAACCACAGCTCACAGGCAGAACACAAATTGCTGACGGGTAAAATGCCAGGATTCCCATGATCGGTAGCATTCCACGGCAAAGGCCCATTGGGATAACCGCCCAGCCCGTCCGCTTGTGAAAAAAGGTGTAAACGATGATTAATCCCACAATCACGCTCGCTGCAACGGCACTCTGCGGACTCACCGTCCATGCCATGGCCACTCCCATTGCCCCGAGGCACAGCGCGAGTGATAGGTAGAGTTTCGGAGAAAACAGCTTCCTCGGCAGAGCACGTTCCGGGCGGTGCTTTGCGTCCCACGCGCGGTCCATCCAGTCATTGAGGAAATTTCCTGAAAAGTATAATAATATCGCCGCCGTGATGATTCTGAAGCATTCGAACCATGGCATTTCTACCGGCAATTCCTTGTGCCAAACGAAGCCCATCGCGATCCCCAGCCATGTATTGCTTACCAGACTTGGCACGTTGGCGATGCGGGCGCTTGCCAAAAGTGCGTAAAATTTTCCCTCAGAATTCATCGCCTTGCTGCCGGATTCAAGCATCCCGCAGATCTACCACCAGCCCTAAAAGTCACCATTCGAGAAATTCAGATGCATGGGAAAACCAAATCCAAGGAGGGGCGGAACGCGTCCGCCCACGCGAATGATGAGCCGATGAGATGCCCAATGGACCTTCTCATTGTCATTAATTGCTCTTGCGAGATGGCAAGCCCGGCGGCAAGCATACGGCGTGACTCCCGAACTCGAAGATTTGTTTGCCTTCCTGCGCTTCCCCAGCGTCTCGACCGATTCGCGCCACGCGGGCGATGTCCGGGACTGCGCCAATTGGTTGATCGCCAAACTGAGCGGAATGGGGCTCTCCAGCGAGGTTCATGAAACGCCGAAGCACCCCATCGTGATCGCGAGAAACGCCCACATCGTGGGCCGCCGCACCGTCCTCATTTATGGTCACTACGATGTGCAGCCGGTCGATCCCTTGGCACTCTGGACCACGCCTCCCTTTGATCCCGTCATCCGCGATGGGAAAGTTTGGGCGCGCGGTGCCACCGATAACAAAGGCCAAATGCTGGCTCACGTTTTAGGCGTGGAACAAACTCTCCGGCAGCAGGGGGAGCTTCCTCTCAATTTAATCTTCCTGTTTGAAGGCGAAGAAGAAATCGGCAGCCCAAATCTCGCGCCGTTTCTCGCCAAGCACCGCGAGGAACTCCGCTGCGATGTGGTGGCCATTTCAGACACTGGCATGGTCGCTCCCGGCGTGCCAACTCTCGGATACGGCCTGCGCGGCATCGCCTGCTGCGAAGTCACCCTGCGGGGGCCGAAGGGCGATCTCCACTCAGGGCTCTTCGGCGGTGCAGTGGCCAATCCCGCCACCGCTATCGCGCGCTTGATCACCAGTCTGCACGCCAGCGATGGCAGCGTCGCCATCAGTGGTTTTTACGATCAAGTTCGCCCGCTGGAGTCATGGGAACGAGAAATGTGGGCGAAAGTCCCGGGTGTCTCAGATGCGGATTTCCTTAAAAACACCGGCTCGCCAGCGCTCGTTGGAGAATCTGGATATTCCTCTGCCGAGCGCACTTGGGCGCGGCCCACTGCCGAGGTCAACGGCATCGGCGGCGGCTATCAAGGCGAGGGTTCAAAAACCGTTTTGCCCGCGGAAGCCTTTGCCAAACTGTCGTTCCGACTCGTCCCGGATCAGTCGCCCCGGGACATCATGCAAAAAGTCAAAAGCCATCTCGAATCCCACTGCCCACCCGGCGTGCAGATCGAGATTGAAATCGGCCACGATGGCAAACCTTACGCTGCGGATCCCAACTCAAAATATGGTCTCG
>Ga0335395_10002424_pt1 | contig 11580 bp, 12 predicted proteins | sample MAT02_FD_205744 | JGI IMG/M metagenome (GOLD analysis project Ga0335395, IMG submission 205744) | Freshwater microbial communities from Lake Fryxell liftoff mats and glacier meltwater in Antarctica - MAT-02 (spades assembly) (version 2) ...
AGTGCTGTATTTTATTATTATCCTGTAGAACAATTCAGTTTTAGTTTGGCCACTTTATTACAAAGCGGGCAACCTGTAAACAGGATACCACAGGCAAGCCTTTATGGTGGTACAACGGATTTAAATGGTGATGGAGGAAGTTTTGGCGATGCTTATGTTGGTAACAGCGACAGGCAACCCGGCGAAAAACGTAACAGCGACCGTTTGCCGTGGAACAAATTATTTGACCTTGGATTACAATATAACCTGAAATTGAAAAACGCAGGTACATTTGAAATACGAGCCGACATTTTCAACATTTTCAACACACAAAACCTCAGTGGCTTTAGCAATAACGCCACCCAAAGCAATCAGATACAGATTGGCCCAATAAGCAATGGTATCGTTCAAAACAATGCCGGAGCACCACGACAGTTTCAGTTTGGAGCACGGTACGCATTTTAATTATATCATTTTCAGGAAGGGGATTTAAAAACTTCCCTTCCTGTTTATAAATTATTTTGGGAAATGAAAAAATACACTTCTTTACTGCTAATGCTTACGGTGTTTTCTTTGAATGCATGTATCAGCAATAGCACAATTAAAGAAAAAGATCCTTCACAACTTTCGTGGGATGAAATATTAAAACAGGCAACTGGCCAAACGGTAAATTTTATGATGTGGCAGGGTGATCCACAGATCAATAAATACATAAACAGTTTTGTTATCCCCGCTGTAAAAGAAAAATATGGAATCATACTGGAAACAAGTGCAGGGCAGGGCAATCAATTAGTTTCTATTTTAATGGGTGAAATAGATGCAGCAAAAACCAATAGTGAAATTGACATGTGCTGGATAAATGGAGAGACCTTTTATCAGTTAAAACAAATCGATGCATTGTTTGGGCCGTTTGTTTCCCAAATACCCAATGCGGCATTCATAAATTTTGACAACCCCTTTATTAAGTATGATTTTCAAACATTGGTGAATGGTATGGAATGCCCCTGGGGAAATGTGCAATTATGCCTCATTTATAACAAAGACAAAGTTCCTGTTCCACCTAAAAACCGGCTCGAATTAGAAAGTTTTGTCAAACAAAACCCAGGCAAGTTTACAATTCCTAACGATTTTGCTGGTCTTACTTTTTTAAAATCTTTATTAATAGATATCGCTGGTGGTGGTGCTTCACTTTCTGGCGCTTTTGATGAAGGTAAATACAAAAATTACTCCGGGCAGTTATGGCAGTATATCAATCGTATAAAACCCTATATGTGGAAATCCGGTAAAACATTTCCCAATTCAGTGGCACCCATGCACCAGATGTTTTCGCAGGGCGAACTTTACGTTACCCTAAGTAACAATGATGGTGAGGTAGATAACAAAGTTACGGAAGGTACACTTCCAACATTTGCCCGGTCATATGTATTGGATGCCGGAACCATCCAAAATTCGCATTACCTTGGCATTACCAAAAATAGTAATCAAAAAGCGGCCGCCATGGTTGTTATTAATTTTTTGGTGTCCCCGGAAGCACAAATAGAAAAACAAAAATCTTCCGTTTGGGGCGATGGAACCGTACTTGATTTAAACAAACTTACTGCCATTGAAAAGTCAGCATTTGATTCGCTTCAAACCAGGGTGTATGGCTCAAACAGGGCAACTATTCAGCCCAAAGCGTTGATGGAATTGGCTCCAGAATACATGATCAGACTTAACGATGACTTTAGAAAATATGTTATTCAACAATAAAATAGTAAACCGTTCAGGCATTATTTGCTTCATGCTTTTGGTAGTACTACCATTTGCGGGCAGCCTGATTTATGCAATGCTCTATGCATTTGGGTTAACCGGCATTCTATCCATTGGGTTTACCACGACACATGTTTCAGGGATGCTGCAAAACCCTGAAATGTTTTTCTCATTAGGCTATAGTTTTTATATTGCTTTTTGCTCCATACTTTTGGCGCTAATACTTTCATTAAGTGGTGTATTATTATTTAAGACAACTATTTCCAAAAGTAAATGGTCGTTTTTTCCGTATTTACCATTGGCTTTACCTGCCATTGTTACCGCTTTTGTTTCCTTACAGGTATTCAACAAAACTGGTGTTCTTTCAAGAGTGTTGTATCAAATAAATATAATCAAAAATTTAAGCCAGTTTCCGGATATAGTGAATGACAAATTTGGTATTGGGATAATCCTCACCCATGTATTAATGGCGACACCTTTTTTTCTGATTTTCTTCTCAAACATATATGAAGCAGAAAATGTAAAAGCTTTATCCAATGTGGCCAAATCACTGGGCGCATTATCAACAAAGATTGCTAAAACTATCGTTATTCCGATATTGTTAAAAAAAGGATTAAATACCATATTGCTTTATTTCATTTTTGTTTTTGGCTCTTATGAAATTCCATTGATACTTGGACAGCAAAGCCCTCAAATGATTTCGGTGCTGATTGTACGAAAAATGCAACGATACAATCTGATGGACATTCCGCAGGGCTATTTTCTATCAATCGTTTATTCATTAGCGGTTATATTATTGTTAGCTGTTTTTTTAAAATCTAAAAATCAGGCAATATCATGAAGCACTTAAAACATCCAATTGCCATTTTTGCGTTTCTTGCATTCACAATGCCCTATGTTTTACTTTTTGTATTATCTATTGCCAATGTCTGGAATTTTCCACAATTGTTGCCGTCGGGATATAGCACGAAACGTTGGAGTGGACTGTCGGAAAATACTGGTGGTCTCTTACAAAGCTTACAACTTTCATGCATGATTGGATTAATCGTTGCAACTTTTTCCACCATCACCGGGTTTGCCATCAGCCGCTCCATATCATTGCATAGCAAAAGGAAGTACTTATTGTTTGCCTGTTATTTTCCACTAGCGTTATCACCGGTTATTTACTCGTTGCTGCTAAATCATTTTTTTATTCTATTTAATTTGTCGGGCACTTTTATTGGGATCGTCATTGCTCAGCTAATTATTACCATCCCATTTGGCATCCTATTATTGAGCAGTTTATGGAACGAAAACATGCGTTCATTGGAGCAGGTAAGTGCAACATTAGGAAGCAATTTGCGACAGACATTTTTCAGGGTGCTATTGCCGGTGGCATTGCCACAATTACTGGTTTGTTTTTTTCAAATATTCCTTATATCTTGGTTTGAATATGGATTAACAACCATTATTGGTGTTGGAAAAGTACAAACCCTTACTTTGAAGGTATATCAGTATATTGGCGAGGCAAATATTTTTTACGCTGCATTGAGCAGTTGCATCCTTATTTTTCCACCAGCTATATTTTTATGGCTTAACAAAAGATTTGTTTTTTCTAAATTTAATTAATGCTTTTAAACATCCAACATATCAGTAAAACATTTTCCACTGAGCTAGTGCTTGAGGATATATCCCTTACATTAAAAGAAAAACATACACTTAGTATTTTAGGGAAATCGGGTTGTGGTAAATCTACCTTACTTAAAATTATAGCCGGCCTTGTTTTACAAGATAATGGACACATTCTTTTAAATGGAAAAAATATCAATATACTCCCCGCAAACCTGCGCCATATTATTTATATGAGCCAGGAGCCTTTGCTGTTTCCGCATTTAAATGTTTTTGAAAACATTGCGTTTGGACTGCGGATAAAAAAAGAAAAAAAACCAATAATTGAAGAAAAAGTACATCAATTGCTTGTCAGTCTTGGTTTACAAAGCCATCAAAAAAAGATGCCACACCAGCTTTCAGGCGGGCAAAAACAGCGGGTTAATTTTGGCAGGTCATTAATATTAAACCCGCCTCTATTGTTATTAGATGAGCCGTTTGGTAACCTCGATACACAAACCCGTGCAGAGATGCAACAACTATTTAAAAAGGTTTCCGGTGAATTTAATATTGCTTCCATATTTGTAACGCATGATATTAAAGAAGCTTTATTGATGGGAGACGTCATTGGGTATATGAATGCTGGTCAACTTATAATTTACGATAACAAAAAATCATTCATCGCAGACAGTATTACCGGTGCTCAGCAGGAAATTACTTTCTGGCAAAATTTATAAATTATGACTATAGAAAACAACTACAATCATTACGAAAGTATCTATTGGGTATTTACGCAATTATGTAATGATAAATGTAACCACTGCTATAATAGTTCAGGACCGCAGGGAGAAAGAATTTCAGAAGAAGATTGTATGAATATTATTGATAATTTGCCGGATACACTTGACAGGCTGATTCTTTCAGGAGGAGAGCCATTGGCTGATAAAAAATTATTGTACAAGATATTAGACCGCCTGAAAGAAAAATTTATTGGTGCTACACAAATTATGTTGCAAACAAATGGTGATTTATTAACAGGCGAAATATTGGATACACTTGTTGAAAAAGGAATTACCCGTATTGATTTGGCAAGCATAGACCGGTATCATAAAAATGCAGGGGCAAGATTGGAAGTATTAAAAAAATTATTCTTTTCCCGTGGCTTTAGCGATGAAAATACAGCTCCACTTATTGAAAAGGATACATACCTGAAAAATAGCAAACTTTCTTTTGGTTATTGGGGTGCTACCGAAGATTTGTGGCTTGGTGGTAACTGGGCAAGGGGGAGAGCAATGGAAAAAAATATCTGGTTGAAAAATCCTGACCATAACTTCTGCAAGATATTATCAGGAGCAAGAGGCTTCTTAGGCGGCACTGAATTGCCTATGGAAATTTCAATCCAACTTTGGAAAATAAATCCCTGCTGTCCTGGAACAAAATACCCTATGGGCGACGCAAGAAAAGAAAAGGTGGCTGATGTATTACATCGGATATCTAAACTGGAAGTTTTTCAACAATTGAATCTAGGTGAACCCTGGCAAATGGGAAAACATATTGGTATATCGGAGGAACAAGCCAAAGCAGAAACAACCGTGGTAGAAAATATTTGTTTGTATTGCGACCTTTTCTTTTTAAAGAATATTGACGGGGCAACACTTGGATTTAAAAATATTATTAAATAGAAAATATATGTCTTTATTCGCTACACCTTCATTTCATCAAACAATATTTTTCTTTCCGTTGTAGTATTTAATCAAGAACTAATGATAAAAGACTCAGGGTTTGGCTTTAAAATCACCAAAATATTAGGATTTAGATTAAAAAAAAATCAAAGTCGGTTAGTATCATTCATTTCTAAGTCTCCTTATGAAAGAGTTAAAGATTTATCAATAGAGGAAAGTCAAAAAAAATAAGGAGGAATAGAAATAACATTGAAATTCACCCATGAATACATTGGAAAAATAACTGCAACAAGCAGGCAAATGGTTACTACTGAAGTAAATGATTAGATAAAAAAATTATTTCTTATGGTCAAAGGAAAATTTTTATTAGAAATATTAATGGCTTTTAGTTTTTTATTTTCATAAAGCAAAAACAGAATAACTATCGAGTATTCTATCCCATTAACCCATAAGGATTCTCTGTAGGGAACAGAATTATAGGTAAAGTAGCTTCCAAAAATTAAAATAGACCATAAAATTGCAAACCTATTCTCTACGAAGACGGTAATTAAAACTAACAAGGAAACATACCACGGGTGTACTATTAAGGACAGGAGATAGTAGATAAATAAAATATTTAGTGCTCTTTTAAAGAAATCTTGCCAGGTTCCATCGCTTATTACTCTAAAGGAAATGTATAAAATAATAGAGGTTGAAACGATTGGTAACACTTTACCAATCGTGCTAATTGTATTGTATCCAACCATTTTATACCCAATTTCTCTTAATAAATAGTAGATACTGGCATTGAATTCAAACTTTTGAAAGTATAGCCTTAAACTCTCACTAATATTTGAAATTAATAACCGATCAATAAATGGTAGAAATAATACAATAATGATGCCAACAGAAAATATCGAGTATATTATCCCATTTTTCCAGTCTATTTTTTTTACTATTAATGGTAAAAATATTAGAGGAATCATTTTAGTGGAAATAGCTAAAGCTAAAAGCGCGGCTGAAAAAATATACCTATTTATCATTAAATAGTAAAACGAAGCTGTTAAGAAGAAGATCATCACTCCTTCAAAATGGAGATTTCCGGTAAGTTCAATAATTACGAGTGGGTTTAAGAGATAGATAAAAATTTTTGTTTTTTCAATCTTTAAGAAATGTATAATTTTTTTTAAATAAATAAAAGTACCGAATTCAGCTAATATAATAAATAAGCGAAAAAAGTATATTGCTATTGCATTGTGTCCAAATGACAATTTAGCTGAAATAAAAAATAGTAATTGCATTACCGGAGGGTAAACCGAATAGTAATCAGGCGAATTCATTTTTTGAAATAGCTCCATATTGCTTGCTTTGCCAATAATCTCTTCTATAATTATTTTATTTGGCAAATATCCGAATGGGTTAAGTCCTTCTTGAATTAGCCGCCCATCCCATATAAATCTATAAAAATCATCAGATAATGCAGGAATAGAAAATAGAAACAATATTCTTAAACCAAAAGATACTATAACAAAATGATGATATTTTTCTGAAAGGAGTTCATTCTTATTTAAAATGAAATAATACATTCCAGCCAATATTGCAAAAGCACCGAATAAGACAAGCGTATTTTCTCTATTTAAAATATACGCAAATAGAAAATACACAACTGTTGATATTGAAGTAAAAGCTAATACAGGAATTTTGTTTTTTCTAATGATATTCATTTCTGCAAGCTTTACTATAAATATTTAAAAATGGTTGTTATAATTTTATAGCCAGCTAATACAGTTCCTTTCACAGTTCCACTTATTTTAGAGTGGCCAATTCTTACCCGATAGGTTACAGGAACTTCAGTTATCTTAAGTTTATGTTTGGCTGCTTTCAGTTGCATTTCAACTGTCCAGCCATAGGTTTTATCAATCATCCTTAACTCTAATAATTTTACATATTTAATCGCTCTGAATGGTCCAAGGTCTGTATATGAAACCTTGTAAAAGAGTTTCAACAAAGAAGTAGCTAACCAATTGCCAAATATTTGTTGGGGAGTCATTGATCCCTTTTCTCTATTACCAAGCACTCTTGATCCTATTACCATATCATAATCTTCTTGTAATATGGGTTTTATTAATTTCTCAATTTCTTCGGGATAATCAGAATAGTCAGCATCAATAAATACTATTATATCGGGTTTTGTATCCATTTCAGCAACATAAGTCATTCCTTTTAAGCAGGCATTACCATATCCTTGTAAAGGTTCATCTACCACTATCGCCCCAACAGCAAGGGCATTTACCTTGGTTAAATCGTTTGAATTATTATCAACTACAATAATCTTACTTACAATATTTTTCGGGATATCCTTAACTACCTTTCCAACAGAATTTTCTTCATTGAACGCAGGAATAATTACAACAATATTTTTCCTATTCATGATCCATTATTTTGTATAATTTACCTGCTTTGTCATATATTTTCCACGTTCCTCTTTTTACACCGTTATATAATTCGCCTTCTTCGGTAAGAACTCCCTTCAAATATCTTTTCGAGTACCCTGAAATTTCATTGCTCGAATATGCTGCTTCTTCTATTAGATTTGAGCTTGAGTCAAAAGATTGCCACCAACCACTTTTATACCCATCTTTAAAGTAGCCTTGCACCTTAATTTTGCCATTGTTATAGAAATATTTCCAATAGTCCGATTTTAATCCTCTGACATAATTCCCTTCTGCCAAAAGAATATTTTCAACATTGAATTCTTGTGCAAGCCCATTCAGTGTGTCATTCTTATAGTAGACAATTTTATGAGATTCCCCATTCAATTGATAATACCTCCAAAATCCACTCTTTTTATTTGAAATGTAATGGCCATTGCAAATCATATTTTTGTTGTGTAATACTTCCCACCATCCATTTTTTTTCCCTTTCAAAGTATGGCCTTGATACATTATATTCTCTTTTGAGTCTTTTATTTTCCAATATACTGCACCCGGGTGTAATGAATCAACAAATGTATTTACCATATATTTTCCTGCAACGTGGTTGAAGTATTTCCCTGATTCTATTTCTAAATCAGGTAATTCCGAAAGAAAAGACGGAACAAAATCATTAAAAGGCGTTAAATTTTTGGTAGTCCCTTGCTTCTCTTGAGTATTTGTACATGCGGAAATAAGTCCTGCTATGCTAAACAAACACATAAAGTATATGAATTTCATTTTGCAAGTATATTAAAAGTTATTTTTTAAAATTGTCTTAATGGCGACATTTTATAAATATAAAGTTGTTTTTCTTTGATTATAAAAAAATATCTTTCCATGCATAGAATCTATCTTGTACTTTTGATTCACTTACATATATTTTATTCTTTAAATGCTCAAAATTCTGATAAATCACCATATAGAGAAATTGATCATTTTTATAAAAATTATATAACAACCGGATTAGTAGATTACAAACTATTGAAATCAAATGTAAATGAACTCGATTCAATTGTGAAAATACTAGGAAAATATACTCCAAGTGGCGATCAAGATAGAAAAGCTTTTTTAATTAATGCTTACAATATTTTTACTATAAAGCAATTGACGACTGCACATCCGATTCAATCGCCGCAAGAAATAAACGGTTTTTATGATAATAAAATATTCTTTCTTTTCGGTGAAAAATTCAGTTTAAATGAAATTGAAAATGAGGAATTAAGAAAAGTGTATAAAGATCCACGGCTTCATTTCGTTCTAGTTTGTGGCGCTTTAGGATGTCCGCCGATAATAAATGATGCATATACTCCCGAAAATCTGGAATCTCAGTTAACCAATCAGACCAAATTAGCTTTAAACAATATTAATTTTTTGAAATTTGAAGGTGATAAGGCTCTACTTTCGGAAATTTTTAAATGGTATGAGAGTGACTTTAAAAAGCAACAAACAGTATTAGAGTTTATAAATCAGTACAGAGAAGAAAAAATACCAGACGAGTACAGCATTGATTATTACCCATATGATTGGAGAATTAATGAATATATTCCTTTGACAGAAACAATTCAGGATGGAATTGAAAATCCTGAACCCAATGATAAAACAAATAATATTCAGGTATACACACCTTCCGTTTTATTCCGAAAAGGTCAATGGGAGTATAAGTTTTTTAATAATCTATACACCCAAACAAAAGGATTTGATAATGAGGGGAATAAATTTGACTACGGAAACAGAAGTAATTATTTTACCTCCATCAATCAATTTTTAATAGGAATCAATTCAAAAATTAATATTGGGGCAGACGTCTGGATTAATTCAGTAAGAGTAAATGATAGTACAAGAGATTCCCCTTTTAATGTTTTAACATTTGAAAAATCTCCTGATACAAGGACTGAGATTGGTTATGCAGGGCCAAAAATTAAATTCATTCCTTTTAAAAAATTAAGTCATCTGAGCCTTCAAACCACTTTTTTGATTCCTTTGGCAAGTGATTTGGAGGGTAAAATGAACGGAAGACCTTTTTTGACAAGGGATAGTTACATTTCAATTACTCAAATATTTTATGACTATTCTATTTCAAACAAGTTTCAACTATTTTTTCAATTGTCATCCTGGATTTATATTGCAAAAGTAAAACCATTGGCAGAAACATCAAGGGTTTCTGTTTCAAGCCCTGCTAGTATCTTTCTAAGTTATTTCCCATCGAAAAGGCTTACTTTTTACCTGCAACAAGAGTTTTGGCCAAACTACGGAAGTAAAGGCATCAATTCCTGGTTTATGCAACAAGGTTTAGGGATTAAAGTTCAGATTATTACTGGGATACTTGAGGCTGAAACATCCTATACAAATTTTTTACTTGGGGCTAATACGGGAGCAGGGCAAACATTTAATTTTGGATTAAGACTCATTCAATTATAATATCATGCGAAAAATATTTTTTTGTAGTTTATTCTTTTCTCTTTTATATTCTTGTAAAAAGGATTCTAATATTCTTAAATTCAATACCCCTATCCTTTCTGATTATATAAAATCTGTAAAAAATCAATTTGCCTTAACTCAACAATTAATTGCATGTGCAGCGAGTACTGATATTGCTGATCCGGAGCAAATCACTTTCCCACTCTCGGTATTTTACCTTCCGGTAAATGGAGCTTACGACTTTAAGTATTTTGAAATGAATAGCAATGGAATTGATCATAATAATTACGAAAACTACACTTTTAAAAACTTAAAAAATGTTCCGGAATTTAATGGATATTTAGGAAGATTTAAAGGTAAAGTAGAGAAGGATACATGGTGCGTTGTTACCTACAAAACTCCTGGGAAATTACATATTTGCAACCCCATTAAAATAAAGCATTTTTCTCAGCCTACACTTTTTGCGTCACAGGTGATCTCCGTTCAGAATAACGGAACTCAACCCAAGTTTATTTGGATCGATAGTTCTTCGATAAATAATTCAATATATTTTCAAGTTGTTTCTGATGCGTCAAATAATCTTATTTCAGGCACATATACCCATGATAAACATTGGAGTTTTTATAATTTAAGTAATGTGGTTTTAAATATACGCAATGTAATTCCAATTCCTTCTTTGAAAAATGCTACCAAATATAATTTCACTTTGATGGGTGTAAGTGTAGATAATTGGGTAAATTTAGCCGGACAAAGAGAATTTATAACGCCATAATAAATTAATAAAAATATTTTGGCATGTCTTTTTCAGGCTTATTTTTATCTTTATAAAATTTGAAAACATAAAGGATTTAAACCAGGATTAATGGATGCATTTTTGTATCTCCAACAATAGAAATGTTAGGACAAGATATCTATAATGTTAAGGTATCGAAGCTTAATATAAATAACTTTTACTTAATATCGGTAAAGTTACCTTTTCTTAAAAATTATTTAAATCTTTTAAGAAATATTATATATCAATCATGAGAACCATTTTTTTTTGCTTTTCAATTTTAATATTTCAGCTTAAGGCGCAAGAGTCTTTATCTAAAAAATATGATTTATTTGCTGACTTGGGAATTGGACTTGGGAGTTCGAAAGTTAGTTTTACCTCAGCTTTTAACTATAACTATCAACTAGGTAAAAAGAAAAAAATTGTTGTTGGAACCGGGATAAGATATACATGGTTTGGTGGCAAGAATATTAACTTTACTTCTGCGCCCAATGACTTAGCAATTGATAAACAAAGTATTGATACTTTATTAGCTCCTAATCCAAATGTTCATTCATTAAATTTATTGATTAATTTAGGATATAATATTTCTCAAAGAGTTTAAGTTGGTTTTAGTATTGATGTTTTTGGTTTTTCATTCGGATCAACTGGCACTCCAACCTTTGTAAATAACGGTATATCACAAGCTACCTCAGCAAGCCCTTAAGAAATAAATGTTTTGCTGCTAGGTAATAATGATATAGTTAGTCTTAATTCTTTCTTTTATGGTAAATATCAATTAAGTGAGCGCTTTGGAATTAAACTTGGATATCAGTTTTTATTTAATGAATTAACTACAATTACGAAAGTTCAAATTTTCCCATCAGAAAACCATAGATTCAGAACTAAATCATCTTTAGGTTATATTGGAGTAATCTATAATTTTTATTAAAGATGATTA
>Ga0335395_10002425_pt1 | contig 11579 bp, 6 predicted proteins | sample MAT02_FD_205744 | JGI IMG/M metagenome (GOLD analysis project Ga0335395, IMG submission 205744) | Freshwater microbial communities from Lake Fryxell liftoff mats and glacier meltwater in Antarctica - MAT-02 (spades assembly) (version 2) ...
CTTGGAACACTAACATGAAGTTGAATGTACCGGAGATACCCAAGGGCATACCGTCAGAGAATGAACCTTGTCCGATTGGGTAGATCAAGAATACTGCGGTGGCTGCTGCAACTGGTGCAGAGTAAGCTACACAGATCCAAGGACGCATACCTAAGCGGTAGGACAGTTCCCATTCACGTCCCATGTAGCAGAAAATGCCGATCAGGAAGTGAAATACTACCAATTGGTAGGGGCCGCCGTTGTACAACCACTCATCGAGAGAAGCTGCTTCCCAGATTGGATAGAAGTGCAAGCCGATCGCGTTTGACGAAGGAACAACTGCACCAGTGATGATGTTGTTACCGAACATCAAGGAACCTGCTACTGGTTCGCGGATGCCGTCGATGTCTACGGGAGGGGCTGCGATGAAGGCAGTGATGTAGCAAATTGTGGCCGTTAGCAAGGTAGGAATCATCAGGACTCCGAACCAACCTACATAGAGGCGGTTGTCGGTCGATGTTACCCAGTTGCAAAACTGATCCCACAGGTTAGCGCTTTCGCGCTGTTGTAAGGTGGCTGTCATGTTTTTATGATTGCTGTATTTGGTTGTCAATGTTCGGATGATGTTTCTATTATTAACGATGTCATGAAGGTTTGTAAAGGCCTGTAGCGACAGTTAAACTGATGAAAATGATAAGGAAAGCTGATGAGTGTTGCGGCGAGGGGGACACACATCACAGGGCAATTTTCGGCGCATCCTACCTCTTAACGCGGAACGGGTGGTAGCGGAGGTTGAGAAGGCACAGGAGGTGGCTCTATGAGAAGTGGAGGAGCCGGAGTGCGAGCTGGTGGAGCACTGCTGAACTGCTGGAGTTGCTCTGGGGTGAGCGATCGCAAAATTCTGAGTCCGAGAGCGTTTCGGGAGATGCTTAGAGCGTAGTTCGGCTCTAAATACGGGCGGAAATTTGATTTGTTGTTCAAATAGGTTTCCATGAAAGCTACGCTGAGTCCCTTGAGGTAGCGGCGGGCTAAAGCTGGTTCGGGCCCGATGACCTCTGGTGGTGGCAGAAAGACGCTTTGAGGGGATTCCTCGATCGTTGAGAAGTGAGTCCCGTTTTCGAGCAGTACCAGATATTTGTTGGGCGATGTCAGCCAAGTGAAGGGTTGAATTTGTTCGAGCAAAGCTGGGGCGACTGTATCGGCGCTGCCTGCGATTAGCATGACTGGGATTTGGATTTGGCTGAGGTTTGTTTCTCCGAGAATGCTGCTGGCGATCGGGTTGATGGCGATCGCAGCTTTGATGCGCGGATCGCTGAAATTGTACTGGTTGCGATCTAGGCCGCGGGCGCGGCACTGCAACAGCAGGGAGAGGTTCAAAGTTTCGTTTTCGAGCTGGCAGTCTTTGTCTAGCTGTGCAAAGTTAATCCCCGCCCCGGCTAATGTTAAAGCTGTATAGCCGCCGAAAGACTGGCCGATGATGCCGACTCGCTGCAAGTCGAGCTGCCCTCGGTAGGCTGGATTGGTTGTCGAAAGTTTGGTTAAATAATCGAGCAAATCTTTGATGTCGAGGGGACGGTTGACAAATTCTGCTGGTTCTGCTACTTCGCTGGCTTTGCCTGTTACTAGGTTTTGGATTTGTTGGGCGTTGCTGCCTGGATGCTCGGGGACGGCGACGGCAAAGCCGTAGGAGGCTAGTTGTTTGGCTAAATACTCGAAGGAAAGGCGATCGGAACCTAAACCGTGAGAAATTACTACTACAGGGGCCGGTTGCGGGCTGCGCTGCGGCAGGTAAATGTCCATATCAAAGGTGCGATTGCGACTTGGACTCGTTAGAGTTACCGATGATTTTTTCCAAGTATAGGGGCCCGGGAGTTGGGGCTGTAGCATTTCGGCGGGCGGTATCGCTGGCTCAGAGGCTGCTTCTGCTTCCGACAACTCGATGACTCCGGCGATCGTCCGATTGGAACGGTTGATCAGCGATGTCAGTTTGTTGGCGATACCCAAGCCGCGCGCAATGTCAATCCTGATGCCGTAAGTAGGGAATTTTTGCAGCACGTTGAGAATTGTCAGGCCTTCTGGATCGGCGGCTGCTAAAATCAGGGCCGCTCGGATGGCATAAAATCCGGGCTGCCGAGCTTTGGTTTGAACTACTCGGCCCAAGCGTTTCAGCAGCACTTCTCCTTGAGGCGTGTAGAGGAATTGGGCGATCGTCACCGGGCTGATTTCAGCTTTTGCTTGCAGGGCGCTGCGAATCTGAGCTAGCTGAGATTTTTTGGCGTACTGAGCAAAGCCGTCCAAGTTCGAGTCTATTTTGCCTTCTTTGGCGAAGAGTGCCAAAGATTCGATCGGCACTGATTCTTCTAGCGGCCCGTAAGTTACGTAGATTCGCTCGGCCCCGAAAGCCGGTGCAGCGGTGCAAACAGCCGTGAATGCAAACAATCCTAGGTATTTTGGGGCGATCGACCGCCGAGTGCGAAGGGTAGCAGTAAAGAGACTCGGAAACAGACAGTTCATAACTTTCATACCTAGGACATTCTAATTAATTAGTCGGTGAAACGGTCTAAATTGTTTCGCCAATATTTAATGCCGAAAAATCTATCAGTTGCTTCGGAAATTAGGTTATCGTGGGAAGCATAGCCTGAGAGTAATTTTATGACCTGAAAACACTCTTCGGAAATTTTTAATTCAACGCGCCCGGGGTCAGTCGATTTGCGATTTTAAATTTTCTGGACAGAGGAATCGCCAAAGCAGGAACAAAAGTCTAAAATTTAGGGCACAGAACAACAAAATTCGGGGGCTTCTATCCATCTTTGGGCGAGGGGTCAAACCTACGATTATGCCCATTGATTATGTTTTCAGCTATCCAAGATATTTGCGATCGAGCTTGTAACTACAGTCTGAATGAGAAAATTTATGATGTTCAATGCAACTGCTATCCTAATTGACGCTTTTGTGCAAGAGCTGCAGGCCGGCTACCGTCGCACCTACGGCAAGTACAAGCCTGACTATCCAGAAATTATCGCCTGGGCGGGGACGATGGCTCTGGAAAATATCGCTAACTGCGATGCTCTGTACCACAATGTGGAACACACAATGCTCGTGGCATTGGTGGGACAAGAAATTCTGCGGGGCAAGCATATTCGCGAAGGGGGAGTGTCGCCGGAAGATTGGCTGCACTACCTGATCTCGCTGCTGTGCCACGATATCGGTTACGTGAAAGGTGTTTGCCGCCAAGACCAAGAAGCTGTCGGACTATACGCTACAGGTATTGACGGGGGCATGGTTTCTGTGCCGGTCGGCGCTACTTCTGCCAGTTTAACTCCTTATCATGTCGATCGAGGAAAACTCGTAATTGACGAACGCTTCGGCGGCCACACATTAATTGATGCCGAACAAATCAAGCGCAATATTGAATTGACACGCTTCCCAGTTCCTGCTAGCGAAACTCATCAAGACAGAAACAATTATTCTGGACTAGCAAGGGCCGCCGATTTGATCGGTCAGTTGAGCGATCCCAATTACCTGCGAAAAATCAGTGCGCTGTTCTACGAATTTGAGGAAGTCGGCACTAATAAAATCTTGGGCTACAAGTCTCCGGGAGATTTGCGACAAAATTACGCCAAGTTTTATTGGAACGGAGTTTTTCCCTACATTCCAGCAGCTTTGAACTACTTGGAATTAACCCAGGGCGGCAAACAGATTATTGCCAACCTCTACGCTAACGTGTTTCAGGTAGAACACGCTGAGCCGCTCGCTTTCAACAAAACAAACGCTCAAGAATTAATCAAATCTCGCAGCAACGGCAACTTGAACGGCGAACACAATAGCGATCGCCTTCAACCTTCCACCACCGGGGATAACAAGAAATTTAGCGAATTTGCCGATCTAAATTTGTGAGAGATTTATTGACATAATTCAGCAGCTATAAACGCTAGTCATAATTACAACAAATGGTAAATTTTTAGCTGCTGAATTTTTTATTGAGTTATAATATAACCAAGGAATGACAATTAAATAACTGTTACTTACTCGTTTGCTAGTTTGCTCGTTTTGCTCGTTACCATGCTCTGCCTGGTAATGCAGATCCAGAGGCTCTGCCTCTCTTTACCCCACCACTTTTGAAGAGAAAAAAGTGTAACAAATGTTTAAATTATTAAACTTTTGTTCCTAAGAAATCGTTGTTGTTTAGAGAGAGTTAAGTGATGGCAACCAACAACATAGAAGTCGTTTTTAGCTTTGATACAACTGGCAGTATGTATCCTTGCTTGACGCAAGTTCGCCGGAAAATCAAAGAGACGGTGACAAGACTGCTTGATGAAATTCCTGGCATTCGCATTGGGATTATTGCTCACGGGGACTATTGCGATGCTGGCAGCACTTACGTGACTAAACACCTCGATTTGTCAGGCGATGTCGCCACGATTTGCAATTTTGTTGAAAATGTAGAACCCACTGGCGGTGGCGATGCTCCCGAATGTTATGAATTAGTCTTGCACGAAGCTCAATCACTTTCTTGGACTCCCACTAATTCCAAAACATTCGTACTAATTGGCGATGACATTCCGCACGCACCCGCTCAAACTCCCCAAAAACTTAACTGGCGTCAGGAAGTAGATAAGTTAGCACAGATGGGAATTGCCGTGTACGGCATCCAAGCTCTCAACCGTCCCCATGCCACTTTATTCTACAAAGAACTAGCCGAAAAATCTGGCGGTTTTCACCTCAATCTCGACCAATTTTCCTACATCACAGATTTCTTTTTAGCAGTTTGTTACCAACAGTCTTCTAACGAACAACTACAAGCTTACGAACAAGAAGTTGTCAGTCAAGGTCGCATGAGTCGCGGATTAAACAAGATGTTTGATACCATGCTGAAGCGGGAAGGCGTTGCTGTTTACGAATCAGCCGAATTGCGCGCTGTCAAACCGGGGAAATTTCAGATTCTCGAAGTAGATAACGAGATTTCAATTAAAGCTTTTGTTCTGGAGAATGGTTTGGCTTTTAAAACCGGGCGCGGGTTTTATGAATTTACCAAAACAGAAACTATCCAAGGCAAAAAAGAAATTGTGCTGATGGAACGTTCGACAGGGGATTTATTTGAAGGAGAAGCGGCGCGAGAAATGTTGGGTTTGCCAATGGGGGAAACAGTTCGTCTCAAACCGAGCAATCTAGAAAAGTATGCGGTTTTTGTGCAAAGTACCTCGGCTAATCGCAAGCTGATGGGGGGAACTCGTTTCCTTTATGAAGTTGAAGATTGGGATCGTTAATTGATTTTAAATGTCCCAGCTACAACCGCAGAGCGGCAGAGATAATGCTAAAATTTCTATGGTTTGTGTTTGTCCTACGCATCTGCGGTTAGAAAATATACACTTTTAAATTAATATGCAGCCCGAAATTCAGCAGCGAGTTAAACAGTTGAGGGAGCAGCTACAGGAAGCTAGCTATGCTTATTATGTTCTCGATGCGCCGATGATGCCTGATGAGGTGTACGATCGCCTTTATCGAGAGTTGCAAGAGTTAGAATCAGATTATCCTGAATTGATTACTGCCGAAAGTCCGACTCAGCGCGTGGGAGAAAAGCCGGCTACTCAATTTTTTAGCGTCAAGCACAATATTCCTCTCTACAGTTTGGAAAATGCTTTTAATTTTGAGGAATTTGCTAAATGGCAGGAACGCTGGCAAAGGGTAGCACCTCCCCTAACCCCCGCTCAAGATGGAAATGCACCCCCCCTAACCCCCCCTTGTCAAGGGGGGGGACAAGATGGAATTACGCCTCCTCAAGATGGGATTTCACCCCCCCTAACCCCCCCTTATCAAGGGGGGGGACAAGATGGAAATGCACTCTCCCTAACCCCCGCTCAAGAGGGAAATGCACCCCCCCTAACCCCCCCTTGTCAAGGGGGGGGACAAGAGGGAATAACATCTTCCATTAGCAATCAGGAAAACAGGGAAATTACTCCCCCCCTTAGCAAGGGGGGGCTGGGGGGGGTTTCCTATGTTTGCGAGTTAAAAATTGATGGTTCTGCTTTAGCGTTAACCTATGAAAATGGGATTTTAGTTCGCGGTGCGACGCGGGGAGATGGGATTGCGGGAGAGGATATTACTCAAAATGTCAAGACTATTCGCTCGATTCCTTTAAAACTCAATTTAGATAATCCGCCGCCTGTTGTGGAAGTGCGGGGAGAGGCTTTTTTGTCTTTGGCTGTGTTTGAGGAAATTAATCGGGAACGGGAAAAAGCGGGGGAACAATTGTTTGCTAATCCTCGGAATGCGGCGGCGGGTACGCTGCGACAGTTGGATTCTAAAGTTGTGGATCAGCGGCGCTTGGATTTCTTTGCTTATACTTTGTATTTAGATGAGGGGAATGAGGGTAACACGCAGTGGGAATCTTTGGAGTTGTTGCGAAAAATGGGGTTTAAGGTGAACCCCAATCGCAAAGTTTGCTATTCTTTGGATGAGGTGTGGCAGTATTACGAATATTGGGATATTGAACGGGGAAATTTGCCTTACATGACTGATGGGGTTGTTGTTAAGGTTAATCCGGTTTTGTTGCAAAAACAATTGGGTTTTACTCAAAGATTTCCGCGTTGGGCGATCGCACTTAAGTATCCGGCGGCAGAAGTGCCTACAATTGTGGAAGCAGTCACTGTGCAAGTAGGGAGAACCGGGGCTCTGACTCCTGTAGCGGAACTGAAACCGGTGCAGTTGGCTGGAACGACGGTTTCGCGGGCTTCTCTCCACAATAGCGATCGACTTTCCGAGCTAAATCTCCACATTGGCGATACTGTGATTGTCCGAAAAGCTGGGGAAATTATACCAGAAGTTGTGCGAGTTTTAGAAGAACTTCGCCCCCAAAATGCTCAACTTTTTCAAATGCCTAGTTGCTGTCCCGAATGCGCGCAGCCTGTGGTTCGGGAAAAAGGGGAGGCGGTTACTCGCTGCATCAATACGTCTTGTCCGGCAATTTTGAGGGGTTCGCTGATTCATTTTTGCAGCCGGGATGCTCTGGATATTAACGGTGTTGGGGAAAAGTTGGTGCAGCAGATGGTTGATAGCAATCTGCTCTATTCTGCGGCGGATTTGTACGATTTGACTGCGGAAAGATTGATGGGTTTGGAACGCATGGGTAAGAAGTTAGCAGAAAAGTTGGTAAGTGCGATCGCCCAATCGAAAAATCAACCTTATTCGCGGGTACTTTACGGCTTGGGCATCCGCCACGTCGGCAGTGTCAACGCTCAATTGCTGACAGAAAGGTTTGCAAATGTGGAAGAGTTAGCCGCAGTATCTGCCGCTGCGATTGAGGGCGTGTACGGCATCGGCCCGGAGATTGCACAATCGGTTTCTCAGTGGTTTCGAGTTCCGGCAAATCAAAGTTTAATCGCACGGTTGAAAACTGCGGGATTGCAATTGCACTCAGAAGTTAAAAGTCAGAATATAGCAGGCATAAATTTACAATTTGCTGGCAAAACCTTTGTCCTGACGGGAACTTTGCCGACTCTGAAACGAGATGAAGCCAAAGATTTGATTGTCAAAGCTGGAGGAAAAGTCACTAATTCTGTTAGTGCTAAAACTGATTATGTGGTTGTGGGAGAAGATGCCGGTTCAAAGTTGGAAAAAGCTCAATCTTTGGGAATTAAGCTCCTTTCGGAAGCTGAGTTATTGGAACTGCTATTGAAATTATAAATGATTGGGAAAAGTCAATACATCTCTCCTTACTCTTTCTCTGCGGCCTCTGCGGCCTCTGCGGTTCAAAAAAAAGCTGATTCATTCAGCCGTTTTCAAAAGAACATCGGCAACAACGTTAGTGCTCTAGGTACAAAATAGCCCATCGCGAATTGTGCAATACCTCAAAAGGCATAGAAATCGCGCTCGCGCTCGATCAATATACATACTTCCCGGGCGCTAGTGCCTTTTGAGGTTGCCAGTACAGACGAGTTTTGCTAAAATTTGAGAGAATTTGCAAGAGCGCGCCATCGCCTCCGTCAATTCCCAGCAAATCCCAAAAATCAGAGGAGCTACGTGATGTCGGAAATTCCAGAACAAACACAAACAAATTTGCCGCCTCCAGAAATAAGTTCCGAAACCTCTATTTCTTGGACGGACAACTTAAAAAGTAGCTTGGGAAATATCCTGGGCAGTTGGAAGGTTAAAGTAGGATTAGCAGTGGCCGTACTGTTTGGAGTGTTGCTATTTTGGTTTTACTGGCAGCACATGATTGCAGTCGTAGGTATGAATAGTTGGGCGAGTCGATCGGGCGCTAGAGCGATCGAATGTATGGTAAGAGATACTAATAACGACCAGTATGTAAGTTGCAGCGCTCTCCTCGACCAGCAAATTGTCCCTCTCGAATGCAGTTCTAGTTTGTTAAACATCGGTTGTCGCGTCAATTATGGCACCGCAGCACCTAACGTGAAACAGGGAGGGGGCAGAGGTTCTGCTTCTTGATAATTTTTGACTCGCTCTGAGGTCAAGACTGATACAATCCCCGACAGGAGTCGCGGTGAGAAAAAAAGTTTGGACGTTAGTTCGTTCAAGCCTCCAGATTCATCTGTGGGGTTGTATTTAATATCTAAAATTTAATGGATTTCCTCTAAAAAACCTGTTCGCAGTCAGGAGTTGATTCTTCATCAAAGTCGCTGAAAAGTAGCGAAAAACTCCATTACAGCAGATTCCAGGTAAATGAAGTAAAAAAATTGTTATCTGTAGGGGCGATACCAAAAACAAACATCTTGCAAAAATAGAAAAATACGCTGAAATCATCTGCGTCAATCAGTTGCATCTGCCCGATATCTGCGTTTTCTAGATAGAGCCCGTGACTTCTGCAACCAAAGTCTATTCGCTGCAAATAGAGTGGGTTGGCTGTGATTGTGTTTAAAGATTGTGCAGAAAGTGCGATCGTATTTATCTATCCTATTTCTATTCCTAAAAACTCCTCAAGTGAAATGTATGTGTTTAATAACTATGATTTATGTAGAAACAGTTTTTTTATACGACTCAGGCGCAGGTGATGAAACGAAAGTTTCTTGTTTTCACTTGTACTGATTAACTCACGCAATTACCTTAAAAAACCGGGTTGATGCGTTCGGAACTGCTGGTAAAAATACGAGGCGGAATCCTAGGGTTAGGAGTAAAAAATCACTCAGTATATTAGTCAAAAATACGCAAGTATCGATCGCCCGCAGCCGCCGCTTGCTGAGAGCAGCGAAAAACAGGCTCAAATCCCTACTCGCAGCCGCAGCCGCACTCTTCTGCACGCCCGCGAACAGCTTGCATCCCGCTTCGATCGCTGGTCGAACAGCCGAGTTTTTCTCGTAAACTTTATATTTTTTTGATTAACTTTACCAAAACTTTATAAAGGTTCTATCAAAAATACATAATATTTTTGATAGAACCTAATATTTGCAAGTATTGCAGTCAGTTTGAGACCCTTGCCGACCAAAATAAATGTAGTAGGTTGGAAATGGAGATGCGATTAAAATCTTGCTGTTACAGATTCAAGTGTGGCACATGGAGTGTCAGTGAAAACTCTTAGAACTACAAGCACTGATTTACTCAAAACACACCTAAGTGATATCCGTCTGTAGAGTCACTGCTGTAAAGTTTATTTTGCACCTATGACCATCGTCCTAAATATCGCATAAGAGGCGATCGTCTATTCCCGTCACGGGAAAAGTGCGTTTCCCGCCTTACTACTTAACAACATTGGAGGAATCAGGGTTATGACTACCTTAACGCTAGTCAAAAAAACATCTTTTACGATCGCCAGCTTGGCAACCACAATCTTGCTCAGCATCTGCACGCCCGTCCAAGCTTTCATGTTTGGCACAAACGGCATCCAATTCGATGAAGATACAAGCATCAACTTTACCTTCGACGAATCACACGGCAGTTACCAGTCCAGCTTGTGGGTAGCCCAAGCTCAGTCAGGAAACACAGGATACAGCAACATCGCCAGACTGTTTTACGAGCTTCAACCCTCAGATAACGGCGCAGCCGATGAATCGAAGGGAAGTTTCGGCAACGCTGTCACATCTGACAACGGCTCCATCACCCAAACCTTCAAATTTTTGGGAAATCAAACTTATGCCCTGCTGCTGTGGAGCGACAGCGGTACCGGCAAACAATTCGAGCAGTACGCCTCCAGCAGCACCTTGATGAACAGCCCCACATGGTTTGCCGCCAACACCCAGTTTCGGAGAGAGGACTGTTTGGTGACGGGCTGTCAGCAAGCCGTATTTGGCGACTTTAAGCTCGACTACAACTCCAGCGACTCATTTACCAACATCAACGGCGGTAAAGGCCCAGAGCAATATTCATTGCTGACAATGGCCCAACTGGCTCAGGGTACAAAAATCTCCTTCGACGATGCCGGAGGAAATAACGACGCTGACTTCCAAGACTTCATCGTTTCAGCCGAGGTAGCTCCCGAACCAGTCACGGTGTTCGGCACTATGCTGGGGCTCGGGGCTTTGGCTGCGGCTCGCGGGAAAAAAAAGCGACAGCAGCAACCAGAAAAATGACTTTTAACCAGCTCATGCAAATCTAAATAGTGAGTCTGTTCAGTGGTACTGTGAGAAATAGCATTTCTAAATGTTAAGACTTTTTCCACAACGGGAAAAATAGCATCCTAACAAAGGCACTATTCATGGTATCCACCGCAACAAAAACGAACGTAGGCTACATCACCCAAATCATTGGGCCGGTTGTAGACGTAAAATTCCCAGGCGGCAAACTGCCCCAAATCTATAACGCTATTACGATCGCCGGCAAAAACGAAGCAGGTCAAGACATTGCCGTTACCTGCGAAGTTCAGCAACTGCTCGGAGACAGCCAAGTGCGTGCAGTTTCCATGAGTACCACCGACGGCTTAATGCGCGGTATGGAAGTAGTAGATACCGGGAAAGCAATCCAAGTTCCCGTCGGAATCCCGACTCTCGGCCGTATTTTTAACGTCATCGGCGAACCCGTAGACAACCTCGGCCCGGTCGATACTTCCGAAACTATGCCCATCCACCGCCAGCCGCCGGCTTTCACGGAACTAGAAACCAAACCTTCGGTGTTTGAAACTGGGATCAAGGTCATCGACCTCCTGGCTCCCTACCGTCGCGGTGGCAAAATCGGTTTGTTCGGCGGCGCAGGCGTTGGCAAAACCGTGATCATGATGGAACTCGTCAACAACATCGCTAAGGCTCACGGCGGCGTGTCCGTGTTTGGTGGTGTGGGCGAGCGCACCCGTGAAGGTAATGACCTTTACAAGGAAATGATCGAGTCTGGGGTTATTGACGAAAAAGACCGCAGCAAGTCGAAAATTGCCCTAGTATACGGTCAAATGAACGAGCCGCCCGGTGCTCGGATGCGCGTGGGCCTGTCGGCTCTAGCGATGGCCGAATACTTCCGCGATGTCAGCAAGCAAGACGTACTCTTGTTCATTGACAACATCTTCCGGTTCGTACAAGCTGGTTCTGAAGTATCCGCTCTGTTGGGTCGGATGCCTTCGGCTGTGGGATATCAGCCGACTCTCGGTACAGACATGGGCGACTTGCAAGAACGGATTACTTCGACTACCGAAGGTTCGATTACTTCGGTTCAAGCTGTGTACG
>Ga0335395_10002427_pt1 | contig 11573 bp, 9 predicted proteins | sample MAT02_FD_205744 | JGI IMG/M metagenome (GOLD analysis project Ga0335395, IMG submission 205744) | Freshwater microbial communities from Lake Fryxell liftoff mats and glacier meltwater in Antarctica - MAT-02 (spades assembly) (version 2) ...
AGAAAATCTTGAAAACCCCTGTCAAGAAATCGTGTTGGTAAATAAAATTCCCATCATGCATATAGCAAGCCAGCTCATTTGAGCCTTTGATAATGCCTGTTCTTTGCTCTCTTGTTTAAGGATAAGAGCAAGAGATTTAAAATATTCAGAAATGAAGGGAAGCGCTTCTAAAAACATTCTCAACATGTCCTGCCTTGATTTTAAAAAACCGGATTATTTATCACTCAAAATTTTTTAGTCATCAAAAATATGTTATCAATCTTAAAAAAGTTGACAATCGAGTAGTAAAGGGTTGTCGGCGGAGGATTGGAGAAGAATAAGGCTAGAGTATTTAGTTTGATTAGGGATCAGACTCTGTATCAATAAATTGGCATTTAATTTTGTGAAGTTAGGAGAATCTATACATTGCTTTAAAATGCAGAAAAGTTCTCTTTCCTAAGTTGGAAAGAGGAACTTGAGGCTTATCAATTAAACTTTAACCGAATTAGCACAATCTATAAGAGCTTTTTCAGTTAGCGTTGATACTTCAGTCCAAATCGTAGGTAGTAGCCATTTTCCAAGATTTGGAAGAGCTTTTCCTGTAAAGCCATCTTTTCCTCTTTGCAGGTCATAAATTAAAAGCATGGTGTCCATTTTAACTTTCATTTCTACTTTGTTGCTATCAGCAAATCTTGCTGCAGCAAGCTCTGCAATAGCTTTTGTAATTCCTTTTTCTTGAAAGTAATCCATGTTGAGAAATGGGTGATTACTAAGATATTGAGTCATAGTGACTGCATCAGGAAAATGTAAAGTTGAAGGTGAACTCATTATTTTTCTCCTTAAGGTTAAAAGTTTTGCAAAAATAAAACAGATCGTAACATGATAAGTAATTACATGATAAGCAATTAAAGGTCAATAGTATAGGATATTTTTTCAGGTGACCTAACATTAAATCAATTTATTGAATTTTGATTGTGATTCTGCGAAACTCTTGAAAATGTATTCAGGAGTTTCTATGAGCCAACCAAAAGGTAAAGTACCAGCCCACATTAAGCCTAAAAATTTTCAGCACCCTGAAATCGGCAACCGTATCGTTTTAATTCTTAGTGAAATAGAAGATTCTCGTAAGCCTTCTTGTAATTTCCGTCACTCCTAGTCACAATTATATTTATCTCTTTAATTGGGGTTTTGTGTGGAGCAAAAGATTGGGAAGAAATCGTTCAAGCAGCTGAAGGTATGATTGATTGGATTAGCAAATATGTTGATACATCTTCCGGGATTCCCTCCAATGCGACTCTTAAACGGGTAATGAGCATTATTCCAACGAAATCATTAGAAAATTTGCTAGTAAACATTAAGTCTGCTGCAAGTACGTTGGAGAACGACATCATAGCAATAGATGGAAAGACTCTTCGAGGCAGTCGAGGCTGGGGCGAAGATGCGCGTCCACTACATCTATTGCACGCTTGGAGCACAAATGAAGGTGTTTGTTTAGCCCAACCCAGATTGAGCAGTTTAGATCATTGATAATCAACATACTAAAATATCATTAATTTTTAATTTAAAATTATACAATCTCACATATATTTGTGAGCGGCCTGTATCTAAAAATAAAAATTCTCTGAAAATTTAAAGAGCGAAGACATATTTTATTAAGTTCTTAAAGATAAGCAGATTAAATATTTATAATTTTGCAAACTCAACCTGCTCAATGCCGGGCCCAAGAATCTGTAGATGAAAAATCTAATGAAATTACTGCTTTTCCTACATTGATCGAATCCTCGAACTTAAACTCGATTGTCAACCTAAAAAAGTTGACAATCGAGTGAAAGACTCTTAAATGATTGATGAGTTTTTAGTTTAAGTTTTAAAATCAGAATAGATTCCTGAAAATGTCCCTTTTGTCATCCCTCGCAGATAAAGATAAAAAGTTCCGCCGTAACATTCTTCAAAAGGTCGTGCATCAATAATATTTAAATAACGCCTCAGGGCCTCTTGATAAATTTTAGCCTGTAAATCATATCGATGCTCAAGGATCGATTGTTTCATATTTTCTTGCGAATAAGCTTCCGAAGAAGTTCCCAGCCAATTCGTTTTCCAATCAACGATGTAATAGCGATTTTTATAAATAAAAATAAAATCGATAATTCCTTTGATCAAGCCTTGTGCATGTGTGAGCTCTTCAATAGGAACATCTTGATCTAAGGGATACAAAAAAGACATTTCGCGATAGAATTCTGAAGGTTTTAAGTGCGCTAAGCATAAAAAATCCTCTCTCAAATTGGTCTTTAAAGTGTGAAAAAGCATAGAAGCAATCACTTCTGCCCACTCTTTATAAATGGTGTGTTGAATTAAGGGCTCGATTAACGGCAAGACGTCTTTTTCATAGAAGATATTGTTAAATAGAGGGAAATTAATTTTTTCTAATAAACTATGAATTAAAACGCCCGTATCTGCATTTGCGGGTAGGGTATGTACGCTTTTATGAAGATCTGCATAATTATGGGGTACAAGTTCAAGATTCATTCTAAGAGATGCAGGTGTTTCACGATTTAAACCCGAAAATGAGGTGACATTAATAGGGGAGCAGGCAATAGAGACCGCAGGAGGTTTTAGTAAACAAATTTTGGAAGAAGTCTTGACTTGACTAGAAGCAAATAACTTGAGGTCATCAAATTGGGAATAAGATAAGAAATGATTTTGACCCTCTTCTTCAATGAATCGTAGCAACGCATTTTCAGGATTCGCTCGAATGCGTTCGTAAATCTCAGGATGATTTGCTCGTGGCTGATTAAAGCGCGCTAAAAATAGATCTAAAGGAGAAGCTTCACCAATTTTTATGGCATCGGATGAAAGGTTTTTTATAAGAGGAATATAAACACGGTATTTAGCCCGCGTTAAAGTCACATAGAGCTGACGCATTTTTTCCGCATCATTTTCCTCACAAAATTTACATAGCGCCTCAGCGTCTATTGTGCTGGGTATTAATAAGGTAGAGTTATCTTTTTCGATGGGGATTAAAAGTTCTTGAAACTTTCTGCGATTAATTAGCCCTAAAGCAAAAACAATATCAAATTCTAGTCCTTTACTATAGTGTAAAGTCAAAATTTTGACACCTTCTTGTGATGCATCTTGAATTCTTTTTAAACGCTTATCTTCATCATCCCAATCATGCATGCGATCTAAGAAAGGAATGATGCCTTCCGGGCTATTCCATTCTATGTAATGATGTTCAATAATCAAATCGATAATTTGCTGGAGATCATGGAAAATGTCTAGCCCACCTTCTCGATTTAATAGGGAATTTTTTAAAGATAAACCTTCGGTATGCCAACAACTCTCCCAAAGAGCATAGGAAAAAAGTGCAAATTCTTTTTCTAATAAAATTTTACGTAAACGATAAAGAGTACAGAGAATATTTTCGTAAGTCTTAATATTTTTAATTTGTTCACAATCCCAACCAATGAGTTGGCTTCCCAAAGCTGTTTTAACAGCACTGCGATCTCTAGGAGATAAAATCGCCCTTAATAAATCAATAAAAGAGAAAAGCGCTACCGAATCAATTAAACTCGTTTGTTTTTGATTGCTATAAGGGATTTGAAAGCGTTCAAAATGATCAGCTAAGCGAATGGCTTGGTGGCGATCGCGCACGAGAATTGCAAATTGATTCAAGTTTAACTGATTTTCTTGACTTAAGCGCAAAATTTCTTGGGTAATGAAAGGGAAAAAAGAATGAGTTTCCATATCATCTGTCTTGGCGCGCTTGAGCTCATTTGCATCGGCTAACATAAAATGCACAGCCCCCTTGTCATCCTCTTTTAAAGGAGACTCCATTTCATTGGCTATAACAGGCTGATAAATAAGTTCTGTGCCTTTTTTAGGTAGGGGGAATAAGTCTGGGCTATGGGTAGGTATAAACAATGCATTGAGAGCTTGAATGAGTTTTGGATGCGATCGATAGTTAACATCTAAAGAGAAGCATTGTTCTTTACCTACTGCTTTTAAAGCAGCAAGATAAGTGTAAATATCTGCCTGACGAAAAGAATAAATGGATTGTTTTGGGTCTCCGACTAAATAAAGGAAACCTGACCAACCTTGATTTTTGGGTATAAATAAGCGTTGAAAGATGTCCCATTGCAAAGGATCTGTATCTTGAAATTCATCAATGATGACTGCTTGATACTTCTTTTGAATGTAATCTAAAAATACTGGATTGTGTAACGATTTTTGCATTTTAGTCAAAAAATCATCAGGAGAAAATTTCTCTTCTTCACCTTTAAAATTTTTTAGAAAATTTTTAAAATCTTTAGTTAAGCGAGCAAATAAACAGGCAGGATCGCTTGCAGACTTAATGACAGGATAAATTTTGGTTTCTAATTCTTTCTTTAGAGCGGGGTAATTTAATTTTAAAGATTCGGGTAAAGGTTTTTTTAATAGTGTTTCGTCTAAGGCATGAATCCATACCAGGTCATCTTTGATTAGGCGGTCGAAATCATCAAAACTCCAATCTGAGCGTTCAAATAAAGAAGCAAAAAAAGTAATTTTTGCTAAAGTGTCAGCCTTATTATCTTTAGTATTGTGGTTTTTATAATACTTGCATTGATTTTGGAAATCCTCCAATAAAGCTTCGCTTGCCAATTTTAAATGGCTTTGCATCTCTAACATGACTTGACAAAAGTGATCAAAATTTTGTTTAAAATCTGGTAATGAAATAATTTCATAATGATTATGCATATTAGCGATAAGCTTTTTTTGATCTTTATCTAAGCTTAAATATTTTTCAATTTGATTAGGGCTATAATTATCATAGCGAATTTCAGTACGAAAAAAATCTCGCATCACAGATAAAAGTTCTGAATTAGGTGTCGCTTCTTCGCCGCCACCTACTTGTAAACCTAAATCACTTTCTAGAGGAAATTGTTTTAACATGCGCGCGCAAAACGAATGGATGGTAAAAATTTGTGCTTGGTCAAAAGTAAAAAGGACTTGCTTTAATCTTTTTTTTGTTTTTACTACAAATTCATAATCATTTTCAAACAGATTTAAAACATAATCAGGCAGCTGCTTTTGGGGAATTTCTTGTGTAAGTAACCAGTGATTGAGATGATCATGGATAGTTTCAATATTTTTTCGAATACGCATTTTTAATTCGCGTGTCGCGGCGCGAGTAAAAGTCACAATAAGGATGTTGGGTAAGCTAAGGGGAGCGTCTTGACCTATATGTTCAATCAGTAAACGTACAACAATGTTTTGAATAGAAAAAGTTTTACCAGTACCAGCAGACGCCTCGACTAAATAATTGCGGTGAATGGGAAAGTGACGGTCTAAAATTTTAAATTGATTCATTGTTCCTTACCATCGCGCTTTAAGATCAGCAAGTAAATCTTCAGCTTCGTTTTCCCATCCATTTAATAACTCTTGTGCGTGTGGCAAACGATAACGGTTGAAAGCCCATTTTAAATCTTGGCTTCTATAAGCTCCAAAACTCTCTTCATAAATTTGATTTAAACCTTTTTGTAATCCCTCGATGTCTTTTTTCAAAATATCATCAAGCCATTCAGGCATAAGTGGCGAGAAATGTTGACGACAACGTGCATAGTAGCGAATAAACTTTTTCAAATAAGGATCAGGATCATCAAAGAAGGCAATTTTGGATGTCTGTTTTTCAGATAAAATTAATTTTTTTTCAAATTTATTCGGACACCACTGACAGGCATACTGATAAGCTAAAAATTGCGGCCAAAGTTTCCACATTTCCTCTAAATTATCTTTAGCAAAAGCAAAGAGTCCCTTGGGTGTAGCATGAGATAAAGTCCCTACAATAAAAAGATGATGATCAGTAGAGAAATTTAATTGAATGGCCGGAAATCGCCAGCGATTGTTAGGGAGTCTCAATGGAACTTGAGTGCTTAAACAAAATTCAAACTGATAAATTTCTTCTTGCGAAACACTTTCTTTTTGCAAACGATTTTGAATTTTTTCGATATCTTCTGTGAGATGGTTGACCGCCACTGTTTTGAATAGTCCAAAAGGCAACTTTCCCTCTTTTTCTGCTTGATAAAGGACCTTCTCTAAACTATATTTAAGGCCATTTCTCTTTAACATATATTTATCTAAAGAAGAAATTTTTAAATCCTCTTCTTTTTTTAAAATCCTATCTTTATTGTCTTCTAAATAAATTTCTAAAATGCGATTTAAATGAAATTTGACAGGATGTTTTGCAGCCTCTGTTAAGTGTTTAAGATCGATCACACTGCCTGTAGGGAAAATTTCTGACAAATCTTTTTCGGCCGTCTCAAAATGTGAAATAAAAACATGCGACTGTTGCTTGTCAGTTTCATAAAAGATTTGAGCAGATAAATAATCTTTTGATGAAAAATTGCATAAGTTTTTTTCTGAAATAAAATAACTTTTATCAAAAGCATCTAATGGATGAGCATAACGGCAATGGGTTGAAACGAGTTTATTATTTATCGTATAGTAACGGTCCAAATAAGAGAAAAGCTCCTCAACAACAATAGAAGGAGTTTGTTCTTTGTTTTCGTTTTGTTCATAGCCTTGATAGCTAATGAGTAAGTAGTCACGCGTGGAATGCAAAGCTTCTAAAAATAGAAAACGATCATAATCAACGGTTGAGGGTAAATAATCTGTTTTTTCTTTGGTCGATGCAAGATTTAAAGAGGAAAACTCTTCCATACGTGGAAAAACTTCCGCCTGCATACCTAAAAAAGCAATCGCTTTAGCTGGAATAGAGCGCAAAGGAATTAAGGAACAAAAACGCACTGTTTGTAAATAGTTTTCGCGATAGATGATTCCATTTTGTTCGAGTAAATTTTTTAAATGCACATGCACAGAATGAAAAGGAAAGAGAGAGGTTTTACAAGCGCGTATAGAAATTCCTAAAAGGTCAATTTGTGTTTGTAAATGATTCCATTCTTCTAAAATAGAAGCACTGTCATAATCGGGTTGTAGATAATTGATTAATAAGCTTTTAAAATAAAAGCTCCAATCTTCGATCGTCATTTTTGTATGATCATGTAAGAGAGTTAAGTCATCTCTTAGGGAGTGTAAAACCTTGATCCATTTACTTAACAATTCTGTGTCTGTAAATTCAATCTTACCACAGGGCTGAGTATCTAATGGAAAAGCAGAATGAGTGTTTAATAGATTGGTTAAGCCTAGTAAAAGACGTGAAAGGCCATAATCCCAAGTCCCCACAGAGGTTTCATCTGCCATGCCTAAACGGCAATGCACGCGTTTTAAAAGGTCATTGCGATGTAATAAATCATCTCCCCAACAGATACCGGCTTGATTAATCCATTCGCGAATTAATTCAGAGTCTGCTTGTGTAAAGCCAGATTTACGTTGAAAAGAGGGCTGTTCAAACAGTTGCAGTAAATTACCGACATCCCAGCGACACTCACTTAATTTTAAAAGTAAGAGAAACGTTTGAACCATTTCACTAGTCGCCTCAGAGCCTAGATCAAGTATCTGAAAATCAATCTGACTGGATTCACTTCCAAAAATGCTTTTGATGTAAGGAATATAGTCGTGAATTTGAGGTGCCATGACGATAATGTGCTGAGGTTCTAACAGAGAATCGTTGTTCATTAAATCCAAAAGATTATGATAAAGAACCTCAATTTCACGTCTACGATTGGGAGTTTTATGTAGTTGAATGGAGCGGTCATTCAATTCAAAATTGAAAGTTTCTTCTTCTTGTGGACTGCGCATGAGTAACATATCTGCTTGTACAGCATGTAACAACGTCAGGGGTTGAGTCGTTGTATAAAGATATAAGTTCTCACAAAAAGCAATGTCATAATGAGGTTCAATGTGTGCGGGCAAGGTGTAATTTGCATGAACGATAGCAGGGCTTTCTTCAATTTGTGTGAGCATTTCTCTGCCTATGCGGCCAAAATTCGCTAAAAGGGGATTGCGGTCTCTGAGCAGCTCTTCTAATTGTTCGACTTGTGGAGAAAACTGTCCAAATTGCTTTTCAAAAAAGCTCTGCAGAAATCGACTTTCACGATCTGAACGAATATCGCTCCAAAAAACTGCACAAGGTGAAATTAAATAGTAAGATGTGGGAACGCTTTCAGAAATTTTTGCAATAAATGCAAATTCTGCTTGAGATAAAAAACTAATAGAAAAAAAATGAATTTGTAAATTTGCAACACACTCTACAGGTTCTTGCAGTGCATGTGTTAGGCTTGTCAAACCTGTTTGGCTACCAAACAAATTTTTCCAAATGACTTGTTGCCAGTTTTCTGCAGAATTTTTTTCCCATTCCGTAGTCATTACACCCGCAAAGCGACTATAATTTAAAAAATGTTTAGCTAAATGTTGGGATAACGTCGTTAAACGTTTTTCTAGTTTTTTTGTCAGTTGGATGTTCTCTTCCGGAAAAGGATCCAGCTTAAAATAATAAATTAAAGGAAGCCAAATGAGTTTTTCTTCTTGGGTTAGGTCCTTAAATAGTGATAAGTTTTTGATAATTTCATTTTCAATGCTCAAAGATAAATCTAGGTAAGAAGGGAGTCTATAAGAAAATGTAGGATTAAGAATTTTCACAAGAGCTTCAAACGCTTGATTTAAATAGATAAACTCTATTCCCAGCACGACTTTGAAATCCGGATCTTGAGCGATTTTAAGCATTAGCCAAGCTTTCATGGCTGGTCCATAGACAATCACAAGCCGTCTTGCAAAAGGTGCTGAATCTGTAAAAAGGTTTTTCTTCAAGTTGAGATAGAGAATATCTAAATGGTTGCTAAAAAAAACGTTTAATTCATTTGTCATGAGAATTCCATAATTTAACAAGCATTGTAGCAATTTAGATAAATGATGAAAAGAGTCTGTATGTGAATTAAATTCAATGTCTTCGAAAAAAAATATTTTTTAAGATAAATCATTTAATACGTAAATTAAATTAAAAATTTAAAAGGTAAGCAAAAAAGCAAAAATAAATCTAAACAAATAATTCATTTAGTTTCTCCGGTTGTAAAATTGAAAATATTAGATTGTAAATTGTTGTTGTAAAACAAATTTTAAAAAAAAGATGAATTGTTATTTTAAAATTTTAACTTTACGCCATAAATTAATGTTGATAGTTAATTCTCTATTGAGTTAAGCTAATGTTCAGTCACTTCTCGTTTACAATAATTCAGTAAAATTTAATTCGGATAGGGGTAATCAATGACAAAAGTTGTCATCACGGAAGAACAAAAAAAAGTTTTAGAAAAATTCTTAGACGAAAATCGTCCTGCTGAATTACTTAATACCTATCTCTGTTTTGTCGAGAATAAATTTAATTTGCGTCCTGTTCTTTTCCCGAAAGAAAAAGCAATTTTTCAAAGTTCTGAGGAGCTTATTCGCCTTTTAGAAAAAGAAGGGAAATTATGGCATGAAACGGAAATAAAAATTAGTTTTGGTCACGCCAGTGTAAATGAAGAGACTAAAAAAATTTATATTTGCCCTTTTACAGGTAAGGTTTTTGGAGACAATACGCATCCAAACCCCCAAGATGCCATTTATGATTGGGTTTCAAAATGCCCAGAAAATACTGAACGTGCCGGTGGTTTGAGAGTGAAACGTTTTTTTGTATCTGAAGATGAAGAAGTGATTCAAAGTTATATTCACAAAACAAAAGTCAAAAGAGAGCCTATTAAGAAAGTCGTTTACTCTTCTGTATTGAGTGGAAAATTGTTCAATAGCAAAGAAGCTGTCATTGATGACTTTAAGCGCACCTATTTGAAGCCTTTAAGTTTAATTGAAGTTCAAAATCAGAATAAATTTACGATTGAAGAACATTTTCTTTCTTTTCTTCAAAAACAATTAGTAGAAGAAAAAATTACAGCATTTATCGAAGCGTTGGCAGAATATAAAGAATTTCTTCCTTTTGTCGAAAGATGGGTTGAAGCCGAAGATTAATAAATTATGAATAGAGCTGTTGTTTAATGGATGCTTTTCTTTCGCATTCTTTAGCAGAGACTTTAGAGTTTGCACAAAATTTTGGTCGAACGTTGCCATTAAATTCAGTTGTCTGTTTTTTTGGAGATTTAGCTGCCGGTAAGACGACCTTTATTAAAGGTTTACTGCAAGGAGCGGCTAATTTAGAATCTTCTGAAATTCAAAGTCCTACCTTCGCCTATCTCAATATTTATGAGGGGACAAAAACCGCTTATCATTTTGACCTTTATCGTTTAAAAGGGATAGATGAATTTATAAGTATGGGATTCGATGAATACTTTGATGCAGGTGGCATTTGTTGCATTGAATGGTCAGAAAGAATCTCTTCTTATTTGCCTGATGGGTGCATCCAAGTGTACTTGGAACATGCGGGCGAAAACAAACGATTAATTACTATAAAAGAAGAGCCTCATGTCTAATGAAACAGCCCATGCTAAGTTTATAACTACAGCATTACTTCCTAAAGATTATCCTACCATTCGCAGTAAATCAGGCAAAATTTTACCTGAAGTTGCAGTCGTGGGTCGTTCCAATGTTGGCAAGTCAAGTCTACTTAATCATCTTTTTCAAGCAAAAAATTTAGTTAAAACCTCTTCCACTCCTGGAAAAACTCAAGCACTTAATTTTTTCTCATTTAATGATGAAATAGCTTTTGCGGATTTACCCGGATATGGTTATGCAAAAGTTCCACAAGCGACGAAAAAGCAGTGGGGACCGATGATGCGTAGCTATTTAGAAAGTCGCGAAAGCTTAAAAGTCATTTTATTTCTTTTAGATATTCGTCGTATTCCAAATGAAGAAGATCAAAAGTTAATGGACTGGATTGCCTATCAAGAAAAAGCCGTGATACTTGTTTTAACTAAGGGCGATAAGGTCAACCAAAGTGAGCAAAAGGCTAATACGGATAAAATTGTTAATGAATTTACGGCTGCAAATTTACATCATGTTCTTTATTCTGTCCCAAAGAGTAGGGGAAGAAAAGAGTTGCTAGCTATGATGCGTGAAGCTATCCGAGATGAGTCTCAATAATATTTTAAAAATTTCAATTAAAAGTGAAGCATGGCCAATATAGAAAAACAAAAATTTGTTTGCATCGATTGTGAAACAACTGGATTAGACGTAAAAGAAGATCGTATTATTGAAGTGGCCGCTATCTGTTTTGACTTTGAAAACATTTTTAGTGAATCAGAAAGTTTGATTGATCCGCAACGCGATATACCTGAAACTTCCATCGCGATTCATCACATCACGCCTGACATGTTAGTGGGAAAGCCAACGATTGAAAAAGTCTTACCTGAAATTTTAACACTGGTTTCTGACCATATTATTATTGGTCATGGAATTCAGTTTGATATTGAATTAATTGCTTTAGCCGCTGAAAGAAATAATATTCCTTGTCGTATTCGTGAAAATCGTTTTCTAGACACACTAAGAATGGCTCGTTTATATGGCCAAAGCCCCATCAATTCTCTTGAATACTTGCGTAAACATTTTAATATCCCTTTAGAAGGTGCTCACCGAGCTAAAAGTGATGTAATTGTCAATCGTGAAGTATTTAAATTCTTAGGTAAACGCTTTAAAACAACAGAAGCTTTATTTGAAGCGCTTTCAAAGCCCATATTGAT
>Ga0335395_10002431_pt1 | contig 11568 bp, 8 predicted proteins | sample MAT02_FD_205744 | JGI IMG/M metagenome (GOLD analysis project Ga0335395, IMG submission 205744) | Freshwater microbial communities from Lake Fryxell liftoff mats and glacier meltwater in Antarctica - MAT-02 (spades assembly) (version 2) ...
TCGAACGCATTCCGAACGGTCTGATCGCGTTGCTGGCGCGCTTCTCGATCGCGGCGGTGTTCTGGAACTCCGGGCAGACCAAGGTCCAGGGGCTGGTGGTGAACTTTGTCAGCGGCGATTTCGTTCTGGGCTGGCCGCGGCTGTCGGATTCGGCGCTGGCGCTGTTCCAGTACGAGTACGAGCTGCCTTTCGTGTCGCCCGAACTGGCTGCACCGATGGCGGCGTTTGCCGAGCACCTGTTGCCGCTGCTGTTGCTGTTCGGTCTTGCCACCCGCTTCTCCGCATTGGCCTTGCTGGGCATGACCCTGGTCATCCAGGTCTTCGTCTATCCCGGCGCCTATGCCACGCACGGCACCTGGGCTGCGTTGCTGCTGTACCTGATGGCCCGCGGGCCCGGCGTGTTCTCGATCGACCACTTGCTGTCCAGGCGCCAGGCGGCTCGCTGATGGCCGAGGCCCGGCCTGCGCGTCAACCTAGCTTGGCACGGCCACCGGCGGCCCCAGGGCCCGCAGCACATCGCGCACGTACTGCGCCCGGTCCTTCGGGTCGGCAAACTCCCGGTCGATGCGCAGCTTGTCGTTGCCGGCCAGCTTCACGTTCTTGTTCTTCTGCACCAGCGCGATGATCTTCATCGGGTCGATCGGCGGGTTGGGCCGGAAGGTGATGTTCATCAGCTTGGGGTTGGCGTCGATCTTGGCCACGCCGTAGGGCTTGGCCAGCACCCGCAGGCGGTGGGTGTCGAACAGCGTCTGGCCCTGCGCCGGCAGCTTGCCGAAGCGGTCGGTCATCTCTTCGAGCAGGATGTCCAGCGTCTCGGGCTTGTCGGCGGTGGCCAGGCGCTTGTAGAGGTTCAGCCGCACCTGCACATCACCGCAATAGGCGTCGGGCAGCAGGGCAGGGGCGTGCAGGTTGATCTCGGTGCTGCCGCCGAAGATGCCGGTGGGGCTGAGCAGGTCGGGCTCCTGGCCCATCTTCAACGCCCGCACGGCTTCAGCCAGCATGTCGTTGTAGAGCTGGAAGCCGACCTCCAACATGTTGCCGCTCTGGTTTTCGCCCAGCACCTCGCCGGCGCCGCGAATCTCCAGGTCGTGCATCGCCAGGTAGAAGCCCGAACCCAGCTCTTCCATGCTCTGGATCGCGTCCAGCCGCTGCTGGGCCTGCTTGGTCAGCGTCTCGGTGTCGGGCACCAGCAGGTAGGCATAGGCCTGGTGGTGGCTGCGGCCGACGCGCCCGCGCAGCTGGTGCAGCTGCGCCAGGCCGAACTTGTCGGCCCGGCTGATGACGATGGTGTTGGCACTCGGCACGTCGATGCCGGTCTCGATGATGGTGGAACACAGCAGCAGGTTGTGGCGCTGGGCGATGAAGTCGCGCATCACGCCTTCCAGCGCGCGCTCGGGCATCTGGCCGTGGGCCACCGCGATGCGGGCCTCGGGCACCAGCTCGGCCAGCCGGGTGCGCCGCGCCTCGATGGTGGCCACGTCGTTGTGCAGGAAGTAGACCTGGCCGCCGCGTTTCAGCTCACGCAGCACCGCCTCGCGGATCACGCTGTTGCCCTCGCTGCGCACCAAGGTCTTGATCGCCAGGCGCCGCTGCGGCGCGGTGGCGATCACGCTCAGGTCGCGCAGGCCTTCGAGCGCCATGCCCAGGGTGCGGGGGATGGGCGTTGCCGTCAGCGTCAGCACGTCGACCTCGGCGCGCATGGCCTTGATGGCCTCCTTGTGGCGCACGCCGAAGCGGTGTTCCTCGTCGATCACCAGCAGGCCCAGCCGTTTGTACTTCACGTCGGGGCTGAGCAGCTTGTGCGTGCCCACCACGATGTCGACCGTGCCGGCTTCCAGCCCGTCCAGCGCCAGCTTCACCTCCTTGGGCGAGCGAAAGCGCGACATCTCGGCAATGCGCACCGGCCAGCGGCCGAAGCGGTCGACCAGGGTCTGGTAGTGCTGCTCTGCCAGCAGCGTGGTGGGCGCCAGGATGGCCACCTGCTTGCCGCCGATCACCGCGATGAAGGCGGCGCGCAGCGCCACCTCGGTCTTGCCGAAGCCGACGTCGCCGCACACCAGGCGGTCCATCGGCTGGGGGCTGACCATGTCCTGGATCACCGCATGGATGGCGGCCCGCTGGTCGGGTGTTTCCTCGAAGCCGAAGCTGCTGGCGAACGCTTCGTAGTCATGCGCGCTGTAGCGGTGGGCATGGCCTTCGCGCGCGGCCCGGCGGGCGTACAGGTTCAGCAACTCGGCGGCGGCGTCGCGTACCTGCTCGGCGGCCTTGCGTTTGGCCTTGTCCCACTGGCCGCTTCCCAGCCTGTGCAGTGGCGCTTCTTCGGCGCTGACGCCGGTGTAGCGGCTGATCAACTGCAGCTGGGACACCGGCACGTACAGCGTGGCCTTGTCGGCGTAGGTGAGGTGCAGGAATTCACTTGCCCCCCCGTCTGACCCATTCGCGATGTCGATGTTGATCAGCCCCACGTAGCGGCCGATGCCGTGGCTGGCATGCACCACCGGGTCGCCGGGCTTCAGTTCCGACAGGTCCTTGATCAGCGCGTCGACGCTGCTCACCTGCTCCTGCTTGCGGCGGCGGCGGCCCTGCGGCGCGCTGGCGAACAGCTCGGTCTCGGTGATGAACTGGATCGACAGCGGCGGCGCCGCGTCGGGTTCGGACCAGTGGAAGCCCGCAGCCAGCGGGGCGGCGGTGATGCAGAACTTCTCGGCGCTGGCTTCGAACTCGGCCAGCGTGGCCACGCTGGGCGGGCTGATCTGGTGGTCGCGCAGCAGCTCCAGCAGGCTCTCGCGCCGGCCGTCGCTCTCGGCCACGATCAGCACCCGCGCGGGCGTGCTGTCCAGGTGGCGGCTGAAGGCGGCCAGCGGCTCGGTGGCGTTGCGGTCGGCGGCCACGTCGGGCAGCGGGCGGGCCCAGTCCGTCGGTTCATGGCCGCGCAGCGCCAGCACCGCATGCTGGTTGGCATTGCCGAAGAACTCGTCGCTGCGCTGGAAGATCTCTTCGGGCGCCAGCACCTGCCGGTCGGGGTCGGCGGCGATGAAGCGGTGGCGGTCTTTGGTGTCGGCCCAGAAGCGGTCGAGCGCCGCATCCACCTCGCCGTGCAGCACGAGTTGCGCGGGTTCGCCAAGGTAGCTGAAGATCGTGCCCGTCTGCTCGAAGAACAGCGGCAGGTAGTACTCGATGCCGGCGGTGGCGATGCCCTGCGCGATGTCCTTGTAGATGCGGCTCTTGGTCGGGTCGCCGTCCAGCTTTTCGCGCCAGCGCTGGCGGAAGGTGCTGCGCGCCGCCTCGTCCATCGGAAACTCGCGCCCCGGCAGCAACCGCACCTCGGGCACCGGGTACAGGCTGCGCTGGGAATCCGGGTCGAAGGTGCGGATCGAATCCACCTCGTTATCGAACAGGTCGACCCGGTAGGGCACCAGGCTGCCCATCGGAAACAGGTCGATCAGCCCGCCGCGCACCGCGTATTCACCCGGCGACACCACCTGGCTGACATGGTTGTAGCCCGCCAGCGTCAGCTGGGCCTTCAGCGCCGCTTCGTCCAGCTTGGTCTTCTGCTTGAAGCGGAAGGTGGTGCCCGCCAGAAAGCTGGGCGGTGCCAGCCGGGTCAGCGCTGTGGTGGCGGGCAGCAGCACCACGTCCACATCGCCGGTGTGGATGCGCCACAGCGTGGCCAGGCGCTCGCTGATCAGGTCCTGGTGCGGGCTGAAGCTGTCGTAGGGCAGGGTCTCCCAGTCGGGGAACAGTGCCACCCGCAGGCCGGGGGCGAAGAAGGGCAGTTCGTCGGCCAGGCGCTGGGCATCGGCCGGCTCGGCGGTGACGACGGCCAGCAGGCGTTTCTCTGCTGCCCGCGCCTGGCCCAACCGCGCCAGCAGCAGCGCATCGCCCGATCCGGTGGGGCGGGGCAGGGTGTAGCGCTTTCCAGCGGCGATGGTGGGCAGTTGCATGGTGGCCTGGGGCAGCGGAAAACGGCAACACGCCCCGGAGCATGTGCGCGGGGGCGTGACAGACCTGAATTCTAGAATCCTGGCGATGACAGACGATTCCACGGGGCCAAGCCCCCGCTGCTACGCCCTGGTGCCCTGTGCCGGCAATGGCAGCCGCGCCGGCATGCTGCAGCCCAAGCAGTACGCCGCCATCGCCGGCCAGGCCGTGGTGGCGCACACCCTGGCCGCGCTGGCCCAGGTGCAGCGCCTGGCTGCGACGCTGGTGGTGCTGGCGCCGGACGACGCACAGTTCGAGCGGTCAGCGCCCGGCTTCACCGGCGTGCGTGCCTGGGTGGTGCGCTGCGGCGGTGCCAGCCGCGCGCAGACGGTGGCCAACGGCCTGGCCGAGCTGCAGGCCCGCGGCGCCCGGCCCGACGACTGGGTGCTGGTGCATGACGCCGCCCGCTGCCTGCTGCGCCCGGCCTGGGTCGACCGGCTGATCGACGCCTGCCTGCCAGACGCCGTGGGCGGCCTGTTGGCGCTGCCGCTGGCCGACACGCTGAAGCAGGCGGACGGGCGGGCAGACGGTGACCGGGTGGCCGCCACCGTCGACCGCAGCGGCAAGTGGGCCGCGCAGACGCCGCAGATGTTCCGCCTGGGCCTGCTGGCGCTGGCCTTGCGCGATGCCGGCGCGGCCGTCACCGACGAGGCCAGCGCGGTGGAAGCCCTGGGCCATGCGCCCCGGCTGGTGCGCGGCGAGTGGGAAAACCTGAAACTCACCTTCCCCGCCGACTTCGCATTGGCCGAGCGGCTGCTGGCCAGCGCTGGCGACGACACCACCGGCACCGCCACCGCCAAGACCACCACCATCCAGCCAGACAACCCGCGATGACCACACCCACCATCCGCATCGGCGAAGGCTGGGACGTGCACCAGCTGGTCACCGGCCGGCCGCTCATCCTGGGCGGCATCCCCATCCCGCACAGCCACGGCCTGCTGGGCCATTCCGACGCCGATGCCCTGCTGCACGCGATCACCGACGCGCTGCTGGGTGCCGCCGCACTGGGTGACATCGGCCGCCACTTCCCCGACACCGACCCGCAATTCAAGGGCGCCGACTCCGGCGTGCTGCTGGCCGAGGCGGCGCGCCGGGTGCGCGCCGCCGGCTGGGTGATCGGCAACATCGACAGCACCATCGTGGCCCAGGCGCCGAAGCTGGCGCCGCACATCCCGGCGATGGTCGCGCGCATCGCCACCTTGCTGGGGCTGGCACCCGGCCAGGTCAACGTGAAGGCCAAGACGGCCGAGAAGCTGGGCCCGGTGGGCGAGGGCCGTGCCATCGAGGCGCGCGCCGTGTGCCTGCTGCAGCAGGCCTGATCGACCGCCAGTCCGGGAACCCGCCCGCCGACCCGCCGGCCGACCCGCCCGCCTACCCGTCAGAGCGCGTGGTGGTGATCGCCCGCTTCGGCCGCGCATGGCGCAGGCGCAGGTGCACCACCAGGCCGCCCTCGGGTGCATTCGCCACCTCCACCTGGCCGCCCAGGCGCTGCATCGCCTTGTCGACGATGGCCAGGCCCAGCCCGGCGCCGGTGGCGGCGGTGCGGGCGGCGTCGCCGCGGAAGAACGGCGTGGTCAGCTGGCCCAGCTTCTCCGGCGCCACGCCGGGGCCGTGGTCGCGCACGGTGCAGATCACCCAGCCGCCGGTGCGGGTGTTGCTGACCGTCACCATCGCGATGCCGGTGTCGGTGGTGCGGCCGTAGCGGCGCGCGTTCTCGAACAGGTTGCTGAACACCCGGCCCAGTTCCACCTCGTCGGCCAGCACCTCCAGGTCGAGCGCCACCCGCGAGGTGATGCGGATCTCCGACGGGTCGCGGAACGACGCCGACTCCTTGTCGATCAGCTTGGACAGCAGCACCGGGCGCACATGCGTCTCGCCCGGGCGGGCGTAATCCATGAACTTGTCGATGATGGCGTCGAGCTGGTCGATGTCGCTGGCCATGTTGCTGCGCGCCTCGTCGTCGATGACGCTCATCTCGGCTTCCAGGCGCAGCCGGGCCAGCGGCGTGCGCAGGTCGTGGCTGATGCCGGCCAGCATCACCGCGCGGTCTTCTTCCACCTTGGCCAGCTCGCGGGCCATGCGGTTGAAGCCCATGTTCACCTCGCGGATCTCGCTGGTGATGGTGGTCTCGTCCAGCCGCGAATCCAGGTCGCCGCCGCGGATCTTGCTGGCCGCAAACGACAGCTGGCGCAGCGGCCGGTTGATCAGCTGGGCGATCAGCACCGCGCCGGCCAGCGTGGCGAGCACCCCGCCCAGCAGCCACAGCAGATCGTGCCGGCCGGGCGCTGCCGGCACCAGGGCGGCGGGCGGGCGCAGCCACCAGGCCTCGCGGTCGACCACGAAGCCGAACCAAAGCCCCGGCACGCCGTTCAGGCTGCTGGCCACCACCAGTTCAGGCCCCAGGCGGCGGCGCAGTTCGGCCGCCAGCCGGGCCAGGTGGTCGCCTTCGGTGGGCACGGTCCACACGTCAGTCACTGCACGCGCCTGCAGCAGCAGGCCTTCACGCGCGACCAGGTTCTTCAGCAGCATGGCGCGGTTGCCACGGTCGCTGGCGCGCAAGGCCTCGGCGCCGATGCGCAGCATGCTGGTGAGCTGGGGCACATTGCGCGGGCCCAGCCAGGCGCCGGCGTCAATCGCGCGCAAGGTGAAGGTCCACGCCGCCACGGTGGCGGCCATGAGCAGCAGCAACAGGAAGAACGTGCGCCAGAACAGGCTGAGCGCCACCTTCTGCTGGGTCAAGGGATTGCCTGGAATCTGGTCAGACGGAAGCACAGGGTACACCGTGCCACCCGGGCGCCGGCAGACACGACCCATCTCTTCACAAGCGGTCAGCCCGCACCATCGGGCACGAAGACATAGCCCACGCCCCAGACGGTCTGGATGTAGCGCGGCTGCGACGGGTCGGGCTCGATCAGCTTGCGCAGCCGGGAGACCTGCACGTCCAGGCTGCGGTCGAAGGGCTCGAAATCGCGGCCGCGCGCCAACTGCGCCAGCTTGTCGCGCGACAGCGGCTGGCGCGGGTGGCGCACCAGGGCCTTGAGCATCGAGAACTCGCCGGTGGTCAGCGCGATCTGCTCGCCGTCCTTGGTCAGGCGGCGCAACGACAGGTCGAAGTCGAACGGCCCGAAGTGCACCGCCTGGGCCTCCTTGCTGGGCGCACCGGGTGCCTCCTGCGCCGGGCGGCGCCGCAGCACCGCATGGATGCGGGCCAGCAGTTCACGCGGGTTGAAGGGCTTGGGCAGGTAGTCGTCGGCGCCCACCTCCAGGCCGACGATGCGGTCGACATCCTCCACCTTGGCGGTGAGCATGATGATCGGCGTGGTGTCGTTGGCCGCGCGCAGCCGGCGGCAGATCGACAGACCGTCTTCGCCGGGCAGCATCAGGTCGAGCACGATCATGTCGATGTTCTCGCGCGTCAGCAGCCGGTTCAGCGCCTTGCCGTCCTCGGCCAGCAACACGTCGAAGCCTTCCTGGGTGAGATAACGGCGCAGCAGGTCGCGGATGCGGGCGTCGTCATCGACGACGGCGATGCGGTCAGGGCGGGTGGTGGCAGGCGCGGTCATGCGGGGCTCCCATTTGTAACAACGGCATTGTGCAGGTCGGGTTCCGGCGTGCAGGGCTGGTTCTGACCGTCTGTTACAACTGGGCCGGCCTGGACACCCTTGGGCGTGAAGTCAACCACGGCGGCCCCTGCTGCGCTGTGGATGCTGGCAGCGCAATCCTGCGCCGTCGGTGCGTTGCCGCTTCCTCTCCCGTCCACTGTGAGCACACCATGACCCTCTCTCTGACTGCAACCCTGTTCATGCGCCGCACGCTGCTGCCGCTGGCCGCCGCCGCGCTGGTGCCGGCTGCGGCCCTGTGGGCTGGCGCCGCCCGGGCCCAGGCCAACCCGGTGACGGTGTGGCAGGCCGCGCCGCAGAACGTCGTCAACCTCAGCGCCGAGGCCAGCCGCGAGGTGGCGCAGGACCTGATCGCCATCACCCTGACAGCCACCCGCGAGGGTGCCGACGCCGCCACGGTGCAGGGCCAGTTGCGCCAAGTGCTGGACGCCGCACTGGCCGAGGCGCGCAAGGCCGCCCGGCCGGGCGCGGTGGAGGCCCGCACCGGCAGCTTCAACCTGTCGCCGCGCTATGCCGGCAAGCCCGGTACGGCGCCGGTCATCAGCGGTTGGCAGGGCCGGGCCGAACTGGTGATCGAAGGCAGCGACATCGCCGCCATCAGCCAGCTGGCCGGCCGGCTGGTCGGCCTGACGGTGGCGCGCGTGGGCTGGGGCCTGTCGCGCGAGGCGCGTGACAAGGTCGAGTCCGAAGTGGCGGCCCAGGCCATCGGCCGATTCAAGAACCGCGCCGAGGCGCATGCGCGCCAGTTCGGCTTTGCCAGCTACAGCCTGCGCGAGGTGTCGGTCAACGGTGGTGAATCCGGCGGGCCGGTGGCCGAAACGATGTTCCGCGCTGCCGCCGCGCCGATGGCGGCGATGGCCGACCAGGCCCAGCCGGTCGAGCCGGGCAAGACCACCGTCAGCGTGACGGTGAACGGCAGCATCCAGCTGTCGCCGCGGTAGCCCCCCCCCGAGAACCCCCCGGAAGGGCCTGCTGCACGCCTGCTGCGCCTGCTGCGCCTATTGCGCCTATTGCGCGGTCCAGCCGCCGTCCACCGCCCAGGCCACGCCGCGCACGTTGTCGGCCGCCGGCGAGCAGAGGAACACCGCCAGATCGCCCAGCTGCTCGGGCGTGGTGAACTGCAGCGAGGGTTGCTTCTCGGCCAGCAACTGGCGCTTGGCCTCGTCGTCGGAGATGCCCTGCGCGGCGGCGCGAGCGTCCACCTGTTTTTGCACCAGCGGGGTCAGCACCCAGCCCGGGCAGATGGCGTTGTGGGTGATGCCGGTGGTGGCGCATTCCAGCGCCGCGCTCTTGGTGAAGCCCACCAGGCCGTGCTTGGCGGCCACGTAGGCCGACTTTTGCGCCGACGCCACCAGGCCGTGCGCCGAGGCCACGTTGATCACCCGGCCCCAGTTGCGCGCCCGCATGCCGGGCAGGGCGTGGCGGGTGGTGTGGAAGGCACTGCTCAGGTTGATGGCGATGATCGCGTCCCAGCGGTCGGTGGAGAAGTCTTCCACGTTGGCCACATGCTGGATGCCGGCGTTGTTGACCAGGATGTCCACGGCGCCGAACTCGGCCGTGCAGGCCCGCACCATGGCCTCGATCTCGGCCGGCTTGCCCATGTCGGCACCGTGGTAGGACACCCGGGCGCCCGCTGCGCCCGCCACCTCGGCCACTGCAGCCCTGGCGCCGTCCACGTCGCCGAAGCCGTTGAGCAGGATGTGGGCGCCCTGGCGCGCCAGCTGCAGGGCGATGCCCAGCCCGATGCCGCTGGTGGAGCCGGTGACGACGGCGGTCTTGCCTTTGAGCATGTGCTTCTCCGAAGGTGTTCGTTGGATGGGGGCGGCCTGAACCGGCCTTGCTGCGATGATTATGGGCAAGGAGACCTGCAACATGGCTGACACCGCGCAACCCACACCCCGCCTGCGACACGTGCAATGCCTGGGCGCCCAGGGCCTGCACCGCATGGCCTACTGGGAGTGGGGCGACGCCACCAACCCGCACGTGCTGGTGTGCGCGCACGGCCTGTCGCGCCAGGGGCGCGACTTCGACACCCTGGCGGCGGCGCTGTGCGGCGCCTACCGCGTGGTCTGCCCCGACGTGGTGGGCCGCGGCCAGAGCGACTGGCTGGCCGACCCGATGGGCTACGCCATCCCGGCCTACGTGGCCGACATGGTCACGCTGCTGGCGCGGCTGGACGCCGAGGTGGTGCACTGGGTCGGCACATCCATGGGCGGGCTGATCGGCCTGGCGCTGGCGTCGCTGCCCGCCAGCCCGGTGCAGCGCCTGGTGCTCAACGACGTGGGCCCGGTGATCGAATGGGCCTCGCTGCAGCGCATCGGCAGTTATCTGGGGCTGCCGGCGCACTGGCCCAGCCTGGAGGCGGCGGCCGACGCGTTGTGGGCCATCAGCCAGGGCTTCGGCCCGCACACCCGGGCGCAGTGGCTGGCGCTGACACAGCCCCAACTCACACCAGACGTGGCGCAGGGATCGGGCTTCAAGCCCCACTACGACCCGGCGATTGCGCTGCCCTTCCGGCTGGTCACGCCCGAACTGGCGCAGGCCGGCCAGGCCGCGCTGTGGGCCAGCTACGACCGGGTGCGCTGCCCTACGCTGCTGATCCGCGGCGAACAGTCCGACCTGCTGTCGGCGGCCACCGCCCAGGCCATGACCGAGCGCGGCCCGCGCGCCCGGCTGGCGGTGCTGCCCGGCGTGGGCCATGCGCCCACCCTGGTGCAGCCCGAGCAGGTGGCGCTGGTGCAGGGGTTTCTGCGCGCGCCATGAAGACCGAGGTGCAGGCGCCCCTGGCGGCCGTGCCGCTGGCGTCGCCGATCGTGGCGCTGGCCGATGCCGGCGCCGGCAGTGCCGAGGCCGAGCACAGCGCACTGCAGCGCGCGCGCGTCTTCGCCGAGCCGCTGCTGGCCGGCCGCGCGCTCGACACCGGCGAAGACGCGCTGGCCCATGCCGACGGTGTGGCCGAGGTCCTGCAATCCGTCGGCGCGGGGCCCGGCATGCGCGCCGCTGCCTATCTGGTCTATGCCGGAGACTTCCTGCAGAAGCCCGAGGAAGTGGTGGCCAAGGCCTTCGGCGACAGCTATGCCGGCCTGGTGGCGCACACCCGCAAGCTGGTGCAGATCCAGCGTGCCGCGCGTGAGGCGCAGGTCGGTGCCGAGCAACGCGCCCAGCAGACCGAGCGGGTGCGCAAGATGCTGCTGGCCTTCTCGCGCGACCTGCGGGTGGTGCTGCTGCGCCTGGCCTCGCGGCTGCAGACGCTGCGCTGGTATGCCGCCAGCAAGACCCCGTGCCCCGCGCTGCTGGCGCAGGAGAGCCAGCAGGTGTTTGCGCCGCTGGCCAACCGCCTGGGCATCTGGCAGATCAAATGGGAGATGGAAGACCTGGCCTTCCGCTTCCTGCAGCCGGCCGACTACAAGCGCCTGGCCCAGGCCCTGGCCGAGAAGCGGATGCAACGCGAGACCGGCATCGAGGCCGCGCGCTACCAGCTGCAGGCCGAACTGGCCGCTGCCGGCATCAGCGCGCAGGTGCAGGGCCGGCCCAAGCACCTCTACAGCATCTGGAAGAAGATGCAGGGCAAGGGCCTGACGCTGGACCGGGTGTTCGACCTGCGCGCGCTGCGCGTGATCGTGGCCGATGTGCCGGCCTGTTATGCGGCGCTGTCGCGGGTGCATGAATGCCACCGGCCGGTGCCCGGTGAATACGACGACTACATCGCCCGGCCCAAGGCCAACGGCTACCAGAGCCTGCACACCGTGGTGCTGTTCGACGAGCCGCGCCTGGATGGACAAGACGGCGACACCGGCCGGCCGGTGGAGGTGCAAATCCGCACAGCGGCCATGCATGAGCATGCCGAGCATGGTGTGGCCGCGCACTGGGCTTACAAGGAAGCCGGTGCCAAGGGCTATGCCGGCGTGCTGGCGGCCGGTGAATTCGAGGAGCGGGTGGCCGAGGCGCGCAAGGCGGTGCTGCGCCA
>Ga0335395_10002432_pt1 | contig 11566 bp, 8 predicted proteins | sample MAT02_FD_205744 | JGI IMG/M metagenome (GOLD analysis project Ga0335395, IMG submission 205744) | Freshwater microbial communities from Lake Fryxell liftoff mats and glacier meltwater in Antarctica - MAT-02 (spades assembly) (version 2) ...
TACATTTCCCCTCCATTCCATCACGGCCTGCCCGGCCGGTTTCCTGATAATAATTTTCTATTGATTTGGGAATATTAAAGTGAATTACAAAACGAACGTCCGGCTTATCGATCCCCATACCAAATGCAATGGTTGCTACAATCACCTGTACATCCTCATTTAAAAACAGATCCTGTCTTTCTGCACGCAGCTTGCTATCTAGGCCTGCATGATAAGCGACTGCTTTTATGCCGTTGGCCATCAGCATATCGGCAAGCTCTTCGGTGGTTTTGCGGTTAAGCGTGTAAATGATGCCGCTTTTCCCTTTGTTTTGAGATATAAACCGAACGATGCTGGTAAGTGTTTGCTCTTTCTTTATTTTGGGCAAAATTTCGTAATACAAATTGGGCCTGTTAAAAGATGAAATGTAGATTTGCGGATTTCTTAATCCGAGGTTCCGTAAGATATCACTTTGCACTTTTGGGGTAGCAGTTGCCGTTAGCGCAATCATCGGTGCTTCAGGATTGATCATCTCCATCATTTCCCTAAGCCGGCGATATTCCGGCCTGAAATCGTGTCCCCATTCGGATATACAATGTGCTTCATCTACTGCAAAAAATGAAATATTAAGGTCTTTAAAAAACTCAATATTTTCTACCTTGGTCAGTGTTTCAGGAGCTACATACAGCATTTTGGTTTTGCCGGTAGTAAGGTCGTCCTTTACAATCTTCTGTTGTCCCTTATTGAGTGTACTGTTTAAAAAATGGGCTACGTCATCCTTACTGCTATAACTTCTCACCAGGTCTACCTGGTTTTTCATCAAGGCAATTAACGGAGAAACGATGATAGCACAGCCTTCGCTGATGATAGCCGGTAACTGGTAACACAAACTTTTACCACCACCTGTGGGCATAATTACCAATGCGTCGTTGCCATCTAATAAGTTTTGTATGATTTTCTCCTGCGGTTCTTTAAAACCATTAAAACCGAAGTAGTCCTGTAATTGGGCAGTAAGATTTAAATTTTTTTCTTTGCTGATAGCTTTTACGGCTTTCTTTTTCACCGGTTTTGAGCCCGCTTCTTTATCAGCACCCGGTTTTTTTTTTGCTTTTTCTGTAGCCATGTCTTTCTTTTTCCTCAAGCTGGTTTTTAATAATGATAGGTTGATTGCAGGCCTTCACTTCAATAACTAAGTGATTTACCTTGTAAAAATTCCAAAGGACAACGAAGTTACTTTAATACGCCTGCAAATTCAAATTAAGGTCTTTCCTTATCAAGGGTTAAGTTACTCAATTTCTTTTAAAGAGGAAATACTATTATCAAACCATTGCCAATCAGTTGGCAATTACATGATTAGTCCAAAATTTAAATAAACCGGCAGAGTAAATTCTTACATAAACGTGCAAAATTCATTACTCTTTGTGTTGTGAGCGATTTAAAGTAGGTTTGCTAGTCTAAAAAATGACCGATCAAAAAATCATACAAACAGCACTTAGAACCATTCAATTAGAAGCGGCCTCCATCAGCAGGTTGCAGGACTACATCAATGCCGATTTTGAAAAGGCACTGGAGGTGATTGCTGCTTTAAAAGGACGACTGGTAGTAAGCGGAATAGGTAAAAGTGCCATCATTGCTCAAAAAGTGGTGGCCACATTTAACAGTACCGGAACGCCTGCGTTATTTATGCATGCAGCCGATGCAACGCATGGAGATCTGGGAATGGTTCAGCAAGACGATATCATGATTGTTATTAGCAAAAGTGGCGATAGTCCTGAAATAAAGGCTTTGGTTCCGCTGGTTAAAAATTTTGGCAATATTTGTATTGGTATTACAGGCAATATGGATTCATTCCTGGCGAAGCACAGTGATATTGTTTTAAATACAACGGTAGAACAGGAAGCCTGCCCCCATAATTTGGCACCTACCACCAGCACAACAGCACAAATGGTAATGGGAGATGTATTGGCCGTTTGCCTCATGGAAATGAAACAATTTGGAACGGCTGATTTTGCCAAGTATCATCCCGGTGGTGCGTTGGGAAAAAGACTATTCTTAAAGGTGGCAAACCTGGCTTCTCAAAACGAAAAACCTTCGGTAAAACCTGATGCCGCTATAAGAGAGGTAATTGTAGAGATGACGAAAAAGCGGCTTGGGATAACGGCTGTTGTAAATGAAGACGATACCATTGAAGGAATTATAACGGATGGCGACCTAAGGCGTATGCTGGAAAAAGCGGGTAGCTTTGAACAACTGAGCGCAAAAGACATCATGTCAAAAACGCCTTATACGGTGGATGAAAATGTGTTGGCTGTAGATGCACTGGAAATGATGAAAGCAAACGACATTAGCCAGTTGGTAGTAGTAAATGAAAAATTTTATACGGGTATTATCCATATCCATGACATTATAAAAGAAGGAATTATTTAACAGCCGTTGCCTGTACACACAGCCACCAAACTCAAAAAAAATACAAGTATGACCAAAAATAATTACGTTGCAATCATGGCCGGGGGTATCGGAAGCAGGTTTTGGCCCATGAGCAGAACCGATTTTCCAAAACAATTTTTAGATATTTTAAATACCGGCAGAACACTGATACAATCTACATTTGACAGGTTTGCATTGTTTATTCCCATTGATCATATTTACATTGTAACCAGCGAACAATATAAAGATATTGTTGCAGATCAACTTCCCCACCTGCCCGTTGAAAATATTTTATGCGAACCATCCCGCAAAAATACAGCTCCCTGCATTGCTTATATTTCTTACAAACTGCAGCAGATAAATCCAGAAGCCAATTTAATTTGTGCCCCGGCCGATCATATCATACTAGAGCCCGATAACTTTAAGAAGACATGCCTGGAAGCACTTCATTTTACTACTCATATTAAAGCCCTGGTTACACTGGGTATTAAACCTACCAACCCAAACACTGGTTACGGTTATATTCAATATGAGCAAATGGCCGTTAGCGAAAACGTGTATAAAGTAAAAACATTTACTGAAAAGCCAGATAAGGATTTGGCTAAAACTTTTCTCTCAAGCGGCGATTTTTTGTGGAATGCCGGCATATTTTTATGGCAGATAAAAAATATCATCAAAGCATTTGAAACCTTTTTGCCAGAAATGCATGAAGTATTTGATGCAGAAAAAACCAATTTCAATACGCCCGGCGAAAAAGAAGCAATCGATAGAATTTACCCGCTTTGTGTAAATATTTCCATCGATTATGGCGTAATGGAAAAGGCAGACAACGTGTACATCATTCCATCCTCATTTGGCTGGAGCGATCTTGGCACCTGGACCAGTGCCTACGATAACCTGGAAAAAGATTACCTGGAAAATGCCGTGGCCGGAAGCAATGTAATGATCATAGATGCAACCAAAAACATCATTCATGCCGACAATAAAAAACTGGTATTGATACAAGGCCTCGATGATTTTATTGTGGTAGATACCGAAGATGTGTTACTGATTTGCAAAAAAGATAAAGAGCAGGCCATTAAAGAATATGTGGCGGAAGTAAAGCGGAATAAGGGAGATAAATTTTTGTAGAAAGTCTTCCATTCCGGAGAAGGTTTTTTTTGAATTTGACATTACAATTTCTTTTTAACCAACAGCTGAACACCGATTAAACAACAGTGGCGATGCTCATCCCGTAATTTAACCGGGACGCTCCGTTTGAATTTGGTTTTTCATGGTATCAAGTGCTTTATAATTTAAATTTTTAGTTTAAATTATAAAGCTTTTTTGTTTGCCAGGAAGGGGATTTAATTATAGTTTAGCTTCCTGACGGGTATTATAATATTGGGCAGTTTTTCAAATTGTAAACAAGGGGACACAGACCAGGAGTATTGGCAGAAACAATATTAAAACCAATTTAAATTCGAACAAAAAAATAATCATTCAAATCTTATTCAATTGAGTCCGTCAATAAAAAGCAAACTCCTTAATATCGGCACCACCATCTTTACCACCATGAGTGCGTTGGCAGTGGAATACAAGGCCATCAATCTTGGCCAGGGCTTTCCTGATTTTATGATGAGCGAAGCGCTGATTGATTTGGTAAATAGTGCCATGCGCAACGGTAAAAATCAGTATGCCCCCATGGCCGGCCTTGGCTTATTAAGGGAACGCCTGGCCGAAAAGATGGAACAGCTATACGCAGCAAAGGTGAATCCTGATACAGAAATCACCATTACACCCGGTGGCACTTATGCCATTTATACAGCACTTACCACCGTTCTGAAACCAGGCGATGAGGTAATTGTTTTTGAACCTGCTTACGACAGCTATATTCCCAATATTGAAATCAATGGAGCGGAGCCGGTTTTAATACCACTGATCTACCCGGACTATACCATCAACTGGAACCGGGTGAGGGAAAAGATATCTTCTAAAACAAAAATGATCATACTCAACTCACCGCACAATCCAACAGGCAGTGTAATTTGTAATAATGATATTGAGCAATTGCGCAGCATTGTAAAAGATACCGGCATCTTTATTTTAAGTGACGAAGTGTATGAACATTTGATATTTGATGATAAGCAACACGAAAGCATGTTGCGTTATCCCGATCTGCTGGCAAGAAGTTTTGTGTGCTTTTCGTTTGGTAAAACCTATCACTGCACCGGTTGGAAAATGGGTTATTGCGTAGCCCCTGCCGCCATGATGAAAGAGTTTAGAAAGGTACACCAGTTTAACTGCTTCTCCTGCCATAGCCCGGTGCAATATGCATTGGCTGAATACATTTTGCAAAAAGATGCGTACCTGCAATTGGGTAAACAGTTGCAACAAAAACGAGATTACTTTCAGCAACTGATGCAGCAGACAAAGTTTAAGGCGTTGCCGTCTTACGGAAGCTATTTCCAGTTATATAGTTATACTAATATCACCAATGAAAGCGATGCTGATTTTGCCACCCGGCTCACCAAAGCGTATGGGGTTGCTGCTATACCAACTTCTGCGTTTTATGTAAACAGCAAGGATGACAAGGTGCTGCGTTTTTGCTTTGTAAAAAAAGATAGCACGCTGGAAGCTGCCGTTAACCGTTTAATAGGATTATAGAAAAAAGGCGAGGTGATGATACAGATTTTAACGGATGGGCAATGCACTAATTAATTATGGTTGCAGCTTCCTGCAGCCACCAGTTCATAAATAATACTGATGCAAGTCATAAATATCAACCGATTTTAAAATTATATTTGAGGTATAAAAATCATCAAAATGAAAGCCATTATCGTTCCGGTTGATTTCTCAGCAACATCTACGAATGCTGCTGAATTTGCAGGTAACCTCGCTGCTTTTTATGGAGCCGAAATCTGGCTTTACCATGCTTATCAAATACCCATTGCGTTAAGCGAATTCGCTTATCCGGTTGTGGATATTGTGGAGATGCAAAATGCAGCCGATCACGAATTAGAACTGTTGCGGGATGAAACACAGGAAAAACTGAAGCGAAAGATAACCATCAATATAAAAGCAGAAATGAACTTGCTGCAATTGGGACTTACGAATTTATGTGAAGTATTGAAGCCTGATATGGTAGTAATTGGCCTGTCTGGTAAAAATGCATTGACCCGGTTAATAGTAGGCAGCAATACCATCAAAACCATTTTTGAGTTAGCTTACCCGGTACTGGTGGTTCCGCCAAAGGCTGAATTTATACCTGTTAGAAAAATTGGCTTTGCCTGCGATTATCAGCAAGTAGAAAAAACAACACCTGTGTTACTAATCAGAAAAATTGTGGCCGATTTCCATGCAGAATTACATGTATTAAACGTAGATAAAAGCAATACCACTGATGCAGCCAAGGCTCGGGAAAGCTACCTGATCAATGATTTACTTCGGGATACAAAAGCAGAATTCCATAGCATTAAAGCAGGAGAAATAACAGATGGTGTCAATTGGTTTGTTGACCGTTCAAAATTGGATTGGTTAGTGGTAATACCTAAAAAGCACAATTTGGTGGAAAAGATTTTCAGGCGAAGTCAAACCAAAGAATTGGTGTACCATACCCATATACCCGTTTTATGTATCCATGAATAAATCTTGCTATTTCTAATAAATTAATTGTCTTTTGCTTCTTCTGTCCCGGTATTTGAAAGATGAAAGAAAACCACGAATTAGAAAAGCGAATAGATCGTCGCTATTGGCTCTCTTAATTCGTAGCATATTTTCGAAACAACTTACCCCAGACCCAAATGGCCTCATAAATCTCATGCAACCATTTCAGGATTTATTCCTGGTACAAAATCACTGCGCTAAATTTATCCAACTGTAACCGTCCGGTCGAAGTGATTTCATCGTTTGAAGTATTGACAGCAGTTCGCCAGTTGCCTGCAGGCGAGGTAAATGTCTGAACCTTGTTGGTTCCATTAAAAGCCACCATAATTTTTTTCCAGTTGTCTTTCATTGCCGCCCCGTTTATAGTGTACGTGATGGTGCCAGCGGCCGCTGTTTCATCAAAGTGTATGTACTTTGAAATCTGTTCGTTGCTAACCATCCTAAAGGCCGGATGGGCTTTACGGATAGCAATCAGTTGCTGGACGTATTTGTTGAAAACAAGGTTTTCAGTTTTTAAACTCCAGTCAATTTTATTGATGCTATCCCCGGAATTGTATGAATTTTCTACCCCATTTTTACTACGCAAAAATTCGGTGCCCGCATGTAAAAAAGGAATGCCCTGCGAGGTAAGTACAATGGTCAACGCCAGTTGCTGCATCTTTTCTATTTCCTCTTTGGAGGCGTCCTTGCAACTCAACCTCAGTTTGTCAATCAGGATATTATTGTCATGACATTCGCAATAAGTAATCACATTCCAGGGAGCAGCGGAATAGGCTTTTTTTGAATAGTTTACTTTTGTAAAATCTACCTGCGGATGATTAGAAGCTGCAACGACTCCAAATTTTACCGACTCTTCCATACCAGATTTTCCACTGGCAAAGCCACGGTCATCGATGTCGAATACACTACCTTTTATTCCATCTCTTACATCATCACTAAACACTGCAATCCGGTCTAATTTGGCAGCATTTTTTTTAACTGCCCTCAGCGATTCCGGTAATGGTGAATCGCCCGCTGTCCAGCCTTCGCCGTACAACAAAATATCCGGCTTTACTTTATGTAGCGCAGCGGAAATCCGGTTCATTGTTATAACATCATGTACGCCCATCAAGTCAAAGCGAAAGCCATCCATGTGATATTCCTTTACCCAATACAATAAACTTTCCAGCATAAACTTGCGCATCATCGGCATTTCACTGGCAGTTTCGTTGCCGCAGGCAGTGGCATCTGAAAAAGAGCCATCTTTTTTATGACGGAAATAATAGCCAGGTACCAATTGATCGAAAGAAGAAGAAGTGGCATCCGCCACATGATTATAGACCACATCCATCACTACCCTCATTCCATTTTTATGAAAGGTTTTAATCATCTGCTTCAACTCCTTAATCCGTGTATTGCCATCATAAGGATTGGTGCTGTAACTTCCTTCCGGCACATTGTAATTCAATGGATCGTATCCCCAATTGTACTGCTTATTGTCCTCCCTGCTTTCATCTACTGAGTTGTAATCAAAAAAAGGTAGCAGGTGAATATGCGTAACCCCCAATTCCTTCAAATGATCAAGTCCGGTAGCAAGCCCTTTGCTGCTTTTGGTGCCTTCCTCGGCCAACCCTAAAAATTTCCCTTTATTTTTTATGCCGGAGTTTTCAGCAATGCTGGCATCTCTTATATGCAGTTCATAAATGATTGCATCGGTTTTTTTATTCGTCACAGAAAAGGCCGGACTTTTATCAGCCTGCCAACCTTTAGGATTTGTTTCAGCCAAATTAACCACCATGGACCGCTTGCCATTTACGCCCGTTGCCTTTGCGTACGGGTCAACTACTTCGTTGCTCCATTGCCCTTTTATTTTTACCCTGAAAGTGTAAAATTTCCCTTTATGATTTCCTGCCAGTTTTGTATGCCAGGTTCCCTTTTCACCCTTTACAAGGTTTAATTTTTTAATCACTTCGCCACCGGAGCCTTCTTTGTAAAAAAGTAATTCGGCAGCTTCTGCAGTTGGACTCCATATTTTAAATACAGATTGAATTTTGGAATAGGTTAATCCCAAATCCACCCCTTTATATTCAGGGTATTTACTATAATCCTGTTGAGAAAATGTGGCGTGCATTGTAAAAATAGCAAGTGCGAGAAGCGTTAAAATTTTCATACCAGTTAAGAAATTAATGAACAATCAAAAATCAAAAGTAATGAATCAATAACAGATGTTAGCTAAATCGCAGTTAAGCATGCAGGCAGGTATGAAACGACTTAATTTAAACTGACAAATATGGTTAGCGGTTTTCGTTAATGATTGTGCCAATGCGTGGAAATTTATTGTAAGCCTGGCAAACCCCTTAGCTCTTTCTAAAAAAGCTATCTAAAATATGCTGCCAAAGCGATCAGATTTTTGGTAGCCATCAAACGTTCTTTAAAAACTCACCCGGCAAACGTTTCATTTCGACCTACTGAAGTTGTTATCAACTTATGTCCCAATGTTTCAAATTGGAAGTTAATTTATCGCCAGGTATTTTTTGTTAGCCGTCACTTTAAACATCATTCCAATTCCAAATTGTTTGACCATTATTGATTTCAGGTAAATATTTTCCATCTACTTTCGACTGCTTGACAAATTTTGTAAGAAAATCAACCCGACCATTTCTCTCAACTCTATAAACGACACCTTCAACTTCATCAACTGCACCATGGCCTGATACTTCAATTTTTTTCAATGCCTTTTCAATTGACAAAGATTGCCCAATATGGATAAGATTTGGAACAACAAACCCCAATGGCAAAACACGAAGCAAAAAGTTATGGTAAGTAGTTCTTTCATTTTTAGTAATCAAATCAAAAACAACAAAAGGTTCATGACTTAAATTATAAATTGTTCCGTGAGCTTGTGCCAACCATTCGCCACAAACTCTTTCATCTTCGTGCAACAGTTTTTTAAATCTTTCTTCATTTGACAAAACCCAGTTAGCGAAAATTCTATGTTGCTCATAAGGAGACGTTTCTGCTAAATAACCACTTCTACCAAGTGCTACTATTTGACCATTAACTTTTGCCACAGAACAATTTGAGCCATCAAGTTTTTCCTGAACTATTATTAAATCGTTTTTATCCCTTGTTTGTTTGGTTGCTATTAACGCCTGGCCTTCTTCAATATGGTGGTCGCCAGTTCCTAAACGACTGTATGGTAAATGTGGGATTGAACCGTATGCTTTTTGACCAAGTGGTTTGATGTTATTAATCATTTTGCAAATTTAGTTTCATTTTAAATATTTGCTTTTCATGGGTTAATAAAAGCGAACTGCTAATATTGAATTTTGTACGAGTATAACTTGAAGTTGCAGCAATCTGCAATTCTACATATCCGGGCTTTAGTGAGGGGATTGACAATCAGCACTGAAAAATAAGCTCTTATTATTAATCTTTATCAAAATCAGCCAGCGGTTTTGTGCAGATGGCATAATAATGCCATACTTGCACAAAGCTCAATCGATGTTTGTGATTTTAGTAAATTAATTTGACCCGTATTTCGGTTCAAAAAAAATCTACCGGACAAAGATGAATCTTTTTTTTACCGCTCAAATACTTTGTAACCCCATGGCTCCAATGCTATCTTTTTGTCCACAGATAAATCGACAGAAACTCCGCTAAATACATCCAGATAGAAACCGTTTATCTTTTCATCTTCAATAGTAAATTGTATCTCCTGCCGGGTCATGTTTAAAAAAACCAGCACTTCGCTTTCGCCTTTTTTGCGCAGGTAGGCAACCAGCGATTCGTTGGTTGTAGCATTCACCATGTGCGTTATCACGGTATCATCACCGGTTCTCAATGCGGGATTACTTTTACGCAGCTTCAACAATCGCTGGTAAAATTCGTGCAGCTCGTATCTGCCATTCCATTCAATCACATCCTTTTCAAAAAACTCCAGCCTTTTTAAATTGGGCAGCTCTTGTCCGCTGTATATTAATGGGATTCCATTCCAGGTAAAACTGTGTACGGCAAAGGCTTTGGCAGCCTCTCCATACTTTTCATACTCCGTACCGTTCCAGCTATTTTCATCATGGTTGCTGGTAAACCAAAGTTTGATGGCATCTTTATCGCCGATGGAATTGTAGTGGTACAAAATATTTTTCAGGCTATCCGCCGCCCAATGGTCTTTATAAAATGTGGCGGTCTTATGCATCCACGTCCAGGTATAAATGGCATCAAAAGCCTGGTAATAATGTGCATGGTCAATGCCATCAGCTTCTGCCAGCCAAAACAATGTTTTGGTTTTTTCCAGTTCTGTTCTTGCTTCCAGCCAAAACTCCAGCTCCACCCAAAAAGCCAGATCGCAACGAAAGCCATCTATATCACATGCTTCTACCCAATATCGCATAGCTTCAATCATTGCTGTGCGAAGTGCCGGGTTTTTAAAATTCAACTCAATGATATCATCCATACCACTGGCAATTTTAAAGTCATTGGTTTCCGAATCCAATTTATAATAATCCGGGTTGGTAACTGTCCACACATGATCCCATCCTGTATGATTTGCCACCCAGTCGATGATGACTTTAAAGCCCATTTTATGCGCCTCGGTTACAAAAAATTTAAAGTCGGACAATGTACCAAATTCCGGATTGATGCGGGTATAATCGCTACAGGCATAGGGACTGCCCATTGTACCTTTTTTATTTTTTTGGGCAATCGGTGTAATGGGCATCAGCCATAAAGTAGATGCACCCATTTCCTGAAGCCGGGGCAACTCCTGCAAAAACGCATTGAAAGTACCTTCTGCGGTGTACTGACGGAGATTAACTTCATAAACATCTGTATTATTTATCCAGTCTGCTTTTTTAAAAGTATTGTTGCTCATTTTTTCTCACTTTTTGTATGATTTACGGAAACAGATCCTGATAAAATGCAGTATCAAGCTACAAACATTCTTCCAATCCTTCTGTGATTAATGTGATCAAATGTAGGTTGTAAAATTTAAAATACAGAACAGTAAGTGTATTGCCGGTGGTACTACACTTCCTTCTTTTATTTTTTTAATTTGCAGCAACAAATCACTTCTTTTATTGTTTATATGTTCTTTGCTTCTGCGAATAGGGATAAAATACCAGCCAACACAGAAAATTTCCATACAAATAAAAATTTAGGATGGATAAATTAAAAGTTATTTTTTTGCCATTGTAATCTTTTTGAAGTAAATGATACCTATTATTGCACATTCAATTTTTTAAAATTAATAAAACCAACTAAAATGAAAAAGATCTTATTCCCTTCCCTATTATTGGCAGGCTTTTTATCAATCGGATTTAGCGTGAAGGCGCAAACAGCAGACGAGGTGATTGATAAATATATTACAGCCATTGGTGGTAAGGAAAAATGGAAGCAAATTAAGTCCATGATGATAGAAGGCCAGATTGAAGTACAGGGAATCGAAATTCCTTTTACCATGCAGGCAGTAAATAATACAGGAACAAGGGTAGACGCAGAATTCCAAGGTAGTAAATTTATAGACATTACCACGCCC
>Ga0335395_10002435_pt1 | contig 11556 bp, 10 predicted proteins | sample MAT02_FD_205744 | JGI IMG/M metagenome (GOLD analysis project Ga0335395, IMG submission 205744) | Freshwater microbial communities from Lake Fryxell liftoff mats and glacier meltwater in Antarctica - MAT-02 (spades assembly) (version 2) ...
TAAGATCGGCAGGGCGCCCCCTGCCTTGCCTCACTGTGTGTCCCCGTGGGTGTCGGCAATCCTCGGCGGGGCGCGATCTTCCAGATCGCGTGCGACCTTCGGCGTGCGCAGCAGCGCATCGATTCGCGCGGCTTCGGCATAGCTTTCGTCCATCTTGAAGTGGACATTGGCGGCATATTTGGTGTTCACCCGCCGCGCCAGTTCGGTTTTCAGCCGCTTGGCGTGCGAATTTAGCGCCTTCAGCACGGCCTCCTCGTCTTCGGGTGCGCCGCCCACGGGCATGATGAAGGCGGTTGCGTGCCGAAGATCGGGCGAAACCCGCACTTCGGAAACCGAGATGATATGCTTGTCCAGCACATCATCCCGAATGTCTCCACGTGCCAGCACATCGGCCAGTACATGGCGCATCAGCTCGCCGACCTTCAGCGTTCGAACGGAACGTTCGCCAGACTTTTCCGTGCGGACGGAACGTTCGCCAGCCTGTGCGCCTCTGGGTGCGGGCTTCTTCAAAGTGTGCGAAGCCTTTCTTCCACCTCGAATGTCTCGATGACATCACCCTGCTTGATGTCCTGGAAACTTTCGAGCCCGATACCGCACTCATAGCCCTTTTCGACCTGGGTGACATCATCCTTGAACCGCCGAAGCGACGCGATGGAACCGGTGTAGACGATGACATCGTCGCGTAGCACACGCGCCTTGAGGTTCCGCTTGATGAAGCCTTCGGTGACGAGGCAGCCGGCAGCCTTGCCGAACTTGCCCGCCTGGAACACTTCGCGGATATCCGCACGGCCGACGACCGTCTCGAAATATTCCGGCCCGAGCTTCCCGGCCATGCCGGCCTTCACCTCGTCCAGCAGATCGTAGATGATGTCGTAGTATTTCAGCGGAACGCCGGCCTGGTTGGCGGAGTCCCGTGCCTTGGCGTTGGCCCGCACGTTGAAGCCGATGATCAGCGCACCCGATGCCCGGGCCAGGGTCACATCGGATTCGGTAATGGCGCCAACGCCCGAATGCAGCACACGCACCCGGATGTCGTCGGTCGACAGCTTGTTCAGCGCCGAAACGATCGCCTCGGTCGAACCATGCACATCGGCCTTCACGACGACGGGAAATTCCACCGCCTTCTGGTCTGACATCGCGGAGAACATGCTTTCGAGACTTGCCGGCGCAGAGGTGGTGCGCTTGGTGAGCGCAACCTGCTGGCGGTAATCGGCAATCTCGCGGGCCCGCGCCTCGGTCTCGACAACCGAGAGGACATCGCCTGCCTGTGGCACGCCGGAAAGGCCCAGCACCTCCACAGGAACCGACGGCCCGGCGTCTTTCACGGTCTGGCCCTTGTCGTTCACCAGCACGCGAACCTTGCCCCATTCGGTGCCGACGACGAAGATGTCCCCGGCCTTCAGGGTGCCCCGGTTCACCAGAACGGTGGCCAGCGGGCCGCGGCCCTTGTCCAGCCTGGCTTCGATGACGGTGGCATCCGCCATCCGGTCCGGGTTGGCTTTCAGTTCCAGAAGTTCCGCCTGCAGCAGGATTTTGTCGGCCAGGGCTTCAAGCCCGGTTCGCTTGAGCGCCGAGACTTCCACATCCTGCACGTCGCCGCCCATGGCTTCCACCTGGATGTCGTACTGCAAGAGCTCGGTCCGCACCCGGTTCGCATCGGAACCCGGCTTGTCCATCTTGTTAATGGCCACGATCATCGGAACATTTGCCGCCTTCACGTGGGCGATGGCCTCGATCGTCTGCGGCTTGATGCCATCATCGCCGGCCACGACCAGCACCACGATATCCGTGGCATTGGCACCGCGCGCGCGCATCTCGCTGAAGGCTTCGTGGCCCGGCGTATCGAGGAAGCTGATCTTCTCACCCGATTTCAGCGTCACCTGATAGGCGCCGATGTGCTGGGTGATGCCCCCTGCCTCGCGGGCGACGACGTCCGTCCCGCGCAGCGCATCGAGAAGCGAGGTCTTGCCGTGATCGACGTGGCCCATGATGGTGACGACAGGCGGCCGCGTCTGCAGATCCTCCACCCGGTCGGCATCGCCCTCGATCCCGATTTCGACATCGGAATCGGACACACGCTTGATGATATGCCCGAATTCGGTGACGAGAAGCTCGGCCGTATCCTGGTCGACGAACTCGTTCATCGTGGTGGGCATGCCCATCTTGAACAGGGCCTTCACCAGGTCAGCGCCGCGTTCCGCCATGCGGTTCGCAAGCTCCTGCACGGTGATCGATTCGGGCACCTGCACTTCGCGCGCGGTGCGCGCCGTGGCAGCACCGCCGCCGCCATGGGCACCGCGCTTCTGCTTTTCGCTGGCGCGGCGCATGGACGCAAGCGACCGCGTGCGGCCGCCCTCGTCGTCTCCGAGCGCACGGTTGATGGTGAGCTTGCCAGGGCGCCGTTCATCGCGAACGGTGCGCGAGGGCTTGGCGGGTTCGGGTGCACGGCGGACAGGGCCGCCCCGACCGGCCAGCGCTCCGCGAGGGCGTCCATCTTCATCTTCATCGACAACGACCTGCGCAACCGGCGGTGCTTCGGCAGCGCGCTTTGCTTCATCGGCCGCACGGGCGACCGTTTCGGCTTCTGCACGCACCTTTTCCTCGATCCGTCTGCGTTCGGCTTCGATGGCGTCGTTGCGTTCGCGGACTTCGCGAATCCGGCCTTCTTCGGCGCGTTGCAGCCGCTCTTCCTCGGCAAGGCGGATCAACAGCGTCTGCCGCTCCCGGCCGGTTAGCTTGGGGTTTTGCAAGGCCTTCTGCACAGCTGTCAGCTCTGGCTTTACCGGAACGGGCTTGGGCGGCGGCGGCGCGACGGGCGCCACGGTCGCCACGACAGCAACGAGGGCTGCGGCGGGCGCAGACGCCGGTTCCGGGGCCAGTTCCGGGGCCGGGGCCACAGGTGCGTCATACGCGGGCGCGTCTGGCGCTGCTGCTTCGGGTGCCGATGCTTCGACGGGGGCCTTGGCCCGGGCGGCCTTGGGCTGTTCCTTCACGACCGGCTCGTCCGTGATCACCCGGAAGGGTGGCGGCGGTGCAACCGGAAGGGCAGGGGCGGCTTCGGCCGCGGGTGCAGGCACAAACACAGGCACAGCCACAGCCACGGGCACAGCCACAGCCACGGGCACAGCCACAGCCACGGGGCCCGCTGGTGCTGCATCTTCGGCAACAAGCGTTTCCTCGGCCTCATTGGCCGGGGCCGGGTCTCCGGGTTTGCGGAACACCCTGGCCTTCTTCGTTTCGACCACGACCTTGTGGGTCCGGCCGTGACTGAAGCTCTGCTTCACCTGGCTCACTTCGGTGGTGCGTTTCACCCCGAGTTGTGGCCTAAGCCCAAGCTTCGGCTTTTCCTCTTCGCTCATTCCCGTCCTTCATCGTTCCGCCGGTCGGGCAAAGCCCCGCCGTCGTTCATCATCATCTCACTGCCAGTCGTGGCGAGCCCCGGAGCGGCAATTCCCGAACAGGCAACGCCCGAAGACGCCATCCCCGAAGACGCCATCCCCGAAGACGCCATCCCCGAAGACGCGATCCCCGAAAATGCCAGCCAACGCGATACGTCGGTTGCAATCCGCGCCGCTGCCTTGCCATCGGTTACGCCTGAATGCACTATATTCTCACGCCCGAGCGCCCGAGACAAGGGTTCGCGGCCTGCCGGCAGCACGTAAACCCCTGTCATATCGCTGCTGCCCCGCCGCGGAACAGGCTGCACGTCCGGACCATCGTCTTCATCCTGATCGTCGTCAGTATCGGTGTCGGCATCATCTCCGGCATCATCCCGGGCTTCTTCGCGCAGGGCTGCCTGCCCCACCCGCCACGCCTGGTTCAATTTCTGGACGCCATTGCCAGTTGCATCGCCAGCGTGGAGCAACAGATGCAGCCGCCCGGCGCGCGCCCATTCGATCAGCTTCTCCGATCCGAATATAAGGTGCCCGGCCCGAAGTTCGAGCCCCAGCCGGTCAAGCGCACGCCGTTCCAGCCCATCGGCGATCTTCTGCGGCAGATCATCCGGAATGGTCACAGGCTCTGCGAAGGCCCGCGCAAGTGCGCCCTTCAGCTTGCCTTTGGCCATCGCCGTTTCCAGAATGGGCCTGTCGGGCGCGATCCAGGCTCCACGGCCCGGAAGCCGGGCGCCAAGGTCGGGCCACACCGCGCCGTCCGGGCCCAGCGCAAGCCGGATCAGGTTGGCGCGTTCGCCATGCGCGCCCGAAACGATGCATTTGCGCTCTGCTGCGGACTTTGGCGCGCGGGTTCCCTCAGGCCCGCCCGCAGGCTTGCCTCGCCGCTCAGGCTCCTGCCCGGCGGCTGAACGGTCTGCTAGAACCGCATCTGGGGTGTCATCGGAGGACATGCGCGTCAGCGCCCTCCTTTACCGGAAGGCCATGCGCGAACGCACCCTCCCGCACCATGAAGATCGTGGCCGCATCCATCAGGCTGCGCTCTCCTCGTCTTCGAACCAATGCTTGCGAGCCGCCATGATGATTGCATTGCCATCATCGACCGCGATGTTGAAGCTGGCAAGAAGGCCGGCGGGGATTTCCCGCCGTTTGTCGCCCTTGCCGATCAGCTCATCGGTGGAAAGATCGGCCAGATCATCCAGCGTGCGGATGCTTTTCTGGCCAAGCCTGACCAGCATTTCCTCGGTCAGGCCGGGGATTTCCGCCAGCGCGTCTTCGACACCGAGCGAACGGCGGGCTTCGCGATAGCCCTGCTCGCGCCGTTCCAGCGCATCGGTTGCGCGGTTCTGCAGCTCGGCTGCGACCTCTTCGTCCAGCCCCTCGATGGAGGCGAGCTCCTCGGTTTCGACATAAGCGACTTCTTCAAGGCTGGTGAAGCCTTCGGCGACCAGCAACTGGGCCAGCGTTTCGTCGAGCTCCAGTTCCTTCTCGAACAGCTCGGAGCGCTCGACGAATTCCTTCTGCCGCTTCTCGCTCTCGGCCGCTTCCGTCATGATGTCGATCTGGTGGCCGGTCAGCTGGCCCGCAAGGCGGACATTCTGGCCGCGACGACCGATCGCCAGCGAAAGCTGATCATCGGGAACCACGACTTCGATGCGGTTGTCTTCCTCGTCGATCACGACCTTTGCGACCTGCGCTGGCTGGAGCGCGTTCACCACGAACGTGGCGGTATCGGGTGACCAGGGGATGATGTCGATCTTTTCGCCGGCCAGTTCCTGCACGACAGCCTGCACGCGGCTGCCGCGCATCCCGACGCACGCGCCCACCGGGTCGATCGAGCTGTCGTTCGACAACACGCCGATCTTGGCGCGGCTTCCCGGGTCGCGGGCGCAGGCCTTAATCTCGATGACGCCGTCGTAGATTTCTGGCACTTCCTGCGCGAACAGCTTGCGCATGAAATCGGGGTGCGCGCGCGAAAGGAAGATCTGCGCCCCGCGGTTTTCGCGGCGCACCACGGTGATCAGGCTGCGGGCCCGGTCGCCCACGCGCAGCACTTCGCGCGGGATCTGCTGATCGCGGCGGATCACGCCCTCGGCACGGCCCAGATCGACGACGATGTGGCCGAACTCCACGCGCTTCACCACGCCGGTGATGATCTCGCCTTGGCGGTCCTTGAATTCCTCGTACTGCCGGTCGCGCTCGGCATCGCGCACCTTGGTGACGATGACCTGCTTGGCGGCCTGTGCGGCGATCCGGCCGAATTCGATCGGGGGCAGCGGGTCGACGATGAAATCGCCGATGGCGACATCGGCCTCGCGCTCCTTCGCATCTGCAAGGCTGATCTGTTTGAAATAGTCCTCGGGCTCTCCCACCACTTCCAGAACGCGCCACAGCCGGAGGTCGCCGCCTCGCGGGTCGATCTTGGCGCGGATGTCATTCTCGGCGCCGTAACGGGCTCGGGCGGCGCGCTGGATCGCCTCTTCCATCGCCTCGATCACGATCACCCGGTCGATCGACTTCTCACGCGCAACCGCATCGGCGATGGCGATCAGTTCGGCCTTGTTGGCAGCAATGGGGTTCATCGGTGTCGGTCCCTCAGTTCTTCAGTGTGTCAGGCGCGCTGTCCGCGCCGATATCGTCTTCAAGCTCTTCGTCGATCTCTTCCTCGATCGCATCGGCGCCTTCCGTGGAAAGCGGCTGGGCCGCGGCGATCAGCGCATCCGTCAACAGCAGCTTTGCGGTGCGAATGCCGGCGAACGGGAGGCTGACAGGCCCAAGACCGTCCACCTCGATCCGCACCTCGTCTGCGTCGGTGCCAAGGATCTGCCCCTGGAAGCGCTTGCGGTCCGCGCCCTCCATCGCAACGGATGTGGCCATTTCCACCTTCGCCAGATGCCCGGCCCAGCGGTCATAATCCTTCAGCCTGGTCAGCGGCCGATCGATCCCGGGGGAGGACACTTCCAGCATATATTCGCTGTCGATGGGGTCGGCTTCATCCAGCACGGCGGAAATCTTCCGCGACACACGCGCGCAGTCATCCACCAGCATCTGCCCTGTCGCCGGGTCCTCCAGCATGATCTGCAATGTCAGGCTGGGGCCGTCGATCAGCGCCACGCGCACCAGTTCGAACCCGGCGGCTTCCACCACCGGCCCGATCAGACGCTCAAGCTGCTTCACGTCGGCCATGCAATCTCCACACCCCACAAGCCGGAAAGCGCTTCGAGCCCGCCGGCCGAAACCGCAGGCTCCATCAAAGCAATGCCTGTAGGGAGTTCACGCGATATACGCACGACCCCGCCGCGCTGCAAGCCTTACTGCGTAGCGCGCTCAAGAACATTGCCGGCGGCGCAAGGAGGCGTGGCACCCTATGGCCCCCAACAGTTCATGCAGGCACCCGGCACTGGGCCATGCCCCGTCGCGCCGACAGCATCGTGGCGCTACGGAATCCGTTTCGGTTTCGGCCCGAGCACCCGGGACTAGCAAGGCCATGCCCCGTTCTGCCCGCGCAACCACAAGGCGCTCTTGTGCGCCAGACATTGCACAACCCCCGCTGTCCGGGCAAAGGGCCCACCGCATGACCCAGCTTATCCTGGCCCTTCCGAAGGGTCGTATCCTGAAAGAAGCCCTGCCGCTTCTGGCGGCGGCCGGAATCCGGCCGGAGGCGGCGCTGTTCGACGAGGACAGCCGCGCGCTGCGGTTCGCCACCAACCGCGCCGATGTGTCGGTCATCCGCGTGCGCAGCTTCGATGTTGCCACCTTCGTCGCCTTCGGCGCGGCGCATCTGGGCGTTGTCGGCAATGATGTGATCGCCGAATTCGCCTATTCCGAACTATACTCCCCGGTCGATCTGGGGATCGGGCGCTGTCGGCTTTCCGTTGCGGAGCCGCTTGGCACGCCGCCCATCACATCGGAATCGCATGTCCGTGTTGCAACGAAATATCCGCACCTCACGCAGGCGCATTTTGGAGCGCAGGGCATCCAGGCCGAATGCGTCAAGCTGAACGGGGCCATGGAACTGGCCCCGCTGCTTGGCCTTGCGCCCCGCATTGTGGATCTGGTCTCGACCGGCCGCACCCTGAAAGACAACGGGTTGGTTGAGGCCGAGACGATCCTGCAAGTGACCTCGCGCCTTGTCGTCAACCGCGCCGCCTTCAAGACCATTCCCGCTGTCGCGGCTCTGGTGGATGCGTTCCGCACGCTTGCCATGAAGGCCGCCCCCTGAGATGATCCGCCTGCACACCGCCCACCCCGATTTCGAGGAGCGCTTTAGCGCGCTTGTCGCCGATACGCGCGAACCCGACCGCGGTGTTGCGGGGCAGGTCGCCTCGATCCTGGAGCGCGTGCGCAAGGAGGGCTTCAAGGCCGTCGCCGATCTCACCGCCCGTTTCGACCGTGTCGATCTGGGCGTGAACAGTGTCGAAGTGCGCGACAGCGAGCGGGCGTCGGCGATTGCCCGCGTGCCGGCAGACCAGCGCGGCGCGCTGGAGCTTGCCGCCCGGCGCATCCGCAGCTTCCACGAAGCCCAGCGGCCGGCAGACGGCACCCATATCGACGAGACCGGTGTTCGCGCCGGCTGGCGCTGGACCGCGGTCGAGCGCGCGGGCCTGTACGTGCCGGGCGGGCGGGCAGCCTATCCCTCCTCCGTGTTGATGAACGCGATTCCGGCGCAGGTGGCGGGTGTCGATGAGCTGGTGATGGTGACGCCCACGCCCGATGGCCGGCTCAACCCGCTCGTGATGCTGGCAGCCGACCTTGCGGGCGTGTCGCGCATTTTTCGCATCGGCGGCGCGCAGGCGATTGCGGCGCTGGCCTATGGCACGCACCCGCTGCCCGGATGCGACATGATCGTCGGCCCGGGCAACGCCTGGGTGGCGGAAGCCAAGCGCCAGCTTTACGGCACGGTCGGGATTGACATGGTGGCCGGGCCTTCCGAAATCCTTGTCATCGCCGATGCATCGGCCCGGCCGGACTGGATCGCTGCCGATCTGCTATCCCAGGCCGAGCATGACCCGGTGGCCCAGTCGATCCTGATCACCGACAGCGCAACGCTCGCCGACGCAGTGGAGGCCTGGGTGATACGGCTGCTGCCGACGCTGTCGACCGAGGCCACCGCACGCGAAAGCTGGGACGCCTATGGCGCCATCATCGTGGTGGACGATATGGCGCAGGCGGCATCGCTGGCGGACCGGCTTGCCGCCGAGCATCTGGAACTGATGGTCGCGGACCCGGCGCCGCTGTTCGCGAAGATCCGTCATGCGGGCTCCATCTTTCTGGGCAGCCACACGCCCGAACCCATCGGTGATTATATCGGCGGGCCCAACCATGTGCTGCCCACCGGCCGCCGTGCGCGCTTTTCCGGCGGGCTTGGGGTCCACAGTTTCATGAAGCGAACCACCTGGCTCGATGCCGGGGCGGCGGGCTTTGCAGCGCTGGCCGGCGCGACTGCCACGCTGGCGGACGCCGAAGGGCTGGCCGCCCATGCCCTTGCGGTGCGCATCCGGATGGAACCATAGCGCGCATACCCTGTTCCGGTGTCAAGACACTGTGGATTGGACAGAACGCCGGTAGCCACAGGTCAGCCGCCGGCTGAACGGGCCGTGGGTCAGCCGCCCCTGGCTGGACGGCTTTGCAGCAGTGCCTCGAAGCAATCCCCCGGCGAGGAGGCGACACCGCTGGGCAGCCGCGCTTCGGCATGGGTGGCGATGGAAACCTGCCCGTTCCTTGGATAGTAGAAGATGTCGAGAATGCAGGGCCCGGCGAATTGCAGCTGCCGGGCTGGCCCCTCGCGCCGGTCCAGCCGCGCTGGCCCCAGCAGTTGCAGCGCAGTTTCCGCCGGCTGGCCGATCAGCCGCTCCATTCCCGGTGGGGGCGGTGGAGGGGGCGCTTCGACAGGAGGCCGGGTGGCGCAGCCTGCCAGCAGGACCAGCGCCAGCAGGGCCAGCGCCAACCGGGCGGGGCCGTGGCGATGCGCGGTTCGCTCTCCGGCGGCGGGGCCGGAGAAGATCGTCGGGGGGGCAAGCATGGGGCCTGCTCTAGCCAGTCGCCCGCGCCGATGCTAGCGCCGCGGGACCGCCCTACCGCCCTATCTGCACGGAGCTTCGCTTGGCCGACCACTATGATGTCCTCGCTATCGGCAACGCCATCGTCGACGTGATCGCCTCGCACGAGGACAGCTTTCTGGAGGAGCAGGGCATCCCCAAGGGTTCGATGCGCCTGATTTCGGCCGAGGAGGCCGTGCGGCTTTACGGCTGCATGGGGCCGGGCCGGGAGATTTCCGGTGGATCTGCTGCCAACACGACCGCCGGGATTGCGGCACTGGGCGGAAAGGCTGCGTTCGTGGGCCGGGTTTCGGACGATCAGCTCGGCAAGGTTTTTGCGCACGATATCCGTGCCGCCGGGGTCGATTACCGCACGGCAGCTGCAACCGGCGGCCCGCCCACCGGCCAGTGCCTCATCATCGTGTCGCCCGATGCCCAGCGCACCATGAACACATTCCTCGGCTCGTGCCAGGATGTGGACGAGCCCGATGTCGACGAGGCGATGGTGAGGGCCGCCAAGATCATCTATTTCGAAGGCTATCTGTGGGATCCGCCCGCCCCTATTCGCGCCATCCGCAAGGCCAAGGCCATTGCCCGGGCCGCAGGCCGCAAAGTGGCGCTGACGCTTTCGGATGTGTTCTGCGTGGAAGGCCACCGTGCCGACTTTGTCGACATGATGAAATCCGGCGCCGTCGACATCGTGTTTGCGAACGAGAACGAGGCGAAAAGCCTGTTTCAGACCGACAGCATCGAGACCGCGATCGAGGGGCTTTCAACCCATGTGCCGCTCGCCATCGTCACCCGGTCTGCCAAGGGCGCAATCGTGGTCGACGGTCATGGCCGGGCGGAAGTGCCCGTCACGCCGGCAGCGCAGGTGCTGGACACGACGGGCGCCGGCGATCTGTTCGCCGCGGGCTTCCTGTCGGGCTATACGCAGGGGCGCTCGCTGAAGGATTGCGCCATCATGGGAACCATCGCGGCCGCCGAAGTGATCGAGCATTTCGGTGCCCGGCCCGAAACCGACCTGAAGGCCCGTGTAAAGGCTATTCTGGGCTAGGACGAGGCCCGCTCCAACCCGGCAATTGCCGAACGGAAGCAGCCCGGCCGGGCCGCCCCGTTGCCCCTACAGCGGCTTCAGCTGGCTGAACGGTGTGTCCTTGTCCGGCCGCATATCGCCGGGCAGGCCCAGCACGCGTTCGGCGATGATGTTGCGCAGGATCTCGTCTGTTCCGCCCGCGATCCGCAGGCCAGCAGACCACATGTAGCTGCCCTGCAGCTTCTCGAGGTCCGATCCCGGTTCCACCGCAAGCCCCTGCGCTTGCGACAGGTCGAGCGCGAAGCTCGCCATGTCCTGCATGGTCTTGGCGATGACCACCTTGGAAATCGATTGCTCGGGCCCCGGAATGGCGCCGCGCGACAGGGCGGACAGCGCCCGCATCTGCGTCAATTTGATGCCCTCATCGGCGATATAGGTGTCCGCGATCCGCTGGCGCACATCGGCACGCTCCATCGCAGGCCCGGTATCCGTCTCGATCCCGGCGGCAACCGACATCAGCGTCTGGTAGCCCGGCGCGTGGCGTGGCTTCCCGCCCACGGCGAGCCGCTCGTGCATCAGCGTGGTGAGTGAAACCTTCCAGCCATCGCCGATTTCGCCCAGCCGGTGCGTGTCGTTCACGCGCACATCGGTGAAGAACACTTCGTTGAAATCGCTCCCGCCCGACATCTGCTTGATCCCGCGAACCTCGATGCCCGGCGCGTGCATGTCGACGATGAACATCGTCAGGCCCTTGTGCTTGGGCGCATCGAAATCGGTGCGGCACACCACGATCCCGAAGTCGGACTTGTGGGCAAAGCTCGTCCAGACCTTCTGGCCGTTGATCACCCATTCATCGCCGTCCTTCACCGCCTTCGTGCGGATGGAGGCAAGGTCGGACCCGGCGACCGGCTCGGAAAACAGCTGGCACCACACGTCCTCGCCCTTCAGGGCCTTGGGCACATACCGGGCGGCAACCTTCGGGTTGCCGTGGGTGAACACAGTTGGGATGCACATGCCCAGACCGATGGAATACAGCCCGGTCGGCACATGCGTGCGGCTTTCCTCCTGGTTGAAGATGATCTGGTGCATT